>Ga0307504_10000020_pt1 | contig 51371 bp, 81 predicted proteins | sample 19_S_MG_FD_194516 | JGI IMG/M metagenome (GOLD analysis project Ga0307504, IMG submission 194516) | Soil microbial communities from Populus trichocarpa stands in riparian zone in the Pacific Northwest, United States - 19_S | ecosystem: Environmental > Terrestrial > Soil > Riparian zone > Trees... | reverse complement strand
GGGGTGACGGTGGTGATGGCCGAGAGGTTCGGTGTAGCCATGGGGTCAGCCTCCGTAGATCAGTGCGTTGACGATGGAGCGGCCGGTGGCGGTCGCGAGGACGTTGGCGTCGGCGGTCGCCTGGGCGGTGCTGACGGGCTTGCCGGCGTCGGAGGTGTTGTCGGCCAGGGCGAGGCCGACCTGGGCCTTGGTGACCGCGTGCGGGTTGGCCGTGTTCGTGGCGTGCGCGACCGGGGTCGAGGCAGCCTGAGCCCCCGCCTGGGCGGCGTTGGCCTTGCTGGTGGCGTCCGTCGACGCGGCTGCGATTGCCGCGGCCTGCGCTGCAGCTGCGGCACCGGCCGGATCGGCGGCGACCTGCCCCGGCGTGGTGGGGATCGTCGGCTTGTCGCCGAGGTCGATGTAGGAGCCCGTCGCGGCCACCGGGTGGAGGTCGGTCATGCCGAGCCACAGGCCGGTGGTGCCGCCGTCGGCGGACACCCACAGCCGGGTGACGGCGTCGTTGGGTGGCCCCTTGAAGCGCGGCAGGGTGCCGGCGGCGGTGAACCGGATCTGGCTGATCACCGTGGCGGCGTCGTCGATGGCGCGCAGGTCGTCGTACTGCACCCGGTCGAGGTCCTCGGGGGGCCCGGACCAGCAGGTCGCGAGGGCGCCGGCGGGCGGCAGGAGGATGTCTCGGCCGTTGATGCTCACCGCCTGGTCGGAGAGGCCGCCGCCGAACTCGTTGCGGTTGGTGGTCGCCATGGTGTGGCTCCTGTCGTCGTACAGCTCTGGGCGTGGCAGGGAGGGTCAGGCGTTGGAGATCGCGGTGGCGACCGGGGTGGTCTGGCTGCGGTGGAGCAGGGCGAGCAGCAGCGGGATGGCGCCGAGGAGGAAGCCGGTCTGCTCGTTGCTCAGGTGCAGGTTGTAGATCGCGGCCAGGGACAGGACGGCCTTGGCGAGCTCGACGACGGGGGCGAGGAGGGTCGCGCGGGTGGTGATGGCGACGACGACGGCGGCCGCGGCGTTGAGGACGAGCACGACGATGGCGACGTCGCCCTGGGTGTTGATGCCGAGGGTGGCGAGCCAGCCGAGCGAGCAGAACAGGGCGAGCAGGGCCTGGAGGCCGGCGATGATGGCGATGGGTTCGCGGCCGAAGATCTTCATGCTGGCGTGCTCCTTCAGGAGGTGAGGGTGGTGACGAGCGGGTGGTGGTCGGAGTAGCGGCGGTCGAGCTGGTGGAGGCCGTGCTGGCCGAGGTTGGTGAGGAACCCGTCGATGCCGGTGCCGGCCCAGGTGAGGCCGGTGGCGTGCTCGAGGGGGCCGTGCTGGTCGGTGTTGGAGTCCAGGCCGATGACGAGGCCACCGCGGCGGTGGGCTCGGGCGAACCGGCGCAGGTTGGCCAGCGCGGCAGGGAGGTCGGCCTTGTCGCGGGCGGGGGGCAGGTGGGCGGCGGCGACGGTGAGGCCGCTGGCCAGCGTCGCCCAGGTGACGTACCGGCGGCGGGTGTCGGCCGAGTCGACGAGGAACCGCTGGCCGGCGTCCCTCAAACCGAGGCTGCTGCGCAGCAGCACCGCGGTGTTGGCGTGGCCGTCATTGGTGCCGGCCCGCTGCTGCCACGCCGCCCACCCGGGCACCGTGCGGACCCGGGCGACCAGGTCGAGGTGCACCGTCTCCTGGAGGAGGACGACGTCGGCGTGCTCGAGGACGCCGGCCAGGTCGGCCCACTGGTGGTCGACGGCACGGAACTGGTCGACGTTGAAGGTCGCGACCCGCAGGCCGCTCAGGCTTTTCCCGTGCTCCGGAACGGCGCGAGCAACTTCCGCGCGGCGGCGATGGCCTTGGCCTTGGCGCCCTGGGAGACCTTGCCGGCCTTGGCGAGCGAGGCGTCCGCGGCGTCGATGTTGGGTGCGTGGGTGGCCTTGACGGGTGGCACGACGTCGCGTTGGGAGACGCCCGAGGTCGGCGCCTGCAGCGCGTTCGCCGCAGCCCGGACGAGGCCCATGAAATGGGCCCACGGGAACCCGGGTCCGGGGTCGGTGTGGGTGGAGCCGTGGAAGGCGTTGGACTCGTCCACGTGGCCGCAGATGCCGCCCTTGCCTGCCTTGAGGTCAGCAACGGATAGCCGCACGATCGGGATTCCGTAGGCGAGGCAGAGCTGGGCCACGTCCTTGGCGGCGCCGAGCAGCATGTCCTCGTGGTTCTTGTCGCTCCACCGCGAGTCAGGTCCGGCCTGCAGGTCGCAGAGCTCGTACCCGATGCTGTCCTGGTTGTGGCCGCAGTGGTAGGCGACGACGTGATCCGGGACGCTCTGGATCGTCTCGTGAGGGTCACGAACATAGTGCGCGCTGGTCTTGTTGTTCTCGGTGGCGAAGAAGCGTGCGATGGCTCGCGCGGCCCCTGGGATGCACGACGAGACGGTGCAGTGCATGACGACAACCTTCGGGACCTGTGGGCCACCCTTCCAGCGGGCCGCGATCATGGGCGGTGTGGGCGCCGCGTACTTCGACATGGTTCCTCCTGGCAGGTCGGGATAGCCCGCGAGCCGGGTGATGGCGCGGGCGAGGTCGGGGCGGGTGATCAGGACTGGACGCAGACCAGGACGGTCTCGCCGGCGGGGTGCTCGTCGGTGTGCACCGTGCGGGGCTCGGGCTGGTAGCCGTCCGGACAGGCCGGGCCGGCGGGGCCCTGCTCACCGCGCGGGCCCTGCGCACCGGCGTCTCCCGGGTCGCCCTTCGGGCCCTGCTCCCCGGCCGGCCCAGGCGGTCCAGGCGGTCCGGTCGGGCCTTGGGGTCCGGTCTCCCCGCTGCTGCCGCGGTCGCCGGCGGGGCCGGGAACACCAGGCTGGCCGTCCGGGCCCGTCTGGCCGCGGGCACCGGTCGCGCCCCGGGGACCCGGGATCCCCTGGGCGCCGGCGGGTCCTCGAGGTCCGGTGTTGCCGGTCGAGCCCTGCGGCCCCGCGACGGGTGTCGGGACTGCCGTGGGCTGTACGACCGGGCGGCCGCCGAGGCGGCGGACCTGGCGTGCGAGCGCGGTCGCTGCGGCCGCGTCGCGGTTCGCTGCCACCTCGAGGGTGACGTTGCGGTGGGTGAGGTCGGAGATCCGGGCGTCGCTGGTTGCCTGCTGGTTCGCGAGCATCGCGAGCACGAGCCCGATCAGCACGAACGCGACGACGACGGCCGCCCACTTGATGGTGCGCATGGTCATGCTCCCCGAGAGGTGAGGATGGTTGCGATGAACAGGACGATCGGGATGATCACCGAGGCGGCGACCCAGCGGACCCATGTCGCGGTCCGGTCCATCTGCGCCTGGATGGACGCCTGGGACTCCTTGCGGGCGGTGACCTCGTGGTTGTGCTCGATGGTGCGGGTCTCCCGCTCGAGCGCGACCGCCTCGACCCGTGCCTGCCGCTCGGCGGCGAGGTCGTCGGCGAGGCCCTTGATCCGGTCCTCCAGACGCAGCACGTCGGAGGCGTGGGCGTCGCTGGTGACGAGCTTCGCGATCTCGTCACGGATTGCCTTGTTGCCGTCGCGCACGTCGGTGCGGAGATCGCTCAGCGCTCGCTTGAGTTCCCAACCGCCTGGCTCATCGGTCATGTGGTGTCCCCCTCACGGGTGCGGGTGGGTGGGGCAGTGGACGAACGCCTGGCGGCGGCCGCGGGGGGTGTTGCACACTCGGTGGATGGCATCAACGGGGGAGGTCTGGCGGCTCGGTCGTCGGCCGGCACTGGACGGGGTTCGCGGGATCGCGATCCTGCTCGTCGTCGCCGGACACCTCGACCACGCCGTGCTGCGGTACGGCGGGCTCGTGGGCCTGATCCTGTTTTTCGTGCTCTCCGGCTACCTGATCACCGGGGTGCTGCTGGCCGAGCGTGACCGCGGCGGCCGGATCCGGTTCGCCGCGTTCTACTGGCGCCGCGCGGTCCGGCTGCTGCCGGCGCTTCTAGTCGTGCTCGCCGCGGTGCCAGTACTCCTCACGATGACCGGCGACCCGCGGCTGGCGGGCTACCCTCGGGACGCGACCGTGGTGTTGCTGTACTTGTCGAGCATCGTGTGCGCGGCGGGTGGTGACGTCGGTGGTCTGCTCGACCACACCTGGTCGCTGTCGGTGGAAGAGTTGTTCTACCTGGCCTGGCCGATCATGCTGGTAGCCCTGCTCGGGGTGCGCCGGCTCCGGCTCAGCCAGCTCGTCGTCGGCCTTGCCGCGGTGTCGGTCGTCTGGCGGTTGCTGGCTGCCACCCTGTTCGGCTTTGCGCGCGTCTACTACGCGCCCGACACCACGGCGTTCGCTCTGCTGATCGGCTGTGCGGTCGCCGCTCTCCAGCACGAGGGCCGGCTGGGCCGGCCGAGGGTGCGACCGGCTGTTGGGCTCGCGGTGCTGCTGGCGTTGTCGTTCCTGCCGTTCGGGGAGTACGGCGGCAGCATGCTCACCGTGATTACCTACGGATCGGTCGTGGTTGCGCTGGCCGCAGCGTGGGTGATCTGGCTGGCCGACGGTGCCGCTGGTTCGCTGTTCGCGCACCCGGTGGCCCGGTGGTTCGGGCAGGTGTCCTACGGCTGGTACCTGTGGCACCAGGTGCTGCTGCGGGTCCAGTTCCACGGTGCCGAGCTGACCGGGACGGGTCGGATCGTGGCCGTGGAACTGGCGCTCGGTCTCGCGTGGCTGTCGTACCGGTACCTCGAGGCCCCGGTCGTCGAGTGGGGCCGGCGGCGCCTCGCGTCCGGTTCAGACCAGGCCGTAGAGCTGCGCGGTCGTGCCAGCCACGAAGTTGTTGTCGGCTGAGATCTTCAACGCGCTGATCGCCGCGGTGTTCTTCCACGTCCACGGTCCGTGGGTGGTGTAGGGCTCGTTGGGCGTCCAGGACTGGTGCCAGGCGTTCTGGTAGAAGGCGGTGTCGAGGAAGTTCGGGAGCTCGACGCGAACGAGACCGGCGTAGCCCGCGGCGGCGCTCGCGCCCGGGATGTAGCCGATGGAGCCGGCGGCCAGGCTCTGGGCGCCTAGCGTGCCGTTCGTCGCGGTGATTCTCTGCGCCAGGTAGTTGCCTGCGGTGGTGTCGCCGTTGGCGTACAGGTAGATGTCCTGGTCGACCGCGGCCTTGGCCGAGCGCCCCATGAACCGCAGCTCGAGGTGCCGGTAGCCGCTGGTGGGGATGTCGCTGCTGGTGAAGTCGATCGTGGTCGCGGCCGAGCTGAGCACGATCTCCTTGAGCAGCACCCGCCCGGCCGCGCCTCCGCTGCCGCCGGCTCCCTCGATGGCGGTGACCGCACCGCTGGCTCCGGCGGCCTTCCGCTTGAGCTTGTTCCCGTCGGTCGAGTCCAGCAGCACCGCCTGGGTGCCGGTCGGCGGCGTGATGGACGCCGGGTCGACCGGCGTCAGCAGCACCTTCGGGAACTGGTTGTCGGATGCCTTAGCCATGGTTCCTCATCCCTGGTAGAGCCAGTCGTCCCTGGCCTCGGTCTCCAGCGGCACCGGTGGCCCAGTGACGCCGTCTTGCATCAGCAGCTCCCCGGCGCCGCTGGTCGACCCGCTGCCACCGGTTGCGGGTGTCGCCCAGGCCACGGTGCCGTCGGCCTGTTTGGTGGGGACCTGTCCGGTGGTGCTGCTGGTGGTGTCGAGCTGGGACAGCGGCAGCTTCTCGGCGAGCTGGCGACGGAACCGCATGTAGTACAGGTCGGCGTAGGAGCTGTCGGCGGGCTCGAGGCTGTAGACGATGCCGAGGTCGCCGTCGGCGAGGTCGAGCCAACCGGCGTAGTCGTAGCCGAGCGGCGCCTGCCCGGACCAGTCGCCGCGCAGCGCCCAGGTGTTGCCCCGGTCCGCGGAGGTGGCCCACTGGCAGGCGTACAGGCCGCCGGCCATGTCGCGGTAGGCGAGCACCAGCAGCCCGTTGCGGGTGACGTGCGGGATCGGCAGTCCGCTGGCCTGGTTCAGGATCACTCTCGGGGTGGTCCAGGTGGCGCCGCCGTCGATGGACCGGGACAGGATGATCTGGTTCACCCCGGCGTGGGTGAGGTTGCGGATGAAGCACAGCAGCTCACCGTCGGGCATCACCTGGATGCAGGGCTCGTTGAAGTCGTCGGTGGTGGTGTGGGCGACGACACCGCGGCGTGCCCAGGTGAGGCCGCCGTCGCTGGAGGCGGCGACCACGGCGTAGGTGTCGTTGACACCGGAGTCGCGGCCGAACATGGCGCACAGGATGTCGCCGTTCGGGAGGGTGACCGCGTTGGCTGCGATGGATCGGGCGGTGTAGCCGGCGTTGATGGTGATCGGTGCGGACCAGGTGGCGCCTTCGTCGGTGGAGCGGACGGCGACGGAGTACCAGCCGTCGGCTGCGGAGATCGGTCCTGGGCAGACGACGGCGACGGCGACCACGGTGTCGTCGTGGGCTTGGGTGACGCCGATGTTGCCGCCGTCGTCGTAGGGCGTGTCGAGTGCGATGACCGGCGCGGACCAGGTCTGTCCGTCGTCCGTGGACGTCTTGCACCGCATCTTCGAGGTGTTCTCGGCGGCATGGGTGAGCGCTGTGCGGTAGACGGTGAGGTGCTTGCCGGACCGCAGCGTGATGGCGGCAGGGAAGGCGATGTGGTTGGCGGACGTGGTGTCCACGGGGACGACAGTCCCGCTGGGGATGTAGTCCACGAGGGACGCCTCGCCGTGATACCCGGTGCCGTCCCCGCCGGCCCCGTCGCCGGCGAGCGGGCCGACCGTGAAAGCGCCCGACTTGACGACTATGCCGTGCCCGTCGGCTGCCCCTTCGGGGTCCAGCTCGTAGACCTTGCTGCGCTGAGTCATGCGGATGCTCCTACCGAGATGCCGAGCCACCGGGTTGTCCCGTCAGCGAGCGAGCCGTGGAAGGTTGCCGGACCTTCGGCAGCGCCGAGCCCCCAGATGCCCGAGCCGATGTTGAGGTTGGCAATGACCTGGCCGTCGATGCTGGCGATGTACTCACCCGTGGAGCCACTGTTGCTGCCGTCGAACAGCACGAACGCGAGGGTGAGGTCCCCTCCGATCGTGGGGGGCGTGTAGGTGGAACCGGCGGGCACAGCCTGGCTGCTCGAAGAGGCCACGCTGGTGGCGTTGCGGAGCACCACAACGACACCGGCGTACAGGTCCGTCGGGCCCGTCATGGTCACCTGGGTCTCGGTGCCGTCACAGATCTTGCTGTATACGGACAGGGACCCGGTCGCGGCCGGGGTTACCCGGTCGATGAGTGTCCAACCCGAGGTGACCGAGGGTGCGTCTGCGCGGCCGCACGCCAGGACGAGGAGGTCGCCGGCCTGGATGCTCGAGCTGATGGGGACGTTGAGGCTGGTGCCGTTGGCATTGAGTTTCGCGGTCGTGGTGTCGACGACCTGGATCTGTCCACTGCGCAAGCCCTTGAGGTAGGCATAGTGAACCCAGAGCTGGTCGCCGGCCTTCTCGAACCCCGACAGCGGCCACGTGATCGTCTGGGCGTCGTAGTCGACCGTGTACTCGGTCGGCTCCTGCGGTGTGCGACGCCAGAACGCGACCAGCGACTCTAGGGCCGGGCGGTGCGACAGCGAGAACGTCACCGTCCCTGCCGCCACCTCTCCAGCGGTGATGACGTGGAAGTCGTCGGCCTCGAACTGGATCCCGACCGACCCGTCGTCGCCGGCGCCGGTGACGTCAACGACTCTCCAGGCACCGCGGTCGTGAGAGACCAGGACCGCCTCACCGTCGTCGCCGCGCTGCCCGAGCGGCAGCTGGCGTGACAGGGCTTGTGCCACCTCGGCTTCGACCGGGTCGGTGGCCTCATCACTGTCGGTGAGCAGGACACCGGCGAGACGTTCGATCGCGACCATGCCGCGGTTCGTGTCGTAGAGGAACACGCCGTCGCCCTCGCTGGCGGCTGAGGTGAGGGTCATGCCGGCGGCCAGGGTCACCGTGCTCGTGGAGGCGTTCGCGCCGGTGTAGAGCAGGACCTGCCCGTTGACCGACACCGACCCGCCGTCGTCGTCGAACGCGTCCGCGGAGAACACGGGCAGGGTGGTGACCGCTCCGGCGGCGACGTCGGCGGTGAGGGTGGAGCCGAGCCGTCGCTGGGTGACGGTCTGGACGCGGCCATGGTAGGTCGTCACTGCACGACCTCCAGGGGGGCGGTGTCGGTGTGCACCCCGACGGTCATGACGTGGCGGCCGGCGGTGCCGATCGAGTGCGCGAACTTGTCGAGCCGGAACGGGATGAGCAGGTCATCGCTGTCGAGCTGCACCATGTCTCCCTCGAGGGCGTGCCAGACCGGGGTCGCGTCGAACCGGACCCGGGTGACGGCGAGGAGTGCCTCGTCGAGGTCCTGGCGGCCGATCCGTTCGGCCATCGTGTTCGTGGCGATGTACCGGTTGTGGACGCGGTGCGGGATCCGGCGGCCGAGGTCGCCGGGGGCCAGGTCGTGCCCGATGGGGACCTCGACGCGGCGCCACACCTGCTTCTTCGGGCCACGCGGTGGTGCACCGGTGACCTCTACGGCGTTGAAGAACCCGTCGAGGGTGTCCCAGGTGCGGACGCTGCCGGCGTTGACCTCGCCGGTGTCGTCGGCCCGGAACGTGTAGGTCGGGACCGTGGACAGCTGCCGGAGGGCGAGGAACCCGTCGGGGCGGTAGTAGAGCTCGCGGCCGATGGACCGGGCGAGCATCTGGGCGGCATGGAAGGGCCGGTCGTGGGGGCCGAGGCTCATGGTGACGGGAAGCCGGTCGGGCAGGTCGGGGAGCGCGAACCGGGTCTCCCCGGCCTTGGTCATGATGGTGGCGATCGCGTCCGTGACCGGGGTGGTGGCCTTCACGGTGAGCGTGTCGCACAGCTCGTCGAGGCCGAGGATCTCCTTGCCGTGCCCCTCGACCCGGATGGTGCGGCCGTCGCGGCGGTGGCCGGTGACCGGGCCAGTGAAGATGGGGCACCGCACCGTCTCCCCGAGGGACGGCAGGTACGTCTCGACCGCGACCTCGAGCATCCGGTTGAACCCGAGTGCGGTCCGTGACGGGGTGTCGGTGGAGAACGCGACGATCCCGTTCGGGTCGGCCATGGTCAGAGCGAGGGCCCGGGTGGAACGTCTGGCGCGCCGGTCCACGAGGAGCTTCCCGTGGACGGCGAGGTCGGACAGGGACCCGAGGTGGTTCCCGGCGAGGTCGGTGACGTCGACGGTGGTGGTGACCTTCCCGCTGCCCCGCTGCAGGTCCTGCCACTCCAGCATCTGGGCGGGGTTGAGCCCGAAGTCGACCGGCATCGGCTCAGACCTCGATCTTGAACGGCATCTCGCCGTTCTGGCCGACCCAGAACGACACGGCCCGGCACGGGATCTCCTCGAGGTACTCCGTGGACGGGGCGGGGTTGACGTTGCCGATGATCACGGGGATGTTCAGGCCGCCGACGACGAGCCGGCAGGTGACCACCGCGGTGCGGCCCTTGATGGTGAGCACGTCGGCGACCTGGTCGTCGAGGGTTCGGGGGTCCCAGTCGTTCTGGATGAGCATCCCGGAGACGTCGCCTTCGAGGCCTCGCATGGCGGTGATCTTCCGGACCGGGTACTGGCCGGCCCGGGTGGTGACGTCGGCGTCCTCCCCGTAGGCGAGGTTGATCGACGGTCCGGAGGTGTCGCCGGGTGCACCGAGGACCATGAACCAGGCGCCGGTGTCGGGGTCGGCCAGGTACACCGAGTAGGCCGTCCACTTCGCGGTAACGACGGGGCTGTTGGAGCAGGCCTTGCCGTTGACGACGGGCCGCACCCGGTAGTCGTGGTTGACGCCGGCGGTGGCGGTCCAGTCGTCGAAGGAGTACGTCGTCCCGGAGATCAGCAAGTCGGTGAGGTCGGCGTCGATGACGACCCCGTCGCGTTCGATGACGTAGGAGTCCGGCGTCGACGACCGGGTCCAGGTGAGCCGGAGCCGCGGCGCCGCGTCCGGCCGGGCCACGCTCAGGGCGGTGACCGGGTTCGGGGTCGCGTCGTAGGTGAACGTGAAGTCGCGACGCAGCTGCCGGTAGATCGGGTCGCCGGTGGTCGTCACTCGCACGGTGGTGTCCCAACAGCGCACCAGCAGCGAGTAGCGGCCCGATGGGGTGGTGAGGATGCCCTTCGGGAGCGTGAACGTCTGGTCGGTGCCACGCTGCTTCCCGGAGTCGAAGAGGACCTTCGCGTGGTTGGTGGCCGAGGTGACGATGACCTGGTAGGCGGCCTGGTTCGCGAACGACCACACGATGGTGGGGGTGGGCTCGGTGACCAGGTCCCCGGGGCTGGTCGCCGGTGACGTGATCGCCAGCGGGCCCTGGGCGTGCCGGGAGAACGTGGCGGGGTCGGACCAGTCGGACCAGACGCCGTCGGAGCCCTTCACGATGACCCGCCACTGGGTGGACGCCCCGTCGGCGAGGCCCGAGTAGCTGGTGTCGTTCAGGTCGAGGACCGGGCCGTCGACGGCGCCGAGCTCACCGGAGTCGAACCCGGGGCTGGTCCAGTTGCCGGTCGGGTCGAGCTGCACCCGGTGCGAGACCAGGTCGATCTTCCCGGAGATGTCGTGGAAGTCGTAGCTCAACGTCGGCTTCGCCAGCGACACGGCACCACCGGAGGGCCGCAGGTTGTTCGCGAAGTCCGGCTTGTAGGTGAACTGCACGATCAGGCGGGGCATGTACTTGCCGGCGTTGAACCCGTAGACCGAGTGCTCGGCCGTCGCGTCGGTCTGGATCCGCCACCCGTACCAGCGGGACTTGCCACTGGTGACCTTCTGCAGGTGCGCGGTCACGTCGAACTCGATCAGGTCGCCGTCGGCGACCGTCCCGAGGGCCGCGGTGGGCTGGCTGGTGCCGGTGACACCGGGCATCCGGTTGAAGGTGACCGTGTCGTCGTCCCAGTGCCCGGCGGCACGGCGCGCGGTCAGGGTGCGGCTGCCGGTCGAGGCGCCGTGAGCGTGCAGCTGCAGGGTCGCGGACACGATAGTGGTGCCCCGCGGGGCGGGGTTCCGCAGGTAGACGAACGCGTACTCCGCGCCGGTCTTCATCCGCAGGAACGGGTTCCGGCCGTGGGGCTTGGCCGGGTGGGCGGTGTCGACCCAGGCGTCGTAGCCGGAGCGGACCGTCTTGGTCGTGGTCACTGGCTGCCCTTCATCCCGGCGCGCTGGCGGGTGTCGGTGACTCGGCGGGCGCCGTCGACGGTGCCGGCGGCGATGCCGCGCATGGATCCGATGAGCTGGTTGTCGGCGTCGTACAGCACGAACGTCGCTGGCCCGGCGGAGCCAGCACGGGCCGCGAGGGTGTGCATGTCGCGGAACTGGGCGTCGGTGAGGACCTTGTCGGGCCTGCTGGGCCCGTGGTAGGCCATCGTGAGTCCCTGCGGGAGCTCGCCGCCCCGGTCGAACTGCAGACCGCGGGCGGCCATGAACGGGGCCGGGTTGACCGGGTGCCCACCGGGTCGGGTCTCGAAGTGCAGGTGCGGACCGGTCGCGTTGCCGTTCATCCCGACGGTGCCGATCAGGGCACCACGGCCCACCGTCTGTCCGACCCGGCCGAGGCGCTGCGACAGGTGGGCGTACAGGGTGGAGAACCCGCCGGGGTGGGCGATCTCGACGACCCGGCCGTAGGAGCGGAACGGCGTCGAGTTGTAGGCGTTGGAGCCGGGCAGGTCGTAGGACTTGATGATCCGGCCGGCGCCGGCCGAGAACACGGGGGTGCCCATCGGGGCGGCGAGGTCGATGCCGGTGTGGCCGGGGTAGGACTGCCAGGTCGCGGTGACCCGGTAGTCCTTCACCGGCCGCCCGTAGGCACCGGACGCTGCGGGGGCGGCGGCGTCAGTGGGGACCTGGCCGTTGGCCTGCCGGCGCCGCATCCGCGCCTGCGCGGCCTTCGCCTCGACCCGTGCGAGCTTCGCGGCCTGTGCCTGAGTGGTGGTCGCGAACCGGTGCGCCGGCGCCAGGGACGCGGACACGTGCGGCATGATCCCGGGTCCGCCGCCACCGACCGCGGCGGGCCGGTTGCTGGTGTGGGTGAACGGGATCGGGCCCTTGCCGCCCAAGTACTGGCCCTTCCCGCGGGTCAGCTGGTGGTCGACCTTGTTCTGGGCGTTGCGGATCGTGATGGTGTTCAGGCTGATGTTGACCTTCTCGTCGCGGATCGCGTCGAGCTCCTTGTTCACCCCGACCCGGAACGCCTTCACCTGTGCCTGGGCGTCGCGGAACGGCTGACCGATCTTCCCGGGGATCTTCCCGAGCACCCCGAGGAGCTTGTCGGCCATCCAGGCAACCTTGTCGACGATCTCGAGGGCGATGTAGCGGGCGGTGTCCCAGATGGTGTTCCAGACGCCCTTCACGAGGGTTCCGAACTTCCCGAACGCCTTCCCGAGCGTGCTGAGCCCGTCACCGATCCACCCGAAGATGGGCTTGACGACATGGTCCCAGCAGAACTTGATGACCGGCCACAGCACGTGGGTGAACACCCAGGCGATGCCCTTCAGCGTCATCTTGAACGCACCCCACAGGGCGAGCGCCTGGTCCTTGATGAGCCCGAGAGACCAGTTGACGAACTTGTGGAACGGCTTCCACTTGAAGTACAGGATCACCAGGGCGGCGCCGATCGCGATGAACGCGCCGACGATGAGGGACCCGGCGATCCCGAGGGCGACGACGATGTCGACGACCACACTGATCGCGCCGATGAACGCGCCGATCGGGCCCATGATCGTGGTGAACGCGACCAGCAGCAGCGCGACTACACCGACGATGCGGATCAGCAGCGGGTGCGCCTTCGCGGTCTGTGCGACCCAGCCGGCGAACGCACCGAGGGCCTTGAACAGCCACACGCCGAGCGGGGCGAGCGCGATCCCGAGCTGCACGATCGCGGACCACACCTGCCCGAGGGCGTGCCCGATGACTGGGCCGTTGGTCTTCACGAACGCGATGAACCTCTGGAACGCGCCATCCTTGCCGAGGTGCTTCGACCAGTTCTTGAACCGGCCGGAGAGCCGCAGCAGCCACGACGACATGGAACTAGCGACCGGGATGAACGCCGCCAGGAGGTTCCCCATCCCGATGGCGAAGTTCAGCAACGCCTTCCCGCCCTGACGGATCATCTTCCCGGAGAAGACACCCATGGTGTGCGCGAACGACGTGGCGCCCTTGGTGGCGGCGGCGTCCCCGAACAGCCCGAACACGTACCCGAGGGCGCGGGCGACCGGGCGGACGAACACCGACAGGGGCCGGAAGATCTTCTCCAGGGCACCCATCCCGGTGATCATGGCGCCGAGCAGCGGTGACTCGATCGACTTCATGAACCCGCGCCACGCCGTGTGCAGTCCGGTCAGCGCGGCCAGCGCCTTCTGCTGCATCGGGGTCATCTGGGCGAGCAGGGTCGCCCGGGCCTGCGTCGCGGTGGTGAGCTTCTGCTCGGCGGCGGTCTCAACGGCGCGGGCCTGCGCGACCTGGGCGGCCGCTTGGGCGTCCGCCCGGGCCGCGTCGGCCCGGGCCCGGGACAGGTTCCGCTCCGCGTCGGCGACCGACCGGGCGGCATCCCCGCGGGCACGGTGCAGCTGCAGGCGCGCCTGGGCGGCCTGCTCCCGGGCCTGCGTGACCTGGTCGCGGGCAGCCTTCACGGCCGGGTTGCCGGCGATCCCGGCCTTCTCGGCCTTTGCGAGGTCCTGGGCGTCGTTCGTGGACTTGCGGCGGGCGTCGGACAGCTTCTGCTCGGCCTGAGCCGCGGCCAGGCGGGCGCGGGCGATGTCGTCGCTGGTGGAGAACACGTTGGCCTGCACGTCGGCCAGGTGCCGCTCCGCGTCGGTCGCGCTCATCTGTGCAGCCCGGACCGCGAGGAGGTCCGCGAGGGTCGCCGCACGGAGCGTCTCGAGGTCCCGGATGGCCTGCTGGCGGGCGGTGTGCAGACCGGACATAGCCCGGGTGACCTGCTTCTCCGCGTTCCCCAGGGACCGTTCGGCGGCCTCCACTGCCCGGGCGCCGTTGCGGCGGGCACCGGTGACGGCACGGTGCGCGTCGCCGACCGCCTGGGCCCCGGACACGTGGGTGGCGGCGGCACCGGCCTGCGCAGACGCGACACCGTGGCGGGCGGTGCCGACGGCGGCGGCCGCGGTGGCCCGGGTCTTGTCGGCCTGGGTGATCTTCTTCTGCAGCCCGGACGCGCCCTTCACGGCCGCGATCCCGAGGCCGGCGCCGAGGACCGCGCCACCGATCCCGCCGGCGGCGAGCGCCCCGAGACCACCGAGCGCCCCGAGCCCGGCACCGCCGGCGGCGGCGAGCATCGGGAGGGCGACGACCCCGACCCGCATGATCCAGGAGCCACCGGACATGCCCCGCAGCTTCGCCTCGAGCAGGTCCAGCTTCGTGGTCGCGGCGGCGGTGTTCGCGTCGACGTGCACGTCGGGGGAGTCCAGGGCGAGCTTGTCGACCATCGCCTGGACGGCCTCGAGCTGGATGACGGCGGCGGCGGCATCGGTGCGCACCTGGATCGAGGGGGACATCGCGCCGAGCTGCTCGAGGTCCCGCTTGATCGCGTTGACCTGCTCGAGCGCGGCGACGTCGGAGATCTCGACGCCGACCTTCTTCCCGGCCAGGTCCCGGATCTGGGCCTGCAGGTCCCGCACCTTCTGCTCGGCGGCCGTGGTTGCGACCCCGATCTCGAGCGGCGGGAGCGACGCGGCCGCGGCGGCGAGCTTCTCCCGCAGCTGACGCTGGAAGGAGCCCCCGTCGAGGTCGACGGGGATCCGCACCGGCTTCTTGACGGGCGCGAACCCCTTGGTGTCGAACTCGACGGGGACCTTGATGGCGCGGAGCTTCTGGACCTCCTGGGCGGCCTTGACGTGGAAGCCCTTGAAGCTGGGTGCGACCTCGATGAAGGCGGAACCGGCCTTGTAGCTCATGCTGTGCTCCCTTCATCGGAGGTGCGGGGGGGTGTCAGGTGTCGGGGAACAGGGCGTCCTCGAGGCTGGCGAGGTCCTGGATGGCGCGCCGGGCCCGCGCCCGGTCGGCGGCGGTGACGGGCCGCGGGTGCGGCTTCATCGGGCCGGGCTTCCCGCCGTGTGCCTGCGAGGTGAGCCGGATGAGCTCCCCCATCCGGTCGACGAGCACGGCGAGGACCTCAACGACCGGGGAGAACTCGGTCAGCCGCGGCGTCGCTGGTTTCCCGTCCCCGGGGATCGCGATGATCCGTTCGGCGACCTCGTCGTCCTGGGCGAGCGCGTCCTGGTAGGAGGAGTCGCGGGGCAGGTGGTCGATCTGGTTGAGCAGCGCCCGCGGTGACAGGCGACCTCGCCACAGGTCGAGCACGTCGATGCCGCGGGCACGGAGGTCAGCCTCGATGTGGTCGCCGTACCGGTCGAGCAGCCACACGAGACGGGGAAGGTCGCCGCCGTGGTGGGCGAGCACGTCGGCCAGGAGCAGCTCGAGGACCTGGTGGTCGTCGTCGCCGATCGTCGCGAGCACCAGGTCGGTGCGCTCACCCAACAGGAGCCGGGTCCGGGCGGACAGTGGCCGGGTGGCCGGGTAGGCCAGGAGGTCCTCGACCGGTGGTGCCGGGAGGACGATCGTGGTCGTGTCGTCGATGTGCAGCCCGAACGGCGCCCTGGTGGCGTCGTTCGCGAGCCTGTCCAGGTAGCCGGGCATGGAATGGGGTCTGCGGTGTGGTGACCACCCCGGTCAGGGGTGGTCACCACTGCGCGCGGATGGGGTCAGGCGCCGAGACCGAAGTGGGCCCGGATGTCGTCACCGATGGAGGCGAGCACGTCGGCGTCGTCGTTACCGACCAGCTCGATGAGCCGGTCGGCCACCTCGGCACCGCACAGGACCTCCATGACCTGCCGCGAGGAGGTCGCGGTCTCGAGCTCCATCATCTGACGACCGGTGGGGCGTGCGATGACGATGTTGTCGTCGTCGCCGACCTCGAGCACGAACGGCTCCTTGCCGGACTGCTTCGCCTTCTCCCGGTAGCCGTCGAGGCGGTACGTCTTGCTCACCGGGCGCCACCGCGGGTGCCCGGCTTGTCGGCCTTCTCGCCGGCGTTGCCGAGCTCGCTGCCGGTGTTCTTCTCGGCGGCCGCCTTGTCGGCTGCGGCCTTCTCAGCGGCGAGGTCCTCTGCGGCCTTGTCGGCTGCGGCCTTCTCAGCGGCGAGGTCCTCGTCGCTGAGCGGCTTGTAGCCCTCGGAGATCAGCTGGGTGATCTCGGTCGGGTCGGAGGTTTCGATGCGCTTGGGGTTGCGCGGGTGGTTCTCGGGGAGAACCAGCACGGTCTTGCTCACGGTCGGCTCCTTGCTTCGGGTCGGGCAGGGCGGTGATGGTGCAGGTGACCGGGACGCCGCCGCTCACAACGGCGGCGTCCCGGACGTGGATCACGTGGCGGCCGGGAAGCCCTCGGTCGCGACGATGGAGGCGTAGCCCGGGCCACCGCGGAAGTGGCGCATCGCGGTGCCGGCCGTGGAGTCGTGGTAGGCGGTCCACGTCAGCTGGGTGACCATCGCCTGGTCCTGGTCGGACCAGGTCTCCTCGCCGACCTCGGTGACACGGCAGCGGGTGAGCTGCTTGGCGACGTAGATCTCGCCGGTGTCGGTGATGTCCCGGGAGATCGCCAGGAGCCGCATGTACGGGTACGTCGGCAGCTGCGGCTCGTCCCAGGTGACACTGGCCGAACCAGTGGTGACCGGGGTGCGGGTCGTGGTGACCGCGGTCAGGTCGATGCCCTGGGCGAGCTCGAGGGCGGCACGTCGGACCTCGAGCAGGGTCAGGGAGACGCGCTTGGTGGCGCGCCGGATGTCGGAGCGGGCCGGGCCGGTGGACCCCATCCCGAACAGCTCGGACACCTCGGTCTCGCGGGGCCAGGTGATCCCGTCCTCGGTGCACCGGCCCAGCTGGACCCAGCCGACCGGGAGCGCCTTGAGGCTGCCGTCCGCGGAGTCGAGGATGGTGGTGACCGCGGCGGTGGTCATGGGAGCGATCGCGACGATGGTGCCGAGCGCCTTACGCACCAGCTCGTCCTTGTGAGCGACTACGCCGTTGAACTGCGGCATGGCCTTACCTGCTTTCTTGCTGGTTGGGGTGTGGAAGGGCCCGGGTCAGCGTCGGGTGCTGATCCGGTAGATGCACTCCGCGAGGAGAACATCCGGGTCGGGCCAGGGCAGCTCTACAGGCCCTGACTCGAGGTGTCCGCTGTCGAAGCGGACGATCCCGCCACCGAGCTCGGCCGGGACCTCGACGGGTCCGGCGTCGGTGCGGATGTTGAGGACCTTCGATGTGACCTGTCCGAGGAGCTTCTGGCTCGACCGGGGGGTGGTGCCGGTGCGGGCGGTGAACGCCTGGACGCTGACCCGGGGGTCGTCGGTGGTTTCCCCGGCGCCGCCCCCGATCCTCTTGACCCGCAGCACGGTCTTCCCGGTCTGCAGGAGCTCCTTGAGGTCCGCCGGGGTCCACGTGTCGAGGACGTCGGCGAGGTCGGCGAGGTACACCATGACGGCCGGTTCGACGTCGGCCGGTGGTGCGTTGCGGCTCATTCGCCGTGCTCGATCACGTCGAGTGCACGGGCGAGCACGTGGTGGCCGGTGTCGGCGCGGGACACGTCGCCGAACTGGCCGAGCTCGACGGCGGTGGCGTGGTCGGAGTCGTTGACGAGTCGGCCGGTCGCCCGGGTGGCGCCGGCGAGCCGGGCCCGGCCGCCCTCGACCCGGAACTCCGCGATGTAGCCCTCCCCGTAGGGCGGGGCGTCGGGGCTGATCGCCTTCGCGAACGGGATCGCGTCGAAGCAGGACAGCATCATCGCGCCCTCCATCTCGCTGGTCCGCATCAGTTGTGCGGTGCCTCGACGGTCGGGCTTGTAGCGCACCTGGTCGGTCACGGTGCACCTCCGGTGGTGGCGGCGTTCGGGTTGACCAGCTTGATCACGCAACCGACGCCGGCTCCGGTGGAGATGTCCGCCCAGCGGGCCGGGGTGCCGTCGACCTCGTAGTCACCGGCCGGGATCGGCTGCCCGGCGGGGATGGTGACGATGTCCTGGGACTGCACGTCCGCCTCGTAGGGGCCGTAGATGGTGTCCCGGTCCAAGACGGTGGTCTCGCCGGCGTTGAGCTCGCTGGACCCGGCCGGGGCCGCGATGCAGCCCGGCACCGGGTGGGTGGTGCCGGTGGAGCGGGCACCGAACTTTCCGCGCGCCCCGGGGCGGCGGACGGTCAGGGTGAACCCGGGCATCAGTACCCGGCCGGGTTGATGCCGTCGACGGTCGGGTACCCGACGAGGCTGTCGGTGATCTCCGCGTCGGTGAGGGGTCGGTGGCGGGCTGCGAGCCCGGCCTTGACCTTGATGCTGTGCGGCTGACCGACCCGGGTGCGGGGGGTGAGCTTGGCGACGTCGGCGTCGGTGACGACGAGCTCGCCGAGGTTCGCGGCCGCCTTCGACTCGCCGGCGCGGCCGGCGACGTAGGTGACGGACTCCGCGAACGGTCCTGTGGTCTTGCTGCGGCTGAACGCGCCGTCGGCGTTGACCATGACCCGCTTCACCATGGTGGCCACCACGGTGGCGACGGTGCCCGGGTCGAGCGCGGCGACCGCGGTGGGGTCGGTCTGGTTGAGCTCGATGCGGTCGTCGATGTTCCTCAGCCGCTGCCGGAGCAGCACCGAGGCGCGGGCGCACAGGTCGCTCGCGCGGGTCTCCTCGTCGGTGGACAGGTCACGCCAGATCTCGGCGACGTCCTCGGCGCTCGCGAGCGCGTTGGTGCCGTTGGGGACGACGAGCATGACGGTGACCTCCTCTGGGACCAAGGTGGTGGAGCGGGCTGCCGGCACGGTCGGCTGCCCGCTCCACCGGAGCGGGGTTACTACTCGGCGTGGGCCGCGTCGTCGGCCTCGAGGGCCGCGACCAGGTCGGCCTTGTTGCCCTTGCCGCCGACGACGATCTGGTCGTCGTCGGCACGGTCGTTGTTGCGGCGCTCGATCTCGGCCTCGAGGTCGGGCACGTTCTGCTTGCTGTAGGCGACCTGGCCGTCCGGCTCGTCGTCGCTGTCGGTCTTCTGGCCGTCCTCGAAGCAGTGGTCGCCCATCTGCTTCAGCGCCCAGCCTGGGATGTCGTCGCTGTCGGGACCGTAGGCGACGTCCTCGTTGGTCTTGGGGTCCTTCACGTACACGGTGTAGGCGAGCTGGCCCATGGTGGCCCTTCCTGTCTGGCTTCTGAGGGTGGAGCGTGCTGGCGCTGCCGCGGCCGCCCGGGTAAGGGGGCGGCCGCGGCAGCGGGCGGGGTCAGCCGACGGTGGCGACCATGAGGGTGCGCGGGTTGTCGAGGACCGGCATGCCGACCGCGTCGACGAACACGAACTGGCGGTAGGGCGGGCCGTCCTTCTCGACGACACCGACGATGCCGGGCGCGTCCTCGAAGGACATGTCCGTGTCGGCGGAGTCGACGAGCTCGAGCGCGGTGGCCGAGACACCCCAGACGGTGCGACCGAACGGGACACCGGCCGGCGGTACGAAGATCACCTTGTTGGCCGGGGTGATCCGGGTGGCGGTGCCGTCCACGTCGACCTGGGAGTCGTAGACACCCAGGATCGGCGGGAACCCGCGGGCCTCGAACACCTGGTCCAGCGTCGCCCGGGTGAGCAGCGTGGTGGTGCCGAGGATGTTGCCGGTCGCGGTCCGCAGCGTCGAGTTCGACAGCAGGTTGTTGAGGATCGTGCGGTTGATCCACATGCCGCCGGGGGGGAACCCGTTGGTCGCGATGTAGGCGGTCACCCACGCGTTCACGTCGGTGAGCGGGTCCGCGGAGCCGATGTTCGACCACAGCGCACCGGCCGGGGTGACGAAGTTGCCGCCCGGGACACCGAAGTCGGCCTCGAGGGCCGGCTCACCGTTCGCGGAGAGCATGGTGAACTTGCCGTCGGTGAGGAGGTCACCTCGGGCGAGCTCCATGCGGTTCAGCGAGTTCTGCGTCAGCGTGGTGGCGTCGTCGTAGATGGCGTCGACGAACGCGTTCTGGTTGGTGCCACCGGTGCGGGCGTACTCGAGGCGGAGACGCTCGAGCTCACCCATCTGCAGGCTGTCCGACAGCGGCGGGAGCTGCACGGACGACACCTGGGCGACGTCGCGGCGGGCGGAGTGGATCGCGCCGTCGTAGGAGCGGAACCGGGCGGTGCGGTTCGTGCGGGTGATCTGGCCGACGTCGATCCGGTTGGACTGGACGTAGACGTCGGGGAGCACCTGGTTGAGGATGAAGTTCGCGGGCTGCGGGACCTGGCGGACGAAGGTCGTCAGGTCGTCGGGCAGGACCGGGCCGTCGTAAACGATCATGATGAGGTCGCTTTCTGTTCTGGTCTCGTGTCGCGGCCGGTCAGGCGGCGAAGTAGACGAGCTTGAGGTCGGCCTGCCCGTTGGCGTCGATGTAGCCGCCGAGAGCGGCGGTGCCCGACGTCAGCGGCAGCTTGGAGGCGGAGACGAGGCCGTGGACCATGTAGCCCACCCCGACCTTGGTCTTGGCGGTGCCGTTGGGCTGCAGGACCTGGATGCTGGCGCGCAGGATCCCGACCGCGGTCTGGGTGCCGTCGACGGCGGTGTCCAGGTAGGGGCCGAGGGCGCCGCCGGCGGTCTTCTTGCCGAGCACGGTGCCGGACGGGATGAACCCGTTCGGGTAGTGCTGGGCGGCGTTGAAGAGGCTGACGTCGAGGGTCCCGTTGAGGGCCCACGCGTTCTCCGGGGGCGTGAGGTCCCACTCCAGGTTCTCGGACTGGAACGGCTGGGTGTAAACGGCGATGTCGGTCATCACTGACCCTTTCTCGTGTGGAGACTCGGTTGACGGTGCGGACGCGTCAGGCGGTGGTGGGCTTGCCGAAGCGCTTCTCGGCCATGGCCTTGCCCTGCTCGCCGGGGCCGTTCTGGCGGACGGGCTTGTGCCCGAGGCCGTTCACGGTGGGCCCGGCCTGTCGCGTGCGCGAGGTGCCCTTGGCGGGCGTCAGACCGTCGACGTAGGCGGTCACCTTGGCGGTGTCCACGTCTCCGGAGCTGGTCAGGAACTTCCGCATGTCCAGCGGCTCGAGGATGGTGTCGAGCTCCTCGTCGGTGAGCGTGTCGCCGAACTTGCGTGCAGCGACGGTCTCGAGCTTCGCCCGGACCAGCTGCGGCTGGTACTTCTCGTTGGCCTGCGCGGCCGCCGTCTTTGCGGCATCGGCCGCGGCCTTGTCCTTGTCGGACATGAGCTCCTGCTCGAGCTCGTCGTGCCGGGTGACCTTCGCGAGCAGCGCGTCGGCCTCCTCGGCGGACTTCACCCCGAGCTTCTCGAGGATGCCGTAGTTGTTCTGCGCCCGGCCCTGCCACTTCGTGGACTGGGTCCGGTGGTAGGCGGCCTGCTGCGCCGGGTTCATGTCCTCGACCCGCGTGTTGGCCGGGAACCCGGGGTCGTTCTGCTGACCACCGCCCTGGCCGCCCTGGCCGCCGTCCCCGGCACCAGCACCAGCACCGGCACCGCCGCCGGCGCCACCCTCGTCGCCGTCGGGCGCACCGCCGGCGATCGGGTAGAACTTCCGGCCCGACGGGGACACCCAGATCGGGTCGATGCCGAGGTCGGCCATCCGCTGGTCGCGGACGATGAACGGGTTGTTGCTGTGAGCCATGACGGCGGTCTCCCTTGTCGGGGTTGGTGGAGGTGGAAAGGACAGCCCGAACGGGGGCTGTCACAGGTGCGTGACGCCGGTCAGGTCGAGCCCTGACCGCTTCGCCTCTCGGGCGGTGAACTTGTGGCCGGCCACGGTGAGGACCGGGCCAAGCTCGCCGTGCTCGCGGACGAGGATGAGCTTCCGGTAGTCCGGCGTCCGGGCACCCGAGTCAGAGACCCCGAACCGCTCCTGGATCGCGGCGTGCGCGTCCTGCAGGAGCTGCTCGTCCAAGAGCAGGCCAGGGTCCTCGTCGCCGTAGATCGTGTCGACGCCACAGTCACAGCCCGGATGGATCGGCAGCAGCTCGCCCTGGCGGTACCGCTGGGTCGACGCCACGATGCACAGCCCGCAGTTCCTCGGACCCTCGAGGAGCCGGCGGTAGCCGACGACGTTCTTCGCGTCCTTCAGCACCTGCTGAGAGGCCAGCGTCTTGGTGCGCTGCAGGTCGGTCACCGCGCTGGTCTGCGCCTGCTGCAGCCCGTGCTCGACGGCCTTGTCGAGCGACGTTCCGTTGGACAGGTCCCGCCACACCGTGTGGAAGGGCCTCGAGTACACCTCCTCGAGCGGAACGCCGTTCCGGGCCGCCGCACCGGTCACATCGCCCGGGCGAACAGCTACCGGGGTGAACGCGCCGCCGAGCGCCGCGCGGCGCTGCTCGGCCAGGAACGCGGTGGTCAGCGCCGACATCTGCGCCTGGCCACCCTGGATCACCGGCAGGACCTGCGGGACGAACTCGAGCATCTGCTCGTCACGCCACGCCCCGAGCGCCGCCCAGGTGGCGGCCACGAACCCGGCGACCTTGTCGCGCAGCTGGGTGGTCGCGTGCTGGTATGCCGCGACCGATGCCGCAGCGGCCGCGGTGTCAGCGGCCGCCGGCACCAGACACCGTCACCGGAGCGGGAGCACCCTTCGGTGCCGGCTGTGCGGCGAGGAGCGCCTGCATCGCGTCCTGCGCACGCTGTGCGGCCGCGAGCCGGATCTCGTCAGGGGTCTGCTGCCAGATGACACGCTGACGCTGCTCCCAGGTCAGGGACTGGGCCTGCGAGTCCGCGGAGGCGCGCTCGGCAAGGGAGTACCGCTCCGCCGGCGTCCACTCGACCCGGATCTTCGCGGCATTTCCACGGTCCGAGTCGCCGGACATCGAGAACGCGGTCCCGACCGACCGGGCGAGCGCCCGGCCGAGGATCCGCTGGAAGTTCTCCACCGAGAACACGAGGCCTTCACGCTGCAGCTGGGCACCCTCAGCGGTCTGGGCGGCCGCGTCCGGGGTGAACATGGACAGCGGTGTCGAGGAGAACGCGGCGAGGTGCAGGACATCGTCCTTCGCCGACTGCAGAATGCCCTGCAGGTCGACCTGGCCGGACTCCCAGATCTTCACGCCCGGCGGCAGCTTCCACAGTGCGCCCGGGTCGGCGGAGAAGATGTCGTTGTAGTCGATCTCCTGGCCGTCCTCGTCGTGCGACGGCATCTCCTGGCCATCGGTCTGCTCGAGGCCGCGCTGCTTGAACGCCTGCATGGTCGCGATCACGACCCGCTGCAGGATCGTGTGGTTGATCCGGTCCAGGAGCCCGATGTGCTTCTCGAACAGCCCGAAGCCGTCCGGTTCGCGTGCCGGCTCAACGGGCACGTCCTGGAAGTCGTACTGCTCGGAGTAGACACCCTCCGGGTCCTGCGTCTCGTCGTCCGGGTTCCGGAACGGGAGCATGTCGAACGACTGCGGCGCGAACGTGATCTTCGGCGGCGGCGGGGGTCCACCGAAGAGGGTGCGCGGTGTGGACGCCTTCCGGTCCCGGTAGCCCACGTACTTGTACCCGCCCGGCAGCCACAGGTAGGCGTAGTCCCGGTTGACGAGGAAGTCGTGGGTGAGCTTGAACGCGGCGACCGTGCGGCCGGTGGCGTCCTCGATCGTGATCATCTCGCGCGGGTCCTCCGCGGTGATGATCTGCCGGTCGCCGTCCATGGCGTTCGCGAGGTAGCCCTCAGAGAAGGTGCCGATGTAGCCGGCCAGCTGGGGGATGGCCACCTCGAGGTTGTTGTCCAGGAACAGGTCCCAGGCGGTCTCGTCGCCGGTCTCGTCGAAGTCGACCGCCGTGCGGATCGCCCGCACCGACAGCCGGTCACGGCGCGACTGCACGATCAGCGCCGCGAGGTTCGACCGGGCGATCTGCTGCAGCTCGTAGAACGCCTTCTGCTCGTTCTTCGACCCGGTCCTCAACGGCGGCTGGCCGCGCCAGTAGCTGTCGAGCATCCGGAAGCGGGGCTGCTTCGCGGCGAGCTGCTTCGCGAGGAGGTCCATCCACCAGCCGGGGGAGCCGTGCTGTGACGCGTCGATCGGCACCGGTGTCTCCCTTCGTGGATGGTCAGCGGATCCGCTTCGGCACGGACGTGGTCTTCTTCATGGCTCCCCGCGCGATGGCGTCGAGCCGGGCCTGCCAGGCGAGCACCGCGGCGACCGCGGCGTCGATCTTGTCCGCGGAGTCCGGGTGACTCTTCGCGATCTGCACACCCGTGCTGGTGGGGATCATCCGGGCGTGCAGCAGGTGGGACGTCAGGTAGAGCCCACCGTCGAAGGTGAGTTCCTTGTCGAGCACGGCGTTCTTGAACTGCTCCAGCGCCATCACCGTTTTCGAGGACCGACCGCCGACCATCCACCACTCGATGGGGTGGACACCCGACGACTTCGCGACCAGGTTGCGGCCGTACTTCGCTTCCCAGCCGGCGACGTAGGACTCCCACTTCGCAGGGTCGGCGTAGAACCCGACGACCTTCCACGTCCTGAACGCGTCCGCGACCGCCGCCTCGATCTCGGAGACCGGCGGCGACCACATCTGGCCCTTCGGCCAGTCGGCCGGCTGCTCCCACACCGACTTCCGCGAACCGGTGAACGGCTCGAAGATGTGCCCGTCGGACAGACGGCACGCGATCAGCGCGGTGGCGTCGGTGACACCACGGGCGCGGCCGCGGGATCCGTCGAACCCGAGCGTGATCTGCTCGCCCGGCTTCACGACCTTGTCGGAGGCCTTGACCCCCTCGAGCTCCAGCGCCGAGAGCCACGAGTCGGACCGTTCGGTGATCTGGTTCAGGAAGTAGCGGCGCGAGTCCTCGACTGTGGAGTCCGGGTCCCAGAAGTCCTCGATGACCCGCTCGAGGTTCACCCAGCCGCCGTTGACGTCGGCGGACCCGCCGTAGGCGATCGCCAGCCCATCCTTCAGCGACTTGTGGTCGTAGATGTTCGTCTCCGCCGGCGCCGCCCGGTGGTCGAGCACGATCGTCGCCCTGGCCTTGCGCTTCTGCTGCGCCTCGACCGCTTTGAACGACATCTCCGCGACCGTCTTGTCGCCAGGGTTGAACGCGTTCGGCGACTCGATCGACGACCCCTGCGTCTTCGTCAGGTTCCGTCGTACCGCGGCGGCCAGGGAGACACCGCCGTTCGACTTCCGCCACGACTCGGTCTGGTCCATGATCGCGAACACCGGCCGGCCACCCTCACGGGAGTCACCAGCTGACGTCGCGTACTCGATCCGGCCACGGGGGATCGCAATGAACGTCTCCATCGGGTCGATCCCGTAGTCGTCGAACAGGCCCGGGCTGTTCCGGGCCATCTCCAGCATCGGGTCCCACGTGTTCGCGGTCTGGTCCTCGCTGGTGGCCAGCACCTGCACCCGGGCCTTGAACCCGAGCGACGTCCACGGCCGAGCGACCGGCTCGCCGTCGGCGTCCCAGCCGTCGAGGATCACGTCGCCCAGGCCCTCGACGAGCCCGAGGGCCGCGAGGAGCGGGGACTTGCCCCAGCCCTTCGGCCGAGACAGGACCGCACGGTTCGTGAGCCGGGCGTTGACCATCGACCGGCCGACAATCGCCGGCCCCCGGAACTTCGGGTCGACCCGGTAGAAGTTGAGGACGAACTGGGCCTGCTCCTCGGTGAGCTCGAGCGGCTCACCAGCGGAAGGACCGTCCGGGACGATCAGGTACTCGGTGATCCAGTCCAGGATGTCGTAGCCGAGGGTCGGGACCTCGCCCTCGTACTCAGGGCCGCGCCAGGGCACGGGGACCACCTGGTCCACGCGCACCGGTCATGATCCGGTTCACCCGGACACGACCTTGAGCCCGCCGTACTTCGACGCGTTCCGCTGGGACCGCCGCTGCGGTGTCCTGGTCGCCGGCGCCGCAGCCGGTGCGACCTCCCACCGCAGTCGCAGCATCGCGACGTCGTTCAGGCCGAGCCGGTCCTCGCGCTGGCGGGCTTCCTTCGCGTCGTCGAGCGAGCCGGACTCGGCCTTGGCCTGGTGCCGGGCGAACATCGCGACCTCGCGATACCAGCCGCGGCGCTCCCACTGGGTGGCCTGCGGGGTCTTCCAGAGCCCGGACCAGATCTCCTTCTCCAGGCGGGACGCAGCCTTGCGCAGTGCCTCGAGCTCGCGCTGCCGCTTCACCTTCCGGTCACGGCCGCGGCGCAGCGCCGAGCGGCGGCGGGCCGCGCCCTCCCACTCGATCTCGTTGTCGACGTCCTTGATCTCGAGCTTGATCATTTCGATCTCGCTGTCGATCGTGACGTCAGCGCCGAGCGGCCACGCCGGTGCGCGACCCTTGCGTCCCTCGGCGGGAAGCTGCGTCATCGCGACGGTCGCGTTGCGGCGAGCTCGCATGTCCTGGTGCTTGGGGGGCGGACCATTTCCGGCCATCGTCGTGAGTCCCTTCCCTTGACGGGATCGTGCCCGTGGCGGGCGTTGGTGGTGCCGGCCCCAGCGCCGTCGTGGCGATGGCGCATCGAGGTGCACGCGGGAAACCCCAGACCCGTACAAGATCCGAGCAGCAGCACGCTTCGGCGCGCCCTTGGGTGGGGGGAGGGGTTCCCCCCGTGGGGTGACGCCAGGGTTGACAGGTCAGAGGAGGCCTGGATGCCGCTCGGGCTTGCGTCTGGCCTGCCCGTAGTAGCGGCGGCGGCCGCGAGCCGCCTCGGCTCGGGTCTTGATGCCGTGGCAGTGGTCGCAGGCGCCCTGGCCGTTGGCGACGTCGTGCTCAGCGCCGCCCTCGCCCACCGGAGTGATGTGGTCGGCATGGTCAGCGCGGCCGGTGCAGCCGTCGTACTGCAGCTCGCAGCAGCCTCGTGCTCGACGCTTCACGGCGGCCGCCCAGCGCTTGTGCTCGACGGTGGAGGTGCGGGTCTGCTCGTTGGACCAGGCCATCAGCCGGGCCCGACGACCTTGCCGCGCGGCTTGTGGCCGTGCATGACGCGGTTGAGGTCGCTGCCCGGATAGAAGTGGAACACGTCGTGGAACCACTGAGCGGCGGTGCGCTTGGCCAGCTCAGGGCTCAGGAACTTCGACAGGTGGTGGTAGAGCTCGGTCCACGGGTCGTCCTTGTCGGCCCACTTCGCGAGCCCACGCGGGTCCTTGGTCCAGTAGGCGTGCAGCCGGCGCGCGCCCTCGGCGCCAGACGGTGTGGTTGCGGCCATCACTCCCGGTCCTCTCGGGCGTCGAGGCTGTGGTGCACGAAGATCCAGCCGCTGCAGCGTGAGCCAGCGACGGCCTCGCTGTAGGGCCCGCAGACGCATGCGCCGAACGACGTGGTGTCGTGGGCGACCAGGTCGTCGTCGGGGGTGACGTGCACGATGTTGCGTGCCTGGTCGGTCTTCTCGGTGTGCCAGGTCTTGAGCACCGTGCACCTCCGGGGATCACGGGCCGCGCGCCGCGGCGCCCGTCACGCGGCCCGCGCCGGGGTCCGACGCCATGCGCCACGCAGGCCCAGCAGTCGGAGGTTCCCTCCCCGAGAATGGCGAACGCCCCGGGCCGTGAGGCTGCGGGGCGTGCTGTGGGTGAAGTGATCCCACTGTGAGCAGAGTAGTTGCAAGCGCCTACTTTGCGCGATGTTTCCGGCGTTTCGTGCTTTCGGCGAGTCGTCGGATGGTGGCGAGGTCGTAGACGTCGTTTCCGTTGCGGTCGATCCCACTGCGTGCGACGAGGTGTCGGTGTTTCCAGGACCTGATGGTGGCGTAGGGGACCGACAGTCTGCGGGCGGCCTCGGCGAGCGACACGTGCTCGCGGGGGCCGGCGGCACTGGCCAGGAGTTCCTCGAGGTCCTCGTCGGTCGTCGTGTAGGGCAGCACCTGGCATCAGCCCTTCGCCTGGGCGGCGTGGCGGCGGGCGAGATCAGCCATCCAGCCCTTCGGTGGCGGCCACGGGACGCCCCAAGCGGCGAGCTGCTCTCGGGTCCAGCCGCCGGCTGGGGTGCGCGCGGCGTCAACCTCGGCAGGGCTCGGGAGGTCCGGGGCGGCGGGCTGGAACGTCATGGTGGTCACTCTTCCACCTGGTCAGAGTCGATGCCGGCGATGATCGCTAGGGCGAAGCGCTCGGCGGCCGCCCGCTTCCTGGTCTCGAGGTCGCGTGCTTCGGCGGCGCGGGTCTTGTCGGCGTCCTCGATGAGCATCGCGAGGCGCTGGAAGCCCTTGTCGCCGGTCCAGGTGTGGCGGTGGTAGCCGGTCTTGCAGGGGCAGCGGGCGGCGTCGTGGTCGTCGTACTGGGGGCTGGTGGTGCCGTTGCACTGGCAGGGTTCGGGGTTGCCGGAGTCGTAGGACGCTCCGCAGCGGACGACGCCGGCGTCGGAGTAGAGGGTCAGGGAGCGTTGTCCGCACCAGGGGCAGAGGGCGTGGAGGCGGCGGGCGGCTGCGCCGTGGACGCGGTCGCGGACGGCGCGGCGGAGGCTCTCGACCTCGGTGGTGGTCCTGGTGAGCCAGGTCAGGTCGTGGATGCGGCCGACGACGTCGATGAGGTGGGCGAGGAGGTGCTGCTCGTCGAGGGAGTCGGGGTCGCGGCGGCGTTCGAGGGTGGCGAGGAGTACGGCGTCGACCAGGCCGAGGCGGTCGCGGGCACCGACGTGGATCCAGAACAGGTCGCCTTGGACCTGGGCGATGAGGTCGAGGACGGGGGCGCTGGCCGGTGTGGGGCTGGCGCCCATCTTCGGGAGGGGCTGCGGCGGGATGGGCTGGGCGCGGTTCGCGGCGGCCAGTGCCCGGTCCTCGTCGCGTTCGCGGCGGACGAGGACGTCGAGGGCGGCGCGGCCGCGGCCGGTGAGGAAGCGGGTGGGGGTGAGGTTCGTCGCGACGTACACCTCACGGAGGGTGGGGAGGTCGCGACGAAGGTCCTGCAGTGCCCCGATGAGCGCGACCTGGCAGGCCTCGACCGCGAGGGCCACGTCCTGGTGGTCGGCCGTAGTGCTGGTCGTGGTGGCGGTGTGGGTGGTCTTGGGTGTGTGGCGGCGGCTCATGGGTGGGTCTCCGTCGTCGTGGTGGTGTCGGGGGTGGTGAGTTCGTCGAGGGCCTGGGCGTGACCGTCGGCGAGGCCGGCCTGGTAGCCGAACAGGGCCGCGTGGCTGGTGCGGTCGTCCCGGGTGAGCTGGGCGGCCTGGCCGCGGGCCTCGGCGGCACGGACGTAGGCGACGAGCTGGGGGACGACCCCGTCTGTCGCTTCGAGCGCGGCGCCGAGGGGGAGCCCGCGGCCGGACAGGCCGCGGGTGAGGATCGCGCGGACCTCGTTCGCGATCGTGTTCACGGGCAGGGTCATCAGTTGTCGCCCCTGCCGTCGGCGACCACGTGCGCCGGCTGCTCGATGACGGTGCACGCCGGGTAGGCGGGGTCGTAGAACTGGAAGTAGCCACCCGGGCAGGCGGTGCACTTGTAGCAGTACTCGTCGTCGCGTGTGCCCAGGCCGCCGGTCGGGTGCCTCGCCCAGGGCCGGTCGCCCGGGCAGCGGTCCATGACGGTCGGGCACCACTCGCGGCGGCACGTCGCGCACCGCACGCACTCGGGGCAGGGCTCGTGGTTGATCGGCTCGTCGCCGAGGAACTGGATGCTCATCGGCGGCCCTTTCGTGCTCGGGTGCGGCAGTGGTAGGCGTGCCCGTCGATGGAGAGCTTGGGCGGGTTGGCCATCGGGGAGCACCGGTCGCACCGCGGTGCATGCCGGCGGCGGGTTGCGGGGCTCATGAGGACAACGGTCACCAGGTGCGTGGAGGGCGCGAAGGAGCGCGCGAGGTAGCGCATGCTGGCTGCGTGGCTGCCCCGTCTCAGGGTGGCCGTTGGCGGCTTCAGCATCTGGTAGACGTGCTGGAGGTGGGCCTTCTGCCAGGGCTCCAGGGAGACCTTGAGGTGCTCCTCGAGGAAGGTGATCGCGTTGTCGCCGATCTTGGTGTTCACGGGCATGGGGTCTCCTCGGGGATGGTGGTGCCGCAGGCCCAGCAGACGGGGTCGCCGGACCAGCTGACCGCGCAGTCCGGGTCGGGGCACTTGTGGCGGCTCCCGGCGAGCACCATCGGGGCGAGGGGTGGTCCGACCCAGTTGGTGCGCGCCCACTGCGGTGGGATCTCGCCGTGGTCGGGCATGAGCTCGCCGTCGGTGTAGTCGGAGAGCCAGAACGAGGACCTGCCGGCGGGCAGCGGTGACGGCTGCTGCGGGGGTTCGACGAGCCGAGCGGGCACGGTGTCGATGGTCGTCACGGGCAGGTGCTCCTTCAGGGTCTCAGGGACGGTCGGGCGGGTCATGCGATGGCCGCGAGTTCGCGGGCGATGCGGCCGCTGGTGAGGTCTTCGGGTCGCCACACGTCGATGTCCAGGCCGACGTTGCGGAGCGCCTGGTGGCACTCGACCTGCTTCGGGGTGACGGTGCCGGTGGTCTTCTTCAGCTCGCGGAAGAGGACTCCGCGGCGGCCGATGAGGACGTCGTCTACCCAGCCGGCGGGGGAGTTGCGGCTGTTCCAGGTGTGGTAGCGCAGGATCCCGAGTCCCTTGGCGAGGTCGCGGACAGCTTCCTCGAGGGTGTCCTCGGACATGGCCGCGGCGGCGGCCTGTCGGTAGTCGGAGGCCTTCACCGTGGCGGTCCGAGGTGCCACCAGGAGCCGCAGGTGCACACGTGGACGCCGTCGTGGCCGTCGGGGCGGGTGCATCCGCAGGACTCGCCGCCGAGCTTCCAGATGGGGCCGGTGTGGGCGGTGCAGGTGCGGGTCCAGCCGTACCGTGCCCATGCCGTCTCGAGGAGCTGCTCGAGGTAGCTCTGTGCGAGGCGGCGTTCGGCCTGGACGGTGGCGGCGTACCGGTGGGCCGAGGCGCCCTCGCGGAGGTAGAAGGCGGCGTCGGACGCCTCAAAGTGGGTGCGCAAGGTCGCGATGACCGGCTCCCACGAGAACGGGTCGGGGTAGCGGCACCCGCGCGCCTGGGTGCTCACGGGGTCCCCTGGTCGGGCTCGTCGGTGAGGTTCGCGAACGACGTCAGTGCGGTCTCAGCGACCCAGCCGATGGCGTTGACCAGGTCGAGCACGACCGCGACGGCCAGCGCGAGAGCGAACGGGAGGCTACGCATCGTGGCCCTCCCCGAGGTAGGCACGGGCGAAGTCCTCGGCGGGCGGGAAGTCGTAGTACGGGTTGACGTCCAGGCCGTCGGCGATGATCTCCAGCATGTCGGCGCAGGCGAGTGCGGCGGCGGGGTGCCACGAGGCGATGTGCTCGGCGTCTGCTGGGTCGATGCCTCCGCAGACGTTCGGCTCCACGTCGGTGTAGTCGACGGTGTACGACCCTTCGCCGAAGCGGTCAAGGTCGCCGCGCATCCACGGTCCCGGCGTTGCAGCCTCGGCCCGCTCCCGGATCAGCGCCACAGCCCGCCGGATGATCTCGGCGCTCACTGGCCCGCCTCCCGCTCAGCGAGGGCGGCGGCGAGCGCGTCGTGGTCGTCGGGATTGAGCCAGCAGCCCGCATCCCACAGGGCAGCGCCGCGCGCGTCATGGGGGCCATGCGAGCCAAAGCGCAAGGATGCCTGTCCGATCAGCTCGCGATACGCCTCCCGCAGTGCCTCGGCCCGCGCCTCGGCGAGCATCCGCGCCAGGGTGTCGGAGGCGAGGACCGCATCGACCGCCTCCTCGACAGCGGACGTGTCCGCGCTGAGCGCGATGCCGTGGGCCAGCCCGGTGATCCGATCCGTGGTGACGTGGAGCCGCACGGAGACCGCCTCGATCAGCCCCTCACGCACCCCCGCCAACTCCTCGCGCTCACTCACCGGGTCTCCTCGGTCACAGCGGGCGGAATGACGCGGGTCTGCGCGGGGGACATGTCGCAGTCTGTGAGCGTGAGGTTGACGCGCCGGGCTTCGATCCCGGTCATGTCGATGACGACCTTGTCGCTGTAGCCAGGGCACCCGTGCTCGTCATCGGGCTCCTCGTCGCCCCGAGCAGGAACGAACTCGACAGGGGCGAAGATCGCGCCTGGCCAGATGCACCAGATGCCATCGTCGCCGTATTCGATTGGGACCTTCGCCCAGATCGTGTCGTCCACCTTCACGAGGACGGTTGCGGGCTTGCCGTAGGGCGGGTTCAGTTCGTCGCGCAGCAGACCCTCGACTTCGATCAGGTCGTCGGACGCGCCGTAGATGATGAGTGCGTCATTCTCGGCGGTGTGCCTCACTGGTCCGCCTCCCGCTCAGCGAGGGCGGCGGCGAGGGTGCCCGAGAGCAGCGCGCCCACGACCGACTCGATGCTCGGCCCATCGCCCGCTGCCCAGCCGTAGCCCTCGGGGTCAAGGTGCTCGTACATGCGGTCGGTCACCGCCTCCACCAGCGTCTCGTCCTCCGCGAGCCCGGCGACGTACTGCGCGGGCGACTGGGCGGGGGGTGTGATGCGGACCAGATCCCACACGCCGAGCGCCTGCTCGATGTACGGCCAGACGCAGTCAGAGGCAGTGCCGTCCGAGAAGTGAACCGACCACTGACCCGTCTCTCGCAAGTGGAAGACCAGAGACTGCCTGCCGCCCGAGTAGGCGTACCAGCCCGGCGCGATGGGCTCGGGCGTCTCGGGGTCGATCTTGGTCTCAGCCACGGGTTCCTCCTGCGGTGGTTCGGATGCGGTGGGTGACCTCGTTGGCGAAGCCCTTGCCGGCGTTCTCGGCGACGGTGAGGAGGACGGTGACGGTGGCGGCGATGCCGGCCGGGGTGGTGGGGAAGTACGTGGCCTCGAAGACGTCGGGGCGGGCGTAGCAGAAGATCCCGTGCTCGTCGCGGATGATCCAGCCGGTGTCGAACACCGCGGACGCCCCGCTGGCGCCGGTGAGCACGATCGACCCTGCGTAGCTGGTGCCGTCCTTGAACTGGACGGTGGTGTCAGCGGGCTGGTGCCGGCGGATCCAGTCGATGATCGGTGCGGCGTCCTCGGGGGTGCCGTCGAAGCGCATGGCTTCGATCTCGATGGGCTTGCGGCGGTACTTCATCGGGGGTCTCCGATCGTGGGGGTGCGGTGGCCGCTGCGGGTGGCCTGGAGGCGTTGGAGTCGGTGCACGAGCTGCGGGTCGTAGGCGGCCGCGGCGTGCTTGTCCAGGACGCTGCGGAGCCGCTGGTTGAACCTGGTCAGGGAGTGGTCGAACCGGTCCTGGACCGCGGCGTCCTGGGCGCCGAGGTAGCGCCAGTCGAGGCGGGCGAACTCGAGGACCTCCAGGTCGGCCGGCGTGAGGGGCGCGGCCCGGTGGGTGGCCGCGGCTGCGGCGGTCTCGGCCTCCCAGTCGTCGTCGGTCTGCGCGAAGACGGTGAAGGTGTCAGTCACGGGGGTCGCTCCCGTCGGACCGGTCGATGAGGACGACGTTGATGCCCATGCGTTCGACGAGGTTGACCAGGGCAAGGGCGGGGCCGCGGGTGTCGACGTGGCCGGCGGTCTGGGTGTGGGTGCCGGTGATCTGGCGGGCGGGGATCTTCCCGCGGCGCTTGTAGAACGCGGTCGCGGTCCAGGCGACGTCGTCGTGGGGGCCTGGCTCTTCGTCGTCGGCGAGGGTGCGGTCGGCGGCGTCGTAGGCGAGCTCGATCTCGTTGCAGCCGGTGCGGGTGCGGATCTCGGCGATGAGGTCGACCACGAGGGTGTCGGGGCGTCCCTGGATGAGGATCTGGTCGCGGTCGGTGCTCATCGCTTCGCCTCCGCGACCTTGGCGTCGACGATGCACTGGCCGCAGGTGCCGTCGGTGCGGAGCTCGACGTCGCGGTGGTCTGCGACGGTGCAGTAGGCCTTCACGACGGCGAGGCGTTGCCCGGGTGGCGGCATCGCCTTCCAGGTGCCGATGAAGGCGGCGACGTGCACTGGGGGTGGCTGCCGGGTGGTGCGGACTGCGGTGTCGACGAGGCGGGCGTCGCCGTGAGTGTCGATGAGCTGCAGCAGCAGGGTGGTGTTCTCGTTGCCGAGCTGGTCGAAGCGGAGCGCCTGGAGGGCAGTGTGGGACTGGAGCTTGTCGCGGAGGATCGCGATGGCGGTGGGGATTTCGTCGGCTGCGGCGGCGGCCGTGAATGCTGCGGCAGCAGCATTTCTACTCTTACTCTTACTCTCCCCCCGTGACATCACGTGACCGGTCACGTGATCCGTGGTGTGACTGTCACGTGACCGGTCACGTGACTCACTGGTGGTTGGGTCCGGGGTGTCCCTGCTGGTGGCGCGCTGCTTCGCCTTCCGGGTCCTGTCGTTCTTCCGGCGGGCCGCGAGTGCATCGAGCTGCTCCTGGTAGTGCGACCAGTTCCGGATCCGGTAGCCGCCCGTGACCTTCTCCCACGGGCCCGGGTCGCCCAGGGGCGTGTCCCGTGTGAGCTGGCGGACGATGGTCTTCGCGCGAGCGGGCCGGCGGGTGAGGTCCTGGAGCTTGGTGTCGGGGATGAACCCGCCGGTGTCCGCGCGGCCGCAGTAGGCGATGCCGCGGGTGAACATCACCTCGCCGGAGTCGTCCGCGGTCGCGATCGCGACGTCGTCGGGATAGGTGGTGTAGAGCTTGACCCAGTCCATCAGGGGGTGGGCTCCTCTCGCAGGTAGGCGCGGGTGCGGGGCTTGCGCTTCGGGGTGCGGGTGTACGTGGCGGCCGCGACGTACAGCTCCGGTCGGGCCGGGCGACCGCCGAGGACCAGGCGGCCCAGCTCGGTGGTGATCGCACGCTGGGCGGCGTCCGACCACGCCAGTGCGTGGGGGCGGCTCATGAGGCGACCTCGTAGGGCTGGCCGATCCACGGCCGGCCGGCGATGCGGAGCGGTGGTGCCCAACCGTGTCGGGCGGCGGTGGAGCGGGCGCGGGACGCGGCGATCTTGTCGTGGTGGGTGCCCTCGGGTGGGGGCACGTTGACGAGGGTCTTGTAGAGGGCGTGCACGGTGACCGCAGTGCCGGCGAGGCAGGTCCCCTCGGAGTGGATGAGCGTGCACATGTTCGCGGTGGTCATGCCCAGGTGGCGGGCGAGCTTGCCCTGGGACCAGCCGGCCGCGACGAGGGCGCGGAGCCGGCGGCGGGTGTTGTGACCCTCGACGCGGGTCCCGGGGGCGATGTCCAACGGGACGGCGAGGACCGCGGCCGCGACGTGGGGCTTGAGTCGCCGCGACGGGGCGCGACGGCTGCCGTCGCGGCGGGCTCCCCCGTAGAGCAGCGTCGCGACGGTCCGCGACGACACCCCGGCCGCGGCCGAGATCCTCTCGGCACCCATGCCGTGCTCCATCAGGTAGCGGACGTGGGTGCGTGCCGGGTCGGCGTCGACGAGGCCGTTCCAGCGGCCGTAGGCCTGCTGCCGGGACCGGGCGGCGTCGTAGCGGTGGTTGGCCTCCGCACACGGCGTGCACCGGCAGCCGTCGGCGACGTAGCAGATGTTGGTGCCGTGCTGGTGGTCCGCGACCTTGTGGAGGCACGGCTTCGGGGTGCGGTCGGTGATCGGGCGGACAGTGTAGGTCACGCCTCCCCCCGGGTCGTCGTGTCCTCCGGGAGCACCGGTGCGGGCTTGACGGGCTGGGAGCAGAGCGCGCAGTCACCGGTCTTGGCGGACACCTGGTGGAGGTGCTGACGTTCGTCGGCGCGGATCACGGACTCCCAGCACTCGCCGCAGGCCATGCCGCCGACGGTGCGGCCGCGGGGGTGGTCGAGCTGCAGGCAGCGGGCCTTCGCTCGGTTGGCGAGGTCGTGGGCGGGGCCGAGGTGCCAGCCGCGTGGGATGCCCTTCTGGCGGACCTTGCCGGCGTTGAGACGGCCACGCTGCGACGCCTCGGCGAGCTTCATGTCTCCGTCGCGGACCTGCTGTTGTTCCTCGACGGTCAGGGCGAGCAGCGCGAGGCGCAGTGACACGTGCGGCTGGGAGCGGCCGACACGGCGGGCGAGCTCGGCGTCGGAGCAGTCGAGCTGGGTCTTCAGCCGCTGCAGGCCACGGGCCTCCTCCATCGGGTTGAGGTCGCTGCGCTGCCCGTTCTCGATGAGCATGGCGGCGAGGACGTCGTCGGGGCGCATCGTGTCGCGGACGATGCAGGCGATCGTCGCCCAGCGGAGCAGCCGTGCCGCGGCGAGGCGCCGGTGGCCGGCGACCACGAGCAGCTGGTTGCCTTCGCGGCGGGCCACGACCGGCTGGAGCAGCCCGGCCTGGGTCATGGAGTCGGCCAGCTCGGTGACATCGCCGACGTCGTCGCGGACGTTCATCGGGTCCGGGCGCAGGTCGGCGACCTTCACCTGCAGCAGACGACCCATCACATCCTCGGCACCCGTGTCGTCGGTGTCGTCGTTGATGTGGGCGGCCTTCTCGAGGAGCGCGGCGGCTGCGGCGCGCATCTGGTCCTTGTCGGGGTAGCCGTGGCGGCCGACGATCGTCTGGACCTGCGGCAGGGTGAGGCCGTGCCGGTGGGCGATCTCGGGCAGCTCGAGCTTCGGGTAGGCGGACGCGACGATCTGCTGCAGCATCGCGGCCTGGGTCGCGAGCGGGGTGATGTCGAGCGCGGTCGGGGTCATGCCGGCACCGCAGCGGTGAGGAGGAGCCGGGTGAACGACCCGGGCTTCGGGACGGCGGGGGCTTCGTAGATCAGGACGTCCTCGGCGATGTTCCCGGAGCCGGGCACGTTCACGGAGGGCGCCATGGACCAGTGGCCGGGGCCGGTGAGCGCGGCCTGGGTGCGGACCGCGACGTCGGGCAGGTCGGCGGTGGCCTCCGCGATGAGCGCGCGCAGCGGCCGGGTCGGGTCGAGGATGGGCCAGATGGCCCGGAAGGTCATGTTCGTCATCGGTCGGACTCCCCCTGGAGTACGGCGGCGAGCTGCTGCTGGCCGGTCGGGTGGTCGGCGTGCACGATCTGGCACGGGTGGCAGATGTGGGCGCGCGGGTTGATGAGGGTCATCGGCTGGGTGCAGGCCGGGCAGGTCACCGGTCCATCACCGACTCGGGGATGCGGTGAACGGCTGGCATGTGGACCGGCACGGGGGTGCGGCTGACGAACCAGTGCGCCGGTCGGGCGCCCTGGGCCTGCTCGATCTGGCCGCGGAGCTCGGGGAAGTCGCGGGCGACGACCGACCACGGGTGGACCTCTGCGGTTTCGGTGACCAGATAGCAGTAGCGGAGCCGGTCGCAGCGGATGAAGTTGCTGGTCAACCCCAGGGAGGCACGGTCCGGGACGGCCATGTCGGTGAGCCACACGAACTGCGTGGTCCAGGGCATGTTGAGCTGAGCCATGGGCAGCTGGTCGCCTGGCAGTAGGACGCGCTGCTCGTTGATTCCTTCGATCGAGTGGCTGCACGTGTAGTGGTAGAGCACGGTGACCGGTTCCTCCTCTCTTGGGTGGTGGGGGTCCGCGGGCTGCCGGTGCCGGAGTCGAACCGGGTCCGGTGGCCACCGTCCTGCAGCGCCATCTGCTGGCCGGCAGCCCGCGGGGCTGGGGTGAGTAGCGGGCTACGCGGGGCGGCCGCGGAAGACGGGCGCTTCGACGGCGACGTCGACGGCGTTGACGTAGTCGTTGAACGCCTCCCGGAGCACGTCGCCGGGACGGACGAGGTGGTAGGACAGGGCGAGCTGCCCACCGGAGAGGCGGTACCGGAACCGGGCGTAGACCGTGTAGTCCTCGCCGCCCTCGAACGGGCGGAGCGTGAGCTGGAACTGGGTGGGGATCTCGATGTCGCCCTTCTCGCCGGCCTTCGCGGCGGTGTTCTCCTCGTACTTGAGGGTCACCTCGCTGGAGTGGAGCCGCTGGGCGCCGGTGAAGTTCACGCCGGTGGTGGCGTGGAACGACTGGGCGATCTCGAGCATGGTCGCGGAGTCGGGGGCGACGACGTCGATGGCCTGGTCCTCGATGTGCTCGGCGAACGCCTTCTGGTCGAGCCACTTCCGGTCGTTGCGCTCCCACGCCGTCCAGGCGTCGGTCTTGACGAGCTCGAGCTCGATGCGGTGGTCGCCGTACCCGGCGCCGTGGTCCGCGGCGGTGGCGTCCTCGGAGGAGACCGCGTCCTGGTGGGCGTTGATGACGCCGACGAGGCGCTGCTCGGGGTAGTCGGCCCACACCTCGGTCTCGGGGATGGCGTGCTTGTCGAGGTAGCCGGCGAACGAGTCGGCGGTGTGGACACGGACCGTGCCGGTCTTGCGGCGCGGCCGGGGCCGGTGGTGGTCGAGGAGGTCCTCCTCGTCGATGCTGACCAGCTGGCCGCCGGCCGGGACGATCTGGGTGAAGAACCGGGTGCTGTCGCCGAGCGGCCGGGCGCCGGCGATCGCGACGCCGGCGTTGAACCCGGCCTGGGCCTCGGTGCGGACGTCGACGTCGTTGTCGTTGGTGATGTGGGTGAGCTCGGTCATCAGTTGGCCTTCCTGGACGCATTCGCGTCGGCGCCGGTGTTGGTGTTGGTGTCGGGGACCTCGCGGAGGCCCTCGAAGGCGTCCTGGTCCGGGTCGGTGCGGGAGAGGTTGCCGTCGCGGGTGAGGTAGAACAGGGACGGCTTGACCGTGCGACGCGGGGTCTTCACGGTGATCTGGTCGAGCACCGCGAACCGGGACTCGTCGTTCTTGTCCGGCTCGAAGGTGAGAGACAGGGTCAGCGACCCCTTCTTCCCGGTGTCGACGCACGCCTGCATCAGCTCGTGGACGGCGTCGGTGAGGTCGGCGTTGACCTTCCCGCGCCGCAGGTCGGCGAGGAGGTCGAGGAACGGGCGCTTGAACACGCTCATCGGGTGGTGGTCCTTTCGGTCGGGTCGGGGTTGTGCTCGGTCTGGTCGTGCCGGTGGGGCTGGTGGAACGGGTAGTCGCCGACGAGGGCGCGGGCGGCCGGCTCGGACAGCTGTCGGGTGGCCTGCCACTCGTCGATCAGGTCGCCGGGACGCCAGGCCTTCTCGTTGACGAGGACCAGGGCCCCGGGGAGGGAGTAGGCGGGGACGTCGCGGGCCTCGAGGGGGATCCAGGCAGTCAGGTGCACGGCGAACGCGATGAGGATCTGGTCGTCGCAGTCGGGCTGACGGCACTTCTTCGGGCGGGCGGTGCTCACGCCACACCCCGCTTCGGGTGGCGCTGCCAGGTCCAGGCGGCTACGTCGGCCCGGCCGCGCTGGGTGAACGCGCAGCCGGCGCTCACCCAGGTGATCCGGTTGTCGCGGCGCTGGAACCCGGCCGCACCGCACACTGGGCACCGGCGAAGCGCCCCACCGGCCACGGCAGTCCGACCGGGTCGGGTCAGCGCGATGACCGTGCCGGCGGCGACGAGGACCCCGAGGATCAGCAGCGCGAGGGGCTGGCCGGTCATCGGAGGCTCACCCCGCCCGCGGGCACCGGCCGGGAGCAGCTGGCCAGCAGTACCCGGCCGACCTCGGTGATGGCGATGGAGTGGCCGCGCAGCCCGTCGCCCTTGCAGCGGCCCTCGAACTCGAGGTCCAGCCACGTGTTGTCGACGGCGACCTGCCCGGACTCCTCGGCCTCACGGACCGTGAGGCCCGCGAACACCGCGGACCGCACCAGGAACCGGCTCGCCGACATCGTCGGCACCACCAGCGCCCACCGGTTCCGACCCGACGGCACGATGTACGACGTCCCCAGGTCCTCACGGAACCGCAGCCGCCGCAGGAGCTCCTTGGTCGCGCTCACGCCGCGGCCTCGCGGGCCTGAGTACGGGCCTCAGCGAGGAGCTCCTCGTCGACGTCGGACAGGTCGTAGCCGGTGCTGGTCAGGTAGGACCAGGCCTCGAGTGCGTGGTCGCCCTGGTCGAGACGCCACTCGACCTGGGCGGCGAGGAGCGCGGCGTACACCTTGAGGAACTTCGCCGGGGTCAGGTCGACGAGCGTCGCGATGTGCTCCTCCGGGACGGACCAGCCCCACTCGGCGGTCTCGGCCGCGTCGAGGCCCAGGCCGTGCGCGTAGGCCCCGGTGTCGAAGCCCTCAGAGACCATGAGGGTGGCCGTGACGGTGACCCGCAGCGCGGCCAGCTGCTTCTTGTCGACGGTCTTCGTGGTGAACAGCCCGGCGAAGTGGCCGGCCAGGTGCTCGACGCGGACCTTCGCCGCGGCGACCCTCCGGGCCTGCGCGGCCTCACGGGCCTCACGGTCCCGAGCCCACTGCGCATCACGCTCGGCGCGCTGCTCGTCGCTCACCCCGGGCGACGTGTCGTCGGTGCGGTGCTTCTTCGGCTCGGTGCAGGTGACGAACAGTCGGCCGTCGTGCTCGGTGACGGCGAGGCAGCCGTCGTGGGCGTCCTCGGTGGCGGCGTCCTCGAACGGCCACCGGTCCATCCAGTCGAGTCGGTACGGCCCCTCGTTCTGGTTCCAGTAGGCCATGCTCGACATGGGGTTGGTGAGGGGGATGCCCTCGGTGGCGGCGCGCTTGCGGAGTGCCTGGTCGGCGGCCTTCCGGTCCCGGGCGTCCTTCTCACGCTGCACCTGGTAGCGGAAGTTCTCAGACCCGATGTGCTGCTCGAGTCTCGCCACGGACGCCGGGTCGTCCGCGAACTCGAGCAGCGCCTCCGCGTCACCGAGGGTCATCTGCCCCTCGTGGAGGCGGGACCGGGCGGTGTCGGTGAGCCGGCGCAGCTTCAGACGGTCCTTGATGGTGGACTCCGGCCGCCCGGTGGAGGCCGACATCTGCGCCGGGGTCATCCCGAACAGCTCGAGCTGCTCGTAGGCGGCTGACTCCTCGACCGCGGTGAGGTCCTCACGGTGCACCGCGGTCGCGACCATCACCTCGATCTGCTGGATCTCGGTGACCAGGTCCTCCCGGATGTAGGCCGGGAGCGTGGACAGGCCGGCCTTCTCGGCGCCGTCGCGACGCCGGTGACCGTCGATCAAGCGGTACTCGCCGGCCACCTCCGGGTGCGGGGCGACCATGACCGGGTCGAGGATCCCCAGGGACCGGATCGAGGCGACCATCGCGTCGTCAGCGACCGCTGCGAACCGGACGTTGGAGGGGTGGACGTGGATCTTCTCGGGCGGGATGTACGCGAACGTGGTGCTCATGTCAGGCCCCCTGGACGTGGTTGGCGCGCACCCACACGGCGATGGGGTGGCGGTGGGTGGACTCGAGGTTGGAGGGCACGTAGCCGACGCGGCGGGTCTCCCCGCGCATCGAGGCGGCCTTGACGCGCTTGCCGATGAGGGGCTGGTGCACGTCGGGGAGCAGGATCCGGAAGTCGTTGGCGGAGAACGGGCGACCGGTGGCGGTCATGGCGGCGATGGCCTGGTCGATGAGCTTGGTGTCCCAGCCGAGCACGTCGGCGTCCTGTGCGCGGGCCATGCCCTCGTCGCGGGCCACGCGGGCCGCGGCGATCGCGTCGAGGACGCTGGTCGGGACCTCGATGGTGGTGGTGCTCACCGGTGCTCACCCCTGACGACGTGGAGCGCGCGGGCGATGCGGAGGCGGCCGGGTCGACCCAGTCGAGCTCGTCGGCGGGCCCGGCGACGGTTGGGGACCTGGCCGTCGACGAGGGTGACCGCGATCGGGGTGTTGCCCGGCTCGGCGGCGAACGCGGCGTAGATCAGGTGGACGACGTCGTCGTGCCAGCGGGCGAACTCCTCCGGGACACGGTGGCCGGCGTCGGCACGGGCGTTGTACGACGCCCACGCGTTCGCGAGGCGGCGGGCGCCGGCGGCGTCGACGCGGATGACGACCTCACCGACGGATGCACCGGGCACGACCTCGGTGGCGATGTTCAGGGCGGCCATCAGGCAGTCCCCCGGATCATCGAGTCGTACCAGCGCTTGATCCAGGCGACCTCGACGGCCGCGTCGGGCTGGAACGGTGACGGCCGGCTGCTCCCGTCGACGGTGGCGAGCGCGTCCGCGGTGAACCGGGGGGTGCCGGCGGCGTCGGCCACGGTGATGGAGTCCGCCGACCCCTCACCCTTGCCCTGGAGCTCGAGCTCGTGGTTGTGCTGGGCGACCACACCGTGCTGGTAGCCGTAGGACATGGTCGGCACGTCGACCACGCGGTGGTGCCAGGCCGGGGTGAGCTTCTGGCAGAACAGGAACCGGGTGAGGATCGCAGCGTCGCGTGCCGGGTCCTTCCCGACCAGGACAGCGCCGGCGGTGATGCGGGCGATCCGGCGGGCCGAGGTGCGGGCACCCATCCAGGCCTGGCCTGGGGTCTCGGAGGGCTGGTCGGCGAAGTCGTGGGTGCGCTCGTAGAACTGCCACAGCTCGAGGGCGTCGGGGTCGGCGGTCTCCAGGTGAGAGGGCTTGATGAACAGCTGGGTGGTGTGGTCCCCGACGCCGGGGCGGCGCTCGATGAGCGCGACGTCCCAGGGCTCGTGGAGCAGCGGGTTCAGCCCGGTCGCGCGGACGGCGATGAACACGAGGCGCGTCATCGACGGACCTCGCTCACACGGCGCGCGCCGGCGGCACGGTTCCGCTCGTCCTGCAGAGCACGGCGAGCGGCCGCGGCCGCGTCGTTGGCGTACCGGAGCTCGCTGTGCAGCCGCAGGTTCCGGTCCAGCAGGATCCGGTTGTCGAAGCGCAGACGGCGGGCCTCGGAGTCGAGCCATTTCGCGAACCCGTCGAGGGCGAACGCGACGGACACGGTGACCAGGCCGGCGACGATGAGGGACCGGTAGTCGTAGACGAAGGCCAGTGCGGCCTCGAGCTGCGTCATCGTCGGGTCACCTCGGCTCCGGGTCCGCGGGTGGGAGTGCTGGACATGCGCTAACCTCGTTTCACTGAGTTGGTGGCCCTGCCTCCCCTCGATGCCGCTGGAACGGCTGGGGACTGGTGGGGCCGCTTTCTTCTCTCTGGGGACTTCAACCGGCGGCACGCCCTCCGGGGGCAGAGCACGTGCCGCCGGAGCTCTAGGGGCCGCCGCGGGTGGCGTTGTTGATGCCGATCCGCGCGACCTGGTCCTCGCGGCGCTCACGCACCTCACGGGCGTTGGCCTTGCGCTGCTCGACAGCAGCGGCCGCTGCTTCCGCGGCGCGGGCCCGGCCGGCGGCGGCCTCACTCGTCGAGCCGGCGACCCGGAACCGGTGCCGGGCCAGCAGCTGGGTGAGGCCGGCCGCGTTGCTGGCCTGGTGGCCGACCACGAGCAGCGACAGGTGCCCGACGGTGTCGATCTCCTCGGCCGTGGTCGCGGTGACCGCGTCCGCGGCGAGGTCGCCGGCGGTGACGTGGCCGTAGGTCGCGAGGTAGTCGCTGCGGCTGGTGACCTGCCCGGCGGGACGGGGGAGAACCGCCAGGCAGGTCACGCAGCGAGTGCACAGACCACGGGGGTCGGCGTCGGCCACGTCCCCAGCGGGGGAGAGGACGTAGAGCCGACGGGTCCATGCACGACATGCCGGCCGGCCGCTCCGGGGGATTGAGCGGCCGGACGGGGTCAGGGGTCCGGTGTAGACGTGGGCGACACCGGTGGGACGGGCCACCAGGCGGGCGGTGCGGCCGGCGAGGGCGAGGGCGGTGGAGCGCTGCATGGTGACTCCTTCCAAGGGATCCGGGAACGGGATGTTGCGAGGGGGTGCCGGTGGCGACGCGGCGGGGGATACGGGCCGCCACCGGCGGTCTAGGAGCCGCTCATGCGACGCGACGGCGTCGACGACGTGGTGCGACGGGTGCCTCGGGCTTCATCGAGTCGATGAGCCTGCGACGGTCGGCGTCGCTGTAGCGGTAGCCGGCGCGGCCACCGAGGCCGATGCCGATGCCGAGGTCGGCGGCCTTCTTCCGCACGGTCTTCACTGCGATGCCGAACTCGGCGGCCAGGTCGGCCGTGGTGTAGCGGTACTCGCTCACTGTGTGCGCTCCTCGGCGGCGTAGGCGCGGAGCGAGCTGGCGTCGACGAGGGTGATGCTGTCGACCTGGTTCGTCTGCACGAGCCGGACCACGTCCCAGGGCTTCACGCCGAGGTAGGCCGCGGCCTCGTTGACCGACATGTAGCTCGTTGGTGGTGAAACATCCACGCCTGCACTCGCCCCCATTTTGTGTACCTCTTGTGGTTCTTTATTAGCCCTCTAGTGACCTTGTGGGGTAGACCATGCCACCATGCTGGAGGCATACGCAACCAGACACGCCGGAGATTTCCGAAGTTGCTTCGGGGGGCGAAAGGGTGGGGGCACCCTCTACCACATGGGGGATTACTTGCCTGACAAGGGACGTGAGCGCATGTACGTAGCGAGCAATGCGGCAGACTTGCCGGATGTGACCGATGCAGAGCGCGCCGAGGCGATCAGACAGCGATATGAGCTGCTCGGAATCAAGGACCGTGAGTGGTACCGCGAGACGCGGATCGACCGCAAGACGTTGAACCGGGCCTTCGATCCCGATGCCAAGACCAACCCGTCGACGTATGACGCGATCGAGGTCTGGCTCGACAAACTAGAGCGCAGGAACCAGGGGCTTCCGATGACACGGCAGAACGACGATGACTACGTCGAGTTCACAGTCGAAGGCAACTTCGGCGTCAAGGCCGTCGTGAAGGGCCCGGTCCGCGACATGGATGAGCTGCAACGCGCGGTCGCGCGCCTGGTCCGTGAGATGCGCGGCGACTCCGAGGATCTGTAGCGGGTGTCGGCCCGGCGTGCTTGGGTAGGGAAAATCACGCTCGGGTTCAGCAGCGGGCTCGGGGGCCTTGCACCAACGCACCAACGGGGAGACATCGGGATGATCGCGGTGAGGTTTGTCGGGGAGAGCGACCTGCCAGTCGGGCACGACTGGGTTGTCGGGCAGACCGACGACGGTGACGCGTTCCTGTTCATCAAGGAGGGGGCTGTCGTTCCCTCGCACATCGAAGAGGCGTGGCACGGCTACCGCCTGCTCAGCGCGGGACGGCTGCACCGGGCCGCGTAGGACACCATGAGCCATCGTCGGCCGGCGCACCCCTGGGAGGGGTTGGCGCCGGCCGAGCCCGTTTCCGGGCTACTGCTCGAGCGCTGGCCGCCGCGCGAACGCCAGCGAGGCCGCGCTCGACGCCATCGCCTGGGCGTCCGGCAGCAGATGCCCGTAGGTGTCGACGGTCGTCTTGATCGACTCGTGTCCCAGCCGCAGCTGCACGATGTGGATCGGTACGCCCGCCGCGAGCAGCCATGACGCGTGCGAGTGCCGCAGGTCATGGAGGCGGGGGGACTGGCTCAGGGTGCCGGCGCACCCGCACGGTGCGGGTGGCTTCTTGTGCAGCGGGCAGCGCTGCGGCTCACCGGTCCCGCACCGGCACTTCTCGTCCGAGTGCTCGGCGCAGTGCTGTGCCCGCCAGATCGCCGGCCGCCAGTTCTTCGACCAGAACGTGCGGTGCGAGATCATCCCGCCCCGCGGTGCGGTGAACACCAGGTCGCGGCCGGCCTTCCCCTCGAGGAGCACGGCCAGGTCGTCGGCGACCTGGCCCGGGAGCGCGATCGTGCGCCGGGACTTCTTCGTCTTCGGGGGCCCGATCTTCCGCTTGCCGTCCGGTGACCACTTCAGGGCGCGCCGGACCTTCACCGTGCCGGCGCCCAGGTCGACGTCCATCTTGCGCAGCACGACCGCCTCGCCCCACCGGCAGCCGGTGCCGGCCAGGAATCGGATCAGCGACTGGTAGTGCGGTTGCATGACGGAGTAGAGCGCCTCGAACTCGTCGTGGGTCAGGCACGTCATCTCACCGGCGTCATCGTCATCGTCATCGAGGTCCGCGACCTCGACGCGCTTGCCGTCCGGGAGCCGGATGCCCTTGGTCGGGTTGGACGTCAGGTAGCCCTTCTCGCGGGCCCGCTCGCAGACCGCGGACAGCAGACCCCGCTGGTTCTCCAGCGACTTGCGTGCGTACCGCTCCCCGAGGGTGTTCACCGCGGCCTTCACGTGGTCGCTGCCGAGCTGGTTCGCCGGGATGGCGCCGAGCAGCGGCGACCAGGTCCGCTCCCACAGCCGGGTGTAGACGATGCGGGTGCCGTCCTCGATGCCGGTCAGGTGCTGGATGTGGTCCGCGGCGACCTGGTCCATCGAGTCGACGGTCTCGGCCTGCCGGTCCTCGTAGAGCTTGTCGAGCGCGCCCTGGGGTCCCAGGGCGTCGAGCCAGCGGGCGAACGCCTCGGCCTGCTTCTTGCCGACCGCGGTCGCCGGGAACGGCTCGGAGGTCTGCAGCGGCTTGCCGGTGCGGGGGCTGACGCCGTGGCGAAACCGCACCTTGTAGCTGGTGACCTTGCCCCCGCGCTTGACCGTCTCGACCTTCCGCATACCCACCACGGTAGAGGCATCTGTGTACAGGTGTGTACCCAACGCAAAGGCCACCCCCGGAAAACCGGGGGTGGCCTGCATCTTTGTGCGGTGCGCGAGGGGGGAGTTGAACCCCCTTCGGGAATGGGCCTGACCAGCACGTATGCCGCCTGACCTGCGGTTTTACCGTCGTTGTACCCCGTCCACATCCCCCATTCTCCCTTGAAGTGTGTACACGGTACACACGGTGCGCTACCGTCGTGGCTCTGGTGGCATACGCCACCGGCGGAAGCAGGAGTGATGGATACACGTGACGCCAGTGGCCAGGCGGTCCCCGCCTGGCTGCCGACCCTTCCCCGCGTCCCACCACCACAGCCGGGGGCAGGTGCCCCCGGGCCAGACCACCGCCACCCGTCGACCGGACTTCGAGAGGACATCATGAACACGATCGCCATCACCGCAGCGGCCGACCAGCTGGCCGCCGAGCTCCGCGACCGACGCACCGGCCACGCCGCCGAGCGCTGCGACGCGCTCGACCCCTGCTCGAGCTGCACGGTCGGCCGGCTGACCGTCGCCGCCGCGCGCCGGCTCGCCTCCGTCCCGGCCCAGCGCACCGCCGTCACCCGCACGCTGGTCACCCGATGACCGCGAGGAAGCCGGCCATGATCCTGCCGCCGGCCGAGCGCGGCTACGTCGAGCAGGGGTACGGCACCCCGATGTGGCTGCACAACGACGCTCGGGTCCCCAGCGCGTCCTACAACCTGCGCGACTGCGACGCCCACCCGCTCGCTGCCTACCGTGGCGCCTGCGAGAGGCACCTGTTCGACGTGATCGAGGTCGCGCGCGACGTCGAGACCGAGCTGCCCAACGGCGAGTGGAAGGTCGAGCAGGAGTTCAGTGCTCGGCTGACCTGCGTGCGCTGCGGCGTCATCGTGGCCTGGGAGGGCACCCGCGACGGCGAGGGCCAGGACCCGCGGGCGGTCGACCCGGTGCCCCTGGTCGTCGGTGACCTGGCGGCGCAGATGATCGACGGCGGCAGAGACGGCGTGGCCGGCGACCGGGACTGGTCGACGTGGGCGATCCACCGCGGCGCCGAGCGCATCGGCGTGATCACCTGGGCGCGCGGGCCCCGCGGCCGCGACTACTTCACCGCGCGGCTGTTCGCGTGGCCGGACGGGGAGAAGGTCGAGGCCGCGACGCCGGTCGCCGTGCTGCGGAAGGTCGCGCGCGCCGCCGCGGTCGCGACTGCCTCCTGATCTCGGACGCACAAGGAGCGCCCCCGCCTTCTCGGGCGGGGGCGCTCGCGCGTCGTGCCGCCGGTCGGGCGTCCAGGCCGGCGAGCGCGTCTTGTGTGGGGATCAGTCGGCGCCGGCGGGAGTGGCGCGGAGGCGCTCGCGATAGCGGCGGGTGCGCTCGCGGTTGTTCTCGCGCCTGCACTCCAGGCAGAGTCGGCCGCTGGGCTGCTGTCCAGTGATCGTGTGGCCACGCTGGCAGACGATGCGCACCGCGTTGATCGCGGAGGGGGAGTCGCCGCGGAGGACGTTCTCGCGGTGCGTCACGGGCTCGAGGTGGTCGGGACGGACGCAGAGGGTGTTGCGGCACAGGTGGTCGAGGTCGAGGCCGGCCGGAATCTCGCCGACCTCGAGCTGGTAGGCGACGCGGTGGGCTGGCTGGACGTGGCCGGCCAGTGTTGCTGCACCGTAGCGGCCCTCGCTGGCGGTTGCCCCGATCCAGAGCCAGCAGTCGGGGCTCTTCGTGACCTTCGCCCAGAAGCGGGCCTGGTCGGTGTCGAGGACCGGCCGCGTGGGTGGGACGCCGGTGCGCTTGTAGCTGGTGTAGTGGGCGTGGCAGTAGCCCTTCGCCTCGTGGGGGCGTTCGCAACCTTGGATATCGCAGGTTCGCACGAGACGACTGTAACCATTGCCGCTGACGGAATCCGTGTGCCAGGCTGTGGCCGCCGCGTTGATCGGCGGGTACTCGGCCCCAGCTCGCTCCAACGTGCTGGGTACGACGAGACGGCCCGCTCTCCCCGTGCTGGGAGGGCGGGCCTTCGTGTTGCCTGGCCGGCCGGGGGACCCGGGGTGGCCGGGGGACAGGTTGTGCAGCACCGCTAGACGTTTGTGTCTAGCGGTGCTCTACTAGGGGCATGACCTCGACCGAGCTCCCCACCAGCACCGTCGCCGCGACGACCGTCGAGGCGCTCAACGAGTACACGACCCACCCGGACCCCCACGAGGCCAAGGTCGCCGCCCTGGCCGCAGCGATGGAGGCCGACGGCTGGACCGGTGCTCCCGTCCTCGTGCAGGGTGTCCAGGCGGTCACCGGCACCCACCGCATCGCCGCGGCCCGCGCGGCCGGCATCGACCTCGAGGTGCTCGACCTGGCCGACCTGCTCCCCGACGTCGAGCTCGGGTCCCTGATGTCGCGGGTCTGGGCGGCGCTCGGCGACTACAACGACCCGCACGCGGTCGTCGCGGCGCTGTTCGCGGCCGTCCTCGGTGCCGAGGCCGCCGAGGAGATGGGCCTGGACCTGGAGTACGACCGGCTGCTCGTGGACCTGCGCGAGTGGGCCGGGGACGCCACGGCGGACCTGACCGACGGGGAGCGTGCGGTCCTGGCCGGCGGTGCCCGGTGACGCGGATGCTGGAGGCGCTGGCCGAGGTGGAGGCCGCGGACCAGGCGGTGACGGCTGCGCAGGAGCTGGTGTCGGCGGCGGCGGAGCGGCGCAGTGCCGCGGTGCGTGCGGCCCTGTTGGCTGGGGTGCCGGTGCGGGTGGTCGCGGACACGCTCGGTGTGTCCCGTGGCCGGGTCTACCAGCTGCGCGACGGGTCACGCTGACCACGTCGGCTCGGGGCATGACGAAGAGCGCCCCCGCCACCCTGCGTGAGGGTGACGGGGGCGCTGTCGCGCTCGAGCAGCTGCAGCGCGTCAGACGCGCGGGTACGGCCGCCACTTGCGGTCGCCGTCACCCTGGCTGACCGAGGTCACCCAGAGCGTGTCGTTGCCGTCGAGCAGCACCTGGCCGTTGACTGCGGAGCCCTCGGCGGAGCCCCAGGTGCGGGTGATGACGAGGGGGTAGGTGTCGCCCGCCTGGACGGCGTTACCGACGTGGACCTGCGCTCCGGACTTCTGCTCCGCGATGTCGCTGTGCATGGCGTCGTGGCGACGACGGGTGATCTGGTCGACGTCCTGCTCGGTCAGGGTGTACTCGACGATGCGGCCGGGGGTGGGGATCATCTGGTGCTCCTTCGGGGGGTTGGTGGTGCGGGTTGTGTCCGGGCTATGCGGGCGAAGTGGGGCAGGTCAGAGAGCGTCGCCCGTCTGTTCGAGTTGAGCGATCCTGCCCTTCAGGGACTCGTTCTCCTGGGTGAGCGCCCGCACCTGGGCGTAGAGGTCGCCCAGGAGTGCCAGGACCGCCTCGGCGCTCACAGGATCGCCGCCCAGACTGCGGCCCCTGCTGCTCCTGCGGTGGTGCAGGCGTAGATGCGCTGATTGGCCGTGCCGGGCGTGTCGCTGCGGAAGTACAGGTCCCCGAGCGCCCCGGCAATCGTGGGCGTGCCGCTGCCGGAGTAGTGCGCGGCACCGAGACCGGCGGTACTGCCGAGCCGGTGTCCACCAGTGCTGGTGATCGCCTGCACCACCGTCGTCCCCTGGACCCACTCCATCAACGATGAGGCGGCTGGGACGGGGAGCGTGCCATGTGAGGCACCGCCGATGGTCACCTGGGATGCGTTCAGCATGAGTCGTGACCAGGGCTGTCCGGTCGATGCCTGGAATACTGCGCGTCCACTGGCGTTGCCGACCTGGAGGAACTGCGCGGTGGCGTTGTCGGACCACGAGTTCGCGGCAACCGAACGGAGCAGGTTGTTGGCCTTGTTGTCCACGACCTGGAAGGACGAGTCCACCTGCTGCACACCGGGGCCGGACCAGAAGCCCCCGGTGTTGAGGGCGGCTGTGGTGTAGCCGATCTGGTAGTTGTTGCTGGCGTCCTTGCCGCCGTACCAGAGCGCGAGCGAGTGCCCTCGTCCGGTCTTCTGGATGGCGAACGCGGCCCGGTAGAGCAGGGTGTCCCAGCCAGACCCGGCCCCGACCGCGAGAGCGGTCGTCGGGACGCTCCAGGCGATGCCGTCCCATGACGAGACGAAGTGCAGTTTCAGGTTGCTGTCTGCGACGACCGCGTAGAACTTCCCGCCGTACCGCTGGAGGTTGAGGTGCGAAGGACCACCACCGCCCGGGAGATTGGCGCTGGTGACGTCGCAGGTCGTCGGGGACGCGGACCAAGGACCGACCGGCGTGGAACCGGTGAAGAACTTGATCCTGAACGCGGTGTAGGTGCTGTTGCAATCCACCACGTAGAGCCGGTACTGCTGCCCGTCCCACACCACGCACGGGGTGTTGTAGTTCGCGGCGGTCGCGTTCGGGCCGATGATCTGCTGCGGAGCGGTCCAGGTCACGCCGTCCTTGGACGAGATGACCGACACGAAGCCGGTCGGAGTGGCGATGTTCTGGGTGATGTAGTACAGGTACATCGTCCCGTCGCGGTCCAGGAACAGCGAGTTGTCCGCGTTCTGGAGCCCCCCACTGCTCGGCTGCGGCACCAGCGGGTTCGTCACCCCAGGGGCAGCCGTCCACGTCTGCCCGTCCACCGAGACGTAGAGACACGGGTTCTCATAGTTGGCGTTGGCTGCCGGGTAGGGCATGGCGGCCATCCAGAACTGATACCCGTTCCACCCCTCGGGGCAGTAGACGACGCACGGCTCCACGATCTTGCCGGACCCGTCATAGGTCGGGATCGCCAGCGGCGAGGCCGCCAGTGGGGCCTGAACCAGGGGCGCTCCGGCGGGCTGGAGGTCCGTGAGCGCCCCATCGTTGATGGGGCCGAAGAACCGCGTCGGGCCAAGGGTCTGCGGAGCAGCGGACGACGTAGCCACCCGGGCAAATGTGGCCGCTACGTCACTCTGCCCGACCCGGCCGTTGAGGCGACTGGCGCGGCTCATGCGAACACCAGGCCCGTCACCGCGACGTCCACGACAGCCCCGGTCGCAGCGTTCACGCTGAGCTTGTCCCCGTCGCCCAGCCATGCGCCCGCGAGCTCGGAGACGGTGGTGGAGTCGTTGGCCGCGAGCGAGTAGCCGGAGACAACCTTGTGAGTGCCGTCGACCGCGCCGGCGGAGGGGATCAGGGACACGGACACGACGACCGCCGATGCCCCGGTGTTGGTGAGCGTGACCGTCGCGAGCTTCGCCGCCTTGCCCGCGGGGACCGTGTAGACGGTGTTGTCGCCGGACGCCATCTGCGCCGAGGCGAGGATGCCGGGGGTGACGGTGGTGATGGCCGAGAGGTTCGGTGTAGCCATGGGGTCAGCCTCCGTAGATCAGTGCGTTGACGATGGAGCGGCCGGTGGCGGTCGCGAGGACGTTGGCGTCGGCGGCCGCCTG
>Ga0307504_10000019_pt1 | contig 56533 bp, 72 predicted proteins | sample 19_S_MG_FD_194516 | JGI IMG/M metagenome (GOLD analysis project Ga0307504, IMG submission 194516) | Soil microbial communities from Populus trichocarpa stands in riparian zone in the Pacific Northwest, United States - 19_S | ecosystem: Environmental > Terrestrial > Soil > Riparian zone > Trees... | reverse complement strand
CGAGGAGGATGGCTAGTACGGGGTCGCGGATGATGTTGGAGATGAGTAGGGCGGCGCCTCCGAGTAGGAGTATGGCGCCCCAGATGTGGACGAACGCGGTGGGGAGGGTGGCGTCGATGGAGTTGGGTTGGGGTCCGCCGAGGGTGATTCCCAACCCGGAGAGGGCGCAGACGGCGGCTCCCCATACGGCGTAGGGGTGCCTCTGTCCGACGGGGGTGAGTGGGTCATGCATGGGCGTGGGCGCGGAGGTTGACGGCTGACCGTAAATGTAGGGCGCCGACCCAGCCGTAGACGATGACGCCGGTGAATGGGACGGTGCGATTCAACGGGGCGGAGAACGCGATGCCGACTGAGAGGCCCAAGTAGGGGAGGGCGGCGGCGGCTTTAACTTTCCACTCCAACCGTGGCCGCATGGGCGCGAGTTGCGCGAGGCCGAGGAGGATGAACAGGGTGCCGTGGACCCACCACGGCGCGATGGTGCGGGGTATGACGAAGGAGGGGCCGGAGAAGCGGGTGGCGCCTCCGGCGAGGATCGCGGCGCCGAGGAGTACGGCGAGGGTGGGTGGCCACGCGAGCCACGGCCGGGTCACCATGGGCGGGTTGAGCAGACGACGTGGCCGGGTGCGCCGTGCCCGTCCCAGTCTTCGGCGAACAGGGCGGGGAGGTTGAGTGCTGTGAGGGCGTCGTCGGCGATGGCTGCCCAGTCGTAGGGGGTGCCGAGCATTGTGGTCGCGAGCTCGGTGATGGTGGCGCGCTGTAGCGGCGTTTTGGGTTGCTCAGCGTTGCCTACGGTGTGAGGGTCGCGAATGTACCTGCGGAGGTCGGCCCAGCCGACGCCGCCGGGTTTCCCTTCGACACCCCACGGGACGCCATCCGTGGTGTGGTGGACGACGACGACGTGGTTGTCGAGGCCGGTTTCGCCGGTGAGGACCCCGCCGATGTTGACGGCCTTCTCCATAAGCGATATGGAGGTGCGGACGGCGAGGACGTCACCGGGGGCGATGTCGGGGCTGGTCAGCATTCGGTGTCGACCCCGGTGATTTTAGGGAGGGGGTCGAGGTAGATGCCGGCGACGGCCGCCGCCCGGTCTGGTGTGACGGGTCTAGCTGTGAACGGTAGGGGTTCCCCCCTGAACCAGACGGACACGACCCGGCCGTCATGTAGTTCGATGCTGAGGGTGTCCATGCTGGCGAGGGTGGTGCCTGGGGGTGTGGGGGGGCGGCGTTCGGGCCAGGCGACGATGAACACGGCCCGCGCGGTTTGCCTGGCTAGGAGGCGGGCGGCGCGTGTCAGTAGGCGCCCGGCTCGGGCGCTGACGGTTCGTGTGAGGGTCATAGCCCGAGCGCGGCGGCCCACGTCTTGTACGCTTTCGTGCGTCTCGTCGCGGCGCCGGCTTTCTGGGCGTATTCGAGGTCGGCGGCGTTCGGGGTCAGGGTCGTCGGTGTCGGCGCGGGGGCTGTGTTGGGCACGTAGCTTGTGGCGTCACCCTGCTCATGCAGCAATTGGTCGAAGTCTGTGAACGTGATGTCGCAGTACCCTTTGTCACCCCACGAGTCGCCCCACGAGTTCGCGATCCTGAACTTCTTCGCGTCGACGTCGACACCGGCGAGGGTAGGTTCATGCCCGCCCCGGACGTTGCCGGTCGGGTGGATCAGCCCGGACGAGTCGGGGTTGTCCATGCCCTCATACCAGTTGATGCCGGTCGGCATCGGCCCGGTCTGCAAACCTGTGATGACGGCGTCGATGGACAGTGCGTGGACGTAGCCGGAGATGAGGCCCCGTTTCTGGACGACTTTCGCGGCGGAGACACCGTCACTTCCGGTGTCGTCGGGCTCCCACGCGCCGGGGTACGGGTCGGTCCTCGTGGTGTCCCGGTACAACTGGACGGCGTACGCCTCATTCAACGCTGCCTGCACCGATGCTGGGAGGGTGTCCCAGTAGGGGTCTGAGCCGAGGGTGAGGGTCGCGGAGTTGGCTGTGCAGCTTCCGATGTTGCCCTGGTCGAGGATTGCGATGCGCTGGGGCCACAGTTGGGTCTTGGCGAGGGCGGCTCGGGGCCGGATGGCGTAGGCGAGCGACCGGGGGTCGTGGTTTACGTGACGCCCGAGCCGCTTGCCCTCTACCCGCTGCTCCTCAATGATCCGGTTCACTGGGTCGCGCCCGTCGCCTTGGGTGACACCGTCAAGGTTCCCTCATATTCCGGCAGGGTCGACGTGAGCGTGTCGGTGATCGCTTTCACCTGATCCGCCGAGAGGGTCGCCGTGGTCGGGTTGTTCTTCAACGCGGTCGTGACGGCTTGAATGGCCTGGTCGGCGGTCAGCGGCGCGGGCTGCGCCTTGACGACGCCAGTCAGGTCACCGATCGACTGCCCGGTCGCGACGTCCATAGATTTGATGCCCTGCTGGGTCGCGGCTAGGAGCCGGTTCCGGCCCTCGTTGGACGCGAGGACTTCTTTCACGGCCAGGGTGGCTTGGTCGTGCATGAGGGTGGTGAGGCGCGCCCATTCGGCGTCTGTCAAAGGCATGTCTGCTCCCGTGAGTCCGAAAACGGTGCGGAATTGGTCGGCGGTGCCGAGGAAAGCGTTGTGGTCGCTGGGCCCTGCTGGCGGGGCTGAGCGGGGCCAGTCGGGGGGTGCGGGCCACTGTGTTGAGCCGTCGGAGTATTGCCAGCCGTCCCACGGTCCGGGGGGTGCGACGGACGAGTACCCGGCTTTGATGACACCCAACCAACTAGGCCGGTTGGGGTAGATGCTGCTGAGGTCGCCGCTGTTGCCGTACACCTTCACCCGCTGCTTCGACAGGCGCCCGGCGAGGATGTCGGCGAGGGCGGTGATCTGGTTGGAGTGGTCGCCGCCGATCTGCCCGCCCCACGACTCCACGTCGATCATGGCCGTGAAGTGGTCGTCGACTTGCGCGAGGGAGAAGAACAGGTCGGCTTGGGTTTGCTCGCTGCCGGGGTACCACACGAGGTACCCGCAGTGGCCGAGGGTCAACTGTTTGCCGGGGCCCGCGTTCTGGTGGCACCAGCCCGTGTTGCCGCCGATTTTCTTGTCCACGTAGGACGTGCCGAGGCAAACACGGTACGCCGCGAACTGGTACGGGTAGGTCGCCGCGTAGGTCGCTGACTGCCATTCGGACCAGTCTGTCCAGAAGATGATGCCGCCGGGGAGTGTGGTGGGGCCGAGGGACGGTTCGGGCGCGGCGGTGAGGTGTGGGCGGCCGACTGGCCTGCCGTAGCGTGCGCCTTCTTTGATTGGGTGGGCTGCGACGTCGGCGTGGCGGGGTCCGGTGTCGGCCAAGTGTACTTGCTGCCCTTGGTAGGTGCCCGCTCCGGTGATGGCTTCGGAGGCGTGCATGTCGCCTTCGCAGACGGGGCAGTGGATGGTTTGTTCGGCCACGGTTAGGAGTGTGAGCGGCCGCGTCCGGGGTCGGCCCCGTTAGACTTGCGTACACGGCCGGGTCGGGTTGAGGCGGCCTCACAGGAGTCGGCTCCTAGCCGCTGGGACTCGCTGGTCCGTCCTTCTCTCAGCGGTGAAGGCCGGGCGGTTCCTGGCTGACACGGGTTTGATTCCCGAGCGACCCGGCCGCCTACAGCCTGAGTTGCAGGGTCACGGTGTCGAGGTCCCACGTCCACGGGACGGGTATCCCGCCTAGGTCGTCGGCGCACACGACGAGCCCCACGTAGGCCCGGCCGTCGGGGCACGTCGTCAACCCGTCAATATCGAGGCTCGTGCCGCCGACGGGTGACGTGACGGCCGCCGCCACCCAGTCCTGGTTGGCGCCGTCGTTGACGAAACAATCCCCCGGCGTTGTGCCGTACACCGTCGTCAACGTCGTGTTACCCCAACCGTCGACGGAGGTGCGGATGGTCGCGGCTGCGAGCCACTGGTCCCCCGCCGCCGTGGGGAACACGTCCACTCCGGGTGTCGGCGAATATGGCTGCCCGGTGGGGCAGTACGCGACGGGGGTGGAGGAGTAGGCCCGTTCGGTGACCCGCAACGACCCCGCCCCGACGATGGGTGTCGCCGTGTTCGCTGTGACGGTACCGGGGAGGCCGTAGGCGGGTAGGGTGACCCACTGCCCGACGCCGGTTTCCATGCCGCCGTTGGCGATGACCGTCGCGGCGTACGTACCGGGCGGTAGGCCGGTCAACGTCCGGTTCGTGACCTGCGCTTCGAGCCGCGTCAGGCGCTGATGCATGGACCGCAGCAAGGCGGCGGTGGACGGCGGTTTCGGGTACGCCGTCACCGAGGGACCCCCTGAGCGATGGATTCGGGGGCGATGGTGACGGTTATCGTGTCGTTGCCTTCCTCGTCCACCGCGACGCTGACAGCGGTGATGAGACCCACGATTTCCGCGCCGTACCGGTACAGCCCGTCACCCCTCGGGATGCGGGTCAGGCAGTGATCCCCTGGCAGGTACTCCCCCAACTGTGGCGCGGCGGATGCCGCTATGGAGGCGATGGTGAGGGTGAATGTTTGCAGCGGCATCCTGGTCAGCGCGAGTTTCCCTCTCGCGTGCGCCGCCAGCACCGAGGGGGTGGTGATGTCGGAGAACGATTCGGCGGCTTCCATGCGCGGGTACCCGGCGACTCTCACGGTGGGGTCGTCGGCGGTGTACCGGGGTGGCTGGGCGTTCGCGGGTGAGCCTTCTTTCACGGCTCCGGTGGTGTAGACGGTGGACGCGACGGTTTGGCCGTCCTCCGTCCAGCCGTAGTCGATGGTGTCGACGTCCATCTCGAACACGAGCTGCGACGTGGGGTAGGTTCTGCCGAGGGTGGGGTAGCCGAGTTGCAGCGCGCGGCGGACGACGGAGCCGACGCCGTTGTCCCAGTACGGGACCCACCTGAAGTCGAACCCGCCTTCCAGTGCGGAGAGTTCTTTCAGGCGTTGCCCGACTGGTGCGCCGTCCGCGCCCAGGTAGGACCGGTCCCGCCGAACCCCGGACACTGTCGTCCCGGTGTAGGTGGGGTTCAGGGCGACTCCTGTTTTCGCGTTCGCGTACTGCACCAGCGACCGGGCTATCGCCAATTGGTCGACCTGCTTGTAGTTCAAGTCGGATGTGATCAGCACGTGCGCGTCGAGGTATGACTGCGTGTCGCCCACGTCGAGGCGCATCGTCCGGGTCGAGGCGGTGTATTGGCGGCCCCAGATGGTGCCGCCGAACATCAGCGAATCGCCCCGGTTCACGAGAATGCTTGTGCGGACGCTTCCTGTGAGGTCGACGGCGGACGGCGCCTCGTCGAGGATAAGTTCGCATTGCAGCGTCGCGGCGTCGTTGACGCGCAGGTCGTACTGCACCGACCGCAACGGCAGTTCCGCCAACAGTCGGCCGGTCGCCCGGTCCGCCGCCAAATAGGTGTACTCCGTCACTATCCGGCGCCGATGTCCTCAACGAGCAGGTGGTCATTCCCCGCCGCCGTCCGGTACCCGCCCGACGTGGACGCGGTCTGGATCCGCCACGTCGCCGTCCGAGTGGACGTGGCTTGCATGTACAGGACGGCGGTGCCGACCAGGGTCTCCCCCACGTTCAGGCCGTTGCTGTAGGCGATGAACAGCGCCCCGCCCTGGTCGTCGACGACCTGAGCTCGGGACGTGCCGGCGGCGGTGACTTGGATGCCGTTGTGGACGGCGGTGACCCGGTACCGGCGGCCGATGGTGACGGGTGCGGTGGCGGTGATGACGTCATGCCATGCGGTGGACGCGTCGACGAGCGTGGGTGGGCCGGTGGTGGCGGTGAGGTAGCCGAGGGGTGACGGGTTGGACGGTGTCCGTACGTCGGTGATGTTCCCGGCGACGATGCTCGTGGAGCCGGGCGCGACTGTGACCCGTGCTAACGGGAGCTGGTTGGCGGTGAGTGGTGTGAGCGCGCCGCCGGTGCCGCCGGGTACGGCGATGATGTGCGCGAGGTCGGACGCGTCACCGAACGCGGTGTCGAGGACTTCCATGACGATCTGGTCGACCCTGGTTGTGGCTGCGGCTGCGGTGATGGGGACGGTGTCGGGGCTGGTGACTTCGACGAGGTATTTGCCGTTGGCGGTGCTCTTCGCGGAGACGATCCCGAATCCGGTGGCGACGACGACGTTCATGGACACGGGTGACGCGGCGGTGACCGAACAGCCGTTGCGGACGATGCCGGGTTGGGTCGCGACCGCGTCCAGCAGGCCACGCATCTCGTCGGCGGTGTAGTTCGCCAAATTCTGGTTGAACAGGGGCCGGCTGACAGTCATCGGGTCACCATGCGTCTCTCCATGTCATGACCGCGTAGGCGGTGCTGTATACGTCCGCCGAGAAGGTGACGGTGTCCTGCCCCGCCGGGAGGCCGAACCATTGCGAGCCTGGGCCCAGCAGGTCGCGGCGGGATTGGTAGCCCATGAGCAGCGCCGCTTTGTTGGCGGTGTCGAGGCGGATGAACTGCCCCGCCGCGAGGGTCGTGATGCGGAGGTAGTTGCCGGACGCGCGGTCTGATAGGAGGAGGCCGTTGCCGGGGCCGTACACGTCGATGATGGGGTCGGTGGTGGTTGTTCCGGCGTTGACGACTTGCATGACGCCCACCCCCGCGCCGGGGGTGAACGAGAACGGGAAGGAGAAGGGGAATTGGAGGTCGCTGTTGAGGCCGCCGGTCTGGTCCAACAGCGTGGCGGTGGAGATGTGGGTGTCTGCGGAGTAGATCCTATGGTCGGCGCACGTCACTTGCGCCTCATACCGCAAACCCCGGTGTTGTAGGGGCGTGATTTTCCAGTCCGCTGACCGTTTGGCGTGCACGAGGTAGTCGCGGTCGGCCATGTGCCCGACGATGTCGACACCGCTGTTCAGGTCGGCCGCCAACCCCCGCAATGTGGCTTTCGCTTTCGCGAGTTGGTACTGGTCGGCCGCCCACGCCGCGCCCGTGAACGTCAACACTCGGGGGCCGTAGAATCCGGGCGGGTCCACCGCGCCGTGCTTCCCCGCGTGCGGCCAGAACGACACGCGGACGGGTGGGGTGTCGTCCCAGTTGATCGACTCCAACGTCCACCTGGTGCCGTCCGCGTCGGTGCCTTGCGAGGTCCAGTCGCCGATGCTGATGTGGCGGGTGAATATGAGGTCTGGGCGGTCCCAATCAACGCATGTCGTCATGGCATCCGTGCCGCCCAGGCGAGTTCGCGGGCGGCGATGACACCGATCTCGTATTCGGACTGCCCGGCGCGGGGGTAGACGTTGACCTGATGGTTCCCGCCGCTGAGCTTATTCCTCTGCTCATCGGTCAGGACGTGCTCGGCCCGGCCGGTGCCGTTGTACGCCACCGTGTAGCCGGGTTGGAGCAGCCCGCCCTGGTCGTACCAGTTGGGGGTGTGCGACATTTCGAACGCCCACGCCGCGCCGGGAGAGCCGTACCGTTCTTTGATGTATTGCAGGCCCCAGTCGACTTGCGCGGCGTAGTCACCGAGGTTGTACGGGTGGCCGTGGCCCAACGCCTGGGGTATGCCGTAGGCGCCGCTGGACTGGTTGACCGCATTCGCGTTCCAGCCCGATTCGTGGTTCCACAGGGCGATGAGGGGCGGCATCTGGTCGGCTGCCCACCCGAACAGTGGGAGGCGGCTGGCTGCGTAGAGCTGCGCGGGCCCGGCGGCTGTCCCACCCGCCGCCTGGACGACGGCCGCGACAGTTTTCTTGTCATCACCGCTCACCCATTGAATGATCTTGTCTCCGAGCATGTGCATGAGCCGGTCCATCATCTGCCCCACCGGGCCCATCCCGCCCAGTCCGGCGTCGGCGGCGGATTCGGCTGCGTGGATGAGAGGCGTAACGGTGGCGCCCAGGGCGCCCCTGACGAGCCCCGCGAGGCCGGACACTGCGGAGCCGACGGCGTTGCCGACCGCGCCGGCCGCCCTCTTGGCGATGTCGATGAGCCCGCCGCCCGCGAAGTGGTCGCCCGCCCCACCGATGTTGCTGGCGCCGTTCAAAGCGGCGAGGCCGTCCGGGCCGAGGATGGACATGCCCCGAAGGTTCACGACACCCTCCCCGGCGGTCGCGAAAATGGGGACGTTGTCACCCGCCGAGCGTGACCCTGGGACTACACCGCCCTCCGCGAAGTGGATTTCTTTGAGTCGCGGCCCGCCGACCACCCCGGCGATACCGTTCCAGATGCCAACGATGCCCTGGTCGTACACGTTTTCGACAACCCACCGGATCGGGACGGCGATGACGTCCTTCACCCGGTTCCACGCCGAGCTCGCCGCTGAGACGACGCCGTTGAACGCCGCTACGACCCCGTCACGCATCCGGCCGAAGAAGTCGACCACGCCGTGCCAAATACTGGCCGCTATCGTCGTCGTCAATCTCCATAGGCTGGTGAACTGCCCGACCGTCAACGCGACGAACCCGGTCACTATGGCGACGGTGTCGTTACGGAGCCGCGTGAAGAACCCGGTGACGTCCCGCCACATTCGGGTCGCGAACCCGACGACGGCGTTCACCCCGGCCAGGAAAACGGCGCGGATCTGCCGCCAATGGCCGATGACGAGCACGACGATGAGGCCGAAGAATCCGGTGAAGATGATCAGCAGGAGCCGCCAGTGGTCGCGGATGAATCCGACGATGGCGGTGAAGACTTGGACGGTGACGCGGCGGATGGTGTCCCAGTTGCGGATGATGATGTAGACGAGTCCGGCGACGGCTGCGATGACGAGGCCGATGGGTCCCATGGCGATGAGCCATGCGGCGGCGACTCGGGCGGCTTGGATGAGTGATTGGGTGCCGAGGAGGATCCACGCCCCGACTTGGGTGGCGGCTGCCGCGACGGCTGCCGCTGCGGTGGCTGCGTAGCCGATGATGAGGCGGGCGCCGACGGCGAGGGTGGTGATGGCGGCTCTGGCTGCTTGGGCTTGGGTGGCGAGCCAAGCTGTGGCGGTGCGGGCGGCTGACGCGACGGCGGCTGATGCGACGGCGACGTACCCTCCGGCGATGCGCCACGACGCGGCTACGGACGCCGCTGCGGCTTGCACCGCCTCAACTTTGTACATGGTCCACAGGACAGCGGTTTCGGCTGCGGACGCGACCGCTGCGGCTCCCGCCGTGGCGTAGCCGACGGCGACGGCGGCGAGGCGGGGTAGGAGTACGGCGCCTATGACCCCTGCGACGACGCCGATGGTGTCGGCGTTGTCACTGAGCCATTTGGTGACGTTGCGGATGGCTTCGCCGGTGTCGTGGACGGCGGGTGCGAAGTCGTCGGCGATGAACCTCGCCGCTGCGGTGACGGCGGGTAGGAGCGCGGTGCCGAGGGTTATTGCGGTGGTGGCGAACAGTTCTTTGACGCGCGCGAATTGGAGGTTGAAGTTGTTTTGCACTTCCGACCAGTCGCGGACGTGGTTGCCGGCTTCGGCGTGCGCGGCGTTGATCGCGGCGATGTTCGCCCGGTAGGTGGCCATGTTCGCGCCGGTCAAATGCAGCGCGACTTGCAGCCCGGTCTGGCCGCCGGTCATGGACGCGAGTGCGGCGGTGAACGTCTGCGCGTCCGGGGCACCGGACTTGAGTAGGTCGTTGAAGCCGTGCGCCCGGTTGTAGGACGTGAGCCATTGCCGGGCGAGGAGGGACTGCTGATCGGACAGCCCCAGGATGTCTCGATGAAATTGCCTGGTGCTGATGGACCCGGAGGTGAGTTCCCCCGCGAACTTCTGCACGTTCGGCGGCAACGCTTGGAACATGCGGTTCGCCTTGTCGGCCGCGATTTGGCTGGTGTTGAAGACGCTGGTCAGGGTGAGCCCGGCGGGGCCCATGTGGGTCATGATGGCGTGGTAAACCTCGTCCAACGTGCCAGCGAGGCCGCGTTTGCCGAGGTCGCGGGCGACGTTGGATGCGTTCAACCCGTATAGGGCCATCGCTTTTGTTTGGCTGGGGAGGGGGTTGCCGAGTCGGAGAATGGCGAAGTTCAGGTTTTGGGTGGCTTGCTGTGCGGAGATGCCTTGCGCGGTCATGGTGGCGATGGCGCCCGCTGTTTCGCCCATGGACAGGCCGAGCGCTGCCGCGTTCGGGAGCACCGAATGCAGGGACGATGCCAGGTCGTCCATGGTCATTTTGCCGTGGCCGACGGTGGCGACGAGTTGGGACATGATGGTCGCGGCCTGCGAGGTGGGTGCGTGCATGTCGGTCATGGCGGTGGTCAGAGCGTTGGCGACGACGCCGGTGTCGGCCATGTCGACTTTCGCGCCTTCGGCGGCGGCGCGCATAATATTCAATGCGTCGCGGCCGTGGAACCCGGCGCTCTCGATCATGTACCCGGCGGATGCGAGGTCTTTCGTGCTGGTACCGGTGTCGCGGGCCAACTGGAGGACCCCGGCGGACACTTCCGCGATCGCGGTCTTCGACTCCCCTGCCGCTGTCACGAGGCGGGTCATTTGCTGCTGGAAGTCGCCCGCCATTTTCACGGACGCGACGGCGAGGCCCGCGAACACCGCTTTCGACCAGAACGAGCCGGACAGGTTGGTGCCGAGGAAGCTGTTGAGTGTTTTGGTGATGCCCTGCCCGAACCCGAGACCGGCTTTCTCGCCCTGTTTCGCGAGGGCCGCCGCTCCGCGTTCTCCTTGCCGCGTGTTTTCGGCGACGAACTTCCCCTCGGAGTCGCGTAGCCGCCCGTCCCTGCCCCTGGTGTACGCGGCTCCGGCCTGTTCGCCTTGCCGTCCGGCTTCGGCTGTGGCGCGGGTCATGGACGCGTCGAGGGGTGTCAGGTCGGCCATGACCTCGATGCGGGCAGCACCAACAACGGGTCCGGTCACGCCCGCCAGTTTCCGGGCGGGCGTCCGGGGTTAGGGGCTGGCTGTACGCTGCACCGACTTAACGACCGGCGCGAACCCGGCGGGGACGGGTTTGAAGAATGTCACGTCGAGGATGGTTTTCTGGCCCGGTTCGACGTTCTGCGCGAACCCGGTGCCGGTGTCGTATTGGGTGGCGTGGGTTTTGTCTTCCGCCGCGACGTCGACGATGTAGTCGGACCGTTTCGTGGAGTGGTTGGTGACGGTGACGGCGAGGTGGGTGATGTCGGCGGCGTCTTTCGTGACTTTCCCGAGGGTGATGTCGGCGGTGGCGTCTTTCGTCGCTACGCCTTTCGATATGGACGTTTTCGGGGTGACGGTGCCGCCGGGTTTGGCGGTGGATGCGCAGGCGGTGAGGGTGGCTGCTGCTGTGAGCGCGGTGAGGGTGGTGAGTGCGGTACGCATTGGGTTGTCCCTTTCGGTCGTTTCTAGTTTGGTGTGCGGTTGCCCCGGCCCCTTCTTCGGGGGTTGTTAGGTCCACGAGTCGCGGCCGAGTAGCCGGTCCACGTCGGTGAGGGTGAGGTTGTGGTGGGTGGTGTCGGGTGTGGTGAGTTGCCATAGGCCGTACCCGATGGCGTGTGGGTCACGGATTCGGGATTTGGTGAGGGTCCAGCCGCGTCGTTGCGCGATGCGGCGTAGGTAGTCCTCGTGAGCTTTGCGCGCCATGCCTGAACTATACGCGCGGGCGTGTCGCTTGGGGTACTAGCGGGAACGTGTTGCTGCTCACATGGGGTTAACGGTCGGCCGCTTCGGATGCTTGCAGCAGCGCTATCAGTTCGGCGTTGGACCACCCTGGAGGGGCGTCCTCATCATCGGGTGTAAATGTGACCCCGGCCTTGAGCCGCCGGGCTGTTTCAGTAACGAAGGTGGTGAACGCTGCCGCTGCCGCGTCGAACATGCGTGCCTTGTCGTCCATCGGCATCGTCGGGGGTGTGTTGAGCCGGCGGAGCCACCGCTCCACCTCCCGCACCCGCGTCTCGTCGGCCTGCTCCGCGCGGGTGAGTATCCAGTCGTAGCAGGCGTCGAGGAGGAGCCCGCCGGGCATGTCGTACAGGTCCTTGCCGGTGTTCAGGGCAAACTGTCCCCGGATTCTGGGGAGGTGCCGCCCGGATTCGATGGCGATTCGGGCGGCGACCCAGTAGGGCGTTCGAACATCACGGCCATGAGGTGTTGGAACGGGTCGGAGAGGTCGTCGAGGTCGAGGGTGTCGTCGGGGTCGTACAGTCGGTGGAGGAGTCTCGCGCGGCCCCTGAGTTGCCCGTCGGGGGTGGGTTTCTCGTCCTCCACGTACGCGATCAACTGCGCCATCAACTTGACGAACGAAACGCCCATCTCGTCCAACGTGTTCATCGTCTCCCCCTCACTCAACGCGAGCATGGGGAGGGCGACGGTCATTTTCGGTCGGCGGATGACGTACACGTCGTTGGGGTCCCGTTCACCTTCGGGGCCGATGAGCCTGAATTGGACGCGGTCTTTCCCGGCGGGTTTGGTGCGTTTGCCGGTGGTGAATTCGGGTGTGTCGTCGACCTTCTTGGAGCGGTTTTTGATTGCGGTCACGGCTTGGGCTTCCTAAAGGTGGGTGGTGAGGACGTCTTCCATTGCGCGGCGGAGGAACGGTCTGGCGGCGGTGCCGGGGTGGTGGACTCTCGGGCGGAAGATGGGGCCCCCGGTTGCGGTCCTGCCCCCGCCCGTGCCGGCGGCGTAGTTCGCGGTGGTGGGAACGAAGCGGAGGTAGCGGGCGCGTACCGGGACGATTTCGTGCTCCTTCGTGCCCTCGTGCACGTACAGGGCGTAGCGGGCGGTGTTGACGAGGGTGCCGACGATTTGGGTGGGGGTCGTGACAATCGTCGGCGGCGACTGGCTGGTGAGGAGGTTCCCGGTCCGCTTGTTGACCATCACCCCCTCCAGGTAGTACTTGGCACGGGCGTCGATGCGCATCATGGTTCGGAGCATGTGGACGTAGACGCTGCCGCCGGGCTGCGCGAGGGCGTGGAGGCGGTCGCGGTAGACGGTGGTGGTGTAGGGCATCAGGTGGTTTCTTGGGCGGGTGACACAACGTCGGCGACGTGCGGCGGGTCGGTTTCCTCCGCCGAGTCTTCAGGGACGGGCGCGTACTGGCTTGGGTCCTTCAAAGCCGTTTTCGGGACGCGGGTTATCAGTTCGTTCGCTTCCATGCCTTTCGTCGCGTCGTCGATGTCGAGCTCGACCACCTGCCCCGCCTCCCCGATCCCGGTGAGGGACCTGTGCAGTTCGTAGAAACCCTTGGCCATGACTGCTCCTAGACGGTGAGTAGTGCGGTGGTGATGACGTTGACGGTGATGAGGCCGCCGGAGCAGCCGCCTTCGGGTCCGATGGGTGTCCACGGGGAGATCCTGTACCCCAAAGCGCACGGCCCGACGAGTGGCGGGTAGTGGACGGTAATCGCTTGGAGGATCGCGGCGCGGTATTGGCCGTCGCGGACGGCGTACTGCGTTTCGAGGTCGGGCGGTATCGGGTTGCCCTCGGAATCAATCACCAAATGGCAGTTCAAAATGCCGCATTGGACGGGATGGACCCAGGCGGGGATGTCCCAGTCCGGCCGTGCCTGCGTGTACGGATTACCTGACCCGTCGGTGGGGTAGACGGTGTCGACCCTCGTCCACAGCAGCCCCTCACAACAATCATCCACCGAAGTTGACACTCCGGCGATGTACATGCAGGTGGCGGGCATCGGCAGACTGTTGGTGGTGAACTGTGCCTGGACCGTCGTGAGGAGCGTCTCGGCCAAGAAGTTGCCGATGTCGCTTGGAGCGGTCACGGGCTGAGTGTGCCGCTCAACGTCCGGGATGATGGTTGGAGGATGCGGTCACGGATTGTCGCCGCTACGTGTTGCATCATGGGTGGGGGTACGGAGTTCCCGAGCCGCGCCCACTGGTCGCCGTACCCGCCGGTCAGGGTGTAATCGTCCGGGAAGCCGCACAGACGGCGAAGCTCGGTGATTGCGAGGGTCGCGACGGCGCTGCCACGGTGAATGGTGTACCGGTAGGAGCCGAAGCCTGACGCTGCGACAGCCGGAGCTGGCTCGGTATCGAACTGAACCACACGGCCTGGGAAGAACCCGTGGGCGCCCATAGTCATCGAAGCCCCCGCGCCCCCGATGGCGTCCCTTACCGTGTACCGGTACGGCAACGGTGACGGATGCACCGGACCCATACCCAAATCATCCCGGACACCCACGAAAATGATCCGCTGCCGCGCTTGCGGAACCCCCAACCACTGCGCATCCAACAGTCGGGCGGACACCCGGTAACCGCAGCCCTGCAACGCCGCGAGGATCAGCTTGAAGTAGCCTTTCGCTTTGCCCTTCACCAGACCGGACACGTTCTCCGCCACGAACACGCGCGGCCGCAACCCCGCCAGGAGCCGGGTGTACTCGAAGAACAGGTCATCCGACGCTTGGGTGGTGCCGTCCGCGTGCGCCGCGACCTTCCCCCACCCTTTCTCCCGTTTCCCCGCTGTCGAGAACGATTGGCACGGGGGACTGCCGTCGAACAGGTCAAGGTCGCCCACGCCGAGGCCGGTGGCGGTGAGGATGTCGGCGGCTTGCACTTCCCGGATGTCGCGGCCGTCGAGGATAGTGTTGGGGTGGTTCGCCCGGTAGGTGTCCCGCGCGGCTGGGACGACTTCGTTGGCCCATAGGACGGTGTATCCGGCGAGTTCGTAGCCGTAGGAGGATCCGCCGCCGCCGGCGAATGTGGATGCGACGTTGAGGCCGTTGCGTGGTGCTGCCGCTGTTTCGGATACGAGCGGCACCCTGTAGGGGGGTTTCGTGGCGGGCGGCATGGGTGTGTCTTTCGGTTGGAGGATCCGGTCGCGTAGGGTGGTCGCGACGGCTTGGATCATGGGTGGTGGTACGGCGTTGCCTAGCCGTGTCCACCGGTCGGCGTATGTTCCGGTCAGGACGTAGTCGGGCGGGAATCCGCACAGGGCACGCAACTCGACGAGGGTCCACTGACGGCATTCGTGCGGTGGCATGACCGCGCCAGGGCCCCTACTGCCACCCGCTGCCGTGACGGTCGGGCAGGGCCTGTCAAAGTGAGCACGTGCACGGTTGAAGCGGGTAGGCGAGTTGGTGCCGGGCTGTAGCGTGTGCCACTCCCTGCCTATCGCGTAATTCTGTAACGAAATGGGGACTCCCGTCTCGGGATCGCGGGGGTCTAGCTCCATGCGTACCCGCATTTTGGGCACTCATGCTTCGTTTCGATCATGTCGTCGAACTCGGGGAACCCTTCCGGCGCGGCGGGTGGAGCCAGTGACGCGACTAGCCGTTCCGTGTCCGCGTCTGACCACCCGATGAGGCGCCGCAACTCCTCATCCTGCTCCGCGAGGATCATAGACAGTTCGGGTGGCACCCAACCGCCGACCTCCGACGACCGGTTGTCCGCCAACAGGTACGCTTCCGCTTCCCTGTCTGACCGGGATGACCATCCACGGGTGACGGGGACGAGCCATATCCCGGATTCGTCGGCGCGGATACCGTCCGGCGGCGCGGCCTGCTCTTTCTCCATCGCGTCGAGGACGAGCAGCCTGCCGTGCCCCGCCACGAGCCGCCCGGTCCGCTCATCAACCAGCAGGGGTTGGGTGAACCCGAACTGTTCAATCAGGCCCCGGATGAGGGGGAGGTTGTGGTCTTTGGGGTTGCGGACGGCGGGGGTGACGTCCATGACCCGCTGGTATTCGAGGTGGCGCCCGGTTTTCACGGCTCTCGGCATAACCGGGATGCTGCCCGGACGCGTCCGGGGACACTCCGGGCATGGCTCTAGTCACTATCCAGATGGACCGCAGCATCACCGGGTACGGCTCGGCGGGTGACGTGATCACCGTGACCCAGACGGCGCAGACCGACGCGATGATCGCCAACGGGGAGGCGCACACCTACTCGGGCCCCGTGACGCCGACCGTGGTTACTTTGCCGATCTCCCGGTCGATACTGTCGATCACCACGGCCACAACGTTGGCCGGGGTGGCGGGGATCGACTACGTGGTGCTCATCGGCGCGGGCGGTGTCCCCACCCTGCCCACGGCGGTCGGGAACACGTCCCAGTACACGCTGAAGAACACGTCCGGCGGCGCGGTCACCCCAGCCGTCACAGCCGCGCAAACCATCGACGGGGCCGTACCCGCGTCGCTCGCGAACAACGCCACCCTACGGGTCATCAGCGACGGCGCGAACTGGAGGATCCTCTGATGGATAATGTGCCGCTGCCCCCGGCGTTCCCCATCGCGGAGGACGCGTTGGGGGTGTACCGGGAGATGCCGCTCGGCCTGGCGCTCGTCACCGCGCGGGAGCGGCTGTACGCGTGGGACCCCGCCGACCCGACATACCTGACGGAACGGCCCGTCCTGCTGCGCCTGTGCCAGGCCGCTGAGCATTGGATGTTCCTGTACGGCAACTAGCCCCGGACGCCCGCGCGGACACTCAACGCCGTGGCTGTGGTGACGATCCAGATGGACAAGTCGATCGTCGGGTACGGCGACGCCGGGACGGTCCTCACCCTCACCCAGACCGCGCAAACGGACGCCCTGATCGTGAACGGGGAGGCGCATGTCTATTCGGGGGGGTACACGCCCGGCCCGTACGCGGGCCCGGTCCTCACCGTGAACGGCGCCCGGCCCGACGGCAGCGGTGATGTCGCGGTGACCGTGGGCGGCCCGTTGACCCTCGTCGACGGAGGCGGGCCGTGACCGCCACGATCCGGGTGCGGCGGGGTACCGCCGTCCAGTGGTCGACGGCGAACCCTGTCCTGGCCGCTGGTGAGCCGGGGGAGGAGACCGACACCGGGAAGGTGAAGTTCGGTGACGGGACGACGTCGTGGCTCGGGCTGCCCGCGCAGCTCCGCTCCACCGACCCCGTCAACTACACCGCCCTCGCGAGGACACCGGACGTGCTGATCACCGGCACCGTCACCCGGAATAGCGCGGGCGCGGTTACTTCGGCGCCGGTGACGTGGCCGGATGGTGTGACCGGAACCTACACCGCCGACACCCTGTCAACGCTGTTTCCGGGGGCGGTCGACGCGTACCACGTCACCCACGGGTCGGCGACATACACCCAACCGGCGGTGACCCGCGACGCGACGGGCGCGGTCACGGCAGCCCCGCAGATAGTGGTGACTTGATGGGTATTCTTGACGCCCCGATCAACCCGAACGCTGGCCTGTTCCTGCCCCGGACGGCGGCGGACCGCACGAGCCGGGGGCGGGTGCTGTTCCAGGAGGACTTCGTCCACCCCGTCCTGGGGATGTGGAATGACGGGATCGGCTGCGCGTACCGGGACACTAACGTGACGTTCGCCGGGCGGCCGACGATGCGCTTGGATCCGCAAGGAACCACAGCGACGGCCGGGTCGGGCCCGGCGACGATGGGCCCGTCCAATTACGTGATCTGTAAACGCCGGATCATTGACCAGTTCTCGGGTGTGTTCGCCGTTTCGCTGTGGCTGAGGTTCACGTCCTCGTCGTCGGCGATCAACTCGTACACGACAATCTCGGTGTACAACCGGGATTCCGCGAACGCTTATTACGGCAGGTTGTGGCTCGACACGTCCGGCGACAACAGTGCGGGCACGTACAACGCGGGCGCGCCGAAGACGCTGCTCGCGAAGACGCTTGGGACGGACGGGACCACGTGGACCACCAGGGGCACCATCCTGAACCAGGGGACGGATGAGCACTCCTACAAGCCCAGCGGGAACTTCGTGGACAAGACGGGCCTGTGGTGGTTCGTGAAACTCGCCGTCAACCTGAACACGAAGAAGTACGTCTACGCGCAGGTCGCTGACCAGTTCGTCGACCTGACCGGGCTGGACATTTTCACGTCCGCCGCGACGTCGCAGTCGGTGATGCACTTCTCCGTGGAGTACGGCGCCACGTCCGGGTCGCCCGCGCGGAGGTACATCAACGTGGCTTCGGTGACGGGGACGGCCGAATAATGGCGACGAAAGAGTACTTCACCCTGGCGAAGTCGTTCACGACCACAGCGGCAGCGGGGCCGTTCACGACGGTGCAGCCGGGGTACCCCATCGAATCGCCGCTCGGTAATCATGACCGTGCCGCCGTGTACGTGCAGGTGACGGCGATATCGGGCGCGGGGGCGACGTTCACCCCGATCGTTGAGGAGTATGACGAGTTTTCCGGTAACTGGGTGACCGCCGCGACAGGCACCGGCCTGACGGCTGTCGGGACGTACCGGGTGTTGGTGGACCCGCTTTACGCGACGATGTACCGGCTGAATTGGACGTTGACGGGGACGACGCCGTCGGTGACGGTTCAGGCTGGTGCGTGGTGTTCGTCGTCGTCAGGTACCTGACCAGACTTGGTCGAACCTGAGCGGGCCGGCGAGGACGCCACGGTCGACGGTGATGGTGTGCTCGGCCCGGCCGGTCCACACGGTGAGCCTCGCTAAGGCGAGGGTGGCGGCTCGGAGGTCGCCCCGGCCGGCGATGACTATCGCGGCGGTGAACGCGCCCAATCCTGTGATGGTGAGCCCCGCCGTGCCCGTGACAGCTATGACGGTTTGGAGGAGGGCGCCGCCTGCCGTGTCGAGCGTCCCCACCCCGCCGAGGCTGGCCGTGCCGATGACGGCGGGTGTCGTTGTGAGGCTGCCCGTGCCGGGCATGGGGACGGTGGCGGGCTGAGTGAGGGTCGTCGCGGCGGTGAACGTCGATGAACCGGTGAGCGGTGCGGTGGCGGTTTGCGCGCCGGGCGGCTGGGCGGTGAGCGTGCTGGCGCCGTTGAGTGCGACGGTGGCGGGGGTGGTTTGGGTTGCAGCGACGACGGTGCTACCCGACCCGGTCAGTGCCAGAGCGGCTTGGGTTAGTGCCTGGACTGTGACGGTGCCCGACCCGTCCAGCACTGCGGCGCCCCCGACTTGGGCGGTGACGGTGACCGCCCCCATGCCGGTGAGGGTGAGGGCGGCGGCTTGCCCCGTGACGACATTCAGAGCGCCCGTGCCGGCGAGTGGCGCGGCGGCGGGTTCGGTGCTTGTGCCCGTCGTTGTGAGTGTCCCCGCGCCTGCGAGAGTGGCCGTGCCCGGCCCTGTTTGGGACTGCGTGACTGTGACCGCGCCCGCCCCCGCGATGGCCACCGGGCCGGTTGTGGTGCCGGTCCCGGTCGCGGTGAGCGTGCTGGCACCGGTGAGGGTGGTAGCGCTGGGGGTGGTTTGTGTCGCCGCGACGGCCAGGGCCGCAGTGCCGGGCACGACCACCGTTGGGCTGATGGCGCCAGCGCCGGCGACGCCGAGGGCACCCGTGCCGCCGAGGGCTACCGCGCCTGTGATGCCGCCTGAACCTGTCGCGGCGACAGCCCCAGCCCCGGCGAGGGCCACGGTGGAGGGGACGGTCTGGGACTGCGCTACAGCGACCGCGCCCGCACCTTGCAGCGCTACAGTCCCCAGCTCGGCCGCGACGCCCGTAACGGTGAGGGCACCAGCGCCGGTGAGCGGCGCCGCCCCGGCGGTTGTTCCGGCGCCGGTGGTCGCGAGGGCCCCCGCCCCGGCGAGCGCCACGGCCCCGGTGGTGGCACCGGTACCCGCTACCGTGACACTGCCAGCGCCGGTGAGCGCGACCGTGCCCGGGATAGTGCCCGAGCCGGTGACGGCGGTCCCGCCCGACCCCGCCAACGCCACGACGCCGGGCTCGGTCACCAGCACCGCGACAGTGACAACGCCGGCACCTGTTAGCGCTACAGTCCCCAGCACTGTCTGCTGGCCCGCGACGGCCACGGCGCCCGAACCGGCCACGCCGACCGCGCCCGGCTCGGTCTGCGCCTGCCCCACAACCAGGACACCGGCACCCCCCAAACCGACCGCCCCGGACTGGGTGACCGCCCCCGCCTGGCTGAACAGCAGGAGCAGGCTCACAGGTTCTTACCCCACACCCCGAAACCCGTCCCCGACGGCATCGTTATCGAACCCCCAGCGGTCCGCATCTCGATCGACGTGATCTGCGCTGACGTGTTCACCCACTCCCCCGACCCGAGGTCGGTCAGGCCGCCCGTAGCCGCCGACGTGGACGCTGTCTGGGTTTGCATCACCAGCGGTTTCGACAGGGACGCGATGTTGGTGATGGACACGGCGACGGTGCGGTGGACGTTGACGACGTTCCCGGCGAGCCGTATGAGGGTGGTGGACAGGGTTTGGGTGTTCGTCCACACCACACCCCCGGCTGCGCTTGTGAGGTGCCGGTCCCAGTAGTTGGCGCCCGTGTCGCCGTTGAACCTCAAGGAGGCGATGTCGCCGCCGGAGGAGTAGCCGGCGATGTTGACGAGCAGGAACAGGACGTCCCTGGCGGGGATGGTCAGCACCCCCGTCGTGACCGCGTTACCGGACAGTTTCAGGGAACCGAGGAAGTCCATTCCCGCGACGGGCGCGAGAGGCATGGCTAGGTGACTGCCGTGATGCGTGCGGAGCCGTTCGCGGTCACCCAATGCCCCGACACCCGCAGCGTGCAGAAGTTCAGCGGCACCTCATACAGTTGGTTCGGTGTGAGTTGCAAACTGTAGACGGTGGCCGATTCGGTGCCCGCCCCCAGCAGCACAAACAGCGACGACGTGGACTCGTTGTAAACGAGCAGCCCCTTCCGGGTCGGGTCGGCCGCTATCAGCGTCGTATTCGTCGTGACCGTCGCCGCGACCGAGGTTTGCGCCCCGGCCGTGCCGGTGGGTTGCGGCATCGTCGACACGATCGGGCTGAACGGCATACCGCCACCGGCGATGACGACGGTCATGCCGTTCGTTGTTTGCGCCGTCGTCACCCGCGCCCGGACCCAGAGGACGGATTCGACGGCGGCCTCGAAGATCGCTTCACCGTTCGCGCCGACCGCTGGGATCGTGAACGTGGACCCGATGACCCCGTCGGAGGAGCGTTGCACTTGCAGCAGCCCCCATGACGTGGAGTCGTCGGACTGCTCGAACACGACCACAGGGTTGCCGACGTACGCCGTACCGGCTGCCGTGTTTTTGACGAAGAAACTGACGTTGCCGGCTTTTGACACGTCGTACGCGGCGGTGTTCGCGGGTGTCGCGGCGGTGATGTTCGTGGCGACGGGGGTGATGAGCAGGCCCCGGGCGGTGACCCCACCCACCTCGTTCGTGCCCGCCGCTATGCGGGTGACGTCCACGGCGAGGCCGTTGCCTGCGGACCCCGCGACCCTGCCGGTGCCTGCGGCTGTGCCGTCGACCAGTTTCACGAGCTGGTATTTGACGCCGCCGATGTCCTCGTCGGCGATCACGTCACCCGTGCCGGGCAGGGTGGTGTTGTTGGCCATTACGTTTCGGTGCCGGTGATCCCGGTCGATGACGGGAGGGTGACGGTGTCCCCGGAGTTGACGGTTTTACCGAGGGTGGTGCCGGGTCCGAAGTTCATCCGTTTCGGGGTGCCCGTGGAGTCGGTGATTTCGATTCCGGCCCACGTCCCGGCTGGCGCGTTGGAGACGGTGACGGCTCCGGTGTTGGATTTCGACGCTGCGGACGCGGCTGCGGTGAACAGCCCCGCCAGGGAGACTCCGCCCGCTGTGTATCCGCCGGTGGCGGGGAATTCGGTGCCTTGCGCCCCGGCGGTGGACAGGGTGGATTGGAACCGGCATTTCAGGGGCAGGGTGTAGGTGGTGGATCCGAGGACGAACGTGCCCGACGCGCCGTTCTGGTAGGCGGCGTCGAGGATGTCGTTGGCGAAGGTGGTTGCTTTAGCCATCGTGCGCCTCATGCAGACGGTGAATGTGCGCGACCAGGTCGTGGCCGTGGATGCCCTCGTCGGCGGCGGCGAATACGGCGCGGGTCAGGTCGGGGTGCACCGAATGCGCGCCGTCGAGCACGTCCCTGCGGACGGATTGGGGTGCGCAGTCGTGGTGCATGGTCCGCGTCCCGTAGTGCAGTTTCGGGTGGTCGTCGTCCTGTAGGCATTCGTCGCACCGCGACGTTCCACGTTCAGGCATGAGGGGTTCCTTACTGTGTGCGGAGGATGACGGTGCCGACGGGGGTGCCTTCGGGGACGGTCTGGCCGGGGGTGAGGACGAGGAAGTCGGCGAGTTGTGTGACGTCGCCGATGCTCATGCCTTGGGGGGCTTGGGTGGCGGTGTAGGACCCGGAGAACGGCCACCTGTTCCGGTCGGTGTCGGGTGACCAGACGGCGGGTGCTTGCGCGAGTCCGTGGGGGTTGACTTGCGCGAGCCACTGGTCCACCTCCGGGACGGGACTGGTTTTGTCGGCGGTCGCCTTGTCCCGCTGAATGGTGACCCCGGCACGGGTGACGGAGGTGGTGTTGTAGGGCATGACGCACGGCCTGCCCGCCGACAGTTGCCGCGCGAAGTAGCAGATCAACAGGCCTGTCGCGTACTGACCCCACGGCGACACGGCCAACCCGCGTTCGTAGGTGACGGCCCACGTGTCCGCTGACCCGAGCGCTGCGAGCATGTTCTGCGTCCGGGGCCAGAAACCGCCGTCCTGCCTGACCAGCCAGTTCCCCTCCTGCCGCCACAAGGTGGGGTCGACGGCGGTGCCGTTGACCGTGACGGTCGTGATTGACGCGGCGGGTGGCGGCAGTTCAAGCACCTGGTCGTGCTCGACGGTGTCGGGTTGGATGCCGGTCCACCCGCCGACGGGTTGCAGCCCCGCCCACGGCGCGGCATACCCCCGCTCGCGGGACTGCGGCCGGTACACGGTGGTGCGGGTGCCGTAGCGGCGTGCGGAGTGCGACCACATCCACTCGGCGGCGTTGACGGACGCCTGGGTGTACTGGTCGGTGGTTATCCCGAGGCTCACGGCGGTGCATGCGGGGATGTAGGGCCACGCGAGGGGGCCGCTGGTGAGCGTCACGCGGCCTGCCTTTCGTTAGAGGACCGGACGCCCGCCACTGGACGCCCGGCCCTGTCCCTGTCCCCGTAGCTCGATGATTACCCGTCAGTAAGGGGAGGGTAATGTGTACGATTGTGGCCCATCTGTCGGACTTGGGCTAGGTGCCGGGATTGGGGTCATTTCCACGTGCCGGTGAGCGTCCGTCGCGACGGGCTGCAACAGGCGCGAAGCGGTCGGTGTCGCATCCGAAGCGACCGGGCCGCTGATGCTCCCCGTCCCCCCATACGGCCCCTTACCCCACGACGGGTTAGCGAACGTGTCAGCCTTGATCGACAGGTTGATTTCCTTGTCGGTGATGTTGTCGAGGTCCATCGTCGCCTGATACAAACCGGGGTAAAGGACGTAGCCGGAGATGAGTGACCCGGCGGTGCATTGCACGCCTGCCGTCGCCGTCCAGATCTCCAACGCGAAGTTTGCGCTGATGGGCTGGAATTCGCGTTCCTCCCACCCCACCAGCGTCGTCTGCCAATCCAGCACACCGGGGTCGCCGGTGAGCATCGTCACCACACCAGGGTTGATCCGCGTCAAATCGATCTGCAACGAGTAGTTCATGAACGTCCGGCGGCCCGTCGCGAACGTGTCGATCAGGCCGTCCGCGCGCCGAACCTTGACCTCGTCGCCGTTGTCGTAATTCTTCGTCGCCTGCACCTGAACGAAACCGTTCGTCGTGAACGTGCCCTTCGTGGCGACGGGCAGCCCGCACGCATCGAGCAGGGTGAACCGGGCGACTTTCCCCCTGACAAGTTTCGTGGTGAGCGAATATGGTCCGGCCATCGGTGAGCCCTCCTAAGGGGGTCACCCGGCCCGGCCGCCAGCAGTGGGGTGCAAGTGGAAAGTGGGTGTTACTTGTCGGTCTTCTTCGCCGACGGCCTGGTGGTTTTCGTGGCTTCCTTCTGCGCGTCGGTCAGCGTCTCGTCACCGGCTGGCGTGTCGGTGCCGGTGATGGTCGCCGGCTGGGGTGTCTGCGCGGGGCGGTCCACCGACTCGCTGCCACCCAAATTGGCTTTGTCCGCCACTTCCTTCGGGACGGTGAACGACCCGCCCGTCCACTTCACCTGAGGCAGGAGCCCCAGCTTCTCGGCGGCTTCGTTCAACGCCTGCGCTGTTTCGCCGATCTTCCCGTCCTCGGGGAACACTTCCGTTTCCTCCCCCGACGCGAGACCGAACCCGACGACGACGTCGGTGTGCGGAGCGGAACCCGACTCCGCGCTCTCATCACTCTTGTTGTCAGACATTGCGTTTCCTCCGTGGTTTGTTGTTGACGGTAAGGCGGCGCGTCCGGGGCTACGGGGCTCCGCCGTCGATGGTGGCGCCCGTCCCGACCAATACCCCGGCCTGTAGGCAGTCGACTGCGGCGAGCCAGGGCTGCTCGGCGTACATCTTCACCTGGTTCCCGGCCCTGTCGAGGGCGGAGGCGAAACCGCCTGGCTGCTCAATCTGCCCGGCCATGAGCATCACAGCCCCGGTGACGTACACCCAGAAGTAGCTTGTGGTCGCGGTCCCGGCTGGTGGGGTGACCGCTGCGGGGCCCGAACCGTCGTAGCCGCCGCCGAACACGAGCCTCGTCCCCAACGGTGTGCAGTACTGCTCCGGCCGGTCCGGTTCGGCCTTCAAAAGTTGGAGGCGGGACATGTGAATCCCCGCCCCACGGGGCATGTGGATCATTCCCCGTCCGGCGTAGTTGTTCGCGAGATAGTTTTCGCACGCCGCGACCCCGGTCGCGAGGTCGACGGCTGCGACGGTCGTGTTCGCCTGCCCGCCGATGACTTTCGCGGTCGTCGCGGCGTTGAACGCGGGTGTCGCCCCGGCGGTGCCGGTCCAGAGGGCGGATTCGACGGCGTGCTGCGCCCCGTTCTCCACTATGCGGCGGGCGCGGTCGGTCCACCAGGCGTTGTCGTCGGCGTTGTGGCCGAGCGACCCGGATGACACGCCGCCGTATACGGCGAACGAGGTGGCTTGGGTGACACCCAAACATGCGGGGAGGACTTTGGTGCCGCCCGCGCCGTTGCAGTCGTTCAGGCCACCGGGGTACGTGGCGGAGAGGTAGCAGGCGAACGACTCGAATTCGACCCCCGAATACTGCCAGTGGTCCGACGGCTGCTCGACGACGGGCGCGACGTCGAGAAGGCCGTGACGATAACGTTCAACCTGCGGCGCTTCGACATAGAAATACGGGAGCACGGGCATTCAGGCACACCCCCTCTAAGGGATAGGCCGGTGGTTGGGTGGGAGCCGTGGAACCCCACCCAACCCCGGAGCTTCCTAGAGGACGGACCCGGTCAGGCCAGCAGCACCCACAGGCGAACCGGTGGACGTGCCGCCCAGCGGCGCGACAGCGACCTTCACATACCTGGCATCCCAATGCCGTTTCAACGTGAGCCGGCCCTGCTCCTGGAACAGTTGCACGAACTGGTTCGTTTGCAGCAGCGTCGAGTCGTACACCGCGGACAGTTCGATGACGGGCTCCAACGCGCGGACGAACGTGCCTTGCGGGTAAATCAGGAAGTTCGCGGTCGTCGGCCAGCCCGCGATCGCGGTAGCCGCGCCGAACCCGGACCCGACACCGGTGAAAGCGTCCTGCCAGTCGTAAACGAACTGGATGGACGCGCCGCGCAGCGCGAACCACGACCGGATGTCGGCGTCGGAGATCATGAATCCGTTGTCCATGCCTTGCCGTTTCGCGAGGTCGGAGCGGATGTTGCCGCGCAGCCAGAACGGCATGATCACTTCGACGGCTTGGGTCATGCTGAGCCGGTTTTTGTATCGCATGTCGGTGACTTGCAGCTCGACCGCGCCCAAAAGTTCGACGGTCGCTGACCCGGTCCGGTTCGTGACCGGCAGCGTGCCGGTAGAGGTGGATAGGTCGATGAGTGACCCGGACAGGGCAACGATGTCGATGATGGATTGGGCGTTGACGTAATGCGCGAACGCCTTCAGGGCTTTCTGGGTGTAGTCGGTGTACGCCTCCGGGTATCCCTTGGAGGAGAGGATGTCGCCGGTCAGGTAGAGGCCGTCGACGAGCATGCGGTTGTCGGTGAACGCGGGGCAGGGGATGTTGACCATCGGTTTGGTGGGTGTGCCAGCGATGGCTTGCGTCTCGGTCCTGGTGAAGTTGGCGTTGCCGGTGACGTAGACGGCTGTGAAGTCCGGGCCCAACGAGTAGCGGACGCCGCCACGGTTGACGGTGATCCCCGGCACGTCGAGCAGGCCGTCGTCGGTCGTGATATCGAGCAGGTCGTACAGGGTTTCGCTGGGTGCGCACCAGCCGCCCGCAGCGACGAGTGACCCGTCGGTTCCGGTGGCTTCCGCCAACCGGTGCCGGGACACGGCCCACTCGACCTGCTGGTCCACTTCGTGAATGTCGCTGTTCGGCATCGCGGACGCGACGAGCGCCTGGTCGGCGGTGGGGATTTTCACGTCACAGATCGCGTGTTTCACGTAGTCGCCGACACCGCCCCGTCCGGGGTAGGGGAGGGACCCGAATCGTGCTTGCGCGGCGACGCCGTACTGCGCCCAGTCGAGCCGCGCCCCGGCGTGGAAGCCTTTCACTTCGGCGGCGGCTACGAGGTACGCGGTTTCCCTGCCGGTTGTTTCGACGTCCGGCGGGAGGGTGGTGCGGGCCACGTCGCGGACGGGGTTGCCGCGCCGGACGGGTGGGAGGATCGCCGGGTCTTTCGTCGGCTTCAGGCCGCCGTCGGCGACCAACACGGGCTCACCGGTCGGGTTCACCCCAGACGGCTCCCCACCCTCAGCGGGCGCCGCCGGCACCGGGACGGGAACCTTCTCCGGGTCCTCGTCGTCGTCCTGCTGCTCCGGGTCCGGCTCCGTCAGGCGGGCGCGGGCTTCCTGCACCCGCTGCGCCTGCGCTTCCTGCTCCGCGACCAGCTCGCCACGGCGGGCGGTGATCGCGTCGATAGCTGCGATGAACCTTTCAGCGGTCGCGACGTCCTCCGCGCTCGCGGTGTCGTCTTTCAGGAGCGCTTGGGCGTCCTGCCTGGCCTGCGCGGCCATGGCGGCGAGTTCGTCGACTGTGGCGTCCGCTGGCGGCTCGTAGACGGCGGAGTCGGCTGGCAGTTCAACCTTCCGGGTGGTGGGCATTCGGGTCTCCTGGGGACGGGTCCGTGGGTGGACTTGTCCGGCCCGGCCGCCAGCGACGCTTCTTATTCGGTTGTCGATGCTTGTCTTGCTCGGAGGTTAAACAGGGCCGTCCGGGGTGGGGCGCCGGACGTTGCGGGGGACACTGGGCTGGTGGGTTTCGGTGCTGTGGCGAAGGGGAACGGTGTGCCGCTGGCTGTGGTGGAGGACAGTCACACGGTGACGACGACGGTGAAGTTCCGGGTCGACTCGTGCCCACTGCGGGAGGCGGACGGCCGGGTTTTCCAGCCGAGGGCGTGCGCGGTGGTGTTCGAGCGGGACGCCGCGTCACCGCACGCGGTACCGACGATAATCGTGTTCACCGGCCGGACTGTCCTGCCCGGCGGTGGCGTGTCGGACCGGACTGTCCACGAGACGATCGAACTGCTGTCGGGTGCCGTCCCTCCGGCGCTGCGTCCGCTGGTGGAGTTGGCGGAACGTCGGGTCACCGACCCGGCGCACCCGTTGTTGTCGTGGACCGAGCCGACCTGAATATCGTGCCAGGCGGGTACAATCCGGGGTGTGGCCGTGGACATAGCCGACAAGGCTCAACTGGAATGGTTCGAACGCACCGCGCATTGCGGGATGTGCGGTAACCCCGGCGACTACTGCACGTGCCTGCGGCCGTGCGGCTGCGCGGACATGCACCAGTGGGGGTCCGCACGGGCACCGGACGCGCTCGGCCAGTTCCGGGAAGTCACCCTCCTCGATCAGCCGATGTTCTGATGGCGCTGGTGGAGGTCACGGACGGGCTTTGGCTGAACCCTGACCTGGTGGCCGCTGTGCGGCAGAGTCCGTACCCGGAACGGTGCCAGGTGTACCTACCGGAAACGACGTTGACGGTGAAATGCTCAGCGGAGGCATGCATCGAAGCACTAACGGGAGGGCCTGCGGAACCGCCCCCCGATTGGAACGGCGCGATAGTGCCATGCTGACCGACGCGCGCACCCTAGCCGCCGCGCGCCGCGCACTGGCCATCTACACCTACAAGCCGGGCTGGCGGTTCAAACTCGACCCCGCCACCGACGGCTGGTTTTACCGGTTGACGGTTGAACGAACCGAACCGGACAGCCGCAACCCCGGCGCCGTCGTGCGCATCCAGTCGCAGCGCGCCCTGGCCCCGGAAGAACTAGCACCCGACACGCTCCCGCGCGTGCTGCGGCACGTCCTGGTCGACATTGAGGTGCACGAGTTGGATGAGTGGCTGCGATGTGACGGGACGCTCCTCCGCGACCCGCATGAGCAGTCGTGACGTCGGAAGCGGACGAGCGGGCTACCGCTAATGCCGCCGGGCTGGATTACGACGCGATACCGCCGGCCGGTGATAGACAACGTGATCGAGGGGGAGATTATCGAGGTGGACGAATGACCGTGACAATCCTGGATAACGAAATCTTCCGGCCGCTGCCCGCCAAGTTCGGCACCGAAATGTGGCGGTGCGAAGTCGGTTCAGGCGCGTACGGTGTGACGACCGGCGGTGACGACCGGGACGAGATGGGTGTGTGCGTTGAACCGGCGGAGTATGTGATCGGCCTGCGCCGGTTCGAGCAGTGGACGTACCGGACACAGCCGGAAGGTGCACGGTCCGGCGGCGGCGACCTGGATTTGACTGTGTACTCGTTGAGGAAATGGGCTCGGCTCGCGGCGGCCGGTAACCCCACTGTTCTGATGCTGCTGTTCGCGCCGCCCGCCGATGCCGTGGTCACGTCCGGTTGGGGGCTGGAGTTGCTGGACCGGCGGGACCTGTTCCTGTCCAGGCAGGTCGCTGCCCGGTTCCTTGGCTACATGGCGGGGCAGCGCGCCCAGTTGACGGGGGAGCGGCCGAGGAAGCACACGAACCGGCCGGAGCTTGTGGCCCGGTTCGGGTTCGACACGAAGTTCGCGTATCACATGCTGAGGTTGGGGTTCCAGGGCTGCGAATTGTTGGAGACCGGTTCAGTGTCGCTGCCCATCCCGGAGCCGGAACGGTCGTTTTACCGGTCGGTGCGCATGGGTGACGTGCCGTTGCCTGATGTGCTGGCTACTGGTGACCGGTATGAGGTTCGGCTACGGGCCGCTGAGATGCGGTCGCCGCTGCCTGAGCGGTCTGACCCGGCCGCGTTGGACGGGTGGCTGGTGCAAATGTACCGGCGGGTGTGGGCCGTGAAAGGTGCCAGCAGGTGACCCCGACGTTCAGCGTGGAATACACCGGCGCCTACTGGCTGCTCCGCGCCGACCCGGAGGATTACTTCGCGGTCCGCTCCCAAGCCGCCGCGCTCATCAAGAAGGCAGCCAAGTCCGAAGTTGTCGCGTGGATCCCCGTAGAAGGGGGTTGGCGGGCGTTCACCGCAGCGGATTTGGCGGACGCGGCGTGGCTCCGCTCCATCGGCGTCAGCTAACCCGTTTCAGGACCCGCAGAATCACCCCACCCAGCATCGCCTGATCCGTTTTCGCCGCCGCCTGATCCGCGTACTCCCGCACCTCCCCCTTCACCCTGAGCTGCCACCGAACCTCGTAGCCCTGCGCCGGCTGCCCACAGCACGGCATGACTACCGCCACCGCCTGAGTTCGACCACGGCCAAGATGACCATCAGTAGGTGGAGGACGATGGCTCGCCACCCCGGCCGGGTCATCTCCATCGCACGGTTGCCGGTCCGGCGACGATCAGCACACCGATCACGACGAGGACTACAGCGGCGGCGAGGAGGACGGTGGGGTTGGGTCTGGGTCGGGGTGACGCGGCGACCCACCCCGCTATAAGCGCGATGATGCCTGCTGCGACGAGCAGCCACGACCCGAGCGTCATCGGGAGACCAACGCTAGCTGGGCGCGTGCCCTGGCCCGCCTGAGTGCCATCTTGTCCTGTTCCGCGAGCGTCGCCGTCGCCTTCGCGAACCGGCGGAGTCGTTGCGTGTTCCGGTCCTGCGCCTCCACCGCTGCGGCTACCAACGTGTCCCACTCGTCCCGGTCCAACTCCGCGCCGCTGGGTAGCCTCACCTTCGGGTGTTCTTCCGGGTACACGACCCCCGCCGCGACGAGGGACACTTGCCGGCCGGCGACCATCCCCACCACCGGCGACAGCCTCTTCTTCGGGAACCCGCCGACGTTCACGCCCAAGATATGGACCAGCTCAAGGTTTCCGTTCAGCATCCGCCAATCACCCGACACTTGCCCGGCGGCCATCAACTCATCGACCTGCTCCGGCTGGACACCCCGCCGTAGCTGCCCGGCGAACTGCCCACCCCAGTCGTCCTCATAGGCCCTGACCACGGCGACGATGGACCCGGTGCGGTCGTAATGTTCGACCGCGCCGCGCCACCCCTTCCCTGTGTAGTGGCCTTGCCCGATGGTGATTTTCCCGATCGGCAGCGGCCCCTGGTCGGTGATGACTTCGCCGACGTGGAAATAGTCGTAGCCGTGCTTGGTTTGGGGGACGGTGGTGCACATTCCCGTCTCAGCCATTTTCCCGATGTGGCATTCGCCCCACTGCCCGAAGTGGCCGTACACCTCCCCCGTGTCCCGGTTGACCGTCAAGGGGGTGGGGCCGAGCAGTTCCCGGCGGGCGAAGAAAGCGGAGTTGTACGGCTCGCTGGCGGAGGATGCGAGTAGCGCCATGTCGGGGTCCTCGGGCGCGTCGCCGATGGACGCGACGAGCGCGGCCGGGGGTGGTTTCGGCGGGCCGGGCGGGTTCTGATCCGCCGCGCCCGGCACGAGGTCGGCGATGGGGACGGTGAGCGGAACCGCCGTGTCGGCGTCGTCCGGGTCCGGGGTCATCGTCACGTCCACCGTCTGGGCGTCGCCGTTGATGCCGGTGATGGTGCCGGTGTCGACGTCGCCGTCACCGTCCGGGTCACCGATACCCACCACATCACCAACAGCGACGGTGGTGCCGTCCATGAGGACGACGCCCTGACCGTCTGGTGTCAACGTCGGCCCTTCCGGGTTCGCCCCCGCCATCTCCGTATCCGCGAACGTCTCAACACCTGGCATGACAATCAAACCCCCATCATCGGGTTCCATATCGGGTTCTTCGGGTGGCTGGTCGTTCGCTATGCGGGCGTCCGCGAATTTCGGGAAATTGACGATGGTGACCCCGCCGAGCTCCCACTCGTCCATGACTATGGTCAGGCCGCCGGGGTCGCCGGGGTAGGTGCCGGGGTCGACGGCCGCGCCTGTTTCGTCTTTGAATGAGACGGTGCGCCTGGCTGCATCGAGTGACACGAGGCCGAGGCCGGCGTCTACTTGGGCAATGGCTTTCGCTACGGCGTCGTTGCATTCGGGGTCGAGCCAGTCGCCGTGGCCCCAGACGAGGTTGCCGCGTATTTCGGCGTCGAGGATGCGGCCGACGACGGTGGACCCGTCGTGGTTTGGTGCCTGCTTCTCCTGCCAGTTCAGCGGCAATGGGAGGGGCCGGATGCTGCCGCCTGCGGAGTTCAGTTCGTACCCGTCGGTGCTGGGTGTGTCGAGTAGCGCGAGTGGCCCTGACCAGGTGAGGCCGGACGATTCGGCGGGCGGCTGGGGGTCGGCTGGTTGCGCGGGTGCCGGGACGGGCGGGGCTGGGGTGGTCATGGTGTCTCCCGTCGCGAACGTTTCGTGTCCGCATGTGGGGCACGCCGCTGCTGTCAGGCCCGTCGCGGTCATGCCGTCATCATCGGGGGTCACGTCCGGGATGGTCCGGCCGCTGGTGGGGTGGGTTGGGGTGAGGTTGATGGCGGCGAGGGCTGGGATGAGGTCGGCGATGCCGGGTCCGGCGTCTTCGGGTGGTGCCTCTTCCGCGCTGGCCTCTCCTGCCGCCGCTTCGTCGAGTCCTGCGCCTTCGGCGAGGCCGGCCGATTCGGTTAGGACGCCCCCGTCACCCCCGGATAGCGGTACAGCGGCAGAATCGGGCAATTCATATGAAAGTGCACATCTGCAATTCGCGCATTCGGCCGCGCCACCAGCAGGATCACCGGGCCCGTTCATCTCCTGCCCACCCACGACGAACTTCTCCCGCAAACCAACCGTCGCACCGGACACAGCGGAATGGGTGGGTCTCGTCCCCCCCACCCACGTCTTCATCGCCGAGTCGGCTACACCCCCGGCTTCGGCCATCGCCGTCCACGCCCGCAACGAACCCTGATTGTTAGCGGCCACGGTCTCGGTCCTGGCGATCAGTTCCGCGCGGTTCTTCCACGACGGGTATCCCTGGTCGAGCATTTCCTGCGCCGCGACGCGGGCGTCGAACACTGACGTTCCGTGTTCGGTGGCGAGCCGGTCCATCTCAGTCCTGAGTTGCCCGGTGACGTCGTCGGGGACGCCGACCAACACTTGGGTGCGTTCCTGTAGCCACTCGCTGCGCCACGCTTGCACCGACGACGCGACTGAAGGGTGGGTGAGGTCTATCCCTTCGGGGATCTGCCCTAGGAGCATGCCGTAGCCGGGCATCAGCTTCGTGTCGAGAATGCCCGGCCATTCGGCTTTGGCTTGGTCGAGTGTCGCTGTCAACGTTTCGGCGTCGTGGATGGTGAAGCCGTGCGGCTCGCCAACGGGTGAGGCGATTGGGCCGGCTGCTACGAGGGGCGCGAGGCCCCACGCGGATTGTTGCAGCCTGGCGCGGCATACGGCGAGGTAGGCGTTGAGCGCCGCTATGACGTGGGGTAGGAGTTGCTGTTCGTGTCTGTTGTAGCGTGCGCGCGCTTCGGTTTGGAGCTTGTCGAGCTCCGCTTTCGTTAGCGCCACGACCCGAGTGTCCGCAGCGCCGTCCGGGGAATAGCGCGCTAGCCCACTTGCTATCTGCTAGTAGCGGTGATAGTATGTGGGTATGACAAAGACAGAGGCCGTGACTAGCAGGGGCCGTCGACTCACCACCACCCAACTCGCGAATGCACTCGCCGACGCGGACCGGCGCATCCAAACCGTCGCCGCCGCCCTCACCGCGTTCGAAGCCACCTTCGGCGAAGGCCAAGTGGGGTTCGGCGTGAACTGGAACCCCGGCGACGCTTGGAACGCCCTCCACGACTTGCACCGGGACTTGGTGGAGGACCGTAACCGTCTCGCCGCGAACCCCCGCCCGCTGACCTATGCCGAGGCTGCCTCGATGGCGCTCATCAACGCGAACATCGACTGAGGTAACGCCGTGACCTACGCGGAGACGACCGCCCATAGGCATTACGTGACAGCACGCGACGGTGCCCGGACAGAACTGCTCGCCGGGCCGTTCACCACCCACACCGAAGCGGTCACATTCGAGGACCCCGCGCGGCGCGTAATCGCCGGGCGGTACCCGTTCGCTGTCGTCGGCACGGCCAGGGTGCAAGCCAAACCCGGCGCGGCATTCCGCGCGGGGCTACTCAACGACAGGCTGGGAGTAACCGCATGACCCTGATTGACCTACCCGAAGCGCTCGACCTGCTACGGCAAGCGAGGGACGAACGCGGCGCGGACTACCTCTACTCCGACCACTTCCCCGGCGCATGCGTCTACGCGGCAGGCGGTGACGCGCCGACGCCGGCGTGCCTGGTCGGGGTGGCGTTGCACCGCGCCGGGGTACCCGTCGACACGCTCGCGGGTTTGACCGGCAGGATAGAGGAGGTCGCCGGGCTTACCGTCCGGCCTGTCGCCGGTTTCGATAATGGAGTCGCCGACTATGTCGCGCTGGACCTCGTCTACAACGACGAGTCTGCGCTCTCTGGTGTGACGCTCACTGAGCCTGCGGTGAGGGTGTTGCTAGCCGCGCAGCGGCAGCAGGACGCCGGCCACACGTGGGGTGGGGCGGTCGCGTTCGCCGAACGGGTCGCCGCCGCGCTCATGGTGGCATCCGTATGACCGCCGAGGTGACCGCCGCACTTATCCGTGAGTTGCACAACTCCGAGGCTGCGGAGCCGATCCTGATCCGGTTTCTGGATAACGGCGAACTGGAGGTGATCCCGAGCCCGTATCTGACTACCGCGTCGTGGACGGGCAGGGGCAGGCCTCACCGGGTCCTGATCACGCAACCCGATCTGGCGTTTTGGCTCGGCGACCCGGCCGACGCCACTAACGACGACTACGAGGCGATGGCCGAGACGTGCCGCGTCGAAGAGGCCGCGATGGCCGACAACGACGAAGAGCGCACGCTAGCTGAGACTGGGAGGTTCACGGTATGACCACGAACACCCCGTTCACTGCGACCGTCCACGACGAACCCGACGACGGCATAGAAACTTTTCCCTGCGACGGATCCGCGTACCTCGTACCACACAAGGTGGGTTGGGCTGATGAGTCGTTCGAGGATGGCGTGACCCGGTGGGTTCCGTTCGTCGAGTTGCAAGACAGTTTTTTCGCTAGCATCCAGCCGCTTCGGTTGTGTGAGGACTGTCAGAATCTCGCTCTCGCTATCGGCCACGCGTTGGAAGGGGCACGCAATGGCTGACGCACCGTCCGGCGACGACATGCCAGCACGTATAGCCGAACTCGAAGAACAAGTAGCGTACCTATCCGCAGAGAACACGGCCATAAACGACCGTTACATGCGGTTCCTCACCAACGTGTCCAGGGACGAACGGCGCTGTTTCCAGACCGCGCGGGAAGAAGGGTTGCAGGCGGCGGCCCGCGCTTTAACCTCGAACGTTGTTCCCGCGCTGGCCGACATCGCGAGGCTGCTCGGCGACGACCCCGGCGTGAACGGGGTCCCGACGTGGTACACGGCCCGGCTGATGCGGGACGCGTTGGCTGCCGCTGAGAGGCTGGCGCTCGCGGACAGGGCGGAACTGTTGGCGTTGGTCCGTGCCGTTAAGGATGACGCGCGGGCGAACCGTGCCGCCGCGCAAGCCGCTGAAACTCAAGGAGGCGAGTGATGGCTGACACTAGGGACGTCCTATTCCGGGTACCTGTGGACCTGCTGACGGAGATGGACGCGCGGGTGAAGCTGACCGGCCGGTCCCGGAATGATTGGTTGATAGCGGCCGTCACGTGGGCGCTCACCCAGCCGATGGCTAAGAAGACCGTCACCACCGTCGAAAGGATCTGATGACCAGCGAAGAGAAGGCGGCGGTGTACGACGAGGACGCGGCTGGGGCGCTGCTCGCGGAACTCCTCACCAATGACGGGCCGGGCACCGTCGCGGCGCTCGTCAAAGTGTTCGTCCCGGCAACCACGTGCCGGTTGCGGGCGAGCCGCGTGTGTACCGGCTGCGCCCACAGCAGGCACGGCGAATGCCGGGTGACCGTGAAATGCCCGACCACCGGGGCCGTGAACCCGTGCGACTGCTGCGCTAGTTAGGGCGGACAGATTCGCTCGGCGTTAGCAGCCGCTGTAGCCCGGACGTTGGGCGTGACAGTGGGTTATGCGGTGCTTGACGGTTGCGTTCATGCTGCTCGCCACGATGGTCACACCCGCGCGGGCGGATGGGGTGATTCCGGGGTGGGAAGTGTTCTGCTTCTACAGTCACACGGCCCTGGCGGATCCGATCGTCTCCCCCGGCAGGGTCAGCGCCCACCTGCATGATTTCGAGGGGAACCTCACGACCAACGCTGATTCGACGTTGAAGTCTTTGCGTGCGGGTGGGACGAACTGCCGGCTGTCGGCGGACACCGCAGGGTATTGGACGCCGGTGCTGTACTCCCACGGGATAGCGGTCCGGCCGGACCGGCTGCATTCGTATTACCGGGCCGGGAACGTCCCGAACGTGCGGTCGATCCGGCCGATACCGGCGGGGTTGAAGATGGTCGCGGGTGACGCGCACGCCACGACTGCGCAGTCGACACACGTGGTCGGATGGAACTGCGGCGTCCAAGGCCAAACACAGTACGACCATCCGATCTCCTGCAAGGCGGGGCAGAAGATCGTGCTACACGTGTTCTTCCCGAACTGCTGGGACGGTGCGCGTTTGGATTCGCCCGATCACAAGTCGCACATGGCGTACTCAAGTAACGGGCGTTGCCCGTCGTCGCATCCGGTGCCGGTGCCTCGGGTGTCGGAGGATTTCGGCTACCCCATTCTCGACGGGACGGCTATCACGTTGTCATCAGGGTCGTTCTTGACGGCGCACGCCGATTTCTGGAACGCGTGGAACCAGCCGGTGATGGACCACCTGACGCGGGTGTGCGTGAACGCCGGCAGGCAATGCGGGCCGCTCACCGACGCCACAATGCCGTAGCTAGTACCCTTGCTATCTGCTAGTAGCGGTGATAGTATTCGGATATGGCTACTGACTGGGACACCTTCGACTTCCGTACGGTCGCGGCGACCTCACAACACCGGCAGTGGTGCGTGACCAACAACCACCCCGGCGTGACATTCAACCCGTTAGAGGACCGGACGTGGTGCGCGTGCGGTGAGATGCACGAAGCCGGTGACACTGCTACCTTCGCCGCGATCAGGGCGTGCAAGGAGGCTGTTCACCCGTAGACCGCCTCCACCGTCAGCGGCGCTAGCAGCGGCGCGAGCCTAGCTGGCGAGTGGGGTTCCTGCGCCATCACCAACGCCCGCGTATAACTATCCAGGGTCTGCGTCCACGCGTACGGGTCCACCCCCAACCCGTGCCTAACAGCGAGCAGCGGGACGAGCGCCCACGCATCCCGCAACGCCGAATCGATCAGCGTCTCGTCGATCACGGTCCGCAAATACTGGTTGTGCCTCGTCGCTGCCGGGACGTGGTACCGGCCGCGCTTCACCGCACGGGCCCACGCCCGCTCCAACGCCGTCAGGACGAGCAGGTCGGACAGGGCGAGGATCGGGTCTGTCACGGCGCGGCCTGCCGTACAGGTTCCCTACCCGGCGTCACGGGCGGGGCGCGGCGTTCCGCAGCCGGGACAGGCTCCGTAGGCGGAGGCTTCAACGCCGGACGGGCACCGCTGCCGTTAGCCCCGTTCGTCGGCGCGATCGGATGCACCACCAGGCCGGGGAACAACAAACCAACCGAATCCGCCACCTCCGCCAACGTCTGCGGATTACCCCGCATCAACAACTCCTCCACCAAATGCCGAGCACGTTCCCGGTCATCCGCCATATCCGCCTCACTGAACCCCAACACCTCCATGAACTTCCGGTCAGACAGGAGCCCCGCCTTATGCGCCTCCGTCGCGTTATCCACACTGATCTGGCGGGGGAACAGGGCGGCGAGGTCGAACCACACCGCGTAATTCGACGGGTCTTTGCCGTACGCCCTCAACGCCGGCCGCAAATAGTACTGCGTCGCGGAATCGACGATCAGTTCGAGGAGGTTTGATAGGAACGTTTTCGCGAATTCCTCACCTATGAACCACTGCCCCCAATGGTTGATTTGCCCCGTTCCGGTGAGGTATTCGGGGGGCATGTCCACCCCCACCGCGAGCCTGCGGACGCACGCGACCCGCAACGGCTCGATCGTCGCGTCCAGGTCACGCCCGAACTCCATGTGCGTGATCTCTTTGATGGAGTCTTTCTTCACGACAGCAATCAACGGGACGACGGCGGATGCGGAGTCGGGGTCGCGGATGGGGGCTGTCATCGCCTCCGTGATCAGGTCCAGCCACCCGTCCGCCCCGGCCGACTCGGACTTGGCCTGGGAGTCCTCGCCCGTGGAGGTGACGGGTTTCGGGAGGGTGATGTCGTCGGGGATCCACAAGATACCCGCCGACGCGAGCCTAGACTTGACGGTGGCGGTGACCATCGCCGTAAGAGCCGCCAGTTCCCTGAGTACCGGCAGGAGTGAGCGGGTCATCGAATCCGGTTCCCACCGGATTTTCGGGTGCGGCCGCCAGATGCGCATCAGCAGCTCAGTGTCGGTGTCAACCTCACGCGGCTGCCCGTTCAACTGCCGCACCATGATCCGCCCGGCCGCGCCTGTCACGTCGGTGGATGCGAGGATTTCCCACACCGCCCCGTCCACGTCCGGTGTGGGCGTCGCCAGCGCCCACGAATCGCCTGCGACGGTGAGGTGCCGGCCGAGCCTGTCCAACGCTTGCGACTGGCCGGTGGGTCCGCCGAGGAATTGGGCCATGATTTGGACGACTTCGGGGTCTTCGGTGGGCTGCGTTTGCGGTTCGCCCGTGGCCGGGTCGACGTCGACGCCGATCAGCCTGGCGCGGGAAAGGTTGTAGGCGATGATGTTCACGGCGGCATGAAATTCCGGGCAGGTGTCGTAGAAATTCCAAGCTTCCTGCTGCCATTCGGTGGCGCCTAGGCGGATGCCGGTGAATCCGCCGGACGCTTTGACGTTGACGGCGGCGGCGACGAGGGCGGCGGGTTTCTCGGCGGCGGTGAGTTCCTTCTCGCGGAGGATTCTGCGTTCACGCCGATTCACGTGACGGAGTGTCTCGGCGGGCGTCCGGGGTTAGGGGACGGTCCGGTCGGTGACGAGGCCGAGCGTGGTGAGCGCGGCCCTCAGTTGCCCCTCCGGTGCCGTTTCGGTGGCGCGGGAGTAGGTCAACGTTGGTTGTAGCGCGGGCTTCTGCCCGTAGAACCCGACCCTCCCGGCGACCGTGACGGAGCCGCCGAGGGTCATCTGCTGCCACGAGTCGTACTGGCCTTTGATGGTGGCGCCGTTGATTTGCAGGCCGTCCGCTCCACCCACCCACAGCGGCAGGCGGGTACCGGGCACGACATTCCGGCCGACCCTGAGTAGCTGCCCCGCCGCGCCGCCGGTCGCACCGGTTTTACCGGACACGCCTTGTATGACAACCATCGACCCGACGTTGCCCTGGATGTCGACGATCGGCCCGCCCGGCCCGAGGCGTTGCACGACTCCCCGAATGTTGCACTGCCCGTACAGGGTATCGAGGAAGATGGTGGACGCGCCGTTGCGGACCTCGTGCTTCACGTGCTCGACCGTGACCGTGGACCCCTGGTAGTCCCCGGCGGCGCACCGTATGAGCGCCCGCATGGTGGACCCGGCTTTCGTGTCGCCCTTGATGTGCCGGACGATGACGGTGTTGTCCAGGTCGGCCAGGTCGAGGCCGTAGGTGCCGTTGGACATGAGCCACACGTCATCGACGAGGACACAATCACTGGGGTATTTGGTGGTGTCGTCGCGTTTGATGCGGATGCCCGCGCCGGGGAAGTCCCGCACGTCACACCTGACGATCTGGGTGCCGTTGAGGACGTTCTCGAACAGCACCCCGTCACCCGCTGTCGCACCTTGCCGGATGTCTTGGATGCGGAGGCCGGACAGGAGAATCTTCTGCTGCGCCGTGGCATGGAAACACGGCGACCCGTCGGGGCCGTCGAACAGCACCATCGTCGGCAGCCGATCCACAGTGTTGTTGACGCTGCCCGAATTCAGGAGGCCCGTGGATTGGATGACCGTGTTCGACCCGAGCGTCAACGTGTCGCGGATGAGGTACCGGCCGGGTGACCACCACAAGCCGCCCGCTGACAGCCCACCCCCGCCGGATACGGCGTTAAGCGCTGCCTGCACAGCGGCCGTGTCATCCGTCCCGGTCTTGCTGATGGGGTCCCAGTCGCCCACCGCCCCGAACTCTTTCACGTCCACACCGAGGGGGGTCATGTGGTGCCGTCCAGCCGGCCGATCTGCAACCTGATCAGCGCATCCACCTGACGCGTCAACGCCGCGACCTGCGCCACCGCCTGCCCCGTCGTCGGCGCCCCGATAGCCAAATAAGTCGCGTTCGCGGTGAGCGCGTTCCCCGCCGCCGTCAAGATCGCGTCACGGTTCGCACCCTCCGTCCCCGCCTTCCACTCCACACTCCTCGTCACCCACACCGTGGGGTTGTCCCACGCCGGCTCGCCCGTCACAACCTCGGTGTAGTCACCCCGGTCGACCCGGTTCGTCGTCGCCATCAGGACAACGCCAGCCACGTCGACTGCACCGACGAGATGTTCATAGACCCCGGCGTGAACGTCGCCGGTAGCGCCGTCAGGCCGCCCGCCGTGGACCTTCCCGCGTACGCGTTCGCGCCCGTCAGGCCGAAGTTGAGCGCTACGGGCTGCGCCGTGATCCGCAGGAAGCTCGCGCCGGTAGCCGCGCCCATCAGGATCTCACCCCACACATAATTGCTGTCCCCACCCGTCAACGTCGGGGTCGAGGTGAGGGACGCGGTGACGAGGCCGCCGGATTGGATGGCGGCGGAAATGTCAGCCGTCTGCGCCAGCAGGGTCTGCCCGTCACTTGAGTGGATACCCATGTAGGCGTTGGACACGGCGGTCCCGGACGTGGTGAGGTCACACGACATCTTCGTAGGACTGATCGTCTCCAGGATGGGGATCCTAATGTAGAACACGAACCCGACGCTGATGCCGGAGTTCGATGACGCGAGTGGCGGGGGGCCGTTCCACGCGAGGAACCCCATGGCTTGGGGTGGGATGAGGGTGAGGGCGGCGGCTTCGGTGAACCTGTCGAGGCGCTGTTTCAGGTCCGCGTATTGGCGTTGCGGTGTCGTGCCGAGGATGGTGTTTATCGCTGCCTGCGCGGTCGTAGCGGCGCCGGACGCGTCGAACGCGGTGGTCGCTGAGGTCGCGGCCGTACCGAGTCCGAGGTTGGTCCTCGCTGTGGCGGCGGACGCCAAGTCGGACAGGTTGTTGACGGTGCGGGCGTAACGGGTATCGGCCTGCGTGAGCGGCAGGTCATTGGACAGGGTGATCCATTTGCCGGTCGCGGTTTGGTACCGGACTGTGACCGCGTGCCCTTGCACGGTCAGGGCGTTGGTTGTGCCGCCGACCGCGTACGTGTCGCTCCCGCCGCACGTGACTGTGACCGTGTTGGTGGTGGAGTCGAGTTTCTTGACGGCGATGAGGGTGGCGTCGGCGGGCGCCGTGGGGAGGGTGACGGCGAAGGCGCCGCTGGTGGCGTCGGTGAGGACGAGGTCCTGCGGCGCGGCGGTGTACGCGCCGGTTTTCGTTGCGGTGGGGGTGAGGGTGAGGACGGCGGCCGCTGCGGCTGTAGCGAACGCCGAGCTCGCTTGGGTCGCTGCGGTGCCTAGCCCGAGGTTGGTTCTAGCTGTCGCGGCTGATGCGAGGTCGGACAGGTTCGAGGCTGGTAGCAGTCCGACGGTGGCGCCCGCCGCGATACCGCTCAGCTTCGTCCGCTCGGTGGCGAGGAACGCCTTGACCGTGGCCCCGTCGGTCAACGTGTCCGCTGATTGCGTGCCGGTGTGGTTGCCGCGTTGGATCGCGAACGCCTGCGCCGTACCAGCGGCCCCCGAAGCGTCGAACGCCGTAGCGGCTTGGGTGGCGGCGGTGCCGAGGCCGAGGTTCGTCCGGGACGCCGCCGGGTCGGTCACGTCAGACAGGTTCGACGCTGGTAGCAGACCCACCGTCGCACCCGCCGATATCCCGGCGAGTTTCGTCCGCTCAGTCGCGAGGAAAGCCTTGTTCGTGGCGCCGTCCGTCAATGTGTCGGCTGACTGGGTGCCGGTGTGGGTGGCGCGGTCCCTCAGTTGCGCGTCCGTCGCGTTCGCGGTCGCCCCCGCCGCGATACCGGCGAGTTTCGTGGTGTTCGCCGCCACCGTCGCGTTACCTGTGACGGCTGCGGCGAAGTCGCTGATGGTCGCCGCTGCCTGCGTCCCCGTGTGATTGGCTCGTTGGACGGCGAACGCTTGGACCGTGGACGCCGCCCCGGAAGCGTCGAACGCCGAACTCGCCGAGGTGGCCGCCGACCCGAGCCCCAGGTTCGACCTGGCCGTTACCGCCGACGCGAGATCCGACAGGTTCGCGGCCTTCTGCGCCGCCCCCACAATCCTGGAGTCGTCCCCCGCCGCGACAGTGCCCGGCCCCGTGCCGATCGGCGGGCCCGCACCCGACGCTTCAGACACCACAATGGCCGGGTTCCCGGCGGCGGGCTGGACAACGATAGGCGCGGACACGAGACTCCCTCAGAGGATGACGGTTCGGATGGGCTGCCACCCCGTAGCGGTGGCGAGGAATTCGGTCGCCGGCAGGACCTGCACGATCGTGGTGTCCTCCGCCGACGTGACAGCCAAGTCATCGGTTACGGTGAGCCCGAACACGAGGTAGTCACCGGCCATCGACGCCGGAGCTTGGAAGGTTCTGGTGGCGCCGGTGCCTGTGAGTGTCACGGTGGTGCCGCTGATTTGCCGCCACGCCCACGCGGTCACGGTGCCGTCCGGGTCCGTCGACGCCGACCCGTCCAACGTGACGGTCGCCCACGGCTCCACACTCGCCTGGTCCGCCCCGGCGTTCGCTACGGGCGGCTGGTCGTTCACCGGAATCCCCAACAGGGTCGGGGAGAACGTTGACCACGCCAACCGGCCGAGGAGGACGTCCATCGTGACGCCGGTCGCGGTGATCTTCCCGAACCTGTAGTGGTCGATCGCGCCCGTGGTCCCCAAATCGGCGGCGAACCCCGAATCATAGGTTTCCGTAGGTGAAGTGCCCGCTGCGACGTCGCCGACGTACAGCGCGGCCTGCACCCGTGAGGCTCCGGCCGTGGTCCTGGCGGAGGCTTGCATGTCGAGGGTGTACCAGCCGCCCGTCGTCAGGGTGGTGGTGAAGTCGTGGAGGGTGCCGGATGAGACGTTCGTGAGCCTCAGTTTCCCGGTGCCCAAGATTTGGGCTTTGCACATGACCGAGCTCGTGTTGCGGACGGTCACGAAGTCGCACGTCGCTGAAGGCAGGGTGTTGAACCAGAACGATATCCTGGCCGCGCCGTCCGCGACCGTCGCATACGACGGGGTGATCAGTTGGGCTACGTCCGTCGCCGACGGGGCCTGCACCGCATACGACAAGGGTGACACGCCGACCGTGTGACTGTTGGTGAACGTCACCGAACCGGTGCCGACCTTATTGACTTGCCCGAAGGGGGTGCCGGATGTGCCGCCCGAGTTCGCGACCGTAACGGCTGTCCCGTTCGTACCCCCGGCCGCGTTGTTGCTGTAGGTGGTCATCTAGTGGTACCTCGTCGCTACGGTCGTGAACGTGACCGGGTTACCGGCCGCGTCCAGGATGGTCGGCAAAGTGGTCTGCTGGTTCGCCGCGCCCGCGTACGTGTCTTGCACCATCACCGCCAGCTTCCCGTCAAGGTGACTGTCGCCGGGGTGCGCCGGGTTCTGGATGGTGTTCGGCGAGTCCGGCCACGCCGTTAGTTGCGGGTTGGCGTACGCGAAATGCATCCCGTTCGGCGCCAAGCCAGCATCAACGACGGCGACGGGGTTGACGTGCGTGACCCTGGCTGTCCGTTCGTGGTTGAACGCTCTAGTGTTCCGCGTCGACTGCACATCAACCGTCGTCACGTCACTGGTCTGGTACATCGTGAATTGGCCTATCGTCGCGTCATGCAGATAGCAGTTGCGGACGTGGACCCGGCCGGGAGTGCCCCGGAACGAGTTGAACCCGATAGGGGACGACCCGACCCTGGTGGTGCCGTCAACCATGTAGCCGCTGACTTCACAGTTCTTGATCGTCACGTCCAGGCAGCTATAGACGTTGATGCCGAACGTCTCCCCCGGCTGGCTACCCGCGTCACCCCGAATACCGTTGATGAGGAGGTTGTCCAACGTGGCGGGGTGCCCGTCCGGCCACAAACCCACCATGAGCCCGTTGTAGCAGTGCGGTTTGCCGGTGTTCGGGTCGGTCTGCTGGTCGGTGCCCTGTAGCTGAAAGTTGGTGAACTGCTGGTCGCTGCCTCCGGTGGCCCTTATCAGGTAGAGGGGGTTGGTCGCGGCCGTCGACTGGACCGGTACCGAGGACGCTTTCGTGGACGTGCCGGCCCGCATGCGGAGGACGGTGCCCGGCCCGGACCCGGCGATGCCGCCCGACGTGGCGGGAACCAAAATGCCCCATTGCCCGGACTGGGCGAAGTCGTCGAACTCGAATATCCCGACCGGCAAAGTCAGGACGTTCGGTGCGGCCGTGGTGAGCACCGATTGCAACGTAACACCGGACCCCCAAACCCACTTGCCGGACACGAGGCTCCCGCCCGTGTCGACGGATTCGAGGGTCGTGTAGCCGGTGCCGGATGGGCGGACCGTCCCCACATCGGGCCGCCGGTAGCGGCGCCACACGTTCGTGGGCCTCGCGAACCAGACGCCGGTGCTCACGGCGTCGGCTGCCACACGTCGAGGCCCGCGATCGCGTACGCACCGCCGATGGTGGGGGCGGTGGGGCCGCGCCACTTCACCGGCCTGAGCGTGTCCGCCGTCCCGGTGGTTCGGACGGGGACGGTGCCGGTGTAGATGATGAGGCATTCGGTGCCCCGGAACGTTTGCAACGCCAAATTGGCTTGCCCGGTGGCGGCTGTCACGCCCGCTTCGAGGTTGTTCAGGTTGGTCGCGTTCAGCTTCGAGCTGGTCGCTGGTGAGTTGGCCCACGTGGTCGCGACGTAGGTGATGTCAGCCACGGGTCCTCCTAGGCGGTGGGGTAGAGGGCGTCGGTCGGGTAGAGGGCGTCGGACGGGTACGCGGCCGCTCCGGGCGTGAAACCGACGGTCGAGGTTGGGCCGGTGCCGACGGACGTGACAGCGGCGACGGTCGCCGAATACGCGACGCCGTTGGTGAGGCCCGTGACCGTGGCTGTGGTGCCCGTCCGGGTCACGGTCCCGCCTGTCGGGGTGACCGTGTAGGAGGTGATGGGGGCGCCTCCGGTCGCGGGGGCGGTCCAGTTGAGGGTCGCTTGCCCGTCGCCGACGAACGCTGTGAGGGCCGTGGGCGCGCCAGGCAGCCCGAGGGGGGTGAACAGGCCGCTGACGGTCCCGACGCCCGCCCCGGCGCTGTTGACGGCCCTGACGGTGGCGGTGTAGGCCACGCCGTTCGTGAGGCCCGTGAACGTGACCGTGAAGCCCGTGGTGGTGAGGACCGTCCCCGTGTTCAGGGTGACGGTGTATGAGGTGATGGGGGTGCCGCCCGGCGACGACGGCGCCGACCAGCCGACGGTCGCCTGCCCGTCACCCGCCGACACTGTCACAGCCGTCGGCGGGCCGGGGGTCGGCAGGGTCGGCGGTAGGACCGTGACCGGGGAGAGGACCCTCACCAGAACCCGCTGCTCGTCCCGGTGCCCGTGGCGGGGGTGGCCCACGTGACCGTCCCATCCGACGCGAGCGTCAACACCTGCCCCGCACTGCCCGCCACCGGCGGCATGCCGATGAAGGAGTAGGGGGCGAATCCGTAGACGGTCGCGAACCCGTTCGACGACAGGAACGGGATGGTGATTTGGCTGCTGGGTGTCGCCGGTACAGCGGGTGCTGTGGCGCCGACCGTCCCGCCGGGGTACACCCACAACACGCCCGCCACCGTGAGCAGGTGGCTGCCGACGCCGTCCTGGACGAACCGGATCAGCGGCTCGCTGAGCTTCCCCGACGCGGGCGGGTTCGTGAACGACGCGGTGACGTCGCCGGTCAGGGTGCCCGTGAACACCGTCCCGAGACTGAGGTCGAGGTTCACCGCGCCGGTGATGTTGCCGAGCGCGACAACCCGAGCGTCCGGCGCGGAAGTGATCCGCACATCATCCCCCGCCGCGACCGTCCCCGCTGTGGTGCCGACGGTGACGCCGGACCCGCCTGTGGGGGCCTGCCACGTCGCAGCCGTCCCCGACACCGCCGTAGGCACTTGCCCGGTCGCGGGGGTGCCGCTGATCGTGACCGTGCCGATGGTGCCGGTGCCGCCCGCGACGGTGACGTTCCCAGACCCGTCCGGCTTGAGCCCGTTGACGGTCTTGACGTAGGTGACGGTCTGCACGTACGGCGCGTCAACCGTCGGGCCGGTGTACAGGTGCGCTTCCCCGTTCGCTATCAAAGCGTCGGTGGCGGGGGATTGGTCGATGGTGATCACGTCGTATTTCCGGCCGAGGCCGGTGATGGCCTTGTCCATCTGCAACGTGATCACGGCCACGGATCGGAGTGTCCCCAGGCGCGTCCGGGGTTGGTAAGTGCCTAGGTTTCCGGTATTGACAACTAGCCTGGACCGCGTATAGTTAACGGTATCAGCAACCGAGAGCAAGGACAGAGACAATGACCAGGACCAACATCTACGACTACTTCGACTTTCAGGCGGACCGGGCGTTCGTTGGGTGGTTCGACCCCGACCGGGCGGAAGCGTTCTACGGATCCGACCCGCATGAGACCCTGTACCGCACCCCCAGCGACCGGTGGGTTCTCCGACACAAGTCGGGCTACGGCGACACGCCCGCCACCTACGAATACCTCACCGGAGACGCCGCTAAAGAGTGGCTGCTCAAGACTGAATCCAACGACGACGCGGTACGCCGGTTCTTCGGTGAAATCGAGGACGAGTCCGGCCCGAACCTTGGCGGACGTCCCGAGGTCGGCCCAGCATTCAGCGTGAAGTTCCCGCCGGATCTGCTCGCCAAGGTCGACGAAGCCGCGCGGGCGGACGGGGTAAGCAGAGCCGAATGGCTGCGCCGCGCCGCGCACCACCAGTTAGCTCGGGCGGGCGCGGTCCAGTAGCGCCTCGAACGCAGCCAACTTCTCATCCTCCATATCCACCATCCCAAACGACAGAGGGCTCGTCCCGTCACCATGCAGGTACAAGCCGCCCCGGACGCCCTTCGCCAACGCGAACCCCCTGGGGTGGAACAGAACCCGGTTCACGGCCCACAACACCCCGTCCCTACGCAGGTGCACCGGTAGGGGGGTCATGATGCGGCGCCGAACAGAGATGGCTGCGGGGTCACAGGGAGGCAGTGAGGGGAGAACCACACCGCCTCCCGGCTGGTATTGTCGCGACCGGCGCCGTACCCGCCTTGCGCCTTCAACCTGTGGACGGTCCACCCGGCGTCCTCCAACGCCTCGTGGCCTTCACCCGCGTAGCCGCAAAGCGCGATCCGCATCAGCGGGTGGCCGCCGTTCACTGCGGCCCAATCGCGTACCGCGTGCGCGATGAGGAGGTCGTCGGAGGCGTATACACGCCACTGATCGACCGCTGAACTGTAGGGCGGGTCGAGGAGGATGCCGGTGACACCACGACGGGTGGTTACGGTTTCGCTTAGGACGCGGGTCCAGTCGCCGGATGTGACGCGGACGGTTCGGAGCCTGTCCGCGAGCGCGGCGAACCAGGCGTAAACGTCACCTAGGGGTGCCGCCGTCCGGTTGATACCGCGAGCCCGCCAGAGGTGCGGCAGTTGCCGCTTGACACCCGCGCCCGCATGGCCGGGGTCGCGCACCAACTCTCCATCGCGCACCGTCCACGGCCCGGCACCGCTACAAAACCCGGACCCGATCCAGTTGCAAACCCCCCACGCCCACCAGCCCGCCACCCGAGGGTCGAAGAAGTCCGGGTCACCCTCAATCCGTGCCCGGAACCCGTCCCGAATTCCTACGAGGTAGGCGTGCCGTGCATGTAGGTCGTTCTCGTTCACCGGCCAGTCCGCGTAACGCGCCGTGCCTTCCGGGTCGGCGGTGACGGCCCTCCAAAAGTTGGACACGAACGCGTCCTTATCGTTCACCGTCTCAACCCTCCGGCCGCCGTCCGGCCTGGCGAGGAGGACAGCGAGGGAACCGGCGAACGGCTCCACATAGTTGGGTGGGTCACCGAAACGTTGCCATATCGCGTGCGCTGCGCGGGATTTGCCGCCGAACCACGGGAACGGCGCGGCCAGCCCAGCCCCGCCGCTGTAAACGGCTGCGGTCACTCTTCCGTCGCCTGCTCATGCTCGGCGTTCACCAGCCCCGACAGTTGCTCCGCCATCCCCGTCACATAAGACGCGGTGAGGGCCAACAAAGGAACCTGCGTCCACCACGAGTGCGGCCACAGCCACACCACCGGGGCCACTACCGCCGCCCAATGCAGCGATAAGCACCACGGGCACGTGACGAGGTACGCCACCTTTTCGGGTGCGTGGCGGTGCGCCCACAACCGGAACGGCTGCGTCAAATAGTCCGTAGTCACCAAATGCGTCAACCGGGCCACAGCGAGAACAGTCAGAACCACTAGCAGCCATTCGGACCGGACCGGCACACCCTCATCATCCCCAACACCGTCCGGGGGTTAGGCGCCGAACATCGCGGCCTGAATCGGTCGCCGTAGACGCACCCGGATCATCTCAACCGATTTCGGGTCACGTTCGATCAGCACCGCACGGAACCCTTCCATCACCGCCGCCTCACCGGTCGTGCCCGTGCCCGCGAACGGGTCGAGGATGAGCCCGCCGGGTGGGGTGAAGAGGCGGGCGAGCCAAGCTATGAGGTCGCGGGGTTTCACGGTGGGGTGTGCGGTGCCGTCGGGGAGTTTGGGGCGTTCCGCTGTGGGGGCTTTCGGTTCGTATTTGAATACGGGGAAGAACCGGGACGCGCCGCCGCTATTCGCATCACTCGTGTAAGTCTTGTCTCTGTCCATACGATACGAGGATGCGACGGTATGCTGCTCTTTGTAAGGACGAAGCGCACCAGATGTCGTCACCCCGCTTTGCCGGTCTAGTTCGGCAGCGGCCGACTCATCCAACACCACATTCGCAGGCCAACGACCCGCAGGGTGGGACTCGAAAACGGCAGGCGTAGGAACCCATCCGTCATCATTCATGACACCGAGCGCGGTAGTCCGCGTTGTGCTGACACGCTCACCCGCGACCCGGCAGGCGTCTATGTTCAGCGCACCCGTACCCCACGTGACCACATTCGACGCCACCGTGCCCCGGATTGGTTTACGGGCCACCACGATCGGCTCCCAACTCGGGCGAAGAGCCGTACCGAACCCAGCCCATTGTTTCGCCTCGGGCGTCGCGGGAGCGGTCACGTCGCGATTCTCGCTGTCTGCGATATACGGGACCGCGCCCCCACCTGTGCCTATCCCGGTCGTACGCACACCGATGACCTCGCGGCTGTCCCAGTTGTCACCGGGCTTACCCTTCCGACCATTGAGGCGCCACACCTCGGCATCAAGATCGTCAGACATCCGAAGGTAGTCCTTGATGACAAGCCACTGATCCCACCGTGGGCACGCTGATCGGTGCGGCAACCGGGACAGCCACCAACCGCCCATATCACTAGTTCCCATATGTGCGTCGAGTTCCGCGCGAGTAATCCCGGCACGGTCAGCGGCGTCTGCCATCGCAGACGTAACTGCCGTGATCGCCGCAGAGTCATCTCGGGCGCGGTCGATCGCTTTACCGACGTCCCGACTCTTCGGAAAACCTTGCCCTTGGACCCACGCCAGCAGCGACGAGCCGTGCCCGATCGAATCCCGAACCTCGAACCCCGCGTCCTCCACCCCGCACGCCAACCTGTGAAACGTCCGGGTACCCCCGAACGCAGCGAGGAAACCGCCCGGCTTCAACACCCGCAGACACTCGCGAGCCCACGACTCGCACCACGCCTGGAACGCGCGCGGCGACTCGTGGCTATCCCAATTTTTACCCATGAACGCATACGAATATGGCGGGTCGGTCACCACCGAATCCACCGAACAGTCAGGCATGCCCCGCATCACGTCAAGGCAGTCACCCTCATACACGGTCACCGACTCGTCCCGGTACGCGGGGGTAAACTCGTTCACTACCGGCTCCTTCACAGTCGGTCACGCCCCCGGACGGTGTCAGCCGTCGCGGGGGTTTTCATACCCCTTATTGTACTTCACTGGCCTGTCAGTACAGGTCGGCGAGCATCAGTTTCGTCTGCGTCGACGCCGACCCGAACGGCACCGAGCCCGGTAGGGCGGTGAGGCCGGAGCCGTACTGCACGCTCCTGCCGGTGGTGTTGATCAGGTTCCAGTTCGGCAAACCGGTGACCCCGGAGAACGTCGGCATGGTTGTTGCCGCGCCGATGAGGAACCCTGCCCAGAAGAAGTTGGGCGCCACATTCAACGACGCGAGATACACTTTGCCGCCCGAGGCGTAGGTGCCGGTGACGTTCACGGGGACCGTGAAATGGGTCGCGTCGGTGACGGTGACAGCCCACGTGCCGTTGGCCTGGGTAGCGCCGACGATGCCTGTGATGGTGACTTGGTTGCCGGTGGTCAGGCCGTGCGCGGCCGCTGTGGTCACGACGGTGGGGTTCGCGGTGCTGACCCCGCTAATAGTCGCTACCGTGAGGTCGTTCAGTTTCTGGCCCGTCGACTGCCACGACACCGACAAGTCCAGGCTGCTGCCGAGCAGCGCACCGCCCGCGTCGAACGCCCCACAGAACGTGTTGGACAGGCCCACCCCGGCGGTGGCGACGTTACAGCCGCACGAGGCTACTAGCCTGCTTTCGCCGACCCATACTTTCGCGAGGTACAGCACCCCCGCCGTCAACGACACTGTCCCGGTGGCTAGGGCGGGGTCGAACGTGCAGAACCGGACGTTCACGTCATCCGCGCGCGGCCTCTGCATCCACGCCTTCCCCGCCTGCCCAACGTACGAAGCATCAGCCAACGCGTACCGGGTCACCCCCGCACCAGCTGTTGGTTTCGCGGGCGCGACGGTCGAGTTGAGGACCGTGTCCACCGTCGCCGTGAACGCCGGAGCCGTCAAAGCGCGAGTCCCGAGGGTGAACGCGGAATCGGTCGCGAGGGTGGACACCCCGCCCCGGTACAGGTTCACGTCCACAGGGGTCGCGCCGCCGGGCCCCCACTGCACCTTCCCGTCCGCGTCGACACCGAAACGGTCGTTCGCGTCACCGCTGATAGCGACACTGATCGCGCGTTTCACCCCGGTCAGGGGAACTTCGAGGCGGAGGATGCCGGTCGCGGCCGTGCCGAGCGCGGACACGACGCCCTTGAGTGCGGGGGCTGACCCGTCCGAGTTCCCCACCAGGCTCGTCCAGCCGTTGACTTTCGTCACGATCTGGTTCAGCCAGTGCCAGATCGCGTTGTGCTCACGCGGATGATCCCGCGTCGCCGGGTCGGGGGAGAAGACGTGCGTTTCGGGGCCGGGCAGGTCGTACCCCGTCCACGGCGGCGCCTGCCCACCGATCGGCACCGGAGGCTGAGCGACCGTGTAGCTACCTTGCAGGAACCCCGTCGTTGTACTGACGAACGCGTTCCACGCGCCGGTGGTCGTGTCATGCAACCAATTCCGGGAACCGTTCGTGTCGAACCAGCACGCCCCACCCAGACGCGGGATCGCCGTGAGGTCTATCGCGAACAGGTCCGTGTACCACTGCGCCTTGCTGTGGCCCGTGGCGGTATGCGTGGTGTCCTTCGGGTCGTTCAAGTCGACGCACCCGAACTCCCCGATCCACACCGGCGCCGTCGGATGCAACGCCGTCACCCGCGTGTACGTGTCGGCCTGGGTGGAGTTGGTGTGGCCTTGCAGGGTTTGCAGCGGCGTCATGTACGAGCCGTTGAGGGTGTTGTAGGAGTCGTAGCCGACGTAATCGACCCAGGTGGTGCCGGGGTAGAACTGTTCGAGGGGGATACCGCCGTTGGTGCCGGTGTCGTTCTGGTTGGTGCACCAGAACCATTTCACGTTGTTGGTGACGCCGAGGCTGGTGGCTTTCGCCCTCGCCTTGGTCACCATGTACTGGAACGCCGACACGTACTGCGCCGCGTTGAGGGTGGTGTTGGACCATTGGACGGTGCCGCCCGACGTCCACGCGGCCGAGTTCGCGACAGGGATCGTGAAATGCGTCGAGTCGACGACGGTCACGGTGTAGGCGCCGTTGATGAGCGCGCCGCCGACGGCCTGGATCTGAACCTGCTGCCCGCTCGCGAGCGTCGTGGCGGCCGATACGGTGACGGTTGTCGCCGCCGAACCCGTCGAAGAGACTGCGGTGATCGTCGAAGTGTTGTCCGCGTGCAGCGGGTTCCAGTTCATGAACTGGCCGTTCATTTCGTGCCCCCACCGGAACACCACCGGCACCGTCAGCCCGAGAGCCCACGTCAACCACTCGTCGATCTTCGTATCAAACGACCCCGCGAGCAGGTCGGACAGTTTCAGGCCCACCGTCCTGGACGGCTGCCACGCGATGAGCAGCGTCTGCCCCGTCCCAGCGGCCGCCGTGAACTCCCCATGCCCCGAAACGCTTGAATCGAAAGAGATGAACCATGATGAGATGTCGAACTGCCGGCCGATGCTGTACTGCCTCGCCGCGAACACCGGATAGTTATTGTTCGGGGTGACGTAATACTCGCCCCATTTGATGGCGGAAACGAGCGCGGTCACGCCCGGAACCTACCCAGCGGCGTCCGGGCTAGTACCAGTACCGGCGGCCACCCAACTCACGACCCAAACCGCCCACCACCAGCAGAGCCGCCCCGACCACGATCACCACCGCGCCGACAACCAGCAGCAGACCCAGTTTCAGGATGAACCCCAACACGAGCAGCACGATACCGAGAATCACCATCCCCCGATTGTCTGAACAACCGTCCGGGGGGTTAGAAGTACGTTTCGACGATCACCAGCCCCGCCGCGCCCGGACCGCCCGCACCCGACAGGTTCCCGTTCAACGACGCCCCGCCACCACCACCGCCAGCGCCGTAAGCCCCGCCAGCACCACCCGCACCGCCAGCCGCCGCAGTCGCCCCACCACCGCCGCCGCCGCCGACACCCGGACCGCCACCGGCCGCCGGGAACGCCGAACCCGCACCCCCAGCTACACCCACACCGCCCGCAGTGCCGCCACCGACAGCGCCGGACAACGCCCCACCAGCCGCCCCGCCCGCCGCGACCGCGCCCGTCGTCACACCACCACCACCACCACCACCGGTAGGCGCCGCCGTGCTGCCCGTACCCCCCGCCGTACCCGCGCCGCCCGTCGCGGACGAACCCCCACCAGCCGCGCCCGTCGCGGACCCGCCCGTACCAGCCGCGCCACCAGCAGCGGCACCCGCAGCCGTACCACCAGCACCGGCCGCGCCGCCGTTCGCGCCACAAAAATAGGTCGACGACGCCGCCCCGAAAATGGACGACCCGCCCGCCTGCCCAGCCGCGCCGACAGTCCCATCAGTCGACACCGCGACGCCGCCCGTAGCGCCGCCCACACCGACCGTCACCGCCACCGTCGCAGCCAAATCACCGGCCGTGAACCAACGGTCCGTGTACCCCCCCGGGCCGCCGCCGCCGCCGCCCGTCGACAACGTCCCCGACGGCTCCCGCGCACCGGACCCGCCCTGCCCACCGCCGGCCCACACCCGCACATGCACCGCCTTCGGGGTCGCCGACGTCGGCTTCGTCCACGTCCCGGTGGCGGTGAACTTCTGCACATCCACCGGCGGCAGCCCACCAACCCCGACCTGCGTCCACGTGTTACCCGTCGCCGCCGCCGTCTGCCGCCACACCACACCCGTCGTCGTCTCAACCATCTCAGACCCGGCCGTGAACACCGACCCCGCGCCCGGCGCCGTGAACACCCCCACCCGCGCCCGCAAATCGACGAACTGCCCCGCCTGCAAATTCACCACCACCGGCGGCACCGCCGACACCACCCGCACATCCAGCATGTCCACGTCGGTGAACGTCGGCGTCGCCTCCCCACCGCCGACCTCCGTAGCGACGAGCCGCGTCAGGTACGTCGTGCCACCCGACGACAAGTCGTCGACGAACTGCCCACCCAAATGGCAGGACGTCAGAGACGTGCCGTTGCGGATGTAGTACGCCGCCTGAAACTTGTACGCATCCAGCCGGGCGACACCGAGGTTATAAACCTTGTCATCGAAGGTGCACCTCGCCAAGCCGTTGAACCCGTACAGGTACAGGTACGTCGATGGGCAGTTGACGACGGTGTTGCCGCCGAACTCAAGGTCGGTGTCCGGCGACGCCGGCAGGTTGACCGCCGCCGCCGCGCCCACCCACCGGTACATGACGTCACCCGAACCGGGCGCGCCGGACGTCCAACGCCACTTCACGGTGTTGTTGCGGAACTTCCACCGCTGCATGACGTTCCCCGTCGACGGCAGGCCGGTGAGGCCGTCCGTGGATGTTTTGTTGAACCCGAAATGGGCGGTGCCGGGGAACCCGCCGGTCGCGGCGGTCGGCCACTGGTCAATGTTCAGGTCGAAGTAGTTGCCTTCCACCAGCCCCCCGGACATGGGGTTGAACGCCCAAATGCTCAACCCGCGACCGACGTTGAAGTTTTTGTTGTTCGTCCACGAGTAGCCGTCGAACCCGGTCGGGCCGGCGGGGATGGATGAGCAGAGGTTCCCCGCCGACTGGTAGTTCCATGTGACGTTGTCGTGGCAGGCGATGCCGGAGCCGTGCAACTCCAGCGGGCACACCGCGTTCGACGGCGCGGTGGCGCCTTGCAGGGTGGTGGCGCGGAGGTTGTTGCTCGACACGTCCTGCCCCGCCGCGTCGGTGTAGATGCTGGAGTGGTCGTGCCAGACGGTGGCGGTGCCGATGTTGAACCCGTCGTTGCCGGCTACCCGCACGTCGGTGATGCCGTTGGTTCGGCCGTCGAACATGACGAGGTTCCGGCCGTCCCAGTTCTGGAATCGGCAGCGGGACACGTTCAGGTGCCCGCCTTTGTAGGCGTTGATGGCGTACCTGTAGGGCGCCCCGGACGCGGGGTAGGGGTTGGACCCGGACTGCCCTTCGAAGGTGAGGTTTTGGATGTCGAGCCCGGTCAGGTCGAGGGTGGAGTTGACGGCGACGCCGAACACCGCCGTCCACGTCGTGACCGTGGCCGCGATTTTGATGGTGACGGTGCCTGGTAGTAGCGCCCGGATGGGGATGCCGGCGGTGAGGGGCACGAAGCATTGGGATGCGGAGTCGAGTGTGGTGAACAGGTAGGTGCCGGGGGATGGGACGAGGGGCGCGCCGAGGGTGACGCAGCGGGCGGCTGCGGTGCGGAACGCTGGGGCGGAGTCGGTGGCGCCGGTGGGGTCGGCGCCGTCGGCTACCGGGTCGACCCAGGGTGACCCGTTTTTGAATATGACGTTGCCGGTGAATGTGGCTCCGGTGGTCGGGGCGGCGCCGATCATGGCGGGGGTGACGGGGTCGAGGCCGCCCGGGACGTGCCTTCCGGCGTGGCTGGTGGACGCGACATTCGTGGACGCCATGCCGACGAGTTTCCGAAGGCGCGTCCGGGCTACACGCTGATGGTGACCGTCCCGTCCCCGTTATCGACGAGGGTCATGCCGGAGGTGCCGGGTACGTGGCCGGGCAGGTCCACCCACGCCGTCACACCGTCACCGGCCTTCAGGACGCGGGTGTCGGTCGCCTCCCCCAACTCGCCGGCGGCGAGGACGGGGTTCTTCGCGGCCCACTCGGCGGCGGTACCACGCCGCACCCGGATCGGCACCATGGCTCCTACTTTTGGTAGACGGACACGTTCTGCACTTGCATGACCGCTGCGGGGCCGGTGAAACCGCCGTACGTGCCGGTCGCGAATGAGGCGACGTCGAGGGCGCCGGGGAACCCGCCGTTCGCGACCGCGACGTTCAGGAGAATGTAGAAGGGGTGGTCGAACACCCAATCCGCCGGTTGCGGCACGTCCGTCTTGAGGAGCGTGAAGTAGGGGGTGGCGTCGAACGACCAGATAAGCCGGTCCGGTAGCCACTCCACGCTGTACGTGTGGAACGCCCCATCGAGCCGCGAACTGTGCGTGTGCGCCCCGGTGGGCCCCCACTGCGCGGCGTACCCGGGCCCGTGCACCGTCCCATGCACCGTGAAGAAGTCCTGCCCCTGCCCGATCTCCATAATGTCGATCTCGCCGCAACTCGGCCATTGTGATTGGGGGTAGTCCGCGCCGAGCATCCAGAACGCGGGCCACGCCCCCTTCCCGTACGGAACTTTGATCGTAGCCTGCACCTTGCCATAGGCGGCCGCGAACAGGCCCTTAGTCAGGACCTTCCCCGATGTCCAGGACCCGGCGCCGTCGTAGCCGGTGGTGGACTGGTTCAGCAGGCGGATCTCCAAACCAGCGGACGTGCATTCGGTGTTGGTGCGGGACGTGGTGTAAACCTCAAGCTCGGTGTTGCCCCACCCGCCGTTGAAGTAGGCGTTGCCCGTCCCCTGCTGAAACTGCCACTTGGACGGGTCGATCGGGCCGGTCGCACCCCCACCGGTCACGGGGAACGAGTCGGACCAGACCAACGAATACGAGCCGGAGCCGGGTGTCGGATACACAGGCCGCAGGGACGCGATGGTCGAGGCGAGGGTTGAGCCGGGGATCGCCGACCATGCCGCGTTCCCCGCGTCGACGCCGAGGATCGTTTTCCCCGCCGCGCTCGTCCCGGTGACGGCGACGCCCAGGATCTTCCCGACCGTCGGGTTCGGGTACGTCCCGGACAGGTCACCCCCGGCCGCCGACCCGGTTTGCACCGCCGTCGACAGGCGGGAGTCGTTCCCGGCCGCGACCGTGCCTGTGGTGGTGCCTACGTTGAGGGTGGCCGCGCCGCCCAGGCCAAGGTTCGCGCGCGCGGTGGGTTTGTTCACCAGGTCGGCGAGGTTGGATGCCTTCTGCGCGGCGCCCGTAATCCGGGAGTCGTCACCCGCAGCGACCGTGCCCGCTGTTGTTCCGACGGTGACGGTGCCGCCGCCCGAGGACGCGACGATGCTGATCGTCCCATCCCCGTTATCGACCACCGTCACACCACCACCGACCGACCCCCCACCGCCGCCGGTGCCGTCGGACGTGATCGTCGCGGTCCCGTCCCCGTTATCGACGACGGTCACACCACCCGCCGTGGTCACCGTCACATTCCCCGAGCCGTCCGGCAGCGAACCGTTCACCGACCGGACCGTCCCCGACCCGCCGCTGATGGTGATTTCCACGTCCCCGAACGAATCCGGCGTCACCCTGTTCACCGAATACACAGGCACCGGCCGCGCCGTCGGAGCGACCGGCCCGTCGTAGAGGTGCATCTCCCCCACGGACAGCATGTAATCCGTCTCCGTGGTGGACGGGGTGGAGATAACTTCACCCTGGTAGCCGTAGCCGATGATGCTCTTATCCATCATCACGGTTATGTTCGGCACGGGACGGACTATCCCCAGGCTCGTCCGGGCTACTGCACCTTACGAGT
>Ga0307504_10000018_pt1 | contig 58429 bp, 40 predicted proteins | sample 19_S_MG_FD_194516 | JGI IMG/M metagenome (GOLD analysis project Ga0307504, IMG submission 194516) | Soil microbial communities from Populus trichocarpa stands in riparian zone in the Pacific Northwest, United States - 19_S | ecosystem: Environmental > Terrestrial > Soil > Riparian zone > Trees... | reverse complement strand
CGTGCCGAGAATAGTCGGCGCCCAACGGCACCCAGGATATAGAGACCGCGATCACCGCGTCCACGCCGAGCCAGAAGCCGCTCCAGGACGCGTGCGGAACCGTCGGCAGGTGCCGCCGCAGCAAGCCGATCGCGATGACCACGGTGGCCACCACGACGAGAAGCGTGACGTACTTTCGAAGCACCCGGATCGAGCCCAGCGGCCGGATGGTCAGCGCAGTGGTGATCGCGCCGGCGATGACCACACACAACCAACGGGCCAGGTGGCCGTGTGCGACCGAGCGCAAGCTTTCGGCGATCAGAATGATCTCGAAGGTTCCCCAACCGAGGTTCTGAGCGATGTTCAACACCGTGGGCAGATACGAGGCCTTCGCCCCGAGCAAGCCGCGCAGAATCACCATGGCCGGTGCACCGGTGCGGGCACCGAGCATCAGCGACACGCCGAGTACCGCGCCGCCGACGACCGTGCCGACGATGACCGCGAGGATCGCCGCGATGAGCGGAAGGGGTTTGCCGGCCAGCGCGAACAACACCGTGCTCGCGGTCGTGAGGCCGAACAGGCTGACGCCGAGGTTTCCCCAGAAGCCGAATTGGTCGAGCAGACTCAGAGTGCGGGGCGCCGCCTCGGTCAGGGTGGTGGGCGCCTCGGCGGGCAGCCGGGGCCCGGCCGTGGCCGTTTGGGTTCGTGTAACCATCGTGGACTACCTCTCTCCCTTCGCCGGTATTGGCCGGATCAGGTTCAAGCGGTCGGTGGCCCCGCGGCAAACGCCGCCTGCCACCCTCTCAGCCCGAAATGGACGGGCTCCCGCGGGGAACAGGCCCAGGTTAGTACCGTGCAAGCCATGACCGACAGCCGCCTCCCGGCCAGCACCACCGATCCCCAAGCCCCAGCGGGACCGTCGTTACCGGCCCATTCCGAGGCTGCCGCGAACCCGCCGATACCCGCCCGTTCCGGGGCCACCGAGGCCCGGCCGTTACCCGCCCGCGCGCTGACGATCGCGTCGTCGGACTCCGGCGGCGGAGCAGGCGTACAAGCCGATCTCAAGGCCTTCGCCCGCTGCGGCGTGCATGGCACCTCCGCCATCGTGGCGTTAACCGCGCAGAACACACGCGGTGTCACCGCGATCCACGAATGCCCACCGGATTTCGTGGCTGCCCAGATCCGGGCCGTCTTCGACGACCTGCCACCGGCCGCCGTGAAGACCGGAATGCTGTTCTCCGCTCGGATAATCGCCGCGGTGGCCGAGGCGCTGCACGACAGCGAGATCCCGATAGTGGTCGACCCGGTCATGCTGGCCTCCTCCGGCGCCCGACTTCTCCGCGACGACGCCGTCGGCGCGCTCGTCGAGCTGATGTTCCCCATCGCGACCCTGGTAACACCCAACCTGATGGAGGCACAGGCGCTGACCGGCCTCGACACCGAGGATCGCGCCAAGATCGCCGAGGCGTTGGTGGCAATGGGCGCCGCCGGCGCCGTGGTCACCGGCGGTCATGGCACCCAACCGGTCGATCACCTCTTCACCGGTTCCCGGCATCTCGACATCCCGGTGGTTCGCCACGACGTGGCCGCGACGCACGGCGCGGGTTGTACTCACTCGGCCGCACTGGCGGCCTGCCTCGCGCGGGGCGACTCGATCACCGACGCGGCCCGGCGCGCATCGCTGGTCGCGGGACGGGCGGTGGCCGATGGTCTGGTCGGCCTGGGCGCCGGGGATGGTCCCGTCGATGTCCTGGACGTCAGACGGTTCAGTCCGCCGACCCTTCCCGTGATCGTGTGATCGCCGGATAGGCCGCGCCGACCAGCGGCGATCGTTCCGGGTGCCGGGCCAGCCGTACAGTCGGCACCGACTGACCCGAGGTGGAGGACAGACCCGCCAGCAATGGCGGTTCGACGAGGTCCCAGGATCTGCTGACCGAACCGCCCACGACCAGGACCTCGGCGCCGAAGCTGCGCAGCCAGGGTCGGATAAGCCGGCCGAGCAGCTCGAATGCCTCATCGAGCACGCCGGCCGCAATCGCGTGGCCGGACCGTGCCAATCGAGCGATCTCGTCCACGTCAAGACCCCCGGACGGCTCGGCGGCGCCGGGCGCGTCCGGACCGACGGACGGATCGGCGTGCCCACCCGCTCGGGAGCCGCCGACCGCGCAGGCGTACCGCCGGCGGATCGCGCGCCGGGAAACCCAGTCCTCCAGAGGACGGCCATCGTGAACGAGCAGGTGGACCTCGGCCTGCGGCGGGACCTGGGGACCTCGATCGATGACCACCCCATGGTCGAGGAAGGCTGAACCGATGCCGGTGCCGAGGGTGATCGCAGCGCATCGGTCGACCCCGCGGGCCGCTCCGGTGAGCCACTCGCCAATCAAGAAGGCGCTGGCGTCGTTGACGAAGCTGATCGAGCCGGGCCGCCGCGGTAGCGCCTCGGTCAATGCCGCCCGGACGTCGACTCCGGACAGGCTGTCGAACTTGCCCACGCCGGCATAGCGGGCGATGCCCAGTTCGTAGTCGAACGGGCCGGGCACCGCCAAGCCCCAGTGCGCGCCGACCGGAGCGTCAAGCTCGGCGGCGGTGCGGGCAAGATCGCCGATCACGCCGGCGGCGCTGCCGTCCGCATCGAGGCCGCGGCGGACTAGTCCGGAAACCAGCCAACCATTCGGATGGACCCAGGCGGCGGTCGCGTGCGTGCCACCGATCTCGAGAATCGGTGTCGCGTCGTTCCGGTCCCCGATGTCAGACATCCGCGATCACGCGAGGCCCAACTTGAGGAGGGCGTTCTCGACGACCTCCATGAGCGCGGGATGTATCCAATACTGCCCCCGAGCGACCTGACTCACCGACTGTCCCAGTGACATTGCCTGAATCAAGGGCTGAATGAGGTTCGAAGCTTGATAGCCGACCAGGTGCGCGCCGAGCAGTCGTCCGGAGGCCGGATCCGCGATGAGCTTGCAGATACCGCTGGTGTCCTCCGTGGCCCAGCCGTATGCCGTCCCACCGTAATTCTGGGTCGCGACCCGATAATCATGTCCCCTCGCACGCACCTGCTCTTCGGTCAGTCCGACCCAGGCGATCTGCGGGTGCGTGAACACAGCGGCGGGCACGTACCGGTGGTCGAACTGCCATAGGTCGTCCGGGTGCGCGAGGTTGTGCGCGATCACCCGCGCCTCATGGTTCGCCACGTGCTTGAGCTGATATGGCGACGACACGTCTCCCAAAGCCCAGACCCCGTCGACGGTCGTCCGTCCGTAGCAATCGACGTCGATTCGGCCGTCGGACAGTGTCTTCACGCCGGCCGCTTCCAGGCCGAGCGTGTCGGTGTTCGGAGCCCGGCCCGCAGCCACCAGTAGGATCTCACCGGAGGCGATCGTGCCGTCGCTGAGCTCCAGTCGGAGGTCGCCGGCCGCGCCATCGACGCGTGCGACCTCGACGCCGAGCCGCACGTCCCACTGCTCAGCCGCCTGCTCGGTGAAGCAGTTGGCGATCTCGGAATCGAGGTGACGCAGCAACTGGCTCCCGCGGGCGAGCTGAATCACCTCACTGCCCAACGCTGAGAAAACGTAGGCGAACTCCGCGGCGATGTAACCGCCGCCCACGATGACCAGCCGCCTCGGCAGATCCGCTATCCGCATGACGGTGTCAGAGGTATGGAAGGCCACGCCGGAGTCGGCTACCGCCTTCGGGATCACCGGATGGCCGCCGGTCGCGATCACGATTTGGTCGGCGGTGAACTCCGCCCCGGTGGATATCCTCAGCGAGGTGGGCCCGGTGAACTCGGCGTGGCCGAGAAAGGCGGTGGTATTGGGACCGTTTACCCGGTATTCCTGGCCCGCTGCCGCGATCGGGTCGATGCGGCCGAATATCCGGTCCCGGATGTCAGACCAGCGAACGCCGTCGAGCGTGGCGTCGACTCCGAAGCGGGAGGCGCCGCGGATGGTCGTGGCGACTTCCGCGACGTAAACGTACATCTTCGTCGGGATGCAACCGACGTTCAGGCAGGTTCCGCCAAACACGCCGTCCTCGACGATCGCCACCCGCTTGTCGTCGAAGTCCGCGGTGACAAGGGCGTTTCCGGATCCCGTCCCGATGATCGCCAAATCGAAATCGGCCACCAGCCCACCCTACTGACGTGCGGTCGCCGGCCGGCGTCCAAGGATGAGGGCAATGGGTGAAGTCAGGCGACCTGCGGCCACGGCTCGTCACGAAGTACGGCCGTGTAGAGCCGCTGGAGCGCCCGGCCCGGCATCACACCGAGCTCGCGATCGAGAAGGGTCCGCAGCGAACTGAAGCTCCGCAGCGCTTCGGACCGCCGCTCGGCCCGCCAGTACGCCTCGATGACGATCTGCCATGCGTCCTCGGCCAGCGGGTCCAGGTCGCAGGCGAGCTGTCCATACTTGGCCGCTGCGCTCGGGTCGCCGCAACTCAACGCGAGCCGGCCCGCGACGGTAGCCGCGCGACGCACCCGCTGACGGTACCGGTCGCGCGCTTCCAGGATCCACGGCGCGGGACGCTCGTTCTCGAGTACTTCGCCGCGAACGAGCCGGAAGGCCGAGGCGAACAGCTCCAGCGCATCCACCTCGCTGGCCCCCTCGACCCGACAGACCAACTCGTCGAAATGCAGGACGTCCACGCGCACCCGGGCTGGGTCCAGCCGGTAGCCGCCGCTGCTTGTGATTAGGACAGAATGGCGGGCGCTGATACCAGGCTGAAGAGCATGTCGCAGCAGCGAGACATAGCCTTCCAAGGTCGAAACCCAGCTGGCGGGTGGCTTACCCTGCCACAAAAGGTCGGCGAGTCGGTCCTTCGACAGCGCATGCCCTTGACTGAGGGCCAGGATCTGCAGTACCTGACGGGGCTTGACCCCCTGGAACTCGGTCAGCGCTACCTGACGGTCGGTGTCGTGGACGCGTGCGAAGCCGAAAAGGCCGATGTCGATCATTGTGCCCCCGTGCACTTGATCAATACTTTCCCAACGGTCTAAGACTCCGTTGGCAGCCCATCGTAATCCAGCCGCAGGGTGGGGGGCCGCAGCCCCCTAAATAAGAGGGGTTCGTGAACTAATTGTCGGAATTGATATTAGTTTTGACCTTCTGTCGGTACTAACCCCAAGATTTTCCCAAGGTCAACTTCACAGACTTCTCTCATGGCCACATTAGTGCTCAGGCAACCAAGGACCCGTCCGTCGTACTACAGGCTGTTCTTGCTGGTAGCGGTGCTCGCCGCGGCAGCGTTGGGCGGCTGGCGAATTTTCACCATCAGCCAGCCGGTCGCCGATCCGGCCGTCCTGAGGGTCGGGGCGGTGTCCTATTCCGTTTCCCATGTCGAGCAGGTCGCCGGCCTGTCGGAGGAAGACCTGTCGGGTATGTCCCATGGCATCCAGGGCCTGGTCACTGACGACAAGGCCTTGATCCGGCTCAACATGGTCGTGCGGTCCGGCTCGTCCTCGGTCATATATGACCCCAGCGTCCTGCGGATCACCGACGACAAGGGCGGACCCGCCATTGCTCCGGCAGGCGGCTCCTTGTCGCAGGGTGGGCTCGGCGCGCATGCCCAGATCGAAGGATCGCTGGCCTTCATCGTGCCCAGAGCAGGGCAGCACTACGCGCTGCACGCGCCCCATGACAGCCACGCCATCGACCTGATCTCGGTGGACCGGGCGCCCGGCGGTGCCGGAGGGCACCAGCACAGCGCCCCGTCGCACGCCTCGGTCGCGCCAACGGCGCAACCATCCGCTCCCCAGGTGGGGCAACCAGCCCCATCCGTCATCACCGGCAACTGAAGGGGCCTGAAGATGACTTCGTTTACATCGACCTACCCGGTCGAACAGGTTCGCCTCAAGGCAGCTGATGTCGGCCTGGCGCTGATACTGGGCTTGGTCGGCTCGTGGTGGTTGGCCTACCTACCATTGCCGCAAGCCGGCGGTCGCACCGCGGGAGCGGCACTGTGGCCGAACGCGCTGGCCATTGCGGCCTTCGCGTTGCCCGAGGTGCTGCTGGCGGTGCCGGTGGTGCTGATAGCCGCCCGGCGCCGAAACGGTCCCGGGCCGATGCCCGACTGGGTCTCGGCCATCGTCGCGGCACCGATCGCGGCGGCGGCCCTGGCCGGTGGACACCAGCTGCGCGGCGTCGTGTTGGGGCAGTCGTCGGCAACACTGCCAGTGGCAGCCCTGGTCGGCGATGTTCTCACCGCCCTCGTGGTCATCTTGCCGGCCGCCTTCGCGGTACTGACCCTGCAACGATTGCGCGTCCGCGACCTGCGGGGCGGCCTGCGCTCGGCAATGATCACCGGCCTGGGCCTGGCGACGGTGACCAGCACGGTGCTCGTAACCGTCGCCGCTACCGCCGACGCCTCACCGTCGGCCACCGCGGCCGCCTGCCTCACCGGCGGCACCGCCGACAAGAGCTTCGACGTCACGTCGCTCAACGTCAACATTCCGGTAAACCGGTTCGGCGACCATGATCCGAACGGAAAAATGTACGCGTTAACCTCCAAGATCGCGGCGATCCGGGACGAGGAGAAGACGCAGAAGGTGTCCATCGGCCTGCGGGATGACCCCATCCAGGCATTGGTCATCCGCGCCAACGAAGGCGACTGCGTCGAGATCAAATACACCAACACCGCCACTGGCGGCGACTTCGGCCTGCACATCGACGGCCTCGAATTCAACTCCTCGTCCTCGGGCGACTCACTCGGTAACAACAGCTCCTCTGCCGTGCTCACCGGCAAGTCGATGACCTACCGGTTCGCGGTGCCCAACGACGCACGCATGGAGGGCGCCCATTACATCCACCCCGGACCTGGCTACCGCGCCGCGGTGGACCATGGCCTCTTCGGCTCACTCGTGATCGAGCCGCCTGGCGCCACCTACTGGGACGCCAATACGCCGAACCAGTCACTGGAATCGGGCTGGGAAGCAATCATCAAGCCGATGGGCGTGGATGCCGCCTGTGACCCGTCCACCCGGGTGGCGACCTGCGCCTTCCGCGAGGCGGCACTGCTGCATCATGAGATCGGCAACGACAACGAGACCCTCAAGACCAAGACGGGGGCCGACGTACCACAGGTGGACGCTACGACGGGCAGCTACCGACCAGGCGGCTTCGCCTTGAACTACCGGTCCGAGCCGTTCCGCAACCGCCTGCTCTCCTTCAGCAAGGAGAAGTCGCACTCCTACAGCTCCTACACCTTCGGTGATCCGGCGACGCCGATGCCGCGAGGTTACCTGTCCGACCCGACCAAGATCCGGTTGCTGCACGCGGGCGGCGAGAAGTTCCACGTGTACCACCTGCACGGCGGTGGCGACCGGTGGCGGTATAACCCGGTGGCCGACACCACGTACAACTACGCCGACACCGGCTTACGCAAGGACCCGGCCACTCAGCTCTCGCCGTCGCAGCGGCTGGACTCGCAGTCGATGGGCCCCGGTGAGTCGTACAACCTCGAGATCGAAGGCGGCGCCGGCGGCGTTCAGCAGTCCTCTGGTGACTTCCTGTTCCACTGCCACATCGCCAAGCACTACGTCTCGGGCATGTGGAGCTTCTGGCGGGTCTACTCGACCCTCCAGCCGGACTTCGTCCCGCTGCCCGATCGGCCCGCTCCGGCCGCCGGCGTAGACTCCTCCGGCCTGATCGGCAAGACCTTCAATGGCACAACCATCACCAAGGACAACCTCGACGACTGGATCCGGCCACAGCTGCCACCGGCGGGTATCCCGAAGACCGGCCAGGATCCGACCGTATGGAACTGGAAGATCGCCGGCACCCCGGACGCTCCGGTCTACCTCGGCGCACCCTTTGACCCGACGGTCTATCCGGACTCGGCAAACATTCCAGGCCTTTTGCCCAACCAGCTGGCCGTCGATGTCGGCCACGTAGACACCGCGACGAGCCGGCCGCAGATTCTGTTCGACCCGACCAACGGCCGACCGGCGTACCCGTTGTTCCGGACCAACATCGGCAAGCGACCACCCTTTACGCCCAACGGTCACAGCGGCGCCCCGTGGCTGGGCAACACCGCCACCCAGGGAGCGAAGTCCGCGACCGACCCGTGGGCCAACCGCAGTGATGGCCTGTGCCCGTCCGGCCGCAAGGTCGACACGTTCAACGTCGTCGCGATCGGCAAGAGCATCCGGCGCAGTCCGACCGTGGTGGATCCCGAGGGCAAGATCTTCACCCTCGCCAACCACAAGGACGACGTGCTGGCGGGCAAGTACCCGGACGACCCGCTGGCCATCCGAATGAACCAGGGCGAGTGCGGTGCTATCACCCTGACCAACGAGATCCCGGATGCCTCGACGTTCGATGGATGGTCCAAGACCACCATGCACATCCACCATGTGCAGTTCGACGTGCAGGGTTCCGACGGTGTGAGCGCGGGCTTCGCGTTCGAGCACTCGGTGCGTCCCTACAAGGTCGAGGACCCGCAGTTGGTGACGGCCGCGACAAAGGGCAGCACCGTTCTTCAGCTGACCAGCGTCACCAAGTTCATCGGTGTCGACGCCAACGGCAACGCGATCAAGCCGTTCGTCGCCATCGGTGAAGGTACCGACGGCATCGACATCCACCAGATCGTCTCGGTGGACGCCACGGCCAAGACGGTCACGCTCGCCGACGGTCTCAACAACGACCACGCCGCGAGCGAGTGGGCCGGATCGGAGTTCATCCAGTACCGCTGGTATCCCGACGTGGTGCTCGACAACATCTTCTGGCATGACCACGTCGACGGTATCCACGGCTGGGGCCATGGCCTCGTCGGGCAGCTGATCGTCGAGCCAACCGGATCCAGCTACCACGACCCGGTCACCGGCAAGGAGGTCGACTCGGGCACCCTGGTCGACATTCATACCTCCAACCCGCTGGCTCCCGGTCTGGTGACCAGCAGCTACCGGGAACTCGCCTTGTGGACCATCGACGACAACGACCAGAGCGCCTATTCGACTCTGAACCTCAGAGCCGCGCCGTTCTCCGACCGGCTGGATCCGGCGAATCGGTTCAGCTCGTACAAGTACGGCGATCCGTTGACACCGCTACCCAGGCTCTACGCCAACGATCCCCTCGTCATCCGCACCATCAACGTGGGCCCGAGCATCGACACCTTGCACCTTCAGGGTGGGCAAACCCTGCTCGAACCCAGATACACCCACGACGGTGTCCCGGACGGCTCGGTCATCGACACGATCCACTACGGGGTGAGTGAGAAGTTCAGCCTGGTCTTCAACGGTCAGCGTTCGGACATGAAGATGCGACCAGGTGACTATCTGTACAACAACGGCGACGAGCGCCGGACCCAACAGGGTGCGTGGGGCATCGTGCGGGTGCTGCCCGGGAAGGTGCAGGATCTTCAACCGCTGCCCTCGGTACCGGGTCCGGTCGGCGACTACACACAGCCGACGACGACGGGGGCCGCACCGCCTACTACGACCGACCCCGGCAACCCGTGCCCGAGCAGCGCACCAACGCACGACTTCTCGGTGACCGCGATGGATCTGTCTGGAGGGGGTTTCTCCGGTGCACGGACGGCCTTCGTGCCGACGGTGGATGTAACCGCGATCAAGAAGGGCACCAAGTCCGCCGAACCGCTGGTCATGCACGTCGTGGCGGGCGAATGCGTCAAGGTGCATCTGACCAACCAGCGGCTCTCGCCGGTCAGCTTCTCGGTCAGCAAGCTGGATCGGGAGGCAGGCTCTGGCGGTGTGAACATCGGGTTCGACTCCGATCAGAACACCGCGCCGGGAGGCAAGCGGGATTATGTCTACTTCGTCCCGAGCGACCGGATCGGCACGGCCAGCATCGCCGACCTGGCGGGCTCGAACACCATGAAGTCCGGCCTGTACGGCGCCGTGATCGTCTCTCCGGCGAGCACCGCGGCGAACAGCCAGACCACCTTCACCGATCCGGTCACCGGTGCGGACCGGGACATGGGCGCCCAGGTTCTGGTGCACATTCCGGGAGCGGAGAAGGCTGACTACCGGGACTTCACCACGATCATCGCCGACGACGACGCCAAGATCGGTCAGGACTTCATGCCCTACCCGACCAACGCCGAAGTCGGAAAGACGCTGATCAACTACCAGGCAGCTCCCGCGGGTGATGGACCGACGTCGTTCCGTAACCCCGGCAAGGTGCCCTACCTCACCGCGTACGTGGGCGATCCCGAGGTCGTGCATGTGCTGGTCGCGCCCGGCAGCGAGAACGCCCACGTGTTCAGCCTCGGCGGGCTGAACTGGGAAGCGGACCCCTTCATCGATCATTCGAACTGGATGAGCGCTCAGGGCGTCGGCCCGTGGGAGTCCTTCAACCAGTGGGTTGTCGGCGGGGCCGGCGGTACGCAGCAGGCGACCGGCGACTTCTTCTACGGTGACCTGCGGCGACCGTTCACCCAGGTCGGCGTGTGGGGGCTCCAGCGAGTGCTGCCCGTGACCGGGGCCGGATGCCCCGTGAAGCGGGTGGACAACAGCGCCTGCTAGCTCTCCCGCTCGAAGCCGAAGGCCCGTACCGGAACAACCGGTACGGGCCTTCGGCTTTGTCATCGGCGGATCAGGCTATGAAACGAGCCAAGCGATCGATGGGCAGCCAGGCGAGCGGATCAAGCCAAGCGAGCGGATCAAGCCAGGCGATGGAATCAAGCCAGGCGAGCGGATCAAGCCAGGCGATGGAATCAACCCAGGCGATGGAATCAACCCAGGCGATGGAATCAACCCAGGCGATGGAATCAACCCAGGCGATGGAATCAAGCCGGGCGATGGAATCAAGCTACCGCGGCCCGAACGGCCGCGATGACCTCGCTGGTGTCGGCGTTCTTGAACACGCAGGATACGGCGCCGGCCGCCAGTGCTTCGTTGACCTGGCGTCCTCGCACAGCCGAGGTGAAGATGACGACCCGGGTACCGGGCTCATGCGCCATCAATCGTCGGGTAGCTTCTACCCCGTCCAGTCGGGGCATGGACAGATCCATCAACACGACGTCCGGACGCGACACCGCCGCCGCTCCGAGGGCCTCCTGGCCATCGACACAGCTGCCCACCACCTCGATGTCGAGCGCAGCCCCCAGGGCTTCACTGACCGACGTGCGGATCATCTCGTGGTCGTCCACGACCAGAACACGAATCAATTGTCCGGGCCGCCTTCCACGGATCGAAAGAATGTCGAGCTTCCAGGATGCGTCGCAAGCAGCCGCTCTTCCAGCCCCAATTCGGGGGATCGGATAGACCCCGAATGTCGCAAAACGCCGGTGAGCTTGACAACTCCTTTACCTTAGTAAGTAACACGACACAGTTGACCAAGCAACCTCTGCGTTCGTGGGACATCGCTACCGGGGGGACGATGGCCATGGAAACCGCGCCGATTGCGGCTCAATCGCCACGAAACGGCGTCACGTCACGTGTTCTGATCGTCGATGATCACAACACCTTCGCCGACCTGCTGGCAATGGCGCTGAGCAGCGAAGAGGACTTTCAGTGCGTCGGCACAGCGTCGACCGGCGCGGCGGCGCTCGACCTCGCCACCAGGCTTCGTCCGGACATCGTCGTGATGGACATCCAGCTGGGCGCCGAGAGCGGTCTCGATGTCGCCCGGCGGATTCGCGACCTGCTGCCGAATTCGGTCATCGTGGTGGTCTCGGCACACCGGGATCCGAACTGGGTGGTCCGGGCCGCGCAGTCCGGCGCCAGCGCGTTCGCTCCGAAGTCGGGCTCGCTCACCGAGATGCTGTCGGTGCTGCGCGGCGCCCGCAACGGATCGATGCTGGTGGCACCGTCACTGTTCCAACAAGTGGTCGGCGCGATGCCGGAACCCAAACTGCCCGCCGAGAAGCTGACTGCTCGCGAGCAGGACGTCCTCGTTCTGATGGGGAAGGGCGTTGCGCCGACCGAGATCGCCCGCGTCCTGAACATCAGTGTGAACACATGCAGAGGTTATGTGAAAACGATCCACGCGAAGCTCGGCGTCCGATCCCAGCTCGAAGCCGTGGTCAAGGCGCAACGACTCGGCCTGATCAAGGTTACCGATGACCAGCACTGAGGAGCGCACGATCAACGTGGCACGCGCACCGCGAGCCATGGCCGCCCTCCGCCGAGCTCCTCACCCGGGGCCACGACCGGAGCGCACCGTTCGCCGTTCGATCATCGCATTGGTGCTCACCGCGCTGCTCGCGTTCGCGATGGTGGCGACCGGCGCGGTTGTGATCGCGCGACGAATCGCCCGTACCGATGCGCTGGAAGAGGCGATCCGCAGCGCACGGGTCGTCGGCAACACCGTCTTCGCGCCGCAGCTCCAGGACATGATCGCGGGCAAACCCGAGGCGAGACGATTGCTCGACGACGCGGTGCGAATTCGTGGCCGGGACGGCTCCTTGGTCCGGGTCAAGGTCTGGCGCCGCGACGGCACCATCATCTATTCCGACGACCCGGCGGCGATCGGCGGCAGGTTCGCGCTGCACCCCGACATCGCCGAGACCATAGATAAGCAGAAATCTACGGCAGACGTGTCCAATCTGTCCGATCCAGAGAACGTGTCAGAGACCGGGGTTTTCCGGCGACTGGTAGAGGTCTATATCCCACTCAATCTCGATAATGGGACGAAACTCGCATTCGAGTTGTACTCGACCGACGCCCGCATGGTCGCCGCAGAACATCGCCTCATCGGTCGGCTCGTGCCGTTCGCCCTGCTCTCGCTGGTGGTGCTCATCCTCATGCAACTTCCGGTCTCCGTGTGGCTGGTCCGCCGGGTCGGCCGGGCGCAGGAGGAACGTGCCCGACTGCTGCGGAGTTCAGTTGCCGCCTCGGCCCGGGAACGCCGCACGATCGCGCGCGACCTGCACGATGGCGTCGTGCAGGATCTGGCCGGGGCGGGTTATGCCCTCGGAGCGTTGTCCCGCACGTTGCCAGTGGACACCGCGCCGGCGGCGCGATCGATGGTGAACCGGCTCTCCGGTGTGCTCCAGCAATCCGTCGGCTCGCTACGCACCCTGATGGTCGACATCTACCCACCGGACCTCACCGCGGACGGACTGGATACCGCGCTCGAGGACCTGGCCGACAAGCTGCGGACGGGTGAGCGTTTGGATGTCGTCGTGCGCGTCGAGCTCACCGCGGAACCCAGCCCGGAGGTTGCCGCCACCGTCTACCGGTGCGCTCGCGAGTGCGTGACGAACATCGCCAAGCACGCGCATGCCCAGCATGTCGAGATCAGCCTGACCGGAGACACGCGTTACGTTCGGCTGCTGCTCGTCGATGACGGGGTCGGGCTGCCCGCTACCGCGCTCGACCGCCGCGCCGAGGGTCACTTCGGCCTGCAACTGTTGCGCGATGCGGCCAAGGATCTCGGCGGTGAGATGAACATCACATCATCGAACGGCCTCGGTACGACCGTCGACCTCAAGCTGCCGGCCGGCGGCATTCTGCACGCCTGACGCCCGGCTAATCCTTGGCTGGGCCACCCAGATTGGGGGGATGGCATCCCCCTTGTTACAGCTATCTAACCAATGATCGGTGGGGCACGCTGGTGACCTCGCGTGCGCTTCGGGGGGTCTCATGCGGAATTATCACTCGGTACTGCGACGAATGGTGCTCGTCACCTTCGTCTGCGGCGCCGCTCTCATCGGCCTGACTGGGACCGCCTCCGCACATGCCCAGCTGGAGGGCAGCGATCCGCCCGCTGGCTCGGTACTGCCCGCCGCGCCACAACGGGTCGCGCTTTCCTTCGGCGAGCCGGTCGAGGTCGCCCCGAACGCGATCGAGGTCTTCGATGACCACCTGGAGCGGGTCAGCACCGCTGCGGTGACCCGCGTCGCCGAAGAGGGCAACCGAATCCAGGTCGGCCTGCCGTCGAACCTGCGCATCGGTACCTACACGGTCAGCTGGCACGTCAGCTCGACCGATACCCACCCGGTTTCGGGGACTTTCCGCTTCTCGATCGGAACGACCAGCCAGGTGACCGGCACGGTGCCCGACACCGGGCGCAACGACTCCGCCGGATTTCTGCTCGGGATGATGCGCAGCATCGGTTACGGCGGCCTGGTCCTTGGCCCCGGGGTGCTGCTGGTGAGCCTGGCATTATGGCCCGCCGGACTCGCGTCGCGACGTACTCGGATCACCTTGTACCTCGGCCTCGGCCTGCTCGGCGTCAGCGCCCTCGGTTCAATGCTCTTGCAGGGCGTTTGGGCCAGCGGACGCCCATTGAGCGCCATGTGGTCGGCCCCGACGTCATTGGATACCCATTCCCGCAAGTTCGACACCCTGTACGCGTTGCGGTTTTATTTGCTCGTCGCCTTCGGCGTCCTGCTGGTCGCCACGATTTCGACGGAGGCTAGATCCGCCGTCCGCACCCGGGCGATCAAGCGGGCACCCGCGCCGGTAGGCGCCGACCGTCGTGGCAAGTCCACCGGACCGCAAGCGGGGAAGCAGGGCGCCGACAAGCGGGGTCCCGCGAAACCGGGCACGGCGAATCCCGCCACCGCACGGCCATTTGCTTCGAGCTGGCCAGGCATCCGGCCACATTGGCTCATGTTCGCCGGCATGACGGTCGGCACGCTGGCTCTGATGCTGACCTGGTCGTTGGCCGGTCATGCGGCGGCCGGTCTTCAGCCGGCGGTCGCGGTCGGTGCCGATCTGCTGCACATCCTGGCCATGACGGTATGGCTCGGCGGTTTGGTTCTGCTCAATGTGAGCCTCCGGCCGGCCGACCGGGTGGCCGATCTTGCTGCGGTACTTCCCCGATTCTCACGACTGGCCTTTGGCTGCGTCGCGGTGCTGGCCGTGACCGGCAGCTACCAGAGCTGGCGCGAGGTCGGTTCGTTCGACGCGTTGTTCGCCACCACATTCGGCCGAGTGCTGATGCTGAAGCTGGCAGCGGTCGCCGTCGTGCTTGTCCTAGGCAACCTCGCCCGGCTATGGGTGCGGCGGCACCTTGGCGCACCTGGCCGAAACCGGCGCCTGCCGAGGCTGATGGCGCCGCGAGCCACCGCGCACGCCGCGGACGCCGCGACCCTGGAGGAGGCTCCGCGGCCGGCCGCAGCAGATGCGCGGAGCAGCTCCCCCACCGTGGCCGAAGGCTACGGACCTCCGGAACTGCGTCGGCTGCGCCGCAGCTTGATCAGCGAACTCGCCATCGCCTTCGCCGTACTGGGTGTTACCGCCGCACTGGTCGTGTCGGTACCGAGCCGGCAGGCCTATATTCGGCCGTTCCGGCAGACCCTCACGGCCGCTCACCTCCAGGTGTCGGTTCGAGTGGACGCGCCGCGCACTGGTGACACCGTGCTGCATCTGGCTGCGAGCACCCCCGACGGAAAGGCGGTGGCAGTCAGCCAGATCCGCGGTTCACTGTCCCAGCCGGGTCTTGGCCCGTTGCCGCTGCGACTGCCCAATCCGGCTGGTGCCACCGTCACCGGCAAAGAAGACATCGGCCTGACGTTTCCCAGGAAGGGCGAATGGAAGATCCAGCTGACCGTGCAAACCTCGAAGCTGGACGCCACCGCCTTCGTGGTGACCCTGCCCGTGGCCTGAACCACGCCCTCACCGGACGAGGATCTTGGGGCAGCGGTTCGAAGTACTAGACCCAAAGTGCTATGGCCTGCGACCCTCTCAGCGAGAGATAAATAGGAGTCAATCGCGCCAACGAGTTGCTCGCACGGGAGCTGGTCATGAACCGCCTTTTAGTCCTCGGGGCTACGGCCATAGCGGCCGTCGCTCTGGCGTCAACACCGGCGGTGGTCGGATTGGCGGGCAACGCTTCCTTCAGTCACCAGATTCCGGTCCGGGTCCCTCAGGACGCCAAACCGGTGGTGCTGGTCGGCGATGAAACCTCGGTGGGCCCGACCGGATCCGTGAGCCGGACGCCCGCGCCACCTTCGAGCGCCGCACGGTCCGACCATGGCGGCGCTGAGGGCGACAAGTCGGCCGAGCGTGGCAGCCTGGGTTCCGGGACCGCTGACGATGGCGTTGGGCACAGCGCCGGGACCGGTGAGGATCGCAGTGCCTCCGAGCCGAACCCGAGGACGGCCGAGAGCATCGGCGGGGCCGCCGCAGGATCGAACTCGAGTGGCGGCGGCTCTGGTGCCGGAAACACCAGCAGCTCCGGCGTGGGATCGAACAGCGGCTCGGTGACGCGCCCGACCAGCCCGTCACCCCAGTCATCGGGTGTCAGCGGTAGCGGTCACGGCGGCGGTTCGACCGATGACAACAGTGCCGGCGGCGGAAAGAGCAACAAGGGCTAACCGCAGGCTAACCGGCCTCAGTTCGGCCTGGAGCTCGGTCACCTTCTTGAACGCCCATCGAGCGACCTGGGGACCCCCGCGCGAGGATGTACAACGCTTGGACGGCGTCGATCGTGTCCGCTTCCTCGGCTCGTTTGTCCTTGCGGTAGCGCACCACGCGCGCGAACCGAAGGGTCACTCCGCCGGGGTACCGGGACGATCGCTGGACACCGTCGAAGGCGATCTCGACGACCTGCTCTGGCCGGAGCCGCACCACCCGGCCGTCCGTCGGACCGTCGGCCAGCGAAAGAAATCGCTCGGTCTGCCAAGTCAGCATCTCGTCGGTCATGCCCTTGAAGGTCTTGCCCAGCATCACGAACCCGCCGTTGACGTCATCTCGGGCGCCAACATGAATGTTCGACAGCGTTCCCCGCCGTCGACCCGAGCCCCATTCGACAGCGAGCACGATCAGGTCGAGCGTGTGCACCGGCTTGACTTTGAGCCAGCCCGCCCCGCGGCGCCCAGCCTGGTACGGCGCGGTGAGCGACTTCGCGACGACGCCTTCATGTCCGTGTCGCAGGGCATCCGCAAGGAACGCCTGGGCCGCGGCCGCGTCCGATGTTACGAGGCGGGGCACTCGGTCGTCGACAGCAACCACAGACTCCAGCGCCGCCCGTCGATCCGACGCGGGTTTGTCGAGCAGATCCTTCCCGTCGAGATGGAGCACGTCGAAGATGAACGTGTGCAGCGCGACTCCCGCCACATTCGATGCCGGACCACTACGGGCACCCAGCCTGGACGCGGTCACCTGAAACGGATGCGGCCGCCCGTCCTGCCGTAACGCGATCACCTCGCCGTCGGCGACCAGGTCCCGCGTGTCGAAGGAATGAGCCGCCTCGACCACCTCGGGCAGTCGGGCGGTGATGTCGTCGAGGCTTCGGGTGAAGATCGCGACCTGATCGCCTTGAATGTGCACTTGGGCGCGCACTCCGTCGAGCTTCCATTCAAACGCGGCCTCGCCGCCCAGCCGGATGAGTGCCTCGCTCACGTCAGCCGCGCTTTGCGCGAGCATCGGACCGACCGGGCGACCAACCCGCAATTGGAACGCCGCGAGGGAAGCGATGCCGTCTCTGAGACCGGCCACGGCAACAGCCGCGAGATCGCCGCTCAGCATCCAAGCACGACGTACGTCGGCCAGCGGAACTCCAGCGGCGCGAGCTACCGCGTCGGTCATGACGCCCGTGAGCGCCCCTTGTCTGAGATCTCCGATCAGCAGCCGTCGCAGAAACGATTGCTCGATTTCGGTAGCCGCGGCGAACAGGGTGCCGAGCAGAGCGCGGCGGCGAGCCTGCGAGCCGGCGCCAATCGAAGTCCTGATCGCGGTCAGGGCGGACTCCACATCCAACACCCGCAAGGCAGCGCATGGTGCCGGTGGTGGGAGATCACGCAGGCTCGCCCAGCCCACTCCGATCTGGCGCTGGGTCAGCTCACCTGACAACCAGGACACCACGATCCCCGCCTCCGCGGGATCGACTTCGGTCAGCAATCGAGCGAGCCGGCTTACCTTCGCACCGCGCGCGGACATGGTCGTCAGGTCTTGCCAGGTCGCAGCAACCGCCTCGAGCAGCATCTGCGCAGCCTCGCACAGTCCGCCGACAGCCCCGATTCGCGGCTCCTCGTCCCGACACAGCCGCAGTGCTTGGCGAGCTCAGCAGCTTGCAAGTGCGTAGCGATCAACCCCCAGCGCTTCGATTTCGCCCCGCAGCCTGGTCAGCGCGCGAAACCGGGTCGGACCGATACTTCCGATCGGCATGTCAAGGGCGGCGGATACCTCTTCGTAGGTCGGCAGTGGTGAGGCGCTCAGCAGCCGCAGGAGCCTCTGCTCCCGGTCTGGCAGCCTTCGGAGCGCTGTGGACAATCGGATGCGCAGGTCGGCTGCCGCCGCCGCACCGTCCGGCGACAGGGCCGCGTCCGAGACGTCGAGGTCGTGGTCTCCGAGAAGGTGCTCCTGCTGGCACCTGCGCGCGACGGCCACGCTTTCGCGTCGGGTTGTGGTGGCCAGCCAGGAGCCGACGGACTCGGGCTTGTTGACCTTCGCGATGCTTTCGAACAGTCGGACCCAGGCTGTCTGCACGACGTCGCCGCTCTCCACGCCGCTCAGCCCATGGGCGCGTGCGATCCGGAACAGGAAAGGCGTCAACCTCGAAACGAGTTCCGCCCAGGCCGCGGCGTTGCCGTCGGCGGCTTTCCAGACGAGTTCGGCATTGGTTGCGGCGCGGATCGCGTCTAACTGCCCTGTGGTCATCCCGATCTGCCTCTCGCTAGACAGATCGGACGCTATTGCTTGAGTCCGCCGCGCGAATCCGGGGAACCCCTATCGTTTCGTATCGGACAATCGCGAGCGGCAGACCCGGCTGATCCATGTCTTGCCTTCGAGACCAGCCGGGTCCGGTGCGCTACATCGGCAGGAGTTCGAAGATCTCCAGGGTGAAACGGCCCTTGCCCTCGGACAGGAAGGGATGTCCTTCGGTCAATTCGGTAGCCGCGGCGAGGTCGTCCGCCTCGACGATCGTGTAGCCGTTCTGATCGCTCGTATCTGCTTCGGTTCCGTCGTCACAAACCGCGGCACGGGCTCCGAACGGGGCACCTCCGTCGACAAGCGCCGATCCGACGCGCGTCATCCACGCGCCCCACGCGGCCATCTGCTCAGCACCCTGCTCTGGGGTGAATTCGGACATCGGAGTGGCCGGACCGCGGTAGAGATACAGAAACTTCGCCATTTCTGACTCCTTTGACATTCTGCCGAGCGCCTTCTGCGCTACGACCCAGCCATTCGACGAACGGGATGCGGTGCGATCGACACCCGTTGTCGGTGGCCTAGCAGAGCCAGCGCCGGCGGCGTGACGTTCCTCGACTCAGACATTCCCTTCCGCGTGCCCCGCAAGGGAATCGAACCCTGGCCCGACCGTCCAGGCCTTAAGGCCAGGCGCGCCGAAATCAAGCCGGGGCAAGCCGGCAGTGAAGGCGGAAGGCCGATCCCAACTCCGTCATCGCGGAGTTGGGATCGGCCGTTTGCGGGCTACCGCATTATGCCGTTTGCGGGCTACCGCATTATGTCGTTGCCGGACTACCGCATTATGCCGTTGCCGGACAATGACGGTGTTACTGCACGCGGATCGCGAATCCAGCCACCGTGCCGCCCAGTTGGGACTCCACGCTCACGGTCTGTCCTGCGGTACCGACAGTGGCCGAGGTGACCCGAACCGAAAAGGCGCCCGTGGCGTCAACCACCGCGGTGCCGAGAACCGTCCCGCTCAAATCGCCGAGATGCACCGTCATGGTCTGGCCGGCGAGGACGGAGCTGGTGCCGTCGATTCGCCACTCCTTCTTGCTGGCGGTGTATTTCGCCGCGGTGATGGTCAAGCTGTCGACCGATGGCGTGACGGTCGTCGTGGCCGAGCTGCTCGAGCCGTCCGGGCTGGCCACCTCCAGGTTGAATGTCAGCGCACCGGCGCTGGCGGGGTATTTGTAGAGCGGAAATGTGAACGTGGGTCGCGCGGTCTTCGCACCGGTCAAGGAAACGGTCGGATCACCGGGTTCGATCACCTGCGTCCAGTTGAAGGTGGCCGCACTGGTCGACTTTGTTCCGTCCAGGGTGACGGTGGTGCCGCGCCGCACACCGGTTTGACCGGGCCCGGCATTGGCAACGGCGGTTTGCGCCGCGTTGACGGTGATCGTAACGGTCGCGGTGCTCGGTGCGCCTGGACCCGTCACCGTCAGGCTGAACGTGTACGTACCAGGCGACGGTGCGGTGAAGGTCGGGTTCGGGATGTTCGTATCGCTCAGCACGATCCCCGCCGGACTCGTCCAGGCGAAGGTCTTCGCGGCGATGGATGCGGATCCATCCAAGCTCACCTGTTGTCCCTCGGTGACGGTCTGGTCGGGTCCGGCCTGCGCGGTGGCCGGGATCGGTTCGCGGGCGGCGCCTACGATCTCGACCGGCAGGACGACCGAGCCGTTGATGTCGGATTTCACCGTGACCGACACTGGTGGCGCGTCGAGCTTGTCGGAGGTGAATGTGCCGTCCGTCAGAGGTCCGTATCCGGCGACCGTCAGGGTTCGCGGGCCGACGGTGTCACTGGACACCGCGTTGACGGTCAGCACCTGCGTGTCGGTGTCGTAACTGGCCTTGCCGCTGACCCGGTCGACCACGTCGATGAGCTTGTTCGTCGCCGGGACGTCGCCGATATTGGAAACCTGCACCTTCCTCGGTGGCTGCTGGCCCGTGTAAGCGACTCGCGCAAAGAAGTGTCCATCGTTTCCAGCCAAACCGGTCGTACTGAATTCCGCGCCACCGGGAGATACATCCGTGACCTGGATGGCCTGCGGACCGGTTTCGGAACTCGCATATACGTCGACCGTCCCAGCGCCCGAGGACGACTGCGAGTAGGTCGCCTGTTCGGCGGTGACGCCGCTGGTTGTGGCGAGCTTGCCCTGAACGGTGAACAAGTCGGTCTCCACACAGTCTGCGATCGGACCGGCTACCGTCGGGCAGGCGTCGACCGTGGCGCTCGGGTTGATGCCCGGCCCTTCGATGCGGAAGATATTGCTGCCGTACGGGCTTCCCTTGATCTTGTGCGGGGTGGCGCCGTCGCCGACGTAGGTGTCCTTGCCGGTAGCGTCCGGCTTCAGCACGGAGTCACTCGGGTAGCTGTCCCAGCTGAGGAAGGGGCCGACCCGTCCGCCGAGGGCGCCGGTGAAATCTCCAGGGCCCCCGATACCGATGTCCTCGGTGTCGAACACCAGGCCAGGCTTGGAGGTCTGCACCGTCTTCACCCCGGCGGGTGTCGTCATCTTGTAGTCGACACCGTCCCTTGCGCTGGTGATCCTCAGGCGAACGCGGGCGAAGGTGATCTGATCCCCTTCCACCACCGGGCCGCTGCGGAATGCCTGCTCCAAGGCGACCGTCGCCAGCGCCTTGCCGCCATTGGCGGTGGTCAGATTAGCGCTCGCCAGGGAGTAAAAGCCCTCGTCGGGATAGTTGTCCGGAAACGAGATCGGCGCGGTCTCGTCCGGCAGCGGCCCGCGAGCCGGGCAGAGCGGATCGGCCACGGCGATGCAGTTCTCCAGCCGTAAACCGGTCTTGTCCTTGTACCAAACCGGGAACCCGTCCGTAGCGCCGACCGGACCCACAGAGGTCAGGCCAGGCCCGTTGGTACCTTGCGGAATCACCGCCGCGGTGGCGATCCCGCCTGCCGCCGTCACTGTCAGCAGTGCCAGGGCCATGCCAATCCTTCGTTTCATCCTGCAACCTCCGGAGGTTCTCTGGGCCGGCCCCACCCGGTGGAGTGGGGCGAACACGCGGGCCGATCGTCGTGGTCCATATCGACCCGATCGACTTGGCTGTTCATGATCACGTAACGACCAAACAGATCTGATGCCCCATTAGCCTCATTTATTGACGAACATTCGGACAGCCATCCGAAGGGGGGTTGCGGGCCCCTAATACGGGTGGGTGCGCCTTGACTGCCGAGCCCTTGACTGCCGAGCCCTTGACTGCCGAGCCCTTGACTGCCGGGCATCGTTGAAGCAATTTCGCTACTTAGCGTACGCGACCGACTCTGCTGTGTAACACTACCCCGATGACCCGATACCCCCCGACTTCTCTTCGCCGCTGGTGGGCGCCAAGCCCCCAGGCACCGTGGATCTACCGCCGCAGGGCGCCCATCGGTGTTGCCTTCGCATTCGCGCTGGCGATTCTCACTGTGGTACCGCGGGCCGAGGCCGGCGTCTCGATCGTCGTAACCAGGACAGGTGTCCAGACCCACGGCTCCGTCACTACGACGAGCTCTACGATCGGCTGGTTATTGACCTGCGGACTGTCGCATCGTCTGCCTGATGACCCGATCACCGCGCCTGGCAAACCAGGTGGAGCGCATCTGCACGACTTCACCGGCAACGCCTCGACCACCGCCACGAGCACGCTCAAATCGATGGAAGACCCGGCCAACAACACCGCATCAGACAGTTATCACGCCTCCTCGCCAGCTCAGGGCACCAGCTGCGACCTTTCGACCTTCGCCCCCGGGACGGCGGGCGACACCGCCGCCTACTGGCGTCCGACGTTGTACGCCAACGGCATGCCGGTGACGCCGACCGTCAAGGACCAGCTCTATTATCGAGCCAAGCCGTTATTCGGGACGGGGTTTCAACCCATTCCTCAGGACGCGCGCCTGATCGTCGGCTCGCACGCCGCTACCTCCATCGACACCAACCCGGCGCTCGTCGACGGGCACCTGTATTGGGAGTGCCATGGCGATACCAACACCCACTACCAGCTGCCTCCGAGCAACTGCGGAAGCATTCTTGAAAATGTCGTCTTTCCGTCTTGCTGGGACGGTCGCGCCATGGACCATGCTGGCCCGCACGGCACCGACAACGAGCGCTTTGCCTACGCGGTGGGAGGCGCCTGCCCGGCTGGCTTTAGCGTCAAGGTTCCCCAGCTCTCGGAAAAATTCAAATACGACAACATTCCCGCGGGAGCCAAGCTCACCTTCTCCGCCGACCCTGGAACCACTGACTTGATGCCGTCATACACCGCGCACGCTGATTTCTGGAATACCTGGAACCCAGTCGCACTTCAGTACCTGGTATCCAAGTGCATCAATGCCCAGATTTCATGTGGCACGAACCCCATCACCCCGTTGGCCTAGCGATGCATCCGCCTGATTCCCGGCGAACCCCCGAACAACTTCCGACCCCTGACCAGATCCTGACCACCAAGGGTAATCGCATTATGCCCAAAATGTAACGTCTCACGGTTTTAACATCGCCGGTGCATTCAGTTCATACGCAAGGCATTTGCTGGGCACACCACACGCTTCAGGTGGACCTGTCGCGTGTGGTGCATTGCTTCAGTGGGACGCCATAGCGGGGGCTGGCGGACCGACTGTCAGCTCGTTCCGGTTTCGCCCCCACGGCCTGACCTGGAGCAACGAGAATGAGTCTGGAATCCTTGACTGTCTCGGCCCAACCGCGCCCGTCGCGGCGACGGCTGCTGAGCGCCGCCTTGGCGATTGCGCTCGGCGCGGGCGCCGTTTCTACCTATGCGCTTTCGACGGCACCGTCGGCGCGAGCCGACGTCACCACGAATTCCAACGACAATCTGCGGACCGGCTGGTATCCCAATCAGCCCGGCCTGTCTCCGGCCACTGTCGCCGGGGACAATTTCGGGCAGCTATATTCGTTGCCGGTCACCGGACAGGTCTACGCACAGCCGGTGATCGCGAAGGGCGCACTCGTCGTCGCCACCGAACACAACGATATCTACGGCTTCAATCCGGCTACGCATGAGCAGCTGTGGACCAAGAACCTCGGCGCCACGTTTGACGCCCGGCAGTTGAACAATTGCGGCGACATCTCCCCGGAGGTCGGCGTCACGTCCACGCCCGTTGTCGACAATTCCACCGGCACTGCCTACATCATGAGTAAGGCCTACCCTGCCGGGAGCACCACGGTGGGATGGTATTTGCACGCGCTTGACGTGACGACCGGAGTCGAAAAACCGAACTTTCCAATTCAGATCCAGGGGAACGCCGACAACGACCCCGGCGTGAGCTTCGGCGCCAAATTCGAACTCCAACGTCCTGGCCTGCTATTGATGAACGGCGTCGTCTACGCGGGCTTTAGCGGCCACTGCGATGCCAAGCCATTTCAGGGCTGGATCGTCGGTGTATCGACAAGTTCGGCCAAGGTGACCGCGATGTGGACAGATGAAGCGGGGCCGAACGCCAATCCCGCCGACGGGCCCGGCGGCGGCATCTGGATGTCGGGAGCCGGACTGGTCTCCGACGCCAGCGGTGACATCGTGGTGACTACCGGCAACGGCACCCCGCCACCCAACGGTCTCGGCACCGATATCCCCGGCACTCTCGGACAGAGCTTGGTCCGCTTGCGGGTCCAACCCGACGGCACCTTGAAGGCCGTCGACCATTTCGCCCCGTACGACGCATCGGTACTCAATCAAACGGACTCCGACGTCGGCTCCGGTGGCCCGGTCGCGCTGCCGCCACAGTATTTCGGCACTAGCGCCCATCCCAGGTTGATCGTCAACGTCGGCAAGCAGGGCTACATCTGGCTCACCGACGCCACCGACCTCGGAGGCGTCGGTCAGGGCCCGCTCGGATCGGACAAGGTCTTGGCTCGAGTGGGTCCGCTCAACGGCGGTGTCCGGGGCAAGCCCGGGGTGTGGGGCGGCGACGGCGGCTACGTCTACATCAGCACGTCCCAGTCCGGCGCCGGCACCGGGCGCTTGTCTGCCTACAAGTTCGGCATCGACGGTTCCGGTAACCCCACGCTGGGTTTCGCCGGCCAGACGTCGGACCTCTTCGGGTTCGGTTCCGGGGCCCCCGTGGTCACCTCAGACGGCACGACCTCCGGGTCGGCGCTGGTCTGGACGGTGTGGTTCCCGGCCTCGGGTGGCGGCGTCGGTGCCGAGCTGCGCGCCTACGACGCCGTGCCGGTCAATGGGCAGATGGTGCTGCGCAAGAGCTACCCGCTCGGCACCGGCACCAAATTCTCGGTTCCCGCGGTCGACAATGGCCGCCTCTTCGTCGGAGCCGCCGACGGTCACGTGCTCGCTTTCGGCTCCCCGGTGCAGGCGCCCCTGAGCGGATCCACCGTGTCGTTCCCCCGTACGACGGTGGGCAGCAACTCCACCGCGACCGCAACCGTGACGGCGGGCGCCCCGCTCACCGTTCGCGGCGTCACCAGCAACAGTGGCGCCTTTACGATGCTGCCTAGCACGCCTGCCCTGCCGGCTACTCTCGCGGCCGGGGACACCATGCAGGTGCCTCTCAAATTCGCGCCCACGGTCGCCGGCCAGGTCGCGGCCGCGCTCAGTTTCGACACGACCGCGGGGCCGGCGGCGCTGTCGCTGTCCGGCACCGGTCAGTCAGCTGGCCCACAACTGTCCCAATTCCCGTGTTGCCTGAGTTTCGGCGGCCTCGTCGCAAATGGCGCTACAACGTCCAATACGGTCACGTTCGGTAATGCTGGCGCGGCACCGCTGGCCATCAACGGCTATCAGCTGCCCTCCGCGCCGTACACGGTGACGGGCCTGCCACCAGCCGGAAGCAGTTTGGCCAGCGGCCAGAGCTTCACCGCGACCTTCACCTTCGCGCCGACGGATATCGGTCTGTTCACCGACGAGTTCCTGATTCACACCAACGACCCCAGCGCCATCGGTGACAACGGTGCCGGCGGCGGCGTGTCCTTGTCCGGCAGCGGTGGAAGCGCCCCGGTGATGCGGCTCACCCCCGCCGATCTCGACTATGGCGACGTCCCGATCGGGACCACGGCCACCCACTCGTTCTCGGTCACCAACACGGGCGGGACCGACCTGCACGTCACGATCTCCAAGCCACCGAACTTCGACGGTTTCGCCGCGCGGACCGAGCTGCCCGAAAGCAGCTTGATCGCGGCAGGCCAGACGGTAACCGAGCGGGTCGACTTCACTCCGACCAGCACCGGCAGCCACAGCGCGGCGTGGGCGATCACCGGTGACGACGGCGGCGGCCGTCAGGATGTGACCGTCCACGGCGTGGGCACGGCGGCCGCGCCACCAACGGTGTCTGTATCGGATCTGGATGTGAACCGACAAACGACCGGAACCATGGTCGCGAATGTGCCGGTGACCTTGAGCCACGCCTCGACCTCGCCGGTCACCGTGGCCTATTCGACGAAGGACGGTACGGCTACGACCGGCGGCGGCGACAACGTCGCCACCAACCGCAGCCTGACCTTCGCCCCGGGCGAGACGACCAAGACGATCCCGGTCACGGTCAACGGCGCGCAGCCGACACCGGTCCCCGAGACCCTCACCGTCAACCTCGCCAGCATCACTGGCGCCACCGCAGCTGACGCGAGCTCGAAGCTGTACCTGACGAGCACCTATCTGCCGGTGTCGGTATCGGTCGATGATGCCGCTGCCGCAGCCGCGGCGGCAGGCTCGGCCACGAACCTGGCCTTCCCGGTGACCGTCAGCCCCACGCCGTATCCGGGCCAGCCGGTGACCGTCAAGGTCGCGACCGCGGACGGTACCGCGATCGCGGCCAATGGCGACTACACTCCGGTCAGCACCAACCTCACCTTCACCAGCGACACGCCCGTGCAGACGGTCACCGTTCCGATGCTGAATGGCCCGGCCGCCGGCGGCAGCAAAACCCTCTCGCTGGTTCTGAGCAGCCCTTCGTCCGGCAGCAATCTCGCGGACACGACGGCGATCGGCACCGTGTCCAACGCGGCGACCGCACCGCTTCCCGTGCTCTACGTCAGTGACACCTCGGTCGTCCGGCCCGCCAGCGGCTCGGTCGGAGCGACGTTCACCGTCCGCCTGTCACGCCCCACCACGAACACCCAGGTGCCATTCACCTATAGCGCAGGCGCCGGGAGCGGCCTGACGGCGGCCGACTTCGACGTCACCCAAGGCAACCTCACCTTCTTGCCCGGCGAGACCACGAAGACGGTCACGGTCCCGATCCACGGATCGACCACGAGCACCGGTACCGGGACTGTGAACCTCAACATCTCCAAGCAGTCCGGCGCCTCGTTGGGCGACCCCGGCGGGAAGGCCTACGTGGTCAGCCCCACCGTTCACTCCTTCGTCTCGGCGCGCCCGGCAACCGGCTGGCAGAGCCCGTACGAAGACACCACCCTGAACGTTCCGGTTACCCTGGACGCCCCCGCCGCGGTCCCGGTCTCGGTGACCGCGGCAACCGCGGACGGGACCGCGATCGCGGGCACCGACTACGCGGCCACGTCATCGACCCTCACCTTCGCCCCGGGGGACACGTCGGCCTTCTTGCCCGTCACCCTGCTGCATCAGGCAACGGTGCAGCCGGTCAAGACCTTCGCTGTCAAGCTCTCCGGCGCGACCGGCACCACCCAGCTCAGCTCGTCTACGGCTGCCGTCGGCATCGTCAGCCACACGGCCGACACCACCGTCCCGTCGCAGCGATCCGCGCCGTCCTTCACGGCTGCCACACCACCAGACTCGGCCATGGTGGGCTCGGCGTATGACTACACGTTCGCCGCCGGTGGCATCCCGGACCCGAGCTTCGCGGTCACCACCGGCAAGCTACCGGCCGGGCTGACCCTCGACTCGCGGACCGGGAGGCTCTCCGGCACGCCCACCACGGCGGGCACGGCGGGCTTCACCGTCACCGCGAACAACACAGTCGGCACTCCCGCGGTAACACCCTCGTTGACCATCACGGTCGTCCCGCCGAACTCGGCACCCACGTTCACCGCGGCCAGCCCGCCCGGATCGGCGACCGAAGGCGACGCCTACTCCTATACCTTCGCCGCGAGCGGAAGCCCGGCCCCGACCTTCGCCGTCGCGTCCGGCGCCTTGCCACCGGGCCTCGGGCTGGACCCGGTGTCCGGAGCCCTCACAGGCGCGCCGACCACGCCCGGGGCTTACACCTACGCCGTCTCCGCTACCAACGGCGTCGGCGCCCCGGCCCTGACCGGCGACCTGTCGGTGAAGGTGAACCCGACGCCGGTAGCGCCGCAATTCACCGCGGCCAGCCCCAACCCGGATGCCACGATCGGCGCGAGCTACGTGTACAGCTTCGCCGCGAGCGGCAACCCGAACCCGACCTTCGACGTGGCCTCCGGCGTGCTGCCTGGTGGCCTCGCCCTCGACCAGACCAGCGGGCTGCTGTCCGGGACCCCGACCACCTCGGGCACGTTCACCTTCCAGGTCCGGGCCGGCAACGGCGTGGGCAGCCCGGCCGTGACCGACCTCATGACCATCACGGTCGCCGCCGCGCCGGCCGCCCCGATCTTCACCGCGAGCAGCCCGGTTTCCGACACGGTCGTCGGCGCCGCATATGCCTACACGTTCACGGCGAGCGGCAACCCCGCGCCGAGCTTCAGCGTGGCCAGCGGCGCGGTACCGCCAGGCCTGATCCTCGGACCCGACGGAACATTGACCGGGACCTCGTCCCAGGCCGGCAGCTTCACCTTCACGGTCCAGGCCAGCAACAGCCAGGGCAGCGCGACCACGGCTGCACTGACCATCAGCGTCAAGCCGCGGCCCCAGGCGCCGGTCTTCACCGCAAGCTCGCCACCAGCCGCGGCCACCGTGGGGACGCCGTACAGCTACACCTTCGCCGCCAGCGGTAACCCCGCCCCGAGCTACTCGGTCACGGCGGACAGCTCGCTTCCCCCGGGGGTCAGCCTGAACCCCGCCAGCGGGGAGCTCTCCGGCACGCCCACCTCAGCGGGCACGTTCACGTTCACGGCTCAGGCGAGCAACGGCATCGACCCGCCCGCCACCCAGTCGGTGACGATCACCGTGTCCGAGCGGACAACGCCGCCGCTATTCACCGCCAGCGACCCCCCGGCGACTGGCACGGTAGGCACCAGCTACAGCTACATCTTCGCCGCCAGTGGCACACCGCCGCCCGGGTATGCGGTGGGAAGCGGGACCCTCCCACCCGGACTCGTCCTGAGCACCAATGGCGCGCTGACCGGCACGCCTAGCATCTCGGGCACCTTCACGTTCGCCGTCACCGCGGCCAATTCCGCGGGCACCGCCAGCAGCGGCCCGCTCAGCGTCACGGTGGCACCCGCACCGGCAGCGCCGAAATTCGTCGCGAGCACGCCGCCCGCCAAGGCGACGGTGACCGTTCCATACAGCTACACGTTCACAGCCACCGGCAATCCCTCGCCCACCTTCGCGGTGGCCAGCGGATCATTACCGGCTGGCCTGGCGCTCGACCCGGCTTCCGGCATATTGTCCGGCACACCGACAGCCGCCAGCACCTTCACCTTCACCGTGTCGGCTACCAATGGCGTCGGAACCCCGGCCACCACCACCTCCCTCAAGATCGCCGTGGCAGCGCTCGGCACCGCCGACCTAGCCGTAACCGTGACCGGACCGGCGAGTATCAAGCTAGGCGGCACCATCACCTACAGCCTGAACATCTCCAACGCCGGGCCCTCGACCGCGGCCCAGGTTGTTGGAACGTTGACGCTGCCGCCAGGCACCACCTTCGTCTCGGCCACTCCCGCCGTCAGTCCGGTCAACGGTCGGGTCAGCTGGACCCAGCCGAGCCTGTCGAAGGGGTCGGCGATCCATTGGAAGCTGACGGTCAAACCCGCCACGACCGGGTCCTACACCTCGACGGGGTCGGCGTCGGCCAACTCGAATGATCCCAATACCGCCAACAACTCCGCCACGTCCGCCGCGATACCCGTGAAATAGCGCAAGCTCCTGTCCAGCCCATGCGACATCCGACGACATGTCCGAGGATCGCAGTTTGGGTTCGACGTCGGTGGCGGAAGAGTATGCGAATAATCACAGCGCACCGAGGAATCGCAACCAATCGGACCGTCAATATTCGCGTTTCTATATGGCGTGTCACGTGCGTGAGCCCACAAAGATACATATGCGTAACTCGAACTAGGTAGGTTCATCCTATAAACCTCAGAAGAAGCGCGGGACTCATACGTCCGGCAAATTACCGAGGCTGCCTAAGGAATGCTCGCAGCGTCAATCAGAAGGTTGTAATCCACACTCAGTCGGGGGAAGCAAGATGGGCGCTCACAGGTACGTCGTCACCGGGGCCGCCGGTTTTATCGGCAGCCATGTCGTGGAACGGCTGCTCGGCCGCGGCGACACTGTCACCGGCCTGGACAATTTCGACGAGTTCTATGATCCCAGGATCAAGGAAGCCAATGTCGCCGCGTCGCTACGTAGCGACCGATACCGGTTGATCCGCGGTGATATCCGCGACGCCGATCTGCTGGACAAGCTGCTGCGGGAGGATCAGCCGGACGCGATCATCCACCTCGCGGCCCGCGCCGGAGTTCGACCCTCCATCGTGGATCCGATGTCGTACATCTCGGTCAACATCGCCGGCACCGGAACACTGCTACAGCAAGCGCAGCGGCACGGCGTCGAGCATCTGGTATTGGCTTCGTCATCGTCGGTTTACGGAGCAACGTCCACCCCACCGTTCAGCGAACGGGAATCAGCGGACCGGCCCTCCTCGCCGTACGCGGCCACCAAGCGAGCGAACGAACTGGCCGCCTACGCACATCACCACCTCTACGGCACGACCGTTTCCTGCTTGCGCTTTTTCACCGTCTACGGCCCGAGGCAACGCCCGGAAATGGCGATCCACAAGTTCACCCGCCTCATCGACGCGGCGCAAGAACTGCCCATGTTCGGCGATGGGTCCAGCTTGCGTGATTACACCTTCATCGACGACATAGTCACCGGCGTGATCGCCTCGGCCGACCGTCCGAACGGGTTTCGGATCTATAACCTGGGGACAACCGACACGGTGCCGCTGCGAAGGTTGATCGGCCTGCTTGCCGAACGGCTGGGACGGCCGGCCCTGATACGCCAACTGCCCGAGCAGGGAGGCGATGTCCCCTTCACCCATGCCGATGTATCACTGGCGAGGCTGGAGTTGGATTACCGACCTACGACTGGCATCGCACAGGGCCTGGACGCATTCGTCGAATGGTACCGCCTAACCGGCGGCGGCTTGCACACGATCGACCACCAGATGCGTACCAACCACCTTACCAAGCCGGCTCAAACTTATGTCGGCAACCCAATGCGCAAGGCGGGCTGACATGCACATCCAGCGGCGAACCTTCGATCAGGCACCAGAACTCGATCTGAGCGTGGTGATCCCTCTCTATCAGGAGGAGGAGAACATCGATCCGGCCGTCGAGGAGGTGCTCGGCGTTCTCGATGCGCTTCCGCACTCGGTGGAATTGATACTTGTCGACGATGGAAGCCAGGACCGGACCGGATACCTGGCCCTTCGCTGGGCAAAGCGGGATCCCCGAGTTCGGGTGCTCCAATTCAGGCGGAACTTCGGTCAGACGGCGGCCATCCAGGCAGGCTTCGATCATAGCCGCGGAGCGACTGTCGTTTTGATGGACGGTGACCAGCAGAACGACCCCCGCGACATCCCGCGGATGCTTGATTTGATGGCACAGGGCTACGACGTCGTCAGCGGCTGGCGAAAGAATCGCCAAGACCGGGCGTTGAGCCGCAAGCTCCCGTCGAAGATAGCGAACGCTCTCATCTCGCGGCTCACCGGGACAAGCCTGCACGACTACGGCTGCACATTGAAGGCATATGATTCCGAGGTCGTTCGGCACCTGCACCTTTACGGCGAGCTGCACCGGTTCATTCCGGCCCTGGCGGCGATGGCCGGCGCCCGGGTCACCGAGACACCGGTGAACCACCGTGCTCGCATCCGGGGTCAGAGCAAGTACGGTCTGAGTCGCACGTTACGAGTAGTACTCGACCTCATTACCGTCAAATTCCTGCTTCGCTATCTTACTCGACCGATGCAATTCTTCGGAAAATGGGGTTTGGTGAGTTCGATCGTCGGACTCGGCGTCATCGTACTTCTCATTTCCGAAAAGGTCTTCGAGCAGGCTCCACTGGACGGTCGGCCGTTGCTCATTCTCGCCTCGGTCGCCCTGCTCGGCGGAATGCTGTTATTCTGCACGGGCCTGCTGGGCGAGGTTCTCACCCGCATATATCACGAGTCGGGAACTCGTGTCAGTTATACGTTGCGATCTGCCGAATCCGGACGGCCCGGGCCTGGCAGATCGGCCATCAGGAGTTCGAGTGCGCTGGTGACCGAGCACGCCTCAGCGGCGGTCGTCGGCGACTCTCATTCGGCGGAGCGCTAGTGGCACGCCATAGACGACCCGCTTCCGGCCGGGCCCGCCCGCTGCTGCTCTCTGTCGTCAAGGTCTGCGTATCACTCGGCCTCATCGCCGTGCTGCTGCGGCAGGCAGGCGCGGCCCGCATCGGTTCGACGTTGGCCGCCACAAACATGGGGTGGCTGACCGCGGGATTGCTGCTCGGCGTCGTCGCGGCGATGCTTCAGGCCAACCAGTGGCGCGGATTGCTGGCCGCCTTCGGCCTGCGCCGGAGCTACTGGCGAACCCTGCGTCTGGACTCCGCGGCTCGCCTTTTCGATGCGGCACTGCCGTCGAACGTCGGTGGAGATGTAGTGCGCATCCACCTGGCCTCAGGCGGGCGCAACGACGCCGCGGCCGCCGCCCTTGCCGTGGCGTTGCGGCGGGTGATGAGCATTCCGGGCCTTGTGCTACTGATCACGGTGGGTCTGCTCAGCAGCTGGCACCTCGATTACTCCGGGCGGGTCCGGGCGATCGCCGTCATCTGCATCGCCGGCGGAGTCGGCCTGGGCGTCATACTGGTCGCGGCCCGCCAGTGGGGAATGGTCGCGCACCGACGGTTGCCGCACGCCGTTGAAAGGTTGCGTCAGGCGCTGACCGACGCAAGCGGCCGGACGGCAGAGCAGGCGCATCCCTTCGTCCGCGCGAGCCTGCGCGGGCTGCTGTTCTGGATCGTCGTCGTGCTCAGTCAGGCGTGCTTCATCCGGACGGTAGGCATATCCGCCCCCATCGAATATTCCGTGGCCGTGGTCACGTGTGTGAACGCGCTGTCCATGCTGCCGATCTCGGTGGGCGGATATGGCCTGCGGGAAGGGGCATTCAGCGCGCTGCTCGGCGTCGGTGGACTCGGCAGTGCCGCCCAGGGCACTGCGGTCGGACTGTGCCTGAGTGCGCAGACACTGCTTTTCGGACTCGTCGGCGGGCTGGTCTACCTGGGACTGGGTCGACGTTCCACGCCAAGACAAGGACGTTCCACGCCCACGCGGGCACGGCCCATACTGCCGGCAGGACGCCCCGTTCCCACGCGGGAACGCTCCACGCCCACGCGGGAACGGCCCGCGCCCACCACAAGACGGCCCATCCCCGCGGAAAGTCGAGTTCGATCGCACGCCGACGCGGCTGCCCTGACCCTCGATCCCTCCTGAGGAAACCTACGATGCGCATTCTGATGGTGAGCCCACATCCGACCTATACCCCTCGTGGAACGCCGATCTCGGTGCTCAACCGGTGTCGCGCACTGTGCGCCCTCGGTCATGAAATCGACCTGGTCACCTACGGAATCGGAACCGACATCGCGGTATCGGGGCTGCGCTGGCTGCGCGCTCCGGTGCCCGGTATCCGCACCGTACGGATTGGCCCCTCCATCGCCAAGTTGCCGCTGGATCTGGCGGTCATGGGTAAGTCAGCCGTCCGGGCGATTGCCGGCCGGCACCACTATGACGTCATCCACACCCACGAGGAGGCGGGAATCCTCGGCGCTTCACTGTCCCGCGCGCTCGGGCTGCCACATGTCTACGACATGGGCAACGACCTGTCGGTGGTAATGAGCAATTATGGCTTCTCGCCCCGGCACCCGCTCACCCGAATCGCCGCCGCCGTGGAGAACGCGACGGTGCGCGGATCACAGTCGGTAATCGCGCACTTCCCCGCCATCGCGGCCCGGGTCGGCACCCTCGGCGGCGGCCGAATACCGGCGACAGTAGTGGCGAATGTGCCCATCGAAGCTCCTGCGGATCCAGAGCTGGTGTCGCGGCTACGCGCGCAATGGTCTTCCGACGGCGAGCCCATAGTGCTCTATACCGGTACGCTCGAGAACTACCAAGGACTGCCAGCGCTGATCGAGGCCGCCAGCCTCCTGCGCCGCCGTGTTCCGGCGCCACGACTGGTGATCGTCGGAGGCACCACCGAGCAGCAGCGGGCGCTGCGCGAACTTGCCCAGCGGCAGCTGATTTCCGACCGGGTCAGGATCGTCGGCGCGGTCAGCCAAGATCAGATTCGCTCCTGCCTGGAGGCGGCGGACATCCTCGTTTCGCCACGCGCCGGCGGCTCCAACACCCCGCTGAAAATCTTCAGCTACATGCATTCGGGCAGGCCCGTGTTGGCCACCGACACGTCCGCTCACACGCAGGTGCTGGACACCGACACGGCGATCCTGGTCGAGCCCACCGCGCAAGGCCTGGCCGATGGGCTGGCGCAGATGTTGGACGATCCGGCCGGCGCCGCGCGGATGGCCGCCAACGCCCGACGGGTCGCCGCCGAGCGATACGGAATCCCGTCCTACCTTCGTGCCGTCGCCGCGTCCTATCGTCCGGTCGGAGGACCGACGACCTCGCCGGACGAACTGGCCCAGGCCGGCCGAACACTGCGAGCAGAGCTCAGTGGGGCCGCATCGTGAACCCTCCGGCGATGCGCTCGGCTGGTCGGACCGCGGCCTGCCTGCTCGGCCTCGCGATGACCGCCGCGGTAACCGCCTGCGGACATCCGGCAGGCGCCGACGTTGTCGTGGCCCCGGCCGCGACCCGCACCCTACATATCGCGCCAGCCGGCATCGGCACTGTCCTGCCGGGCACGGACCACGCGGTCATTCTCGAACGACGAGCGACCGTGATTGCCGTCGACGTTGTCGAGGGAGCGTTGGTGCGGCAGGGTCAGCTTCTGCTCGAGGTCGTCACGATCGGCCAATCCTCAGAACTGACCGCCGCCGCAAACCAACTCTGGGCCGACCAGAAACGCCTGCAAGCCGTGCGAACTCGCGAGGGCGCCAATGGCACGCAGGCATTGGCCCTGTTCGACCAGATCGCCCGCGACCGGCAGGTGCTGGCGAACCTGAGGAGTTCCCCCACGGCGATCACGGCACCCGTCGCGGGTCGAGTCTCGGGATTGGCGGCACGACCAGGGGCGGCGATGGATCGAACGAACGTCGTCCTGCACCTGGTCGACGAGCGGACGGTCCGGGTCACCGTGCCGGTGGCGGCGGACTATCGCGGGCAGCTGGCGCCCGGTCGGCGGGCCGAATTGTCGTTGCCCGATCGGCCCGGTCAGTCGTTCGGCGCGACCGTGGTCGGCGTCGGCCCGACCGCTCTGAGCGAGCCCGGTGGCGATTCGAGGCTTCCGGTGACCGTCACCGTGCCAAACCCGGCCGGCGTCATCCCGCTCGGCGGTCAGGCCTACGTTCGATTCGCCGAAGACCGCAGCGCCTCGGTCGCCGTCGATTCGGTCGCCGTTCTCGGCCTGAAGCAGCAGCCATTCGTCTTCGTCGTCGATCGAGGCCGGGCGCGGCAGCGCGCCGTGGTGGTCGGCGCGTCGGATGGTTCCTGGACCGAGATATCCAGCGGCGTGGCGGTCGGTCAGGACGTCGTCATCTCCGGCGGCCAGCGGCTGGTCGACGGAGCGCCGATACACGTCTCGCGAGGTAACCTCGGATGACCACCCCGACGCTGTCCACCCAGTTGGCGCCGCGCCCGTTCACCGGCATACACCGCGCCTCGAAGCGCGGGCCGTGGTTGTCGAGTTCCGGGCGACTGACCTGGATCGTCCGCTCGGCGCGCGCGTTGAACGGGCCGCGTTGGCTCGCCCTCGTCCTGCTGGTCCCAGGCCTATCACGCGGCTGGTTGCAACCTGCTTTGAGCGCACCGCTGCGTGCCACCGATATCAACGTCACCGTGCCCGGAATGCCGGGGCCGCAGGTCAGCTGGGGACTGCTTCTTGCGGTCGGGCTGATGCTTGCCCTCGTCGGTATCACTCCATGGGGGAATCGGCGCCCGGCTTGGACCATGGCCGCGGCACTGCTCACCGTGTTCGCGACGCTGGGGTTCCTGCTGCAGAGCTGCCTGATGGACGTGGCGCTCCAGCAGCGACTTCAGCGAGACGAGTCGGATCTGCTCGCGCTTCAACGGCTGATGGGGTACCAGATCCCGCGCCCGCATCTGACCACCCTTGGCCCGGTTCCGCTACCCGGACCCACCGCGGACGTCTTCTCCGGCTTGCGTTCCGGGTTCTACCTCGCCCTCATCGGCGCCGTGTTGCTGGCGGCCGGCGCGGCAACGCGCCGCAGTCGCTTGGGGTCGGTGGCCGGACGCCGGGGTCGACCAGCGGTCGTGTTGTTGGCGGCGGCAATCGTCGTGCTGTTATCGGCGGGCGTGGCCGACAGCGCCGTGGATACCCGGGCGCTCAGCGGGGCTCGAGCGGCGGCCGCGGCCGGCGACGACAAGGCGGCCGTCGCGCAGTTCCGACGTGCGCTCGGCCACCGAATCGGAGCTGACAGCAGACCGAACACGGCAGCCGAATATGGAACCGCACTTCTACGCATCGGCTCGAATGCCGGTCCGGAAGCCCAATTGGCCGCCAGCAGGCTACAGCGTGACGCAGGTCGTGACCTGGCGGCCCTGCAGACGGTCGCCGCGGCGAGCGATCACTGGCCTGCGAACGCCGCACTCCGAGATGAGTTCACTATGCAGGCATTTGATTATCTCCGCCGGCATGAGGTCTCGCAGGCGGTGCATCGGCTGCTGCCGAGGAACGCCGACAGCGCCCTGCTGCGAGTCACGCTCGCCAAGTACGACCTGTCCACCGGAGACGACCAGACGGCTATGACGGACGCCCGCGCCGCCGAGTCTCTCACGACCGACGCGGACATGCGTTCGGTGGCCCTGACCTTCCTCGCGGTGGGACAGACTCGCTCCGGCGACCTCATCGGGGGCCGGCGCACCCTGCTGGCCGCGGTCGACGCGGACACCTCCTTCGTCAATGTAATGGCCCGATCATTGCTCGCCGGTCTCTACACCACCCTGCCGTTATGACCGCTACCACCGAGGACGTCGTCCTGGTCGAGCCGGCGCCGGCCAGCCCATCGGCACCGCCGCGCGGGCGGTCGCCGGCCCGAGACTTGCGCCGGCGCGGTCGGCCGTTACCCAGGCCCGACCGGGGTGTCGTCTCCGTGCTGTGCTTGATCGCGCTGCTCGCCGCCGGGATCGGAGCATACTTCGAAAGGGTCGTCACGGCGGGGCCACCGGCGTCCTATCCGGTCACCGCGCCGTCGCGGCAGTGGCTACAGACCGCGCCGGCAGCGGCGGCCGGCTGGTTTCGCGCCGAACCGGTCCTGGGCCGCGCCCCGGACGATGCCACGCTGTGGATCGATGCCCGCGACATGTATCGGGTGTGGATCAATGGCCGAGTGGCCGCGACCAACCGGGCGCCGGCCCGGGCCGGCGCCGTGCCGACGGCCGCGGCGGTCGACGTCCGCTCCCTGCTCAAACCCGGTCGCAATGTGGTCGCGGTACAGGTCACCGGGCTGGGCGAACAGACGGCGGCACTATGGGCGCGGCTACGGATGCAGGTGGCCGGCGGCACCGTCGAACTTGGCACCGACACCGCTGGCTGGCGGCAAACCTCAGATGCCGCGCAGGTCGGAATCCGGTTGAGCGCACCGCCGGACTTCATCGGGCCCGCATTTCCCGCGACCGCTTGGAAGGCACCGGTGGCGATACCGCCGATCCGCACCGTCCGATCAGCGGTGCCCGATCAGCTCCTGACCACCACGACGTCGCCGTCGGCGTTCACCGCCCTGACCGCTCGGGGCTTTGATGCCGTGTATTCCCAGACCCTTGATCTTCCGAGGGCGGCCTCTGACACCTGGCTGCGGGTCGCGGCCACTGGCGCGTTGACCTTGTCTATCAACCGACATGTGGTCCTGGAGCGGCCCGCGCCCGGATACGTGAGTCCGAACAGCCACCGGGCGGCTCCACTCTCGCTGCTACATCTCGGTAATCGCGTTCACAGCGGATCGAATCGGCTCGTCTTCCATGTCACCGGTTCCCGGGCGACCGCATTCGCGGTCGCCACCATGTACCGGCCCGGCGATGCGGCGAGTTGGGTGTCGGTAGGCGCTGGGCAACAGCGCTGGACGGTTCAGGCTCAAGGTGCGCCCATCGCAGCGCTTCCACTCGACACCGGCGCAGCTGAAGGCATTTGGCGCAATGGATTCGCCAGCACCGTTGTACCGCTGGCGGCCACTCCGATCGGGTGGCAGGCGGTCGGTGGAGTCGCGTTGCTCGCGTTGCTGCTGTCCTCGCTCGGCGCGATCCTGGCCCGGCGCTGGCGACAGATCCCCTCGCGGGTCGCGCTGAACCTCGTCCTGACCTGTCTGGCGCCGGCCGGTGCCGCAATTCTGACGGTGCTCGCCGTCGGACGCTGGACCAGCGTGCCAGTTGGTTTCCCGTACAGATCTGCCGTGGCCGCAACGGTGATCCTCATACTGTCCGCTCCGTTGCTGGGCGTGGCAACGGCTCCGCTCGCGAGACGCCTGATACCGGCGGCTCCGCTGGCCAGACGCCTGGCGGCAGCAGCTCCGCTCGCGAGACGCCTGGTCGCTGAGCGAGTGGGTCGCCGACGCTGGCGGCGCCCTCGGACGGTGATCGTCGCCCTCGCCGTCCTGGCCGGCATCGCGCAGGGTTGGCGGATCGGACGGCAGCCGCTGTGGCAGGACGAGGCCACCAGCATCGTGGTGGCGCGAAGCATTCAGCGACATGGCCTGCCGCGTCTGGACTCGGGCCTTTACTATTTCAAGGCCGAGCTGTATCACGGACTGCTCGCGGTCGTGCTGAGCATCTCGGACAGCACAAATGTGCTCAGATCGGTGTCACTGCTCTGGTTCGTCGCCACCGTTGCGGCATTCGGGCTGCTGTTCATGCCGACCCTCACACCCCGCCCGGGGTTGCAGGTCATCGCCACCGTGCTCTTCATCCTGGTGCCGGCCGAACTGGCCTGGGCACGAGATGTGCGGATGTATCAACAGATGCAGTTTTTCGCGGTGGTCTTCCTGGCCCTGTTCATCCGGGCATTACGCGACGGCCGGCGCGGCGACATCGCGGGCAGTGCCCTCGCGTTGCTGGGAATGTATCTCAGCCACGAGGAAAGCTTCGTGCTCCTGCCCGCTCTACCGCTGATGGCGCTCTGGAGCCGCCAGGTCGTCTGGGCACGCAGGCGGATGTTCGCGACCGCGTTCCTCCCGGTCACCCTGGTGATAGCAGGCCAATACGCCGTCTCGCACATCCACCCACCCGACTTCGGCAAGGATCTGAGCAACCGGCCCTATGTCGGATGGGATCCCAACCAGGCCGACTTCTATTATCAGCGGGTCTTCTTCACCCCGCTCCAACAGACCGGGTCGATTGCGATACTGGCGACCCTTGCCATCATCGCGATCATCATCGGCATCCGTCGGCGCCAGAACGCACCCGCGCTGGCGGGCATCGCGCTCATCTCGGCGGTGGCGGCGGTCAGCCTGGTATTCACCGCGAAGGTCGACCGGTACAGCTTCGTCACACTTCCGTTGCTGGTCGCGCTTGCCGTGCTCGGCGGTCACGCCCTGATCGGTGCGCCCGCGCGATGGCGGGTTGGAGGCCCCGCCAATCTCGGGCCGGGCGGGCTGGCCGGATGGCTGCGAGTCAACACCGCCGTTGCCGTCGGCATCGCGTTCTGCGCGGTCCTGGCCACCCTGGTGGTAAGCCCACGAGGCTTCGGGGTGTGGGCGGCCGACATCACCGGCAGCGCGAATCCGTTCTCCCACCCGGATTACCGTCCGACGGTGGGCTACCTGCGCGGCCACCTGCGGCCCGACGACCAGGTGATCACTCTGGCCCCACCGGTCATGGCGGCCCAGTACCTCGGGCGCGAACCCGATCGAGTAATTCAAACCGGGCGGAACAAGCTGCTGTACTTGGTGCTTCGCGACGGCCAGCCCGTCGACACCGTACTCGGTGTGCCCGTCCTGCTGACGGGTCGGCAGATCCGGATATTTCTCGAGGCGCACCCTCGGGTGTGGTTGGTGAGCGACACCGGCAGCTACATCCAGGGAGTACCGCCGGACGTGCGCATCGAGGTGGGCAACGACTTCCGAATCATGGCGCAGGACGCGGCCACCACCATTTCGCTCTGGAACGCCGGATGATGCGCCGAGTCGGCTTGGCCGTGGCGATGATCCCGCTGCTCGCGGCGTGCGCGGTCAGCTCGCACTCAGGCACTCCGGTTTCACCCACCCGGGACGGCATTCCGGAGAGATGCCGCGGCTTGGCGCCGACGGCGGCCGCGCATCCCGAGCCATCGTCGGAGGCCCGGATCAAGACTGTGCTGGCGGCCTACTCCGTGCTCGCCTGGAATCCGTCGGCTCCCCCTGTACGCCCGAGCACTCTCAGCGGCGGGTTGTTCGTCAACTACCGACCGTCGTGGGACGGCAGTCGCGACGTCGCCGGGAACACCAATGTGCGCACCAGCGGCGACAGTGACGCCCAGGCTGGCGGCTCGCCCCGCCACGATCCGTTGACCGACCTGACCATGCTGCGGACTATCGATACCGTCCTGGGTATAGGGGGGTCGAGCGACTCGGATCTTGATCGGCTTCGGTGCCAGCTGCAACCTGTCACCGAAGCGGAGTTCGCGAACTACGGTGTGGAACGTGGCTGGGTGTACGGCCAGCTCATCGACCTGTCGAGACTGGATCCCGCCGGTCCGTGGCTTGTTGACGCACGCACCTTCGCGAACACCCTCGCACGCCGCTTCCGAGCAGGACTTGACGCGATGCCATCCTTCCGGCCCGACTGGATCGCCGAATCGGCCGCCGCCCTGACCGATGCCGGTAGCCGATTTCAGCAGCCCAGCTGGACCAAGATCGGCCGCACCCTGGCGCTGCGGCTGTGCGTGCTCAGCGCCGATCGGGCTACCGGCCTGTTCCCGGGACAGGCGCATTCGAGCGGGGGCGACCGGGCCACGGTCGATGACCCGCTGGTGAAGATAGGCAGCCAGGCTCAACTGCTGGACGCGTTGCTCAGCGTGTATGACGCTGAGCATGATCGCCCGTTGTTGTCCGCCGTCCGGACCGCCGTTGCCAGCATCCGATCACCGACGATAGGCCTCGCGGACACCGTGCACGGAGGCTGGTACTACGCGGTAGACATGGACGGCAAGGGCCTGCGAACGAGTTACAAGGAGACCCGCCAGGCGTGGCTGCTCAGCATGTTCCGGCACGCGGCCGCGGCCGGACTCGTGTCGAGCCAGCTGATCGGCCCGATGACGGCCACCATCCGCGACAGCCTCTACCAGCCGGACTCCCACGGCTACGTTTACCGGGTTCGTCCCGACTGGACGCCGTTCGCGGCGACGCAGAACGGCAAGCGAATCGAGGAGAATTGGCTGTCCTCCGAGGCGACCGGAATCGCCTTGCAGGCATTGCTCGGCCCGCTGTCGTGACCGCCGGCGTCCTTCCGCAAGAGAATCCAAAAGGGCAACACAATCCAAAGGTAGGAACGACATGAAACTAACCGTGATCGGTACCGGTTACCTTGGCGCCGTGCACGCCGCGTGCATGGCAGAGCTCGGCCACGACGTGCTCGGCATGGACGTCGACGAGGCCAAGATCGAGGCTCTTGCCGCAGGCCGGCCGCCATTCTTCGAACCCGGTCTTGCCGATGTTCTGGAGCGGACGGTGGCCTCCGGCGCCTTGCGTTTCACCACATCACTGGCCGAGGCCGCCGAGTTCGGGGACGTGCACTTCGTGTGCGTCGGCACCCCGCAGCGCCCCGGCTCCTACGCCGCGGACCTGCGGCACATCGACCGGGTCATCGATGGCCTCGCGCCGCACCTCGATCGACAATGCTTGGTGGTAGGTAAGTCGACCGTGCCCGTCGGCACCGCCGAACGCCTCGCCCACCGGGTCGCCGAACTGTCCAGCGTCGGAAGCGCGGCCGAGGTCGCCTGGAACCCGGAATTCCTCCGAGAGGGTTATGCGGTTCAGGACACCTTGCATCCTGATCGGCTCGTGACCGGCGTGACCTCGGCACGCGCGGACGCCGTCCTGCGGCAGGTATACGCGAAGCTGCTCGATGCGGGCACACCGTATATCACCATGGACCTGCCTACCGCCGAGCTGGTCAAGGTATCGGCCAACGCATTTCTCGCGACAAAGATATCCTTCATCAACGCGATCTCCGATGTCTGCGAGGCCAGTGGCGGGGACATCGTCACGCTGGCCGACGCGATCGGCTACGACAGCCGAATCGGGCACCGCTTTCTGTCCGCCGGATTGGGATTTGGCGGCGGGTGCCTTCCGAAGGATATCCGCGCTTTCATGGCGCGAGCGGGTGAATTGGGAGCGGACGAGGCGTTGACCTTCCTCAGGGAGATAGACGAGATCAACATGCGCCGGCGCAAGAGGACCGTCGACTTGGCACGGGAACTCGTCGGCGGATCCTTTCTCGGACGAAACGTCGCCGTGCTGGGCGCCGCCTTCAAGCCCGACAGCGACGACGTCCGAGATTCGCCGGCTCTCAACGTCGCGGCGGCGATCCACCTGCAAGGCGGCCAAGTGCGGGTGCATGATCCCGAGGCGATCGACAACGCACGGGCGCTCTTTCCGACCCTGGATTACGCCTACGACGTCGCGAAAGCATGCGAGGGCGCCGACATTGTCCTGCACCTCACCGAGTGGCGGGAGTACCGCGATCTCGACCTCGTCGAGCTTGCCTCGGTGGTCCGCACGCCACGTGTCCTGGACGCACGCAACGCCCTGGACATCGACAGTTGGCGCGCGGCCGGATGGTCGGTGCGGGCTTTGGGTCGTCCGGTGCGCTGACCTCACCGATCCTCCGAACAAGGTAGCGACAGCCAACTTGAAGCTGGCTGTCGCTACGCGGAGATCCAGCCACCCGTTCTGGGATCGACCATTCCCGACTGAACGGCGTCGGTGACGACTTCGAGCCGCGAGTGAGCGCCCATCTTGGTGAGCAGACTTTGAATATGACAGCGGGCGGTGGTCGTAGAGATTCCCATCGACCGGGCAACCTCGGATGTGCCGTTGCCCCGGACCAGGGCGCACAACACCTCGCGTTCGCGCGGTGTCAGGAAAGCAGCCAGTCGCCGGCTTTCGTTGCGCATTCTGGTTGGAGCCAACGGATTCGCCGAGCTGCCCGCGAGCGGAAACACCGTCTCACCCGCGTTCGCACGTTGGAGCAACTGAATGATCGCCGAACCCGAGAGGTGCTTGTCGACGAGTCCTCGGACGCCTATCCGGCCGACGCGTCTTTGAAATTCCGGATCGACGGTCGACACGAGCAGCACGACCGCGGTCAGATTGACCATTTGGCGCAATACCGCGAGCATCGGAACCTCGGCTTCGGAATCAACTGGTGCGTCGACAAGGCATAAATCGGGGCGCAAACTCTCGGCCATCGCCACCGCGCGGAGCAAATTTGTCGTTACCGCCAATACCTCATCACCGCGCCGACGGAGCAGGTAGGCCAGCGCGTCACCGAAAACGGGATGCTTATCGCAGATGACGATGCGCATTACGCGCCAACTCCGTGGACCGACGACCTGCTCGCATCGGCGGCCGGCAACACCAGACGCACACCGCAGCCGCCGAGGCTGCCGTGTCCAATTCGCACATGTCCCCCCCAGGACGCAACTAGTTCACGAACGATGCCCAGACCCAGCGACGAGTACTGGCTATGCGGGTCGTCGAAGCCCGGCCCGTCGTCGTCGACATCCACATGCACTTGGTTGCCGACCTGCGAAACGCTGACCGCGACCATGCCGGCGGCGCCCGCCGCATCCAAGGCATTGCCGACTAGATTGCGAAGAGCGCGCCAGAACGCGAGTCTGTCTACATCGGCCGACGCCGCCACCGCGGTCAGGCTGACACGAGTCGATGTCGACATCCGAATCGGCGCGAGCACCTCGGCCGCGATGACATCCAGAGCTACGCAACGCGCCTGTTCATCGTTAGCGGCGACGCCGTCGACGAGCGCGGCGTCATATGCGGTCATCAGATCATCGAGCCAGCGCGTCTCATCGAGAATATGCCTTGCCCGCTGCCTGCTCTCACCCCCCAGATCAACCGACTCGCTCAATAACGCGGCCAATAGCTTGATCGTGCTCAGCTCGTGGCGGATGTCGTGAGCCAATTGGCGACGGAGCACCGATTCCCCGCCGCCGGCTCCGGGAATGTCACCGGCCAGCATGGATGCGGTCGCCGACCTACGATCGGTCGTTTGGGACGAATTAGTCAAAACGATGTTGCGATGTGTTTTCTTCGCAATGCTCATGCGCGTCTACCCCCGTGTTCACGCAATAGTCAATTTGCACCCTCGCCCTCGTAAACGCAACGGTCTGAGGTCAATGGATTTTCTAGGCGCAGCACCGTTTTGAACGAGTGATCCCTTACGGCGATCATATGATCACTGAGGGTTAGGGCAACGCCCATTGAACCGGACTCGCCGCCTGTTTTCCCTCGACCGCATCCGCTCAACCGAAACGGGTGCTCACCGCCAACCTGGACCGGAACCACCGGCCCCACGCCGAGGTGGGCGTACCGGACCAGTTGGTGACGAGCGCCCAGCAGGAGGACCACGTGTTGAAGGTCCACGCCGTGAAGCCCGCGCCGTAGGCATCCAGCCAGTCCAGCAGCGTCCGGTCGAAGCCGGTGCTGGACACCGCCTCGCGCGGGCACCGGGCGTGTGCCTGGTCGTAGTCGATCGTCAGATCCGGGCCTACCTCGCCGGCAATCAGCGGGACGGCGGCCACAACCCTGGCCAGGTCGGAGTTGTAACAGCGTTCACTCGCGCACTCGGTGTTGAAGGAATAGGCATGAAAGTCGGCGATCAGGTTGCCGAGTGGGTCCGTCGGCTTGTACTCCAGCCAGCCGCGCAGGTTCTCCGACCAGTCGATTCCGCCTGCGACGACGATGTTGGATGCTGCCTGGGATCGGATGGCCCGGATGAGCTCGTTCATGCCGGCGGCGACGTAGCTTCCGCCGCCGTTGACCGAACGCAGCAGGCAGCCACCGTCGCGCCAGCAGCGCCACGCCGGAGGGCTGTCGACGACGCCGAAAGGCGCGGGCTCGTTGAACAGGTCGAACAACACCGAGCGATCGCCGCGGAAGGTTCGGGCAACCTGACGCCAGAACTCGACACTATGGTCGCGGTCGGGCATCTGCTCCTGATCCCGCGACGGCGCCGAACCGGGCGCACTTCGATGTAGATCCAGCACCACCGCGAAGCCCTGTGCCCGCAGGGCAGTCACGTATCCGACGATCGCTCTTCGATAGGCCGCGCCGCCGTAGCGGGTCGGCACGCCGATACCGAGCCAGCACTGTTCGTTGAGTGGTACGCGGACCGTGTTCGCTCCGCGCCAGCCCGCCATCGCCTCGATCACGGACGGGCTGATGCTGCCGCTGTCGGGCGCGTCGAAGATTCCCCAGCCCTCGATGCACGCGTACTCCGTCCCCGATTGGTTGAAGCCGAGCAACCGTACGGTCCGGTCAGCGGCGTCGAGAATCGAGTTTCCGCGTACGTGCAGTGCCGTCAGTCCTCGTGCCGACGCGGCACGACCCGGGCCTGTCTCAGGGGGCGCGGGCGCCGCCCGGCAGCCCCCGACAAGCAGGCAGCAGAGGATCCAGGCGATTGCGACCCGACGCCGGCTCACGGGGGCGGCGCCGGTCCGGACAACGCGGCCTGGTACAGGTTGGCGACCGTCGGCGCGGCAAGGGCCGTCCGGTAGACCGACACCTCGTCAATGCCACCATCGAAGAAGTACGAATTACCGTCCTGGCCGCCGATCCAACCGCTGACGTTCGCGGCGGCCGTGGCGGGAAGGTCGGCACGCTGGTCCACCGGCCTGCCGTCCCGATAGAGGGTGAGCGTCGCGCCAGACCGAGTCAGCGCCCAGAACGTCCAGGCGCCAAGGTTGGAGTTCGAACTGTCGGGTTGAAGAACGTATTCCTTGCCGTCCAGCCAGACGCCGGCGTAGGCCGCGGTCGCGTTGCCGGGTCGGATCATTATCCGAACGGCGCCGTCGGAGCCGTAGAGGGTGTTGTTCTCCCCGCCCTGCCAGCGCCTCTGGGCACGCAGGTCGGCGAATCCGACAACCGAGAAATCGCCGACCGGCGGCAGCTGCGGCAATCGAAGGGCGGCCGAGTTTCCATCGAAGGTTGCTGCCGAATCGGGGTCTCGCGCCAAAGCCCCCGGGGCACCGAGGGCGACCCGGCCGGCGTAGCGGCCAACCATGCCACCGGCCGCGTCGACGGCGGCCGGACCATGATCGTCGAGTCGCCACTCGGCGATCAGGCCGGGCTGGGCATCGGCCAGCGAACGATAGGAGGCAGTGACGGCCACAGCGATCAGGCTCGACACCGACATCGCGTGCGCCGTGATCGCCCGAACCCGGTAGTAGTACACCCCTGCCGGGCCGCCGGGATCACGATAGGCTGTCGTGTCGGCTGGCACGTCGACGGTTGTGCTTGCGGCGAAGTCGGGTCGGCTCGCCCGGTCGATCCGGTACCCGAGGGTGCCGGAGGCGCTCGCCGTCCAGGTCAGGTTGATCGAGCCGGAGCTACCCGGGCTCGTCACCAGCCCGGTTGGCGCCGCGGGTAACTGGTCTCGTCGGCTGATGAAGCGGGTCAGCACGCGGGTGGTCATCCGCTCGATCGTGGCGTCGGCCCGAGCGCGCGCCTGGTCGTCGTAGAGCCCCCAACTCCACTCGATGGAGCCGGCGCCGAAGACCCAGGCGCCGCTGGCGGCCTGGTACACGACGGTGTTCTGGTGCTCGGTTATCCCCTCGGCGGTCTGGTACGGAGAGTCGGACAACAAGGTGTAGGTACCCGGGACTGAGGAGGGCAGGCCTACGGCGGGGAACTGGCGATCGGTCTCGTAACCGACCACCCTCGGTCGGGCGGCGGCCACCCCCGATCCGCCGAAGACCCAGTTGGTGGTCTGCTGTGGTCGAAAGGGCGCCGGCGCCGCTCCGGCCGGTTGCTCGGAGCTGAACTGGACGCCGATCAGCTGTTGTTCGGGGCGATTCGCCGGCTTGTCCCGCCATCGCACCGTCGCGGCCGACGTCCTGACCGGATCGAGCGAGGCGTCCTTGTAGCAGATCAATGTCCTGTTCGGATCGCCCCTGACATCAGCGGCGAAGCGAACCTGCCAGTAGATCGCGTTCGCCCCGAAAAACCCGAGGCTCACCCCGTGATCGCGGGCAGCCGCGACCGCGTCATACATCTGCCGCGACCAATACTCGTCGTGACCCACGGATAGAAAACCGCGGTAGGCCAGCAGCCGCTGACCGCTGGTATCGGTGTCGATATCGGTCGAGTAGGTGACGTCGAAGCCCGAGCGCTCCAACCACCGCACGAAGTAGACTTCCCAGTCCAGGAAGTTGCCCGCACCATGGTCACCGGCATACGGCCGGTCGAAGGACACCATGACCGCCCGGGTTGTTCCCAACCGGGTACGCGCGGTGGAACTGCCGCCTTCGTACAGACTCTTGCCGGTCACCGGGTGGGTCTCACCGTTGCGCGCGTCGTCGGGATAGTCGTTATAGGCCTGATATGTGGTCACGCTCTGCTGGTACAGGAGATCGGCGGGACGAGCGTCATCACGTACTGCCAGGACGATGTAACTCTGGTAGCCGCGGTCGTTGGTCAGCTTCGCCAGATAGATGCCACTGGTCCAGGACGGGGGTATCGCCAGCGAGTAGCTCGGCGTCCAATCGCAGGTCAGCATTCCGGTCGTCGCATCGAGCGGACAAGGCCGCTGCCGGCTCCCCGGCAGCGGGCCGAGATGACTCATCAGCCGGCCGCCGAGTCCTTGGTAGTACCCGATCCGATAAATGTCCATCGAGTAGGTCTGAACCGGGTTTACCGCGATGTACAAGTGGATCGAAGCGCCGACATCGACGCTCGTCGCCGATGCGTACCCCTCGATCTGATGATTCGAGCCATCTGAGGCATGATCGTGGATCTGCCATGCAGCGGTGCCGAGATGGGAATTCTCGACCACGATCGGGTTTGGGCCGCGGGTGCTACCGGATGCGCCGGAGCAGGCCGGCAACAAGCTCAGCATCCCGAGCGCGGCCATCGGCATTGCGAGGCCGCGGCGTAGTCGAACAGGCAGGATAGTTCACCCCCAGTGGCAGGTCGTGAGATTGCAGGCTAGGCAGCCTGTCCGTGCACCAGCACCCCTAAACCGACGAGGGCGGGTAGGCCAGATGCATGATGCCGGTCGCCTCGCTGGCGGGCTAACTTTGCCCACACCTCGGCCGACGAGGGCCGGGCGCCGGCTCGCAATCGTACGGCCGGTGACGGGAGGCGGGGGGACGCATGACCGACAGCGGGGGGCTACGTGTTGCGGTGGTGGGATGCGGCTATTGGGGATCCAAACACGTCCGGGTCCTACATTCGACGGACGGTGTCGACGATGTGGTCCTCGTCGACGGAAACACCGACCGGTTGAACAGCCTGACTCGTGGCTACCCGGGCGCCGCGAGGTTCCCGAACCTGGAAGAGGCACTCCCCTACGTCGACGCGGTCTTCATCGCCACACCCCCGACGACTCACGTACCACTGGCTCTGCGTGCGATCGCGGCCGGAAAGCACGTGCTGATCGAAAAGCCGCTGGCGCCGACCACCGCCGGTGCCCGCCAACTCATCGAGGCAGCCGCGTCGGCCGCCGTTGTGCTGATGGTCGGGCACACCTTCGAGTACAACCCGGCGGTCTGGAAGCTCAGAGATCTCGTACGCAGCCAAGCCCTCGGTGAGCTCTACTATCTCGACTCGGCCCGTCTGAATCTCGGCCTGTACCAGAGCGATGTCAACGTCATCCTCGACCTGGCGCCGCACGACGTCTCGATTATCAACCACGTCCTCGGGGAGAGCCCGGTCGCCGTGCAGGCCTGGGCCTCACGTCATGCTCATCCACGTTTCGAGGACGTCGCCTACCTGCGGCTGTTCTACGACGATCACCGACTCTCGGCCAACATCCATGTGAGCTGGTTGGACCCCTGCAAGGTGCGCCGGGTCACCGCCGTCGGCAGCGAGAAAATGGCGGTCTACAACGACCTGGCGTCGGATGAGCGCATTCGCATCCTGGACAAGAGTGTACGTAGGCAGGTCGTCGAGAACGACGATCTCACCCAGCCGCCGATGTCATATCGTTACGGCGACATCCTCTCGCCCTATGTGGCCTCCGACGAGCCATTGGGAATCCAGGATCGACATTTCGTCGACTGCATCCGGGGCGGCCTGCGACCGATAACCGACGGAGCCAACGGTCTGGCCGTCGTGGAAGTCCTCGAGGCCGCGCAACTGTCGCTGGAACTGGACCGACCGGTGCTCTTGAACGAACTCGGCTCCCCGGGGATCGCCACGGGTGAGGTATTGAACCAGCCGATGTCACCGACGCGGCCGTGGTTGCGCGAGCATCACCCGATCGGTGTCGATGCCGGTCATCGGCGCGTCCGGGTGCCAGCCGTCGGCGCAATGCGATGACGGCTCAGCTCAGCCCTCCGAAACGGCGCGACCGAATCGAGGCCGCCGAAGATCCTTCCACGGTCGCCTTCATGAACCTCGCGCCGATGACCGACTCGGTCCGATCGGAGGTCCTGCACCGGTGGGAGGACCTGCTCGACGGCGGTCAGTTCATCGGAGGCCCGGCCGTCGAGCGCTTCGAGGGAGAATGGGCCGCATATTGCGGAACTTCGCATTGCGTGGGCGTCGGCAACGGCACCGATGCGCTCAGGCTCACCTTGACCGCGGCCGGAATCGGACCCGGCGACGAGGTGATCATGCCGGCCAACACATTCATCGCCACCGCCGAAGCGGTGGTGCTCGCCGGTGCCCGGCCTCGCTTCGTCGACGTCGACCCCGACAGCCTGCTGGTTCAGGCGGATACCGTCGCCGCGGCGATCAATGCCGCCACCAAGGCCGTGATCGCCGTTCACCTTTACGGACAGATGCCGGACATGGTGGCGCTGTGCGCGTTGGGCGAGTCGGCAGGCGTGCTCGTGCTCGAGGACGCTGCCCAGGCGCACGGCGCGCAATGGCTCGGCCGTCCGGCCGGATCGTTCGGTCATGCGGCCTGCTTCAGCTTCTATCCCGGTAAGAATCTCGGCGCCTTCGGCGACGCCGGCGCGATTGTCACCTCAGATGCCCCACTGGCGGCTCGGGTGCGCAGCCTGCGTGACCACGGTCGCGCCAACGGCCGGCGCTATGAACATTCGCTGGTCGGCACGAACAGCCGCCTCGACGCACTTCAGGCCGCGGTGTTGTCGGCCAAACTGTCACGACTGGATACCTGGAACGAGGCCCGGCGGCGAATCGCCGGACGGTATCGGCTCACATGCGCGGGAACCTCCCTAGCCACAGTCGCTGAAAATCCTTCCGGACGAGGAGTTCATCACCTCGCTGTCGTCCGGGTGGCTCAGCGGTCCCTGGCCCAGCGCCTGCTGACCCGCCTCGGCGTGCAGACCGCGATCCACTATCCGGTGCCCTGCCATCTCAGTGCTCCCTACCGGAAATACGCGACCGGGTCGCTGCCGGTGGCAGAGCGGGCCGCCGGTCAGGTGCTGTCGTTGCCGATGCACCCGCATCTGGACGACGAACAGGTCGACCGTGTCTGCGCCGCCCTGCGATGGGTTGACGACAGACTTCGCAGCGGGACCGCAGATGGCTGAGGTCATAGTGGGCGCGGGACTGCGGGCCGACCCGGACGTCGTGATCGGCTATCCGCCGAGCCGTGAGGTGCGTACGGATCTGCGGCTGGGTTCGAACGCCACATTGCGCAGCGGGACCGTCCTGTACTCCGGTTCACGGATCGGGTCTGGCCTGCAGACCGGTCACAACGTCGTCATCCGCGAGGAATGCGTGCTTGGTGACGACGTCTCGGTGTGGAGCAACTCAGTGGTGGACTATGGCAGCCGGATCGGCGACCGGGTAAAGATCCACACCAGCTGTTACGTGGCCCAGTACACCGAGATCGAGGAAGACGCCTTCCTCGCGCCTGGCGTCACGATCGCCAACGACCTCTATCCGGGGCAGCCCGCGTCAGCGAAGGTGATGTCGGGCCCGTGGATCGGGGCGCGGGCCCAGATCGGGGTCAATGTCACGATCCTGCCGTTCGTGCGGATCGGGGCAGGTTGCCTGATCGGTGCCGGCGCCGTGGTCGTGCTCGACATCCCCGCGGGAACCGTGGCTTTCGGCAACCCGGCGGTGGTGCGCGGCCGAGTCGACGATCTGACCGCTATCGAGCGACGGGTCGTCGCGGTGGCGACGTCGGCCAGCCGATATCGGATGGCCGATCCGGCTCCCGCGCACCCGATCGGCGCCGGGCAACTATGAGCGCCGATACGGTCTTGGGCCGCCCGGCCAGCCACCGCGTGAGTAGGCGCACCGCCGCCAAGCGCGCACTCGATGTCGTGATCGCCGCGCTGCTCCTGCTGACGCTGTCCCCGGTGCTGGCGATTGTGTGGCTACTTGTGCGCACCAGCACTCCCGGCGGTGCGTTGTTCCGCCAACCACGTGTGGGCCGCTATGGTCGCCGCTTCGTGATGTACAAGTTCCGCACCATGTACGCCGATTGCCCAGACGACCTGCACCGCGCCTATGTCAGCCGGCTTCTGAGCGAGACGGACCCTTCCGCCGGGGGTGAGCAGGGGATCTTCAAACTGCGGGATGACCCACGAATCACTCGGGCAGGCCGCTGGCTACGCCGGACCAGCCTCGATGAATTGCCGCAATTGCTCAACGTGCTGCGCGGGGATATGTCCTTGGTCGGTCCGCGACCGGCCCTTCCGTGGGAGGCCGCCTTGTTCGGCCAGCAGTATCACAAGCGATTCATGGTGCCCCCGGGGGTAACCGGGCTCTGGCAGGTCAGCGGCCGCAATCACCTCACCATGCGCCAGGGCTTGGACCTCGACGTGGCGTACGTGGATCAGCAGAGCCTGATACTGGATCTGAAAATTCTGATCAAGACATTGCCCGCCGTCCTGACCGGTAGCGGTGCTCTGTGACGGCGCCCGGGTCGAGCCACGACCTGGAACGCACCCCCGATCAGACCCGGACGGCGGCGGCCGATTCCATCGCGGTCGGTGTCTGGACACTGATCAGCCGAATCAGCGGCGTGCTCAAGGTCGCGGCCATCGGTGCGGTTCTCGGACCGACCCTCTTCGGAAATACCTATCAGTTCACCAACTCGCTGCCCAACCTCGTCTACTACGGATTCCTGGCCGGATCGCTGTTTTCCTCGCTGCTCGTTCCCGCGCTCGTCTCCCATCTCGACACCGGCGATCGGCGCGCCTGCGCTGATGTCGCCGGCGGCTTTCTCGGCGTAACGCTGGTCGCGCTGGCGGTCGTGGCAATTCCGGCAGCGCTGCTTGGACCGTTGGTTCTCAGGCTGGGTTCGATCGGCGTCGGCACTGCCGATGCCGCTCAGGCGCGGGTCGGCGGCTGGCTGATTATCATGTTTATCCCACAGATCTTCTGCTACGCGGTGGTCGGCACCGCGACCGCCGCCATGAACGCATGCTGCCGCTTCGCGCTGGCAGCGGCTGCTCCAGCCCTGGAGAACATTGGGATCGTAGTAGTTCTCGCGCTCACGACCGTACTTTTCGGCACCGGAACGCGGCTGGACCGCGTGCCGACGCTGGAACTCCTGCTGCTCGGCATCGGCACGACGACCGCGGTGGCGATTCACGCTGGGGCCCAGTGGTGGGGTGCCCGGCGCGCCGGAATCGTGCTGATCCCGCGGTCCGGTTGGCGCGATCCCCAGGTGCGAGTGGTGATCCGGCGAGCGCTGCCATCGATCGCCCAGGCCGGTCTGGTGGCCTTACAGGTGCTCAGCCTGCTCACCTTGGCCAACCGCGTTCCCGGTGGCGTCGTCGCGTTTCAGATCGCACTCAACTTCTACTTCCTCGCCGTGGCCCTGGGCGCCACACCGGTGGCCTTGTCGTTGCTGCCGCGACTGTCCCGGCTGCATCTGCAAGGCGACGCGGCAAGGTTCCAATCGACGCTTGTCCGCGGATACGCCCTCGCCCTATTCGTCACCGTGCCCGCCGCGGCTGGTTACCTCGTGCTCGCCGGGCCGGTTGCGAGGGCGATCTCCTTCGGCCGGATGAACACCGCTGGGGGCATTGCTCTGGTGACCGGTGCGCTTGCCGCGCTGAGCCTGGCCGTCCTCGGTCAAACCGTCTTCATGATCGCCATGTACGCCTGCTACGCCAGGATGGATACCCGGACTCCGCTGCGCTCCATGATCGTGCAAACCATCTGCTGTCTGAGCCTCGCAGTGATCGCGTTGAGTATGCGTGGGACGCTCGTGCTGGTCGTGCTCGGTCTGGCCTTCTCCAGCTCGACAACCGCTGCCGCCTGGCATCTGTCGCGCCGTCTGCGCCGCCAACTCGGTACCGGATCCGAGCGGATGACGGCCTCGTTGATCAAGGTCTGCGCCGGTGCGTTCGCCATGGCGGGCCCGGCTTGGCTGACCGCGAGCCTGGTTCGACGCTGGGTCGCGGGCCCCCTTGGGGCCGGCCTGACGATCAGCGCGTCCGCCATGGTGGGCGCTGCGGTCTTTGTGGCGATGCAGGTGCTGCTGCGGACGCCGGAGTTGGCCGCCATCACCGAAAGCCTGCCGAAGCCCAGATCTCGCAACCGAACCCCGGTTGGGGCGATCGGCCATGTCTAACGCCGTCGTGGCGGCTCCGGCCCGGGGCCGGGCGGTGTGGGCGCCGGCCCGGGGCCGGGCGGTGTGGGCGCCGGTCCACCGCGCGAGGTGGACACGGCCACGAGGATGGACAAACCCGGCCGGGCTGGCGGCGTCCGCGCTGGGGGCCGTCGCGGCGGGTGCGATGACCGCGGTCAGCCCGCGGACGGCACTGACCGCGGTCATCGGCCTCGCCGTGATGGGGTGCGTGTACGCGCACCCGGCGCTGGCCGGCTACCTGATCGTCGGTCTCACGCCGCTGCTGGCCGGCATTGATCGTGGGCAGGCCATACCGGTTCTGCGCCCGAGCGAGGCCGTCGCGGTGGCGACCGGGCTGGCATTGATCACCCGCGCGGTACTGTCCGCGCGCGCCGGTGGGCGGCGGAGGATCCAACTCAACAGGATCGAGATCGGGTTCCTCGCCATGGCGGTCACGAACTCCGTCGTGCCGCTCGTCTGGCTGATGGCCCAGCAGAAGGCCATCACGCAGGACGACATCCTGTATGCCCTGGTGCTCTGGAAATACCTCGGCGTGTACTTCATCATCCGAACCAGCATCATCACGCACGCTCAGGTGCTCCGATGCCTGCTGCTGTCTATTGGCTCTGCTGGTGTTGTGGCCGTGATCGCCATCCTGCAATCCCTCGGCCTGTTCGGTATACCCAGGCTGCTGGCCACGTACTACAGCCCATTCGGTTACACCAACCTGCTCCAAAACTCGCGCGGAAGTTCCACCCTCGCGTTGCCCGCCGCGACCGCGGACCTGATGATCTACAGCCTCGCCATCGTCAGCGGGCTATGGCTATGCGCCCGGCGGTACCGGCCGGTGCTGGCGCCGGCCGCGGCTCTGTTCGTCGTCGGGGCTCTGTCGGCGGGCGAGTTCTCCAGCGCTATCGGCCTGATCGTCGGCGTGTGCTGCATCGCCCTTGTCACGAGTTATCCCAGGCTGTTGTCGCTGTTCGTGCCGGTCGGCGCACTTGCCCTGGTGGTGCTGCGTCCGGTTATCGCGCGTCGACTAAGCGGATTCGACTCGGTGTCCGGCCTGCCGGTCAGCTGGACCGGCCGGTTGCAGAACCTCCGAACCTACTTTTGGCCGCAGCTCTTCTCACACTGGAATTTCGTCCTCGGCGTGCGACCCGCCGCACGCGTTCCGGTGTCCGCCCAAGGGACCGGGTATGTGTGGATCGAAAGCGGATACACCTGGTTGCTCTGGGGCGGCGGCATCCCGTTGCTGCTCAGCTTTCTGTTCTTCGTGCACGCGGTCATCGGCACCGGATGGCGAGTCGCCCGCGCCGGAACCGGCGTCCCCAGCGCCGCCGCCCTCGCCGCGTTCGTGGCGACCGTGGTCATCTGTGTGCTGATGGTGTTCGACCCGCACCTGACCTACCGGGGCGCCGCCGAGGCGTTTTTCGCACTGCTCGCCATGACCGGAATCCCCGACCGCCGGCGTGAGTCCATTTCATCTGAGAACAACGCGGCGATCACCCTGGAGCCAGCACGATGACCGACGACATCAGCCCGAAACTCCCCGGAAGTGACACCGTGCGGTCGATGGTCCCCCGGGCCCGACACCGCTCGCGTCGTCGGGCCGCCGCGGCGGACCGGGCATCCGCCGCGGCGTACCGTCGCCCCGCCCGGGAGCCGCGACCCCCGCGAGTGACCGATGGCTCGGCGCGGACGACGTCATCATTCCTACGGGCGAATGTGGGCTGGATTCTGCTGGTGACGACGCTGGTTGTCCTCGGCGCCGCGGCAATCTCATGGTCGCGCACACCGATCTACCAGTCGCACGCCGACGTGCTGGTCCAGCCCCGGATCTACACCGAGGCGGCGGCTCCCCAGGCTCCGGACATGGGTACGGAGAAGGCGGTGGCGGCGTCGGGTCAGGTACTGGACATCGCCTCCCGCGCGCTCGACGTGCCGGCCGAGGCGCTGGCCGGCGGCCTGTCGGTCACGGTTCCGCTGGACACCCACATCCTGGAGATCGGCTATTCATCCGCCGACGCGGCCGAAGCGGCCCGACGTGCGCAGGGGCTCGCCGATGCGTACGTGTCCTACTGGATCGAGCAGCAGCCGACCGCGACTGCCTCCAAAACCGCGGCCAGTGCCGCGGTCGCCGTCACCAAGACGGCGGTGATCACGACAGCGAAGCAGTCGATTTCGCCATCGAGTCCCAATCACTCGGTCGATCTGGGCATCGCCGTGATCGTAGGGCTGAGTCTCGGCGTGGGTTCTGGGCTGATCAGGGATCGCCTCGACGACGGCCTGCGCGGACCGGCCGACCTGGAGGCGCGGGTCAATGCCCCGGTGTTGGCCCTGGTGCCGCCGATCCGCCGTCGCCGCGGCGATTCCGCAGGACGGCTGATCATGGTCGGCCTGCCGCAATCAGCGGCAGCTGCGGCCTATCGCGACCTACGAACCCGGGTGCTGCGCACCGCCGCGCACCGGGGCGCGAGCACCCTTCTGGTCACCAGCCCCGCCGGGCCGGAGAAGACCGCTGTTGCCGCCAATCTCGCGGTGGCCCTCGCGCAGGCCGGGCAACGGGTAGTCCTGGTATGCGCCGACCTGCGCTGGCCGGCTTTACCGGCCATGTTCGGATACGACAATCGGACGGGACTCACCGACGTCCTGGAAGGTCTGAGTGACATCGACCAGGTACTGCTGCCGACAGCCGTCGACGGGCTGACACTGCTCCCGGCAGGTCCGGTGAGCGGTGACCACGCCATCTTTTTGCACCGACCGGCGTTGCGCGAAGTGATCGCCGTGCTGGGGCAGAGGTACGACTTCGTGGTCGTCGATTCGCCGCCCGTGCTGGTCGGCGCCGACACCGGTTCGCTGGCCGAACTGACCGAAATGCTGATCGTGGTCGCCGACGCACGCGATTGCAGCCGCAATGACGTCCTAGAGGCGCGCCGGCAGCTCGACCACGTTACCGCCAAGTTGATCGGCGGGGTGCTCGGTAACGCGGGGCATCGGCAACGGGTCAGCCGACCATCACCGGTCGCGCGAGCCATCGCCCGCACCGCCGACGATCCGCGCGCCGGCCGCGAACCGGAAGACCCAGCTGGCTGGACCCTGCCGGCGGTCGGCAGCGGTAAGGCCTCTGAGGCGTGACCCACCAGCGGCTTCGGTCCAAATCGTCAACTGCCATCCAGCCCAATCCTGAGGGGAAATCATCGTGACCGAACAGCTTCAGGCGCCACCGCTGATCATCGACCTGGTCCATTCGGGTGCCTGTCACCTGGTAGTGGTCCGGCACGGCACGACGACGATGAACGTGGAGAACCGTTACCGGGGACGCCGCGACGTGCCGCTGGACGCCCAGGGTTACCAGGATGCCGTCGACGCCGCTCGGCAGCTCTCGCACATCGGAGTCAAGGCGGTGTACTGCGGACCGATGCGTCGAACAATCGCGACGGCGCAGATCATCGCCGACGAGACCCGGATTCCGGACCTGCGAATCCTGCACGGTCTGAACAACGTCGACTACGGCGTTTGGGAGGGCATGACGTCCACCGAAGCCGCCGCGTACGACCCCGGGGCATTCGCCTTGTACAAGACGTCACCGAGCCGGGCCGCCTGCCCGATGGGTGAGCGGCTCCGGGACGCGCAGACCCGAATGGTAGCCGCGCTGACATTCATCGGTGAACGTCATCCGGGCGAGATCGTCGTCGCGGTGACCCACGCGGTCATGATCCGACTCGCCGTCGCGGCCCTGGAGAACGCCGAAGGTGAGCAGTGGCGGATCCCAGTCGGCAGGGGTTCGCTCACCCACTTCCGGGCGTTCCAGGGTGATCTGGCGATCGCGGCGTTGCCCGGCGGCGACGATGTCGATTGATCAGGGAGCCGTCACGCTCCCGGTACTGATATCGATATTGTTGGCGCTGACCATCGTGCAATCCCTATTCGGAGTCGGCCTGCTGCTGTTCGGGACGCCGACCTTGCTGCTGCTGGGCATGCCGTTCACTGTGGTTTTGGCATACCTGTTGCCGTGCTCGATCATGGTCAGTTCTCTCCAGGTGGCCGACAGTGGTGGACTGAGCCTCGAGCCCATTCGGTCGCAGTTCCTGCGGATCACCGCGCCGGCGGTCGTGGTGGCGACGGCTGTTGCCGTGACGTTCGGCTCGGTACATCAGATTCGCTCCGGAATCGGGGTGATGCTACTGGTGACGGCATTGATCCGGGTCGGCCGTCTCCAGGCCGCCTTCGCTAATTTCGTGGCCCGGCACTCCCGACCGCTGATGTTCGGCCTTGGCGTCGTGCACGGCGTGTCCAATCTGGGCGGCGGGGTTCTCGCGGCCATTGTCGGATCCAGCTTCTCCGACAAGGCCGAAATTCGTCGGCATATCGCCTTCGCCTACGGCGTGATGGCCAGCTTGCAGTTGGTCGTCGTCCTGGCCACCGCACGGCCGCGGCTCAACCTGACCTGGTGGGTGGCCCTGCCGTTGATCTCGGCCGCCACGTACCTGTTGCTCGGGCGGCACGCGTTCGCCCGGACCCGGCAACGCCACTATCAGCGAGGGCTGACCGGCTTGATCCTCGGCTTGGGCCTGCTATTGGTGAGTACCCAATGACGCGCCGGTACCGCCGACCGAATTCTCGTCCCCGGGTGCTGCTGATGGTCGAGAATGTCGCCCTCGGTCGTGACCATCGGCTGCGCAAGCAGGTGCGCGCCCTGCTTGCCGAGGGCTATTCCGTCTCGGTCATCTGCCGCGCGGACCCGGCCAACAATCGGGTCGAGGGTATCGACCTCTACGACTACGCCGCGCCGGTCGATGCCCGATCCCGGCACGGATTCCTCCGCGAATACAGCTATTCCTGGCTGATGGCCGCCGCGTTGACGCTGAAGGTATTCTGGCTGACCGGATTCGACGCCATTCAAGTCAGCGGTACTCCGGACATCTATTTCGCGATCGGAGCTCCGTTCGGCTTGCTGGGCCGGGCGCTGGTTCTCGATCAGCGCGACCTTTCCCCGGAGCTGTATG
>Ga0307504_10000017_pt1 | contig 66896 bp, 107 predicted proteins | sample 19_S_MG_FD_194516 | JGI IMG/M metagenome (GOLD analysis project Ga0307504, IMG submission 194516) | Soil microbial communities from Populus trichocarpa stands in riparian zone in the Pacific Northwest, United States - 19_S | ecosystem: Environmental > Terrestrial > Soil > Riparian zone > Trees... | reverse complement strand
GAACCCAAGTAGTTGCTGCCGATGACGCCAGCCTTGTCCACGCCCCAAATGAACACCCGTCCGTTGTAAAGGCTGGACGTGACGACGGTCTCGGGGCCGAATAGACCTTGGTCCCAGACCTCCGGGTCGCCCTTCTCGATGGCGTAGGAACCAGCCAGCGTGTAGCCAGGGTGGAACGAGCCTCGTGATGTGAGGAAGAAACGACCCTCCTGGTACGAGATGCCAACTGCACCGCCAGATGATCCCGCAAAATCGGTGAACGTCTGAAAGGATCGGTACTGGACACCTGGACCGTACGTGGCCGGGAAGAACGGAGCATCCACCAAGCCGCCACTCACTGGGTCGTTTCGCTTAGGTGCGAACGTAGGTCCTGGAATCACTAGGCGAGGTGGCGGAAAAACCCCCAGAGGATTTGGAGCATCCTGCTGGATCTGTGGCGACTGAATGACGCAAGGGATATTTCCGCCAAACCCGAGAGATGGGTCGTAGCCGCTAGCGACCAGAGCCCCAATACCTGGCTGGCCTCCATAGTTGATCGGCCCAAGAAATGCATTGACGTGCGGTCCACCGGCAGATCCTGTGGGGTTACCGGGCAGCACAGGTCCTGGAGGGGAGAACGACTGACCGTCCTCAAAGTTGGCAGTCTGCTTCCACCAACTGAACAGATACGTACTGAACGCATCGTTGATGGTGATGGGCTGGCCGAAGTAGTTGGTCCCACCAGGGGAGTCGAGCGACCACCAGAACTGCTCGCCTCCCTTATGGAAGGGCTGGTTGGTCATCAGGTTGTTGCCAGCCGGATCAGCCCCGCTGCTAGTAGGCCCGCCGCTGCCGTCAGGGAAGACGAGTTCACTGCCGCCGTAGAAGTTGTACGCCCGTGCGAACAGGCCGTTCCACATGGTGACGATGCCGCGATAGATCAGGATGCCGGTCATGAACCCGAAGTCTTGGACGTGCGTCCATTGGTGCTGACTGACGGCAGGGTTCATGCGGTACCACTGAGCGTGGTTGTTGGTGTCCACGTAGAACAGGTGCACCAGAGGATCGCCGTATGGCCTTGAGCCGTCAGGGTAGATCGGAGGCCACACGCCCATGGCAAACGTCGGGTGGATGTAGTGGGCGTTCTCTACGATCTTGGTGACCTGAACGACGGAGTTGCCAGCAGCGTCGGTGTCGTTGATCAGAGCCATGACTGACGGTTCAACTCCCCCCGCTTGAAGATCGCACCGTCGTTCGTGGCGTTGCCAGCACCAGTGCCGGAGTAGTCCACGACGAAGAACCCGATGCGCTGTCCAGGTGCATAGCGGTCCACGCTCAGACGGGCGTTGATTACCTGGTCGATGGTGGCTCCACTGACGCCGTAGTCCATCCCCATCAGAGTGGCGTTCTCAAAGAGTCGCTCAGCACGAATGCGTCGACTACCCGAGTAAGAGTCGACACCAATAGGTGCACCATACGCATGTACGCCATACCCGCCGTTGATCTCTGTGTGCAGGTAGTCAAAGCCATGTGGCCCTTGGGCGCGCTGCCCACGTGACCACGTGCGTCCGTCATCACCGCTGGAGCAGAACCACACGCTGCCGCCATCACTGACGACCATGTGCAGTACGCCACGGCGCTTGCGGTCACGCATGACTTTGAAGTCCACGATGTCAGTGGCATTACTGACCAAGCCATAGTTGCCCTGGTGGTAGCCGTAGTCGTCGTTCTGCTTGTACGCCTGTGGCGTGCTCTTCGGGTTGCGCATGTAGTGCCCTGAGAACGGCCCCACGGTGCCGACGTAGTGAGCCTTGTTGAACCAGTCATGCTCGAAGGAAAAGCCGGACTGGTTCAACTTCGGGTACCGACTACCACCCTGTGCGTGTGGCCCCAGGTTGTACGCCGCATCGTCGTCAATGGTTACCGGCATTTCTTCGAAGGAACGGCCACGGTCAGGGTGAAAGTTGTAGGCAGCAGGGCCACCAGGGACTGGGATGGCGTAGCCATTCTCGTAACCGGTGTAGTAAGCGATGACCGTCTGATAGCCCAGCGGAGCCTCAGGGCGTGGGTTGTCGTACCGCTTGTACTGTCCCTTCTTCCACTGGCTGCGATAGATCTTGTACCGCCCGGTCACCAGTCCTCGGTGATCGAACTCCTGGAGGTAGAACCACATCTCCGGTGGGTTGTAGAAGCCCGACTTCCATGGGTCTACGAGGTATGGGCCATGGCCCCACTCGCCACGAGGGATCGAGTACTTCTGACGGAATGACGCGGCCTTGCCGGAGAAGTGGTAGCCGGTGCCAGGACCGGTGTAGACGCCGTAGTTAGAGGAGTACGGATCCTGATCGGAGTTGTCTCCACGGAAGACGAACGTCCCTGTAGGGGACCCATCCTCCACGACGCCGAACATGAACGAACCCTGTTGTAGGTCATCACCGTTGTTGAGTCGACGGAAAGATCCGGTGATGTGCCAGATGAATGGGTTCGCATCGTCGGAGACGAAGAAGTCACCTTCAAGGTCGAACAGCGGTGAGTAGTCCGAGAGGTAGAAACTCTCCTGATGCCAGACCTGGTTGAACTCTGACCGGTTGAACTTGAAGCCGATGACACCCTCGCCGTAGTCGGCGTTGGCCTGCATGATGGCGTAGACGTATTCACCCTGACGCTGTGCAAAGCAACGGGCCTGCATGTAGTTGAAGCCGAAGTTGCCAGTGCCGATGCTCACGAACGTGCCAGGAACCTCAACCCAGTCACGGGCATACCCGGCCAACGTGCCAGCGGGTCGGTGCACCATCACCTTCGCGTTCATGGTGCCGCCAAAAGCCACATTGGGTGTGTACGTCTGGACAACCGCCACAAGCCCGTGGACCAACTTGCGGTCAGCGATGCTGTTCGGCACCAGGCACATGTCGAATACGTCCATCGTCTGGCCGTCGATGGCTCCGTAGTACTTGTCCTTGGAGTTACCGACGTACGTCTGATATCCGGATGGTCCATTGCCGTACCCGGTGTAGGTGTAGGGCTTGTTGTATGCCTCGTTAGTCGGAATGTTGGTGATGATCATCGGCGGGTCTTGCAGGTGCTCAGCCATTTATGAATCCGCCTGGCTGTAGTCCGTTGCGCCGTTGTACGTGTTCTGACCGCGAGCGACGATCTGTCCACCACCACCCGAGCCCGCCGTCGAACGCAGCGTCGTCGCTTCGAAGGTGAGGCTGTACTTCATGCGGATGTCGTACTTGGCCGACTCCACCTTGAAGCCCATCTGAGCGCCGTAGTACATGCCGTTAGGCGTCACCAGGTAGTTCAGGACGATGGCCGTGCACAGCGGCAACTGGCCCGGTCCCAGAGGCTCGCCAGCAACAGCACCCCATGAGAAGGACGGCTCCTCGATCAGGTGAGCACCGAACTTGAGAGCAGCCCCGCCAAGAAGACGGGTCTCGCCAGTACCTGAGGTGCGGATGGTGAAGCGCACCCGCGATGGGCGCGGAGCGTGCTGCGCCTGCTCACGCTGCTTAGCAGTGACCCGCTGAACCTGCGCGTGCAGATTTGATTGAGCGTCCATATCTCACGTCCCGTAAGGAGGCTGCTCGAAGTTGTCGCCACCGGCCTGACGACCAACGCGCTTCTGGATGGCAGGCAGTTGCAGGACAGCGGGAGTCAGTTGCGCCTTGTCCACGAACCACACGGTGTTCGGGTCCTTGCCGAGCCAGTGGCAGGTGACCTCCATCGTGTACTGACCTGACATCAGATCCATGCTCGTGCGGATGTTCGAGACGTAGTGCACGTAGTGCTCGTACGTCTGACGCTCAAAGATGCGGATTTGGTCATCCACCTGGAGCCCAGGGTGGCAGGGTGCAGTCACCTGGCCCTTGCGGTAGGAGAACAGGATGAACAGCGCGACCAGTTCAGCCATGCGCTGGCATTCACGCTCTGTGTAGAACAACTTTGTTGCATCGTTGGGCACTGCGAACAGACGCGTCTGACCGGCCAGGACATCGGTGAAGTCGATGGCTGAGGTGGTGTTGGTGGAACTGTTGTAGCCGAGCACGTAGCCACCTGCGACAGGGCCGCTGGCGTTCACGTTGGGATAGCCACCAATGACAAGCACCTCAGAGCGAACCTGAGAGTCGTCAATGACCAACTGGTAGTCGGTGAGGTTCGCGTTCTCGTGGAACTCGATTGGATGCCCGTTGATTCTGGCGTCGAGGAACGAGGACTGCGGGTCGGTGATGTAGTTGCCGCCCGTCCAGATGTTGGGCAGGCGGAAGTTAGCACCGCCGTACTCGTCGATGAAGAAGATTCCACCGATGAAGTCGACGATCTGGCGGATACCTTCCATGAAGGACTTGCTGATGAAGTAGTCGCCTGGTGTGCAGACGACAGGACCTGCGCCCAGTTCTTCGAAGTCGCCCCAGACCTGCAACGGCTTGCCGCTGGTACTCCGACCGAACATGGGGTCAGGCGCGTTCGGTGTGGCGTCACGCCAGGTAAAGCCTGCCCATGCGCACAGTTCCTTGATGGGCTCCGACCAGTCCTTGATGTACCGGATGCCGTCCTTGCCGACCATGCCATCCGGACGACCGGCCTTGTACGTGTTGCCGACGTGGTTACGCACCACGAAGTCACGTAGGCCAGCGCGATATGGATACCCGTTGTAACCGAGGTTCTGGAGATTGGTGAAGCAGACCCGGACGTACTTCGCGTTGTAAGTGCGCGGCAAAACGATGGTGATCTTCTCGTTCGATCCCTGCGTCACTGCCGTGACGTACTTGATGTTGGAGCCGTTCGGGAAGCCTGGAGGCTGTGGCAGATACGGCACCGTGTTGGTGCCCTGCCATGCACCGTTCTCGTACACCGACACGTAGATCATGTAGTTCGCGCCCTTGGTGTTGAGCACGACTTCGTTGACCTTGCCGGAGGTGCTGACCTGCACCCACTCGTAGGAGTAGTACTCGTTGGGTTGACCATTAGCGACACTGAGCCAGAACGTCTGCTGGCTGCCATCACAGGCGTGACTTCCACGGTGGCCGTAGACAGCAGCGTTCTTGCCGTACCACGGGTCGGTGGACGAAGAGTGGAAGCGAGCAACGTTGCGCCCGATGGACTCGTGGTGACCACTGGGTCCGAAAGCGGGGCAGTAGATGAGAGGGAACCGGTCGATGGGAACCATCGGCGGATAGATGTACTGCTCGATGAGCAACTTCGCCAGGTCGCGGCACTCAAACGTCATCGACCCGTCCGAGCCGATCATCACGCGGTCGATCAGCCAGATCCCTGTGAGGTACAACTGCGAGTCGTCCCGAGGGTGCACCCAACCCACAGATGCCGGGTCGTGGACGTACTTCGGGTTGCCGTTCTCGTCGTAGTTGTCTGAGCCATAACCCTGGTACGTCCGCAACACAGTGTTAGGGATGAACGCATCCCGGTACATGTTGCGGGCGTAGCCCCAGTCGGTGGGGAACGGGTTGTCCTCGTTCTCGGCGTCAGCGATACCGCCACCATCGGTGTACTTCTGATACACCGAGGAGTACGGCGCGATCTTCTCGCCACGACCAGGCGTCATGAATCCTGGACGCATGTACGTATCCACGCCCTCAGGCTGTGAAGTACTGCCCCACTGGTTCGCCATCCGGATTGTGCAGGTGGCAGCGTCTTGACCGATGCCCCGGTTGATCTCGATGGACAGCACTGCGCCGCTCATGTCGGTCTCGTGGGCATCGAGGATCTCAATGTAACGCAGCGTGCCCACACCAGCGATCTGGGACTTGACGGTACGCACACCCTCCTTGGCCCAGGTGACACGTCCTACCGGACGGTCGGCACCGACCATCGCTCCAGAAGCCATGAGCCTCTGGATCTTCTGGAAGCGGTCGTCATCCGGGTCACGCACTAGAGGAACCGTCCGTAGATGCGCTGACCACTGCCGTTGTAGTACGCCAGGATCGTCATCTCAGCGTCGTACGTGTGGTACCAGAAGTTGTGAGAACGACGCACACGGTGCGGTGCCCAGCGCGAGAACACGCCGTAGAAGTGACGACCCAGGTCATCTTGGACGAGCAGCAGAATCCGCTTACGGAACCAGATCTCTAGCGCCTCGTAGTGAGCCTGCTCCAGGATCACTCCGGAGAACGTCATAGCGGCGACGCCCGGTGCACCCTCCTGAATGATGGGCATCTCGTTCGGTCCACTGACCTTGGAGACGCTAACTGCCTTGTCGAACGACGGTGAGCCACTGTCGTTCGGGTTGATGTGCACCTGGTACGTGTAGGGCTGCGGCCCCTTCTCGTACACGTCAGTGAAGGTCCAGCGGTTGACGCTAGGACCATTCGGATCCTGGATAGGAGGTGGCGTGAATGAGGCAGGGAAAAGCGGCACAGCAACACGCACGGTCTTCGACCCAGGACCGAGCGTGTTTGTGGCAGTGTTCTCGAACTGGATCGAGTAGTCGTAGTTGCCACCCGTGACGACATTCTCATCTACGTAGTGCTGGTAGATCAGGTGACGAGAGAAAATGTTCGTCCGAAAGATCTGCACGCCGTCGCGGTAAACGCGAACGTAGTCGCCCTGACCGAGGCGACGGATATTCAGCCACCGCAGATACACGAACGGAGCAGGCGTGGCTGAGTCTTCATCGAACTCCGCGACAGCCGTAAAGCCCTGCGGCGCAATGAGCGTCATCAGTCCAGTCCTAACCCAGTTCCAGAGCAGGCATCAGGTGCCCACCAGACGTGGAGTCGACGTGTTGGCACGTGCGGATTGACCTGTCTGCGAGTTGATGAGGTTGATGACCTGGTTGGCGATCTGCTGAGCCACAGCGGCGGTCGGCACGTTGTTGTTGACCGTGACCTGGTTCGTCGCGTTGCTGACGTTGTTGACGGTCGTCTGGCCGTTGCCGAAGCCGCCACCCAACGAGCGACGTACCTGGTAGGCCGTGGGCAACTTGATGTCGCTCGGAATGTTGAAACCGCCACCCGTTAGTTGCTGACGGATCGACTCCTGGAGGTTCTTGATCTTGAGCGTGATGTCACGCTGCTCCTTGAGCGTCAGTTGCTTGTTCTTGAGGATCTCCTGGAGGGCCTGAACCTCCTGCGAAGACGTGATCTTGTACGTCTCACGCTGGAAGTCGAGGGTGTCCAACTGAGCCTGGAGAGCCACGTCGAAGGAGTTGCGACGTGCCGTAGCCAACTGCGCAGCCAACTGCTGGTAGGCGCTGTCAGTCTTCTTCGCACCAGGACGCTTGAGGTAGCGAGCCATCTTGTTCTGAATCTCGCTGACCTGGAGTTGAGCGGCCTTCTCGGCGTCACCGGCCTGACCACGTGCCTGCAACTCCGCGATCTGCGTCTCAGTAGCAGCGTCGGCTTCTTCACCCGCTGTCTGCGCCAACTTCTGACGCAAGTCGGCTTCTTGGCCCTTCAACTCTGCCAACTTCTGCGCGTTGGCGAGCGTCCCAGAGGCGTACTTCTGCTCCTCCTTGAGGATCTCGTTGATCTGATCTTGGATGAGCGTCTGATTGTCTACTCGACCCGCGATGCCCTGCTGGTACTGAGCAACCCGCAGATCCTCAGCAGCCTGAGCCTTGGAGATTCCGGCAGTGGCGACACCAGCGGCTGCCTGCTCCTCTTCGGCCTTGGTGTGCGGTCGTGAAAGCACCGACTTCTGAGTGTCGACGGCCTTCTGGTACTCAGCCTGCGCACGGATCAGTGGGTCGTTCGTAGACGCCGCTGCCAGTTGGTCAGCCAGGATTGCCGACTCATAAGTCTGATCCGCGAACTGCTTCTTGAGTTCGTTGATCTTCGTGATGTTGGCGATGTACTCGGGGTCGTCCTTGGAGAGGTGCTTGTTCGCCTCTTCAAGAGCGGCGATGGCACTCGTTGTCTGAGTGAGCGCGCCCTTGGTGTCGCCGGTACCGATAGCCTGGGTAGCGAGAGCCTGCGCGTTGTTCGCGGCCAGGTCGCGCAGCGACTTACGGTCACTCTGCAACTTCGAGGCAGCAGCGTCACGTGCAGCAGTGGCGCGCTTAGCCTCGTCGCCGCCATCGTGAGGAGCGGCGTCGACCGCTTCCTGCGCGTTCTTGAGCGCCTCCTCGTCAGCACCGACCGCTCCCTTCAAGCGGCTTGCTGTTGAGGTAGCCCCATTGGGATCGACGCTCAGGCTCTTCTCAAGATCCTTGTATCCCTGCGACTCCTTAGGAAGTCCAGAGTTATCAAGAATCGACTGCTTGATGCGCTCACCAAGTGCGCCGGTCAACGTCTCAGGGTTGAGGTTGGCACTTTCCTGGAGCGCAGCCTCAAGGTTTTCTACCTGCTGAATATTCAGTCGGTTGAGGTCGGCGATACCGTGAGCGTTAGCGATTAGTTTTGCGTACTCAGCCTCGAATGCAGCCTTCGCAGTGGCGAGTTGTGCCTCAGCATTCGCCTTCTGCTCAGAGTTCAAATCAAGACCGTCGATGTACTTCTGCTCTTCTTGGAAGTCCTTCTCGGCCTTGGTCTTGGCGTCTTCAAGGTCCTTGACGCGCTCACCTGCTGGCTTGCTGTTAGCGCTGCTGATTCGCTTGTTGACCAGTTTCGTGGTGCTGTTCAGCGTGCTGTCGAAGCCCGTGTCGTATCCACCACCGACGCTGAGGAACCCGAGGTAGCCGTTCTGGACGTGGTTCGGGTCGAGGCTGCGCTGAGTCAGACCACCGTAGACACCACGTAGGAATCCGGTGACTCCCTTGTAGGAGTTGGCACGGTCCTGCACCTTCCGGGCGTCATTGGCTGCCTGTCCACCCTCAGTGTTCGGGTCGAACCCACCGTCAGGGTCCTTGCCCTGGTTTTTCGCGGCATTCTTTTGATCGTTCTCGCCACGCAGCGTGGCGGCGATCTTGTCGGCGTCCTTGCCGATCTGACGCGACTCGTTGATCGCACCGATGATCTTGTCAAGAGCGAACGAGAAGGCGACCATTCCTGCCAGTGGGCCGAGGAAGCCAGCGCTTAGACGCGTCAGTCCACTGGTCATCCGACCGATGCTGGAAGTAGCGCTACTAGTAGCAGTGCCAAGGTTGTTGGTGATGTTCGCCAGACCCGGCGCACCAGCGTTGAACAGTGACCGGGTGAGTCGTCCACCCTCGCCTGCCAGAGCGCGCTCGCCTCGAATACCTGCCTGCGCAGAGAACCGCTGACGAGCAGTGAGGCTGGAGTTCAGCGCAGCCGCTCGCTCAGAGGACAGGAACCCACCGCCAGGTGACAGACCTCCTGCTTCGAACTGTGGGGCGAAGAAGTTGCCGATCCCTGCGCCGATTCCACGAACCCGGCCAGCAATGCCACGACCCAGGTTGATCGGGGCTCGTGCTACTTCGCGTGCTGTCAGCGGCGCGTAGCCCATGACTGCCGCACCCTCAGCGTCGAGGATCGCAGAGCCGTTGCGGGCCAACTGCGGTACCTGGCGGCGACCTGGGTTGATGAACCCGGCGAGAGTGCCAAGCGAGCCAGAGGCGATCTTGAACAGCAATGCAACCTCGGCAACCAGGACGCCTACGTCCTTGATGGCCTTAGTGAACGGGTTGCTGTCCGCGATCTGGTTGAAGACGTTGAGGACCTTCGTGACGATCTTGAGAACATCATCGAGGCCCTTAGCGAAGACACCGATGATGTTGAACACGCCGCTCTGCTGGAGCGTCGCGCCAAGGTTCTTGAAGTCGGTGCTGAGCGTCTTGAGGACACCGGCCAGGGAGTTAAGGAACCGCTGGTTCTGCTGTGCCAGCGAGCCTGCGTCCTTGCTGGAGTTGTTGAACTCGTCTGATGCTGCCTTCGCGTCACGGAGCAGACCAGCCAGGGCACGAGCCTGACGACCAGTTCCGATGAGTGCGCGAATCTGGCTCTGCTGACCAGGGTCTAGTTGGTCGTAGTTCTGGAGAACGTTGCCAAGGACATCGCCGATCTTGCCCTGCGCGAACTGCTCCGGAGTAGCCAGCGGCTTACCGGTCTTCGGTACACGGATTGCCTCAAGAGCGCCCTGGACCTTGCCGTTGTCCAACGTCGAGAGAATACGAGAAACCTGCTCAGCAGCAGCCTCACCAGTCTCACCAGTAGAACGCGTGACGAACGCCGACAGCACCGATGCCTGACGCTGGCCGAGGCCGAACTGCTTCGCCTCCTGGGCCAACTGCGTGGTGCCCTCAAGGATGTCCTTGACGGAGACACCAGTCGTTTGCGACAGGCGTGCGATTTCGTCACCGACCTGGCGCACCGACTTCACGCCAGTGAGCCCGTACGCGTCGATCACGTCGCGCAGACCAACAGCGGATTCCTTCGCCGTCAGTGCACCCTGCGAGATGTTCGACAGTTCAGTGGCAACCTGCGTGCCACCAACGAGGTCGTTGTTGTTCTTGAAGACACCCGTCAGTTCTGACGCAGCCTCAATGGTGTCGTGCAGGCTTGTAGCCGTAGCCGACGACACGCCCTGCAACTGCTGACGCAGGTTGCCCACACTGCGACCAGCAGCGTTGATAGATGCCTGGAGGCGAACGAAGGCAGCATCTGCCTGAATGCCGGTCTCGACCAGTTCCTTCAACTTCTCGAAGCCGGTGAAGACCAACTGGAAGCCAGCGAAGTTCTCGATGGCGAGACCAATGTGACGCAACTGGGCGTCAAGGAAGCCCTTGTTGCCGAACAACTTCTTGCCGAGAAGACCGCCCTCGTCACCTCCACCGCCACCACCACCAGCAGCGTCGGTGACCTTCTTGACGCTGTTGACCAGACCAGAAGCGTCGATGGCACCACCACGCGTGAACAGGTGCTGGAGGGTCTGGTAGTTCTCCTTCGACGGAGGCAGACCAACACCCTGAGCGAAGGTGCCGCGAGCGGTCGTGAGGTTCGGGTAGTTCTTGAACGCGGCGTCGTTCTTGAAGGCCGCACCAGCCTGAACAAGGATCGCGTCCTGCTGGCGAATGCGCTCGGTCTGATCCGCAATCGCACGGGTGTCCAAAAGACGCGCCTTGGCGTCTTCCAGGATGGCCCGCGTCGTTGGCTGGAGCAGAGCCAACTGCTCCGCATAGTCGGTCTTGAACTGCTGTGAAGTGGAACGGTTCTTCGCCTTGCTCGTGTCGGCTCCGAAAGCACCCGCACGAGGCTTTCCAGCAGCGTCATCCGGCTCAGGCTCACCAGCAGCACCAGTGTTCGGCGGGGGAGGTGGTGTGCCGCCACCTCCAGAACCACCGCCACCAGTACGGCGACGACCACGACCGGTACCACCGGCATTCGTGCCACCCGCCGAAGCAGCAGGACCAGAACCAGGTGCACGGGCCTGACGCAACTGGTCGACAAGAGCGCGAGCCTTGTCGAGTTCAGCCTGGAGGGATGCGCGCTCTGCCTCGTCCTCTGCGCCGAGAGCGTTGATGTCACGCTCAAGGCTCTGGACCAGCGAACGGGCGTTACGCAGCGCGCCCTTCTGGCTGGGCTTACGTGGCGGTCGCTTCTCCGACTGTGCGGTGTTGGCTACACCGTCAGGACCAACGATCTGCTCGAAGCCGCCGTACTGCTCGATCTGCTCACGGGTCAGGCGAGTGTGTGGGATTTCCTCATCGGTGAACGGTGAGGTCTCGAAGTGGCTGGCAGGGATGCGAGCGCGGTAGAGGTGGTTGAGGCCACCGTGCTCCTCCGCGTACGAACGGTCCTGCGTAACACGCAGACCCTCTTCGGTGATCTGGTCCAGGTTCAGCGGGTCGTGGCTGCCCCGGTAGACCGTGCGGTAGTTCTCCTCGGCCTCAGCGGTAGAAGCGCCAGACTCCTCAGCAGCCTTCTGCGCCAGGTACGCCTCGACAGTCGCCTTGTTCTTCTTGCGCGCCGCAGCACGAGCATCCCGGTCGGCCTTTTGGCGCTGCTTGAGCGTCAAGCCTTCCTGGTCAGCGGTGCCAGGGTCGACAACGAGTTTGTCCGGGTTGACCGTCGAGCCGTCACCAAAGTTGCGACCGGCAGAGCGAAGGTCCTTGCGCTTCTGCTGAGCAGCACGACGCTCCTGCGCCAGGCGAACCGTCTCCGGGTCACCCTCGTGCGTGTTGAGCAGGTCTTCGTCAATGGATGCGAGAGCAGCGGGGAAGGTGTTGCCAACCTCGAAGTCGCTGTTCTGCACACCGAAGGCACCGCCACCGAACGTGACGGCAGGGTCTTCCTTGATCAGATCGCGGATGACCTTCTCAGCATGTGCACGCTGCTCGGCACGCACCTTGAAGACGCGCTCGATGATGCCGGGGAGCGCCGGGTACTGCTGCTCCAGACCAAGGTCGGTCAGGCTGGCCTTGATGCTCTCGGCTGTGATGGCAGAGGCGGTCTTGTCCTGCGCCAGGATGCGCCGGAAACGCGCCTCAAGGTCGTTGGCGAAGTCCTTCGCCTTACCGCCAGACAACTTGAACTGGTTGAAGTCAGCCAGGTCGGCACGGTCAGGCTTCGGCAGTTCAGCACGGGCCGCTTCGATACGAGAGCGTGTCGCGTCGTTGCGAGCGAAGTAGTCCTGAAAACTCTCGCCTTCACGAACGTCAGCACCGACCAGGCGTCCACCACGGCGACCGCCTGAATACGCCTCAACGCCTGGGTAGGTGTAGAGGCCACTACGAGCAGGCTGTGAGAGGTCCTGGAGTGCCTCAGGATCGTTTCGGCGACGCCGTGCCTCTGCACGTACCTGAGCGTCCGCTTCCTGGTCTGAGATAGGCGCAGCGGCTGCTTTCGGACTAGCGGCAGCAGCCTGCTGCAAGATGTCCGCGACGTTGATCGGTGCGCTTTCACCGGCCTGTACCGTCCCGCCACCCTGAACAACGATGATCTGCTGACCGCCAGCGACGTTGGCGATGGTGCCGCGACCCTTGGCCTCCTTCGCTGCACCGTTCAGTTCACGGATTTGGCGAGCGAGTTCCTTGAGGCCGTCAGCGGCAGCGTTGCTATTACGACCGACTGTGGCGTTGATGTCAGCCACGCGCTTGAGCGCGTTGCGAGCCTGCGTGGCGTTGAGTTCAATAATCTCACCGACAGCCTTGCTGCTACGGCGAGCACTGTCAGTAGCCAGGATCTCCTCGTCAGTGATCCCGGCGACCGCGCTTTGGGTCTTCTTCTTCGCGTTCGGCTTGAGTTCGTTGATCTTATTGACGGCATCGACCAGACCGGCCAGTTCTTCCGTCAGTTGGCCGACGCCACGAAGGGCCGAATCCATGCCCGAGACGAGTTGGTTCGTGAGCGAACCGAACTTTGTAGCGGCCTGGTCTAGAGCGCCGAACAGGTTACGAAGGGGACCACCGGCTTGCGCCTTGTTGACCGTGCCTTCGTAGTCTTCGAGCGCGTCGATGAGGCGGTTGATACCGCCAGCAGCCCGGTCACTCTCAGCCTCGATCTTGGATGCGAAGACATCCGCATCCGTACCAAAACTGAGAAAGAAGTCGTCTTTTGCCACGACTCTACGGCCCGCCTGCCTCTAGTCCTTGAACACCCCGGCTAGGTCATTGCCGAGCATGTCACCGCCGTCATCCTCATCGGACTCAGCGAGCGAGCCCCCTCCATCCAGACGATCCGCCTCACGTTGGCGTACCGCTTTCCAGTGCAGTTCCAGTCCCTCAGCGTCGTCCCAAATATTTTCGGGCGGCACATCCTTCTCGGCATTGTTCTCGAACCAACTGAGGATCGTCAGTCCGTGCCCGATGGCCTCCTGCAAGGGCCACGGGATGTCTACGATGCGGTCGACTCCTCGGGGATAGAGACTTCGGAAGTCTCCGGCTCGTTTGCAGGACCCGACGAGGCTGAGCCAGACCCCGCCGCTTGCGAGTTTTTTGCTTCTCCGGCATCACTGATGAAGTCAGCCAGAGTGTTCGCCAACGCTTCCTGGACCGGTAGGGGCATGGAGCGCATGTCCGCAATGTTCTCGAAGAACAAGACCGTGTGGTCGTCGTCGTCGCGGCATGCGTAGAACAGCATGTTGTCCTCGTAGTGCCGCATAAAAACTGACGAGGCAGCCTGGTCGACTCTCTTGTCGAATGCTCGCTTCTCCTGCTCAACGCGAGGGATCAGGCGCAAGCCCTCCTCATCGCCTTCACGCAGGCGTTCGTATTCCTCCTGGACCTGGTTACCGAACTGCCGGTCACGCTCCAGGAGCGGCTCCCACTCAGGGTCGTCCTCGGGAGAACCCGCCTCTTCGAACTGACGCATTGCATCTCGCAGTGCGTTGAAGTCCTCCCACTCCTTCTTGAGGAGGACCTCACGTCGAGCACGCGTTGTACGGTCCGGGTCGTCGAGGTCCAGCACGTACGAGCGCAGGTCGTCGTCGCTCATAGCCGAAATGAACGCTTGTGCGTTCACCGCAGCGTCCGATCCGCTGTCGCGGCGAGCCTCAAGAGTGGCTCGGTTACGCGCAGCAGACGCTTCACGGATGGCCATCTCACGCTGGAGAGGCGATGGCGGTGAGACCCAGACCGCTACGTCATCCTCGGTGGACTCCTCGTCCGGCTTGCGTACGCCGTCAGGTCCGAACCGAACGTAGGTGCCTCGTGCGTACAGGGCTTCAAGCCGCTTACGCTTTTGGATGCTCGTCAGTTTGCTTGCGTTGCCCATTTAGGGCGCTCCTCTGTGTCAGATCCAGCCCGTGTCGTGGGACCTGGCCCGAAGACCAGGCCCCACGCACAGGACGTGCGGGGTACTGCTAGACGGCCTTACCGAACTCTTCGCCGTCCTCGATGTGGTACGGCAGACCCTTGAAGATGTTGAGAACACCGCTGTCAGACTGCCAACGGATAGTGCTCGTCATCTTCTGGCCCACCCGACCCTCGTATCCCGGAATCTCAAAGCGAGCGTCCGGAACGTGAAGGGTCTTGAGGACGGTGCCGACCGGCTGGGACGACGTACCACCCGTGTCCGGGTTCATCAGGCGGATCTGGAGAGGAAGCGTCACAGAGGACTGCGGCCCAACAATGTCTGCCGGGTCGACACCAGTCATCTGGTGCAACTTCTTGAACAACGCCGAGATCGTGATGGGCTTCATCTCGATGGTGCCCGACACGTCGGGAGCGTCGACAAAGTCGCGCGCCACAGCGTGAGGGTTACCGAACTCGAAGTCGTTCTCCAGGGTCACGCGCCAGTCGACGGTGACACTCTGAACATCACTCCACCGGTAAGGGTTGGAGTTGGTCGGCGTTGCAGCAGGAGCCTGCCCAACGTAGACCTCGATGTCCTTTCCACGGATGGCCGCAGGCTTCACAGACTGCGTTGCGTGGACTGCCTGGCTGTAGGTGACACCCGCCGTGATCGACCCGAAGACGATGCGGATCTTCGCGCCGCTAGCCGGGGCGACCGTGAAGGTCACGCCAGCGTCATCGGCGGTGTAATCCGTGCCTCGCGTCATACGGACGCCGTTCACCGACACGTTCAGGGCGTAGAGATCATGGCCCTGCTCGTTGTACAGAAGCGCGGTCAGCGGCGTGCCGCCAACCGTGTACGTGTAGGTGGTGGTTGTTCCGTCACCTGTTGCCTTGATGAGATACGGCGCGCCAGGGATGTAGTAGATGCTGTCCCCGCGAAGCGAGAACGTCTCTCCTGCATTTGCCCGGAGGCCGTACCGGTAGGAAGCCGACTCAAGAGTCAACTGGGGTACCGCAACGCCCTGAACGACGTTGAAGGCACCCTGCGTGCTCTTGAATGGGCTGATGATGTCTACCGTCTGGTTGATGGCCAGCGGGTAGTTGCTACCCGTCAGTCCATCAGTGCCGAGCGTGCCGCCCCCATCGCCTTCTGATGCGTTGGGGTCTGCGCCGCACAGCAACGCTTCCACCTCCGTACTCACATCGAGTACGTCGAGGGAGAACGTCAGGTCGGGAACGTCACGAACGATTCCGACCGAACGGTAGTTACCCAGTTCGTAGACACGCTCCTGTGGGATGTTGAGGTTGCCCGCACCACCCGTCTGAATACGGTCGACAATGAACTGGTTCATTGCATGGAGGATCTGACCTGCCTTGATGGCCATGAACTCGCCTCCTCTCTAGGGACCATCGTGCGTCAGTGAACAAAGACCGTCCGGATTCAGCCCCTCAACCTTCACCGGAAGATCTTCCTTGCATCCGCTACCAGGGTTTCCCCTAGATACCGGAAACCTTCGGCACCACCGGCTTGCAGATAGTGCTTGCCCTTGATCTCGCGCCGGATCCGCTTGCGTCGGCTCTTCACGTTCTTGAGCGAGGCAGCGTTGATTTCGCTGGCGAGGTACAACTGGTCACCCGATGCGCCAGTACGCGCATCCACGGCTGTACCACCCACACCAGCAGCCCAGTAGAGGTTGTACGGAATGGTTCGTCCGATCTGAGACCGCACCGTGATAACGGCTGGCGGGTTCAGGATCTTCGCCGTCCTGTTCGTTCCGATTTCCTGGATAAGGAAGTACGGAGCCTTGGCCTTCATGGTCGCGGTGTCGAAGTCGATGAAGCCCTTGTGGGCGCTGCTCGGCTGCCAGTTGATGTAATCGGCAAACAGGCCGTCTGTGGTGGGACGACCCTTGCGTGGCGGTGCGACCGGACGCGGAATCCTCGTGTGGTACGTGCCTCGTGAGATGGTCGTGGCGAGTTTCGCCGCCTCAGCCTCACGGATCTTGATGGCCGCTCGGAACGCCTGAGCCTGCTTGTTCGCGTTCAGGAACCGCTTCGCCTTGGGCGACAGCGGAACGAGGGAGGCCATAGAACCTGTGTCGGAGACGCTCGGAATCAGACTTACGCCTTCATGCCAAGGTGCTGATCCAGACGTTCAAGCATCTGTACCAACTCCTCGTTGCGCACAGTGCCCGTGTCGCTCTTCACCAGGTCAAGCACGCTGTCGTGATAGGAGTTGAGGCTGTCCAGCACCAGATTGCGGAAGGCGATCTTTTCCTGCTGGGACAACTTCGGGTAGATCTCACGCTCAGCGAAGCCCATGATCGACCCGAGAGCCCGGTCACGACGCGCCTTCAAGAAGTCCTTTACTGCGACGCTCACTCGGGCATCCTTACTGGATTCTGGTCCACGTAGTCCCGAACGATGAGTTCCGCGAAGAACAGGTGATGCTCGTACGGGGCGACATCAGCAGGAGCCCGCACGTACTGGAACCCCATTACCTCTAGCCGCACGATCAGCGTCGGCGTTGCGGCGTTGTAGTTGTACATACCGATGAAAGGACTGTCGGTAAGACCGAGGTAACGGTCAGCGAGATCGGAGAACAAAGACGCTCCGATACCGTCACTCTCCGCATACAAAGCCATATTGAACCGGTAGTCACGGGAGAAGCGACCACCCAGTTCGTACTCCTGGAGGTCGCCTGGATCTCCCTGGTCCAGGGCCAAGGTGTTGAACCGCACCTTGTCCTGCTCGTAGATGGCGAACTCCGGGTAGAACTCGACCACGCTGATCGGGTACTTCACAGCCATGGTGGGCGTGGCACCGATCCAGCCACTGTTGGCGAGCGTTGTCTCCAGGTCGTAGAACACCGACTGACGCACCATGCGAGGACGCCAACGGACGTAGCCGCCTTCGCCTTCGATCTCAGGTTGAGGGCCGAAGGCACCAGCGATCAGTTCATTGTTGATGCTCACGGGCGGTCCTCACCCTTGGGGAAGCAGTGCAACTGGTACACAGTCGCCTGGCCCAGTCCGATGGGCGGTGCGAGGAACCCGATGTTGTATCGCACCTGGCCAATCGCTACTTCGATGGCGTCCTTCACCTTGGCGAAGTCCACGTCTAGGAGCGTGAGCGTGACCTTGGTGTCGCGGAAGGTCCCCACGATTGTCTCGTTGTCGGTGCGATCCGCCGCGAACTCCACGGCACACGGGACTTGAACCGGCGTGGGGGCTTCGACCACTGGTGCGATGCGTGGATCAAGGGGAGAGCCCTCCGAGTCCAGAACGGTGCCAACAGGAAACGTGCGTACCTCGCGGAAATAGAAGGTGGGTCGATCCTCCGTCTTCTGAGGGAGACCCAACTGCATAGCGAAATGGATGTTGGTCCGAAAGACTGCCGGATCGAATCCGAGGATCGGGTCAGCCATTACAGAATGCCGTAAGCACCGAGGAAGTCACCGGGGCTGCCGCCGATGGCACCTGCATAGAAGTCGTACAGGTAGCCCGCGTACGACGGCCCAGAGACCGACCGAGCGGAGAACGCGTCGAGCACAGTCACGTCCTGGTTGTACGTCTTGAGGTACAGCAGGCGGTTCTTGATGTTCGACAGTTCTTTGAGCATCTCAGTCAGCAGGTTCGCGGAGTTCTCCGTCGTGAACTCGACGGGACCAGCCTTTGCCGTAAGGCGCGTCTGAGTGCTCAGCAGGCGGTTGCGGATGATTTTGATGCCCGCGTACAGGATGACCAGAGCAATGTCTTCACGCCCGATGTCAGGCCCGCTATCACTAAGCGGGGTGACGATGCCGTCAGGGTCAGCAGAGTAAGGCTCCACGAATCCATCGAGGCGCACCTCCCAGAACGCGTCTGCCAGGTAACCAGCAAAAACGTCGTCTCCAACGCCTGCGAACACGTCAGATCCTGGCGGGGACACCTCTCGCTTGAGAGAGTCCACGTAGTCCGACAGATCGACACTCACTACGCAACCTCCACGACGTTGAGAGCCATATCGGCAGCCTTCACGGCAGTGATGGAGAAGCGCACTGCTTGCGGCGCACCGACTTGAGAACCACGTGTAGATGCATGTCCATTTGCGATTGCTTCGAGCAGTGCAGCGTGCGACAGGTTGATGCTGGAGCCGCTTCCACCGGTGCTCTGGCCGGTGAGCACCAGGTCGAGCAGCACGTAGAGGTGCGCAGAGTTGGTTCCAGTGGCTGATCCGGTGAACCGAGCGTCCTTGGCGACCTGGTTCTGGGTGCTCGCAACCCCGATAGCGCGCCCAATAACTCTCTTAATGCCACCAATAAGCGCCATGGTGAGGCTGCTAGAAACGGACATACCGGTCGAAGTACGTCGTCGTCCGAGACGTACAGAATCAGACGCCTGTCCAAACGTGCTTCCAGAGGCCGCTGTGGTGTAGTTGAGGTGGGCCTGAGCACCCGCTACACCCCTGCTGACCTGCGAAAACGCGTAAGTGACCGCCGATGAGGCTTGTGTGCTGGAGTGGCCAACACAAAAAACAGTAAAAGCGGCTCTGTTACGGAGCCGATCCAGCGATGTTGCCGCTTGGCCGGTGGCGCGCATCGCCAAGCCGACGTACCGCCGCACGTACGCCGACGTGCTGCCCGCTCCAGCGGTGCTGCCGCTGACGCCAGCACGCTTGCTGACCCTGACAGACCCAAGAGCCTGACCTGATGCCGTAGCGGTGAAGGCGCGGGTCTCCTGCATCCGGACCTGGACGGATCCGCGCCCTTGGCAGGTGACGTAGTACCCGGCTGTCTTGCTGACCGCCAGGCTGGTGCTGGCAACCCCGTGGACCGATCCAGCGACTGAGGCTCGTCGACTGGCTGTCGCCGAAGTGCTTCCGGCTCCCTGGGTCGACGAGACGAACGCAGCCCGGACCCGCGTAGAAGCGGAGGTCTGAGCGCTTCCAGAAGCGGTCACGTCCAGGTAGACGGAGCGGCTGACACAGAACGAGGTTGTGGACGCCTGTCCGTATGAAGCGCCGCTGTAGTAGTGACCAGTGCTGTCGTAGGCGTACGACGTACCTACGCCACTGGCTGAGGTGGAGAAGGTCTCCGTGAGGGAGATCGTCGCCCTACTGCTTGCTGAGCCAGTAGCAGTGGCGCTGAAAACAGCCGTCTTGATGACACTGGCCGAATCAGACGCCTGACCATTTGCTGTGGCTGCGACAGGGAGCGTGCGGCGCAGGTTGATGGCGGCGCTAGCAGTGCCCTGCGCGGACCCCGTAAAGACATGTAGGACCCGAACAGACAGTGAGGTGGTGCCGGTACCCATCGTGCTCGTGATGAGCACCTTGCCGCCGTACAGCATCGACTGCGAGGTGGCCGCACCCGAAGCCGTGGCAGAAAAGGTCTGAGTTCGAGAAAGAGCAACCGATGCTGAGCCCACTCCTGTCGCCTGGACGCGGAGCGCATAGGAAGCCCGACTGGTAGCGCTCGTAGTTGCCGTGCCGTTGACCTGTGTCGCCAGGCCCTTGGACAACCGCACCGCAACTGAGGTGGTTCCTGCACCTGAGGCTGTGCTTGTGTAGCGACGTACGTTGGCGACGTACACGCTGTCGGTGCCTGTGCCAGATGCCGAGCCTGTGTAATAGCCGAACGTGACCGCGTAGGCAGAAGTAGTGCTGGCACCTGTTGCAGTCAGCGAGAACGTACGGGTGCGACCCAGACGAAGAGAAGCACTACTGACGCCTGAGCCTGTCGCTGCCAGGACATAGTTCGCGGCGATCTGAGCAGCATCAGCGGCAGAGCCAGAGGCGCTTCCCTGGAAGCCCTTGATGGCACCGCCAGTAACGGCGGTGACGTACGGAGACAGGCGAACGTCGTAGGTGACGTTTTCACTGGAAACAGGCGTAACAAAGTTCGCCTGCACCACCACGTCGTAGTTGACCGGTGATGGCAGCAGGTTGTAGTTGAGTAGGAGATTGTGATCTCCCGGATCTTTCGGACCTGTCGCGTTGGTGTAGGACTCGGTGCTAGCGAGGTCGAGCAGTAGAGCCACTCAGACCTCCTAGGTCAGGGTTGAGCCGTCCCAGTAGACAACTTCGACTGCCGCCAGAGAACTGTTGACGCTGGCAGAGACGGTAAAGAGAAGCGTCTGTCCCACCTGGACGATGAGGGATCCTTCTTCTGTTGAAGAGTCCTGCGCATTGGCTGCTACGAACATGGTCTTTGAGGCAACCGCAGGCTGGTTGGTCACAGTCATAGCCGTGCCGTAACGAGCAGTGGCAGAGGTAGCGATGGTCTGCGCACCAGCACGATTAACGCTTGTCAGTGTTGTTCCACCAGTCACTGTCATCTGGGTTGCTGCCGCATTTCCGATGGAAGTCTGCGGTGTCTGGTAGCGACGGAAGACAGCCGTGTTGTTGCAGCCCTTGGAGATACGGTAGATGTACAGCGGGTTGGTGCCCGTGTTGGTAATAGCCATTAGAGGCTGCTCAGTGTTGGAGTTACCGAGCGTCACAGCAGGGCTGGATACGCCCCACGTGCTGTTCAAGCCAGCCGAAGAGGCGTAGTACTGCGGCTGGTTCAAGATCAGGATGTCGCTGTTAGAGAAAACAGCCGCAGAGGTACCGAGGGCGATGTTGACCGTCGCCGTGCCGGAAGTCCAAGCAGTAGAGCGCACCCGGAAGGCGAACATGCCGCCGAAGACGCCACGGAAAAGGCCATTGCTGGAGAAGTTGTTGGCGAGGCGTCCACCGTTGGACTGACGGCTGTTGACTAGGATCCAGTTCGTCCCGTCCATGGTGACCTCAGTAATCATGGTCCCCACCCAGGTGCCGGTGATCTGCACCGACCAGGAAGAGTTGTCACCGGACGGCTGCAACATCACAGACTGACTGACGGCAGTGATGGTCCCTGCCACCGTTTCCCGAGCATCGCTGACCTGGAGCGAGCCATCAGCGATGACGTTCGCCAACTGCGTACCGCTGGCCCCACCGATGCGAACACGCTGCCGGAGGGCCTGGGTCGTGCCGTCGTTGTAGGTAACCAGTTCGTTGTCGACGTACTGGGTCGGCGCTGCGGATGCCTGTACACCAAGGCGGAAGTCAGACATCAGACGGGCACCAATCCTGTTTGGGTTACCCCTTGCTCAGGAGCAGAGGGATAGAACGCGGCTACGTGATAGGTATTCGGGTCGTAGGTGTCTCGGACAAAGGAGTAGGACCCGTCGATGGTGCTGCTTGTGGTTGTCTGAACGACCTTGTTGTCGCTGTCACGGATCAACTGCATGAGCGCACCGCCATAGAAAACGGTGCCGTCGCTGTTCCGAACAAAGCCAGCGATGTGCTTGGTCGGGAAGTCCACCCGATAGTCCGGCTGTACTCCAGGCGGGTACTCGTACATGAAGCGCCCGTAGATCAGCGCACGAGCCACCACGTCACTGACGCTCGTGGTGTCGGTGATGCTGCGCGAACCGACGTATGCCCGTGTCGGTGAGTCGCTGGTTGTGAGCGTCTCCGTCGTGGTGCGAGGGGCTACCACCTGACGGGCAACGACATCAGTGGTTGTGTAGGTGTCTGTCAGTGACCGAGGGTGATTTGCCGCACGCGTCACGGCGTCTGTGACGGTCGTAGCGTCACTAATAGCGCGGTTGTAGACAGCGGCACGGGTTGGCGTCTCTGAGGTCGTCAGCGTCTCTGTGATGGCCCGAGGAAAGGAAGCCACCCGAGTCAGCGACTCACTTGTCGTTACCGAGTCGCTGACCGGGTTGTTGTACTGCGTACGGACACCGGGCGTCGGGACGGTAACGGCAGCGCCGTTTGCGCCGCCGACAATGAACTTGATAACCGAGGTAGTGCTCTGGTTCAGAGTGTTTTTAGTATCCGCAGAGGCGATGGTGTATCCGATCAACAACACCTCACCATCACCCAACGTGTACTGCGGTTGAGATGCTGAGGTGACGCTGATGTTGTTGGTCTGCGCTGCCGTCCAGGTACTCGCTGCAAAGTTGCTGCTGAACAGCAAAGTGCGCGTGCCACCACCTGTGGCTACGCGATAGACGCCGACCTGAACTGTGGCACTACCGGTTGCCAGCAGGGCCGGGGCGGTGAAGGTCAACGACCCTGCGAAAGTCCACGTGCCAGCAGGAATGACCCGCTGTGCCGAACTTGTGGAGTTCAGCGCATAGGTACCAGTTGTGTTGTTGAAGACCCAGCCGTTGTTGACCCTGGTGTCCCCTGCTGAACCGGAAGCAGCGAAAGGGACGACCGTCTGTGTCTGTGCAGCCGTGTACGACAAGGTTGTTGTGTTGTTGGCAGCACCCAACGCCGTCGTGTCCAGTAGTCGGACGGTGCCAGCACCGGTCAGGGTCTGGTCAATGGTTCCTGTAGTGGGATAGAAGACCTGGGCGGTAGTTCCTGCCACAGCGCCTCCTAGATGTTGACCGTCTCAGTGATGGCAACCGAGTCGCCAGGCACCAGGGTCGGCGGGTTGGGCACGGCAGTCTCGAAGACCAGCGTTCCGGCAGAAGCAGCGTTGAAGACACCGATCTTGTTGATCGTGTTTGTAGAGCCGTCGTTGACGTTGGCCGTGAACGTGTTGGTCAGCGTGTAGAACGAGTTGGTGCCCGTGTAGGAGAAGGCAGCAACAGCCCGCACGAGGCCACCAGAAGCCGCAGCCAACTCGCTGGTCAGCGTGGTGTCGGTAGCAGCAGGAGCAGTCGCGTTCGTCGTCAACGCGATGTACTTAGCAACCGCAGCGACCGTGCCGCTCATCTGGTTGGCCTGGAACGACGTGCCAGCGTTAGTTCGCATCGGGCGTCTCCTCGATGGTGTCGGCAGGCTTCCCGACAACACAGCCGAAGTGCTCTGCCAGCATCTCGGCGAGCATCGGCTTCTCCGGGCACTCGACCCAGGTCGGTGCCTCAGTGAAATGAGCGTCGTAGACGCCGCCATTCAAGGTGATTGTCTGGAAACACTGGAGCAGCGACCAAGAACGGGGCAAACGGGTGAAGTTCACCAGTTCCTGAGGGGCCTCCTGATAGGAGATGGTGACGACATCGTTCTCGTCACGATCTGCCGTCGCGGAGTGCTTATTGCCCATGAGGAGGATGAACTCGTCCTCATTGGCTTCATCGAGAGCGGCCATGATTAGTCCTCGTAGATCTTGAGAGCGCCGGGAGGCAGCGTCGCTGTGTCACCGGTGAGGATCGTCTTGGCTACGTCGAAGGTGCCGTAGTAGAGGATGTTGCCGTTCGTGGCGGCGTCGATGATCGCCCACTGGGTGATCGTTCCCCAGTCAGCCGTGGCAGTGGCGAACGAGATCGTGTTCGCATTGCTCTTGAGCGTCTGACCAGCAGACGGCGCAGCAGCAGGCCACTGCGTCAGGTTGTTCGCCACCGTGGCACGGGCGTATGCACCACCAGTGACCTCCACAGCGCTCGGCACCGCACCTGTGCTGCCCTCGCCGACAGTGCCGGTGGTGAACAATGCGATGTACAGGTTCGCCGGAGCCGAATACGCCTGTCCACCAATGAAGGTGTCGAGGACGGTCCGCTCCAGGTAGTCGCTCTTAGATCCAGCCATCGAATGCTCCTCAGACGCTCAACTTGAAAGTGGAGTACTCGAAGTTCGAGTACGTACTCCCGGTGACGGTGACGCGGAACGTCCACTTCCCTGGAGCAAAGCCAGTCGTGTCCTGGAAAAGAACGAAGTCGCTCGTGGCAGTGCGGTAGGTCATTGCCACGTTCGATGTCGTCGGCGATTGGGTCTTGCGATCCCTGCCGGGTGCCCAGAAATCGACATGCGCTCCTGTCGGTGCAGGATCGAGAGGCAGGCTTGTCTCCGGATCGGTGGCCGAGACCACGATCCGGAGCGCATCGCCCACGTACAGCGTCATTAGATGACTTCGACCTCACCGATCTGGAGTGTGTTTCCGACCAGGACATCGGCCTTCACGACAGCCTGTTCAAGGACGGTCGTCTGAATATTCGGAACCAGAACAGACTCGGTAACCGCTACTGCTTTCTCGGCAGCAATAGCGATGCTGATCGGTTCCGGAGTTGGCACTAGGCGCGACGCATCTGGCGCGGTCCAGGCGGCGTGGCACCGGTAGTCCCACCACCGACCGGACCCATCTTGTCGAACTGCTCCTGGTCCTTCTGCGTGACCCGCTTCATGGGGTTCGCAGCCTGCTCGCGGCTCTCCAACTCACGGAAACGCTTGAGCGACAGGTCGGTGTCCTCAGCCAGTTCGATCATGCGACGCAGCGTGCTAGCCGAGTCGATGACCGACATGTACTCGTCCCAGGCCACCTCGCTGGCAACGAAGATGCGCTTGATGTCCTCGTCGGATAGAGCGTTCGGGTTGGTCTGCACCGAGATGCTCTCGGGCACCATGATCGGGCGGAACTGACCGTTCACGAACGGGTCGAACTGCTTGTCGCGGATCCGATCCTGCGTGAGGATCCGCTCGTAGGTCGTGATCTTGAACTTTTGGTGACCCGAGACGTGCACAAACTGCTCGTCGCCGCGACGGTCCTCGCGGATCACGTAGTTCTGGGCGTCGGAAACCGACTCCCACTCCTCAACGAAGCGCTTCTCAGCCTCGGTGACCGAACCAGTGACACCCAAATCCATGACAGTCATCCATTCCTCCAGAGCCGATTCCAGTTCCATACGGAGTGTCGGACAGACGGGTGTTCAGATTCACGGCACTCTGTTTGCAGCCCATGGTGGGCTTCGACCAAGGAGGTCACATGCCGTACAAGAACATCGGCCCGAAGAACGGGACAGGCGTCCGCATTACCTGGGTGAAGGACAGTCACATGCAAGCGGTGGTCGCTCCGTTCACCGAAGGGATGCCCGAGGAGGAGTTCATTCACGGGGACGGTGCAACGTGGATGGACTTCACGGAGCGTCGCCACGTGAACGACCTGATCCGCGCACTGCGTGACGCCCGTGACGACGTGTTCGGGAAGGACGCTTAGTCCTCGACCACGATGAGAGCGACTGAGGTTTTCTCGTCAAGCAGGGTCTGGACGGCTGCCAGAATGGCTTCCTTGTCCTGCAAGACGCGGATCTTGTCCGTGTAGCCCAAGGCATCGCGCTGCTCCAGCAGAGTGGTGAGCGACTTGTTCAGCACATCTCGGGCTGCGATGGCGCTGTTGATCTCATTCGTGATCTTCGTGGCTTCCGATTCCATACCTACACATCGACAACGACGAAGCCCCGGCTCCACAAAGGAACCGGGGCTTCGTCGAAGCGGGAGAACTAGGCAGGCTGGTTGCTGTCAACCAGCAGGCGCGCACGCTCCGGGTGGTGGATCAGCAGACCCGTGTCCCGGCGAGCGATGTAGTGCCAGTACCCGGTGTCCAGGTCCTCGAACTCCTTCGACTTGAGACCACCGAAGAAAGCGAACTTTCCGGTGTCGCGGGCCATGACCCACATCTCGTTGCCGGGGAGGTACGGGGTACCGTCCTCGTCCTTGTAGTTCTTGAGGCGCACGATGGTGCATCCACGGTAGGTACCGAGGACACCCTTCTGGCGGATCTCCTCAAGAGTCTCCGGACCGTATCCCTCGAAGTCCACGATCTGGTCGACCATGCTCGGACGACCGACGATCACGACCTCACCCGTGCGGGTGGCGTCCTGGACCTGACGGATGGCGTTGTCCAGGGCTGCCTTCGACAGACCCGGAGTTGCCACGTAGTACGGCGAGCCGACCGGAATGGCCTGCTCAAGAACCGTGTGGATGCGGCGGTTGATCTCCGCGTCCATACGCTGGATGGCGAGGTCACGCAGAGTCTGCGCGCTCTCGGCGAAGTTGTTGGTGAACTTGTCCTCGAACTCCCAGACGTGAACACCAACCATGTCGCGCGGAACCTCGGACACCTCGCTCGTGAGCGAAGACGCCTCGATGTAGCCACCGCGAGCCATGTAGAACGCCTTGAGACCGCCAGCCTCACGGACGAAGATGCGACCGTTGAAGTCGGTCGTCTCCGTCTCGATCCACCGGTCGACCAGGGTCTCGTACTCGAAACCCAGGAGGATGGATTCAGTCATCTCGGCGGCGAAGTCAGCGCGCCACTTCGGGTCGCCCCAGTACTGGCGTGCCTCCTCGTTCGCACGGTCGGTGAGTTCACGCTTTACGCGCTTGTCCTCAGCCGAACGACCGAACGCGTCGACCAACTGCTTAGTGATGTCAGACATTTGCTAATCCACCCCCCTTCTAGAAGGTGAGACGGGCCTCGAAGAGGCCAGTCGACGGGACAGCGTGCTCCACCTGGAGCCAGCCGTTGGTTGCATCGCCAATCGCCCACGTGCCGTTGGAGGCAGGCGTGAGGTAGTCGCCTACGACCGGCGTGCCAGCGACGAGGGTTGCCCCCGGCTGGACGCGACCGTCGTAGAGCGGCTTGTCGGCGGTGTTCTTGAAGTAGACCTTCACTCCCACGCCGTGGACCATCTGAGCAAAGCGCGCCAGAGGGACAACGGTGAACGGGAAGTCCTGGGGAGAGGTCAGGAACGGGTCCACTCCCTGGAACTGAATGTGCTCGTAGACCACGATGCCGCTCAGAGCAGTCGGAGCGGAGGCCGCAGTCGGACGAACGAGGACGTTGCCCGCACCAACCTGAACAGCAGTGCCGATCAGGTAAGGCGATCCCGTAGCGGGCACCTTGTTCCGACCGTCACGAACGATGTTCTCGAAGGAACGGAATCCGAAGTTACGCGTGTAGGACATACTGACTTACACCTCCTTCCTATGCGAGGCCGAGGATGGCGCGGCGAGCCGAAGGCTCGTGACCCGTTCCACCCTCGCGGGTTCCAGACATCGCGGACGCGGTGTCAGTGGTTGCTGTGCTGGTGGAAGTGCCCTTGAGGGCCTTCCACTCGTCGAGGCGGTCCGTCCAGGCTGCTTCATCAACGTCGGCCCACTTGCTGGCCTTGTCGTTGATGTACTCCTCCGGGAACAGCCCGAGGTTACGAACCTGAGCCGCACGGTCGGAGGCGATCTGCGCCTTCTCGGCCTCTGCGTCCTTGGCAGCCATATCTGCCTTGAGCGCAGCAGCCTCGTCGGTAGCAGCCTTGAGCGACACCTGTGCGGTGTCCAGGTCGCCGTTGAGACGCTCGTTCTCGGTCTTGACAGCAGCGAAGTCCTCGGCGAGCGAAGCCTTCTCAGTTGTCAGTGTGTCGACCTGCGCCTTGAGGTTGTCCCGCTCAGCGGTGAGCGTCGCCGTGGCGTCGCGCACGGCCTTGTCGAGCAGGGCCTCGTGGGTCTCCTTGGAGATGGTCTCCTGAGTGTCGTCCATGTGCTTTGTTGTCCCTCCTTCCGATGCAGCGTCGGTCTTTTTAGTGGTGGATGACGAAGGCTTCTTCGCCGGAGCACCGGGCGCAGGCTTCCCTGCGTTCTTTGCTTCGGCTAGTTGCTTCGTCTTTTCGACTTCCTCGGTCTCTGCCTCGTTCTTGTGCTTCTCCAAGGCAGCAGTAATCCGCGTACGGATCTCTGCGAGTTGGTCGTCCGAGTACATTTTCGCGTTCGATGCCTGGTGGATGTACTTCCAGGCAGCGAGCGCATGTGACTCGGTGTCGATGGGATAACGCTTGATCTTGTCTTCTTGAAGACCAGGGTCTGCGTATTCCACCGGGCCGTACGGCTCGGACTTGTCAGCGAGATCCAGACGGTCGAAACCGGAGGGTGTTCCAGACTCACTCACTGCCCAGTCCGTACAGAAAGGGCACAGAGATGCGTCATGACGGGCACCGTCCGGCTGCGACAAAAGCAGACCATCATGGATGTCCAACAAAGACTCGCTCACTGCACCTCCTCGACGTGATGCTTCGATCCAGACACGCGTCAGTTTGAAATCAACGGTCTGACATGGAGATCACGGTCGCCATTAGGTGCTCCCAAGCGGCTGGGGACACCTCAGAACCACCGTCTGTTACCTGCCGGTATGCGACCTCAGTGAGTTCGGCATATCGACTGGCTTCATCGCGGATGGCCTGCTCATAGACGTTCGCGTGGGCGCTGGCCCAACCCGGCTTGACCGGAGGGATGATCAACGCACCGCCACGGAACGTGGGGTTGACGATGTGACGAATAGAGGTGCGCTCCTTGATGTGGGAGCAGTGGTCCTCAGGCTTCATGTACTCGAACTGCTTGTCGCAGCCGTTCTCACCAGCACAGTGCACGTGGGTACCGCGCACCTCCATGCTGTAGAACAACGAACCCGCCTCGTCGGCCTGGTCAACGACCGCCGACTCGAACGGGAAGATGTGCGACCACAGGCCCGAGAGCGCCTCGATTTTCGCGGTACCGGTCGACGCCTTGTCCTGGGACAGGTCGATGGTGCGCGTTGAGGCGAAGAAGCCGACTGGCTGACGTTGCTTGTGCAGCATGTTCAGTGGCGCGTACTTGATCGAGTACTCGCCCATCGCCAGGTCGTCCTTCGTCCAGAACTGCTTGTTCTGGTTCGGGTTGTCGGCCTCAACGAAGTCGCCAGCGATCCATTTGATGAACGGGGAGCCGCTCTTGGTGTCGAACTCCCAGTCAGCAGCGGCAGCGAAATCCTCGGTCACGTCGCTGGCGGCACGCACAACTCGCGCCGTGTTCGCTAGGAACAGGCGGTTGTTGCGCTCGATCAGCAGGGTGTCCATTACCCGGCGACCCACACAGTGCCCTTGCCAGAGCCGGTGGCCTGGATGAAGACGCCGTTGTCGCACAGCAGTTCGTACGACAAGCCGTAGGTACCAGCAGCACCGCCGACCAGGACAGGTGCACCCGTGTTGTCGGAGCCGTTGTAGACGACAACGCTGGTGAAGCCGGTGTAGGTCATGCCGACAACCGACAGCGCATCGGCGTCAACGACACCAGTGGCAGTGAAAGGAATCGCGTTGGCCTGCATTACGCGTGCTCGAATGCAGAGCCGCCAGCACCGTTGATGCGGACAGGAGCGTCCTGCTTCACGGTGAGGTCGTTGGGCGTAGCCGCGTTGTCCTTCGGACGCCACGGGATGTCGTGCATGTTGACGTTGTTGGCCAGCGGGTTGGGGTAGTTGCTGGCCTTCGGGTACGCGCCCTCGGGCGGGTTGTCAGCGGTAGCCATTGCTTATCCCTTGTGCGGCTTGAAGGGCGGGTTGGCCTTGCCGTCCTTGAGGGGCGGGTTCTTCTTGCCGTCCTTCATCGGGTGCGGGTCGTTGCTGTTCGGGCTGTTCTCACCGAACGGGTTGGTCATGGGCTTGGCAGCGGCCAGATCAGCAGAAGACGGCTGCTCGCCAAGAACCTCTGCGCGACGGTCGCGGTCAGCGTTGGAAAGAGCCTGGTACGAGGAACTCATGGTTAGTCACGCTCCGTCTTCATCTTGGTTTCCTTCTCACGTGCGGCGTGCACGTTCGCAAGGTGGTTGAGGGCCGCTCCCTCAGACGCAAAGTTGCGCTGGCAGTACTCGCAGGTGAAGGTGTTTCCTGCCGCTGCGTCGTCCGACTCATCGTCGGCGATCATGGCGCTGAGTGCGTTCATGACCTGAATCGCTTCCGGGCGGTCTTCCTCATCGCAGTTGCTGTAGTACTGCGCGACTTGGGTCCAGGCAGTGATGAGCAACTGCTGGAGCCACGGGTCGTCGTCCAGGTCAGCGAACTCCGTGGGGGAACCCTCGGTCTTTACGCCAGCCAGGCGAGCGCTGTACTGGCGGATTTCGTCGGTGAAGTTCGAAATCCCCTGGAAGTCGCTGACGACCTCCGTCTTGAAGTTGCCCGGAGTGCCGCTGATCTTGGTGACCGACCGACGCTCGGGAGCGGTATTTACGACATACATGGACCCACCACGGCTACCGGCAAGGATCTCCTTGTCGGGCGTGGGACTGTCGGCGGCAGCCTGATCAGTCACTACAACCTCCTGAAATGGCGCACCGCTCGGACACAAGACCTATCGGCGCGCGCCTTGTTGTGATTGGACGAACGTCGCTATTGAGGAGCCGGAGGGGAGCCCTGGGCATCGCGGTTCAGGGAATCCGTACCGCCCCCACCTGTGGGACGACCGCCTTGAGCGCCTGTGGCGAACGGGTTGGAAGCCGGTGAGGAGAACGGCACCGACGACTGGAACACCGGGTCGACCGCCTTCTCGCGCTTACGGCGGATGTACTCGATCTCCTGGTCGTAGTTGAACTCCTCCAACTGCGTCTCGCGGGAGATGTCGCCCTGGTTGCGCAACTTGATGACGGCGTTGATGACATCGGCGTTGAGGCTGATGACCACGCGCTTGGGGTGGAAAGACATGTTCGGCGTCTCGTTGAGGGCCGTGATGTTCTTCTCGATGGTCATCTTGAGGACGTTCTCCTCGATGGTGCGCGCCAGTTCGTGACGGCGAGCCTCGATGCCACGGGCGATCAACTCGTCCACCGAACTCTCGGTCTGACCGTTGCCGTTCTGAGACCCGCCGAGGCGGAACGTCTGGAGGCCACGCATAATCAGACGCTCGTCCAAAGCGTTGTACCGCTTCACATCGAGCACAGATGTCGTGTCAGGCGTGATGATCTCGACTGACAACCGGTGGTCGCCAACGAGGATTGGCATCCGCGCGACAACACGGGCCTGCTCGCGCAACTGCTCGACCTCACCAGCACGAGCGGGGAACTTGTCGCTGCCTCGCTTGAGCACGATGATGAAGTTGGTGGCACCGATCAGGGCTGCACGGTCACTGGCCCGCAGGTGCGCCTTCATGTCCAGCAAGGGCAGGATGCTCTTGAGTCGCACCGCTGCGAACCGTTCGTACTGAGCCCGTGACAGTGTGTGACGGAAGACTGCATCCTTCTTGAACAGCCACAGGTAGACCTGGTTCGTCGGTCCCCGGTGAGCGTCGGTTAGGTGCGACATCTCCTGAGCGGTCGCCCGGTACGGGCCATCGAACATGTTGAGGACGGTTTCGTCCTGCTGGTTGCCCTGAAAGATCTCTAGGAAGTTGTCGTGCTCTTCCTTCGAAGCGATGTATGCGAAGCGTTCTTTCCCGAACATCAACTGTCCAACAGGAAGAACCTTCGTCGGGTCTAGGATGCTCAGGTTGGCCGGAGCGGTGAGCGCGAACTGCTTGCGGCGCTTGCGCTTCTTCGGTCCAGGGTTCGGCACACCGGTTGAGTGCAGGTCCTCAGCGCCAGGGATATTGACGCCGGGAGCGGTCACCGGGTCGGTGTCCTCCAAGTCCACGATGGGCGTGGCCTTGTCGCGGACCTTGTAGATCTTCTCCTGCCAGTCCACCGCAACATAGAACTGGCTGACCTTGAACAGTTCACGCCACATCTCACGCAGACGGCTGTCCAAATCCAGATCAGCAGCGATCTGGTTCCACACGTCTTCCTGGTCCTGGTCGACGCACTCGAACGACATGCGCTGGAAAGCCAGGCCCTCAGTGGCGTCGCAAGTGGTCGACAGAATCTCGTCGTACTCCACCGCATCAGCGCACTGCATCATCTGGTCGTAGACGTTGGTGGTCAGCGAGTAGCGGTTGCGGAAGAACAGCGAACCCGCCGCATTGGCAGGTGCACCCATCTGACGCGACCAGGAGTCGAGCGCCTGAGCAACATCATCATGAGCGAAGGCGCGCTGCGCGACCTCCTCAGGCACACCGGCCTCGTTGACGTACTGGATCGTGCCGGGAGTCGCATTCTCAACGCCTCCGGTGTCACTTTCCAGCGTGCCGTAGTCCTGGAAGAACCGCTTGACCTCGCCGCTCACGTCTGTCCTCGCACCATGTCAAAGTCCATCTGTCGGATAGCGATGAGTCGGCTGGCGATCTGGAACTGGCTCTTGAGTTCCCCCAGCGTCTTTTCAGCCTCTTCACGCACGGGCTTCCATTGCCGGTGCATCACTTCGATGCGCTGGCACTGGACAATGATTTCCACAAGGCGAGCGGAGTGGGCGCTCACAGCGGCCATAACCATGTCGGGCTCGGCCTTGTGGAAAGCCTTCATGTCGGCCAGCACGTCATCGACTTCCGAACGAACAGAAAGAATCGACCCCAGCCCCGGATGTACGGTCTGCTGGTTCGCTAGCGCCGCCTGAGCGTGCGCAACCATCGCAGGAGGCTCGCTTAGCCCCTGCTTAGGGTCTGCTGACTCCATTTTGATGACCGGCATGATGCATCCACCTTCGGTTCAGTCCAGTTCCAGATGGACTGAACCGTAAGTGTGGATGGCCGTCAGAATGTGGAGGCGCGCCTAGCAATCGTCAGTCGGAGTAGGGACTGGCGTCGGGGAAGTCGTAGGCGTCGGGGTCGGCGTCGGGGAAGGTGGCACGCAAGGCGCGCCATGCCCAACGATAACGATGGGCGGTCCCTGACTGGGCTGGATTACCTGCACCGGCAATGGCGATCCGTTCGCGTCCTTCGGACGGTTGATCACCACCGGCTTGGTGTCGTTTCGCGTAATCGCAGTCGTGGTCGCGTGAGAGCCATGTACAGCCGTGATCACTCCGGCAGCGGCACCCAGGAACGCAGTGACACCAGCGATTCCGCCGAGCGTCTTCTTTTCCATCAGAACCCGATGGCGTCGCCGTAGCCACCATCATCCTCAAGCCACGTGAGCATCACGGAATCGAACTCTTCCTTCTTGTCGAGCATCTCCTCGATGGGAGCCTGGATGTACGCCAGGGCAGCCATGCGAGCAGCGTCCAGGGCGTGGAACTTGCCCTTGTTGAACTCCTTCTTGCCGTAGGGGTTCGTGCTGCTCTTCGCCGTGAAGTACGCCTGACCCTGGAACTCCTTGAGCATGTCGATGTCCCACGGCAGCCGAAGGCGTCCCTGGTCAACGAGCAGGCGCAGTTGGTCGCTGCTGTACTCCAGGACGTTCGCCATGACAGCGCGGTCGATGGGGTCGACCCACTCGTCGTTGTCCTCCAACTCCTCGAAGGAGACCGGGATCTTCTCCGAGAAGTTGTAGCCCTTGACGGCGTTGTACAGCGCAGGGCTGGCGAGGTTGCGGTCCAGCGCGTACTGGAAGATCGGCAGACCCAGGCCGGTGCGGTCCATGCCGAACCCGGCAGGCTTGTAGAACTCGCAGATCGCTTCCATGACCTTGATCTGGTCAGGCGCGCTGATGCGCTCCAGGTGGAAGCGGGCTACAACCTTGAGGCGCACGGTCGGGCTGTTCTTGCCCTTCGCGTTCACGTACTCCTCAGCGAACACCAGGATCTCGGTGGGGTGGTTGGTCATACCAACGTCCATGCCAGCCCAGAACTTTTTGTAGATCTTGTGGCTGCCTGGCATGTCGAGGTGGTCCACGATGTCCACACCACGGTCGCGCAGGAACTCGTCGTTGATGCGGAAGTGGTAGTACTCGTTCTGGTTGTAGTCGCTGTCGGGGTTCGAGTCGACGCACGCCATGAGGCGGTGCAGCACGAACAGCGCCGACATCGAGTCACCGTGCAGACCCAGGATGTTGCGGCGGTAGTCCGGGTGGTCACGTGATCCGTAGAACTCGGCCTTGGCGACACGCTCAGCAGGCGTCCAGTCGGGACGGTGCATAGCGGTGTACCGGTGGGTCATCCAGTCATCGCTCTGGGTCAACTTGTAGTAGTGGTCGCGCACACCGCGAGAAACGCCGTGAGCACGCCACCGGGAGGTCTCGTCGCCGTAGCGCAGGGTCTCCGTCAACTCGACCCAGCCAGCGCCGGGGTAGTCCTGCGCCTCGTCCATTTCGAGCATGCGAGGGTGCATACCCTTGACGCCCTTGCCGTCCTTCTGTGGGATACGACCGACGATCTTGGCGTTGTTGCGGAACTTCGCCTCGAACGGTCGGTGCGTGATACCGGAGGACTGGTTGCCGGTCTTGAGCATTTCCCGGCTCAGACGGGTCGCCATCAGACGGTCCTCGATGACCTTCGTAACGGGGTCGAGGTGGATCATCTCAGGCGCGGTGATGAGCATGTCCTGTCCTGGGTTGCAGAACGGGAACGCATAGGCACGCATCTGAATACCGACCGACTTGCCGATGGCACGGCCACACTGGTCGATCTGCTTCTTGCTGTCGTTGCGGTACCACGGGTACTGGTAGGACCAGCAGCGGAACAACTGGTCCTTCTTGCCCGCCTTGTTCTTGGCGTCTGGGTCCTTCCAGAGGAACTCCGCGATGTCGATCCCGGAGGCGTCCAAGAGAAGGGCGACGAGCATCTTCTCCTCGTCGGTCAGTGCTTCAAGAACAGCCATACGTTCGTTATCGGGCCTTGACGAACGGTGATTGCTTGTTGGTGACCAAGTAGTCCTTGTACAGACGGGTGGCGATACCGGGACGGTCACTGATCAACTGCACGAACGCAGCCTGTGCTGCCATCATCCGGTACTCCAAGAAGTAGGACGCTGGCTTCTTCACCGCCTCCGCAATGCGACGCATGATCTCCATGTCAGGGTGATAGCGCAGCGGGTCAGCGTCCTCCAGGAACATGCGCTGATAGGTGCGCCGGTTCATGTGGATCTTCATGGCGAAGGCACGCTCGGAGATACGGATGAGCGGCGGAAGCGCCTGCCGCAGCGGCTCATCGGTGTACTCACCATGGATGAGCGCTTCGAGGTTCACGTCCTCTTCACGCGGCATCGGGCGCTGGCCGATGCGTCCAGGCGTGGCGTACGCCTGCTTGATCAGGTCTGACAGCAGTGCTTCGAGAGCCTCAGGCTTGTGCGTAAAGGCTGCGACCCAGGCACGCTCACAGGCTTTCGATGGAGGGCCAGCCAACGTCTTGAGGCTCGGGAACTTCTCTTGCAGTTCCTCGATGTCGTACGTGGGGGCCTTGGCGGTGCGTGTAGCCACAGCAGTCCTCACAGATCTGCGATCCAGATAGCCTGGTTCGCTCGGAAGTCGTCGTTGAGTTGCTCCCACTCAGGCATTACCCGAGTGCGTACCCATTCCAAAATCGACTCCGGAGAGAGGTCTAGTTCACGGCGCTCTTGCTCATCGCAACGGTCGTAGGTCTCGACCATGGAGATGAGTTCCCAGAGGTAGGTGACTGACTTCTCGTACTGCTGATTGCGATGCACGCCGAACTCATTCGCTCGACGCAGCAGCATGGCAACGTAGTCGCCAACGCTCTCGCCCTTGTCCTTTTCCCGCTGTGCGCGGTCGATTCCAAGACTCGCCTTTACGAGGCGAATCTCAACCGAATACTCCTTGATGGCGTTCTTGAGTTCGGTCTCGTTCACGCGCCCAGCGAGGTAGTCGAACCCCTGGGTGAGCCACGTCGTCCACCGGTAGACCATGATTTCCAGCGTCAGGAGTCGACCAAGGTCTTCCAGGTCGCTGACGTTGGTGAACCGGTTGTGCTCCAGGTACATGTCGCGCTGGCGCTCGTACCAGATGCCTTCTTGTTCGGTTTGCAGGTGGAACGGAGAACCCGTGGGGGACTGCACCGTGTACAACTGCAAGCCGTACGGATTCTCGATCTCAACTGCATCTGCCATAGACGGCAGTAAAGCACCTAGAGTGACGGAAGTGGCTCATTGAGTGAGCCGACACCGAGAAATAACCCTTTTGAACTAGAAGCCAACTCGAACATCGAGGGTTTCCAGGTCGTCACGCTGCATGACGTGCTTAATCCGAACATCGGGGCAGAGGGCGAGCGTTAGACCCGCACGGTGGCAGTTTTCCGCCCACCCGAGGTCCTCACCAAGACCGTGAGGAGCGTAGTCAGCACCCCGATACAAACGTTCGGTCATCAGAACCGTGCCGAACACAGCGTGCTGCTGCTCGGTCTTCTCAGGTACCTGTCTCGTACCGTTCAGGTTCGTGCAGTTCGGAAAGTGCTCCCCATTCGGGGTCATGAACGTCAGCGGGGCTATCCCATCCCACGTGTTCAAGTGCTCGAACAAGATGCGCAGCGTATGCGGTGGAAGAAGCATGTCGGTGTCGCATGACAGATAGAAGTCCGGACTCTCCTGGCGCACATAGGCAAGCAGGTCGTTCCGCAGCCGTGTCATCGTGGCATAGCGGCTGAGCGTCCACAGGCGGTGCCCCAGGTGATCGTCGTGTTCATCTTCCAACACGGTCACCTTACGAAATCTGCTCAGCATTTGTTCGTAAGTGATGGACATGCGTGTCAGATCTTTGGAGTGCCCGTAGTTCAGCACCACCTCGATCTCCTCAGGCGGAAAGTCCTCCTGATGTGCCAAGCCGTCGAACCAGTCGCGCAGAATCCACTCCCGCTCACAGACTGGAGCGCCAACGATGATCACTGTGGGAGCAGGAACTGCAAGGCGCGCAGCATGTTCTGCGACTGCTCAAGTTGGCTGAGCAGACGCCCTACCAGGCCCATCGCCTCTTTCATCTCCTCCACCGAGTCGGTGATGTCCACAGCCAGAGCACCACAGGCGTACATGGCCTCGTTCTTGCAGATCGGGAACTTGAAGACCAAGTAGATGCGCTCATGACCATCCACTATGCCGGTTTCCTGGTAAGTGAAGGGCTTCTGCTGCGTCCACACCACGAGGTCGTTGTTGGCGTAGTCCAGCGCACGCTCCGGCCAGAGTTCCTCGTTCGTCTGCCCCAGGATCTCCGCTTCGGTGTACTCAGACGCCCGTAGGAACTCGGCGTTCACGAACAGGTAGCGACCGTCGCGGTCACGGCTGTACATGATCGCGTGCAAGGCATCCAGATAGTCGTCGATTTCTCGGCGGTGCTCTACAGCCATGCCGTGATCTCCACCTCTACGCCCTCTGGGTGCTCCGCGTCAGCGAACCTCTTACGAGCAGAGATGTCAGTGACGATCTTGTCGTCTGTCAGCACGTTCACGTTCTGGAGGCCGTCGAGGACGCACTTCACGAGGTTGTCCACGTCGGCACCCTTCATCGGGTACTCCACCTTTTTCGGCAGCGACGCGGGTCGTTTCATGTTGAAGCGCATGTCGACCATCACCCGCCCAGCGAACGGCAACTCCAGTTCGCCAGGATGGTTCGTATGAATCCAGGCGAGTGCCTGTTTCACCTGCCACCCAATCGACTGCTCCCAGTTGACGGTGGCGTCAGGCGTGAAGGTCTGAACGAACCCGGTGTTCTTGTTGCGGACGGTGCGGGCGCGAGCCTTTGGCTTCGGTGAACCTAGGGCTGTGAAGGAGAAGGCGCAGATGGGACCGGCGCGGAACCACTCGGGTTGGAGATAACCCGCAGGGACCGGTGGTGCTTCTCCTGCCACTGGACTACTCCCTCTACCTGCATGCGCCGGAGGTAGGAGTGCAGCGTGGCAACGGACACGTCAGCGACCTCGGCGATCTCACGCAGCGAAGGCGCACGGCCATGCGCAGTGGAAAGCGTCTCGATGGCCTGGAGAATGCCATCGCGCTTGTACGTGTACAGGCTTTGCCGCGCCACTAGGTGTCCCTTCCCTACGTGCTTTCACCCTAGTGGTTCGGCCCGACACGTTCGGTAATGGAGCGTTCGTTCGGCGTGTCGAGAAAATGACCCCAGACACGCCGCAACCCCGCTGGCCGAGGCCCAAGGCGGGGTTGTGGGTGGAAGGTGGGACTGAGTTCCCACAAGCCGGGGTCCAGAGTTCTCGATTAGGTGACCCGACATCTACACGTTGGCCGATAAGCCACTCGCCGCGTATCTCGTCTCCGAGATACCGCCCTATCTCACCGAATCGGCCTGAAAGGTTCTGCGAGCCGTGCAACCGTTCTCCCCCAGCCTGGACGGTAGGGAGGTTCCGGCACTTCCCGACGAGGTGCCCCTCGTCGTTGGACCAAACAGTAGCAGGACGTTCAGGGTTCGAACAAGGCTTTATCGAACGCCCATGATCCTGGAGCAGGACCAGGGCTGCCACCCGCGAGCGAGGTAGCCGTGGTAGGCCACGATGTCCTGTTCCGACTCGCTGGCGTCAGCAGCGTCACTGGCGAACTGCTTGCCGCCGTAGGTCGACCAGAAGTCAGCGTCCATCTGCCACTTGCCGTGATATCTGCCGTCCCGCAGGTGTGGGTTGCCGTTGTAGTGGTCCCAGGAGGACCGATCACCAGACTCGCAGTTGGCAACCTTGTAAGCGTCAGTGGTGTGTGCCCACGCGTAGGCAGATGTTCCACGTGAAACAGACGGGTGTTCTTTCCGAACGATCCGGGCCTTCGGAGCCTGTGTTGAGCGTGAATGAGGCGCTACAAGTGGCTTCGAAGTCTTAGTTGTTTTAGTTGGGGGGTGCGTCGCGGGGTGCGACGGGGCCACCGAACGGCTTCGTGAAGCGCGCTTGATGATCTGCATCTCACGCACTGTGTTGTCAGGCTCACTGACTGTTGCTGCATCCACAGTCTGTGGAGAAGCCTGTGGATAACTCGTGCGTGTCGCCAGCGTATGAGCGCCAACGACAAGGGTCAGGGCTGCGGTGATCGCAACCAGGGCGGCGGGCTTGCCTTGTACACGCATCGGACTCCGATGTCAGAGGGATAGGACAGCAAAGGGCCGCTGGCGCAAGGGGTGAACCGCCAGCGGCCCTTCGTCTGTGGTGGTGCTACTTGACCTGAGCCCCACTCGGGAGGCCAGACTCACTACCCGGCTCCTGGGACAGGGGCTTGGGCTCCGCGTCCTCAGGGTTCGGGAAGATCTCCGCGCCCTCAGGAAGCGAGGACTCGGTGGGGCCAGAACCGTCAGGTGACGGCAGGGCCTCGGCGTCGACAACATCCGACGATGGGGAGCCAGGAGCCTCGATGGGAGGCTGCGCGACAGGTGCGGGCTCCTCGTAGGAGTCCTGCTGGGCAGGCTCAACGGGCTCCGGAGTTGTGGCGGGCTCCGGAACGGCCTCGGGAGTGAGCGCTCCGGTGTCCATGTACTCGTTGTTCAGTGTGGGCTCGGTCATCTTGCTCCTTCTCGGACAAGTGGCTCAAACAGTGAGCCACCATAGCGAATGTTCGGGTTACGTCGTGGGAAGCCCCTCGGCGCGGCGAATCTCGTCATCGTTGATCTTGTTCTGCTCCGGATCTGGCTCCGCGTCATGCAGCGACACCTTGTGCGCATCGAAGCCGTCCTCTGTGGCGAACTCACGCCCACAAGTGCAGGTCTTGAAAAGACCTTCTGATGCCATATCAACTCCTCAACACGAAAACGGGGCGGTGCAGAGGACGAACCCCCACACCACCCCGTAGACGTGACGCGACTAGCGTCCCGGACGACCGTCCAAACGCGGGTAACCGTTCGCGCGAGCGGCGGCACCCGGCTGGTTGGCGTACGCGGTGTAGTCGTACGTCGGTGAGTCCGCAGGTGCGACGTTCTCAGGGTTGCTTGCGGCAACCTTGAACGCGCCGTACGTGACGTGACCCTGGTAGGCAACGACAGCCATGGCTATCTCCTTTCTTCCTGCTAGCAGAGGTGTTGGCCAACACCCCAACTATCGGTTCAGGAAGCGAGCAGATCGCGCACAGCGTTGCGGTCAGTGACGAATGCAGTCACTTTCCGGTGGTACCGACGACCGTCTGGTTCTTGATAGACCTCTAGTTCAAGAAGTCCTTCTGGCAGCAAGTAGTAGAAGTACCAGCACTCATCGTCCTCCACGGAGGCCATGCCAAGTGGTCGGATCTGTGGATATCCCTTGGCTGCCATGAACTCTTGAGCAACCTTCGCGTGACGTGTTCGTAGGTCAGCCATCGCTAGTTGCATTCGTGTCCTGGTAGGCCGTGCGTAGGAGGTCCGAGACGCTTTTGGCTGTAGCAATGTGGACGACGACAAGGGAGTCGAGCACTGCCTCTCTAGTAATGGGGTCGAGGATGACACCAGTCGCCTCCCAATAGTTCACGCAGCATGCAACGGTCTCGCAGACGAATGTCTGGATACCTGGTTCTTCTGCAAGCAGTAGTTGTGCTGCGTGTTCACTCAGCAGACGCGCAGCATCGTTGATGTCAACCATTGGACCTCTAGCCCTTGGGTGTTTTCCCTCATCCTTGCACCCGGCCAAAGGACCGTTGAACACATCAGCGGCGTGTCACGCCAGGGATGTCACTGCCAGAAACGCGTTGTTGAGATCGACCTTTGCCTTGTCGGCGTCGTCGACGATCTGGACCCGCCCCACAACAAAAGGGAGTGTCAGGTTGTTGTACGCGGTACGCGAGATTTCCTGGCGTACAAGGGTTGCCATGACCGCATCAGCGATGGCGTGAAGCGCCTTCGTACCCTCTACCCAGGCACAGTCAGCGAAGATGGCCTCGAACCAGCCAAGAGGAAGAACACGTCCTGTGTTCTCCAGAGCGTTCCAGACCTCGCGGCAGTGATCCGCGTAGGACGGGTGATTATCCGACTCGTACAGGTCGCTGATTTGCTGCGCCTGAGCGAATGACAATGACATTGCCTTACCGAGGAGGTGGCACGCCTCGTCGGCGTGTGGGCCTCGCAGGTCTTGCACTGGCATCATTTAGTGCCTCCCCTGGCACTTTGTTGATTCCCTGTGGTGCTGGTTGAAAACAGACGGCTGTCTGAGTGGGAACCGACTAATAGGAGTATCGGGATCATGGACAACCTGATGGAGACGGTAACCGAACATTTGGGCACCGTCTAGCAGTACAAGCGTGACCTATGGCTCACATTGGGTGAAGTTGAGGTGGAATCGGGACGCTGTAGGACCTGCCTGGCCTGCGTACTTGCCCGTCGTGCCAGCCGTACCGTACGGGTGCGTACACGGTCCCGCCATCTGAAAGACAGCGATCTGCGCGATGGGCATCCCTGGGTACAGCCGGATCGGCAGACAGGTCATGTTGGCTAGTTCGAGCGTGACCTGACCATAGAAGCCGGGGTCGATGAAGCCTGCGGTGATGTGCACAGCCAGACCCAGACGCGCCAGGCTCGATTTGCCTTCTACGCGAGCAGCGTGCTGATTGTTGAGTGACACCGACTCAGCCGTGCTCGCCAGAGCGAAGTCGCGGGGGTAGAGGTCGAGGTAGTCGTCAGGACCCACCTCGACCAGTTCCATCAACTCTGTGTTGTCGTCCTTGAGGTCGATCACGTCGACGTGGTGCAGTTTGTTGGCGAGAACCCTGAACTTCGAGTCGAGGGTTAGGTCGATGCTGGAGGGCTGCAACCTACGTTCATCGTAGGGAGACACATGGATTGCACCGGAGGACATCGCCTCAACGAGACCGGCATCATGGAGAAGCATGCACGGATTCTGACATGTGGCTCTTTTCGTGAGCCGCTAATCGAAGGGCGTGTCGGGCACTTCTTCGATTTGGGTCTCTGCGGGACTGATCCAGTCCTCTTTCACGCGGATGAACTGATCTCCGAACGAGCCCCAGGTCACCTCGTAGGCGTACAACCGTGATCGCTGGGCCGCTCGCAGGATCATGCAGCGCTTCGGCTCCTCCAACGGTGATGCCGTCGTGTGCCACACCAGCACCTGGTCACCGGGCTGGTACTTCATTGCCAGTGCCGTTCGATCTGCTCCCACTGTGCACGCTCCTCATCAGAGAGGATGGGTCGATCTGGCCACTTCTTGCGCGTCGTGCGCATCATGCCCATCACGAACAGAGCCGTGAACATTCCAGTGAACGCCAGCCAGACCCACATCGCAACCCACTGGCCGGTGTCCATCACGAGAGCCCAAACAGATCCTGCATGTTGATCTTTGGATCGTGCAGCATCGCCTTGTCCAGGACGAGCCCTTCCTTGCGGTCTCCGTCAGCGAAGAAGAAGGACTTGCCGTTGCCCCACGGGTCTACGAACAGCCGTCCAGATTCGAGAGTGGCAGCCCATCGCCCGTCACCGTCGAGGGCTCGGTTCAACCGCATCGAGTCGTACGCCCATTCACACGCGATGTCGTAGTCGTCAATGTCGACGGTGGTGACCACACGACCAGTCCGAATGATCTTGACTCGATGCGTCATCCGACCTCCCTCTGTTGTCAGAGGATCGGATCAGTTCAGACTGGGACTGACTCCCACGTACCGTTGCCCAACTTCACCGTAGGACACGGCCAGAAGTTCACCTCACAACCGGTACAAATCGGCAGGCGTTCTGAGTCGACCTTGCCCGATTGGTCCTGGGTGTAGCGAGGCCGATGAAAGGCGAGGACACGCTGCAACCTTGAGGAGTCCTCGTGACCGTCCGTCGTCATCACATCGTCGCTGCCGTGGGTGCGCTCGTTCTGGCTGGCGGCGTTGCTGCCGTTACGGGTCAGACGAGTTCCCATGATGCCTCTTCTCAGATCCACGCTGGCATGGAGCCAGACCGCACTATCAGTCCAGGTCTCGCTGACTCTTCGGTCACTCTGCACGTGGTTTGCACGCAGTCCACAGCGGCGCGCCGCAACGTCAGTGAGGCAAGCAAGAAAGCGGTGTACGCCGAGTACCACGTCACCTACCCGCAGCCTGCTGGGATGTACGAGGTCGATCACATCATCCCGCTGACTATCGGTGGTTCGAACGACATCAAGAACCTGTGGCTGGAGGCGGCGTCACCCAAGCCAGGATTTCACGAGAAGGATGTCCTGGAGAACGTCATGCACCGGCGCGTCTGCTCGGGACAGGAGACTCTCAAGCAGGCTCAGCGAGAGATGGCGACTGACTGGTACGCGGCGTACAAGAAGTACGCGAAGCAGTAGTCCGAACGGGGGCCAGCACGAGAGCGACTGGCCCCCGCCGAGATCGGACCACCCCCTATGTCGGGAGGACAGGACTCCGTTGATAGCCGTTGCTCAAAATGGCTCCTCCTCGATGACGTAAGGGTGGGCGACCCGATCCCAGCGGAACGGTGAGAGAACCTGGCAGCGACCGCAAGAACCGTCATCCTTCTCGCGCCATGAGTGGTCTGCACGGGCAGTGCCCAACTTCGCAGCCATGGCCATCCGACGTTCTTGGATGGTCTCCGTCCGGCTCACGTTCATGTCATCGGCTAACTAGCCAGGCGATCAGACCACGGGATTTCTTCGTCAATGATGAAGAGGTGCTTGTCGGCGCTGTGACGGTGCAGGTTGTGTGGCTTGCAGTCGCTGCACGTGCCGAATGAGTCAGGGTTGTACGCGTGATCCCGAGGCTCCTGGTACGCCTGCTGCTGGTACTCAACACGCTCTTCCATCGACTGGAAGATCCGGCTCCCTGTCAGAGCCACGTTGGGATCACCGTTCCAGGTGAAGGTGGTGGCAGCCGTTGTCGTGTAGGTCGTCAGGGGTTGCCACTGAGTGCCATTACCGACGTACATCTGATTCGACGTGGAGTTCAGGTACAGCGAGCCGATAGTGGCTGTGTTGGTGTTGTTGCTCGCCGTGTAGATGTACTGCGGGCTGGAGCCTTCTCCGATAGCCATGTTGCCTCCAACGCAACTGGGCGGTGCCCCGGTCAAGGAGGCACCGCCCAGCGTACGGCGAAAACTAACGGTTGTGCAGACCCACGCCGCGACCCTTTGACTGAACCTGCTTCGGCTTCTCCAGCGCCTCGCTGGCCTCCGCAGCCTGAGCCTTGACCGTCTCTTCCTTCGGAGGCTCAGGAGCCTTCGGAGTCTCCACGATGGTCGTGTCCTTCTTCTCGTCTGCCATTCCACTGCCTTTCTGCCGATGTGAACGGTGTGTTCTTGCTGAACATCGTCCTCTGGCCGCTCGGGATACCGGGTTGGCTCTTTACGGTTGGCCTACGGACATGGATGGCGTGGGACGAAACCCACAGCGATTACAAACGCGCCATGAGTCAACGGGACCAGTGTGATTGGGACCGACTGTCCGTGACCACGTACGTAGTTCATGCCGACCCATCCAGCACAGAGGTCGAAACAGACGACCCGTGATGGCTTCGCGGACCTGGAACTCCCAGCGGTACTGGAGATGGCGCTTCCGACCGCCAGGAAATCCACTGCATTCGAAGATGTTGTGGAACAGCGGGTGGAACTCCGAGAAGTCGATCTTTCGGATGTGGATGGGCTCTGTCATGTGTCAGGCCGTTACGTGGCCGCACGACTAGGCGTCCGTAGACGCGTCAGGTGAAGGCGCTGAGTAGATCTCAGTGTGCTTGGTCCAGTCAAGGTCATCCAGCGTGGCGGTGTCCCAACGTGCGTCGTTCTTGAAGTTGGGCGAGCCGCCACACGTCGCACAGATGTACGAGCCGTACTTGGTCTTGATGGCGCGAACACTGTGACCGTCACCAGGAGTGGGCTTCGCTACCTGGAGGAAGTGGATCTCGTACTCCTGACCACGCTCGAAGTAGTCGGTGGCGTTATCGTTCAGCGACCACAGAGTGATGCTTCCACCCGGAGTAGCGCTGGCCCAACCAGCGTTTTCGATGCCCCGGCACACAGGCTGGAGGTCGATCTTGCTTGCGGTCGAAGAACCCTCAGGGCGCTCGACGTTAGTAACGTAGAACTTCGCAACAACGGACATGCGGCAGCCTCCCGACTGCTCGTAGGAACAGTGATGGCTGCGAGGCCCTATTCGGGAACCCGACCGATGAGGGCAGCATAGCCACAGATGAGCCTTCTAGGAAGTACCTGTCCTAAGTGATCTTTACTAGGGGTTAAACAGGTCTTCCAAGCCCATTTCCTCATCTATTAGATAGGTAACGGGCATTAAAGTCGAAATAACGCCTACATAAGAAGCCTTACCGCATTGCACGTGTACAGGGATATCCATCCCGCTGGACTCAACAATACGCACACGGAAGGCCACACCAGGCTCCAACACGCCGCGAAAATGGCAAGGACCGCCGTTCGTGCTGCTCGCAACGATGGATGCGCCCGTGATGCGCTGAGCCTTGCCGTTGACCGGGAACCAGTGCTCCTCAGCCCATGTCACGTGCTCCTTGATGCCGTAGTCGTAACAGATCTCGAAGGCCAGGATCTCTGACGGAGGAACGTCCCCGACCCGCACCGACCATGTGGTGTTCTCGATCTTCTGCGACTCATCCCAAGGGACGATGATGCCGCCACTCATCATCGGCACTGACTGACCACTAGAAGCATGGGTCATGGCATTTCCTGGATAACGTAGTGGTGTGCGTCAGCCTTGAACGCCAGCACGTAGTTGTTGGTGTACCAGCACTCCCGGCACAGTGGTGTTGGCTCACTGAGCAGCGATCCGTCAGGCAGTGGATACGACGCAAGTTCCGGCATCCAGTGGTGGTCGATCTTGTGCGGCTCGTGCGCACCGATGTACACCCAGTCATATCCGTCATGCATCGTCGGCATCTTCTGGGACTCACCAGACCGGAGGATGAACACCTGTCCGTTCATGATGACGACATCGCCCTGCACGTACATCTGGTCTTCTTGCCAGTAGCCAGCCCAGGACATCTGACGCGGCTTCATGGCGTCATTTCCTGGATGACGTACATCTCTTGGTCGGCCACGTAGTCGGCGCGCTTAGGCCAGAAGAACATCTGCGGGTCGTTGATAGTCATGTCCAGCGTCGGCCCACGGTTGCCGTTGTCCAACTCCACTCGCACGGTCCACTCAACACGGTCGGGCTCGATGTGAACAGGTGTGGCGCTGCCTAGAACGAAGACCTTCTCGCCGGGATGGTCGAAGCGGTTCACGTCGATGGAAGTAACGGGCATCCATTTGTTGTCCAGGTAGATGCCGCTCAGATCGTCGTAGCAGATGTCGACCCGAGACATAGCAGGAGTCTATCGGGAATCCGAACAAGACGACATCACATACACACCCGACATCGGAGGATTCACATGGCAAGCGGCAACGGAGACACGGTGTACGGGCTTCCGTACAGCGGCACCATCGTTCCAGCAGTAGACCCGCTCACCGCAGCGACCCCTGGGCCGGTCACTAAGACCGTGTTCAACATGGCGTCTATGCAGAGCGAGACGATCACGCGTACGCCCAACGACCACCACTACACCACCGAAGGCAACGCCCAGCGCGCTGGAGACCTGTTCCACGAGTAGAGGACGCTGCCCCTCGAAAGTGTGAGCACCAGCCGCACCCGTCTGGGCACCACCGGGACCGCCACCCGACCCCCAAGACGGCAAGAGGCCCCGAGCCATTCGTGACTCGGGGCCTCTTACTGTGCTGGAACTACTTGCCGCTGTCGGCCTTCTCAGCGTCCTTCTGCGTCATGTACTCCTCCTTGCCGTCTGCACCGAGTGCAGCCGGGTCGGTGCCGAGGGGCTTGGGAGCCTCAGGGGCGTCGTCCTTGCCGGTCTCAGCCTTGCGCTCCTTGGTCTTGCCGTCCTCATCGACGTAAGCGACCTTGGGTGTCTCGTCAGCCATGATGTTCTCCTTGCGTAGAGGGACTAACCGGTCAGTTGCTCTTCCAGGTCCTGGAACTCCGGAATGATGTACCGATTCCGGTCCTCCTCTTCCTGTCTTACCCGCCGTTCATATGCACGACGCGCACGTTCGGTGCGCTTCTCCGCTGCCATCTCAGCACGCAGTTCCACGTCTTTTCCTACTTTGAGACGCCTGTCTGAACGAGCAGCAGCATTTCGCAACGATGAGTAGTCGCGGATCACGCGACCTCCTCGATGATGTACGTCTCGTGATACGGGTTCTGCTTCACCGCATCCTCGTACGCACTGATGACCCACTTCGCCTCACGAAGCCGATCTTCCAGGTCCATGTTTTCTGCTTGCAGTCGGGTAATGGTGCGCCACTGTCGACCGGCTTCCATTTTCACGCCGACAACGAACGCCATGATGGTCATGACAGGAGCCAGCGTCAGCCCGATGACTTGGAGCATCAAGGTTCCATTTCCTCGATGACGTACTCGTTCATCCTGGTAATGACGTTCAGTTCGTGCTGGAGTGCAGCGACCTTCTTCGCCATGTCAGCCATCTTCTCGAACTGATCACCGACATCCCTGGACGCTGAGCCGAGAGACAGCCACGCATCGAGCGGTTCGGTCTCCATCAGTCCCACACTTCCTCGGCCACAATAGGTGAGGCTGACAGCGCCATGTACGCGGTCTTGAAGAGTTTCCAGGTTGTCTCGGCCAGCACCTGTGTGCCGTCCTTGAGTGTCACGACCATGCCGATACTCGCCTGACCACCTGTGGTGCCGTGACGCAGCAATCCGATATCAGTGAGCATTCCTTGGCCGTGCAACTTATCCACATCCAGGCCCAGCGGATTCTGCTCGGCGTCCAAACTGATGTGCAGAGGAGTCACGGATTTCCCCAGTTCCTAACAAACGAGAAGGACCGTGCGGCTGTGGCGCACGACGGCTTGTCGTTGCAGTAGCGCACGTTCTCGCTGATCACACGTGAAGGCACGCCGTTCGATCCCATCAACGGCTTGCGGTGCACGGAGATCCTGGCGTCGGGACGCTCCTCCTTGCAGATGTGGCACTCCCAGGTTCCTGGGTCGAAGGGCATCTCTCGGCTCATGTGTTCTCCTCAGGCAGGACGTGCTTACCGGCGAGGGCCTCTTTGGCGATCCGCAGGGCCTCTCCCGCCTCAGCGAGAAGACCGGGGCAGCCAGCATGGCAGTCGGGGCAGCCGTCAACAAGGTCATCAGGACCAAGGACGTTCACGATCTCTTTGAGAGCGTTCTGGAAGCGCATCAAGTTCGCCATGTCGATGATCTGGAGGCCGCGCTCACGCAGCGGGTCAGAGAACTCCATCATGTACTCACAGTCTTCGAACGACTCCAGATCATCAGGGCTCACGCTCCTCACGGATGATGAAGTCGGGGATCCATTCTCCGGCGTGGCCCAAGCAATATCCCTCGCACGCGTCAGCCATCTGCTGAGTCGTGATCTGGCCATTTCTAACGAGCGTCCTTAGTTCCATGTGGATCGCGGCGCGCATCTGGGTGCGCTTGCAGTGTGGGCAGTTGTCGCCCTTCGCTGTGAGTGACTTCTTTGCGTCGAGGTTCCAACTCATGGCAGTTCGGCCATCATGAACATCTCGTTGAGTTTCTCGAACTTATCCAGAGCGTCCTTCGCTTCGGCCTCAGTGTCGTAGGACCACACGAGATGCTTGTTCGGCGTGTTGAAGTAGACGTACAACTTGTAACGCATCTTCGGGTAGCCGCGAGCGTCAGTGCCGCTTTCCTTCTTCGTCATGGCGTAGTCAATGTGGTTGAGGTTGATGAGCGTGTTGCCGAAGCGCACCAGAGGAACGGCGTAGGCGAGCGTCACGTCAGTTCCTCCTCCTCGTAGATGATGAACGCGTGCAACGGACACGGATGCTCTTTGAACATGTGCTCGATGAGCGCGACCAGAGCCTCAAGAGCCTCATCTTTGGTCCACTGCCCAGACCCAACGTAGTGGTCGGCCCCCTTACAGACCAGTAGCCACTGACGCTGCTCGAAAAGTGGCTCCAAACATGAGCCACATCTTGGCACCACGCTCATGTCGTGGTCGATCAACACGCCGCCACCTGGTCCATCCATCGGCAGGAGTTCCTCAGTCATACAGACTGGGCTCCTCCTCGATCACGTGCAGCCCAGGGAACTTTAGGTGCGCCCCGAACGGGATGTTGATCTGCACGGAGGCAGGCTCGAACGTCACGGTGTCCCCAGGCTGGATGCTCCAGGTGGTGGTCAGCGGGATGTTCGCTACCTGTTGGCCGTCTCCGCACAGCACCAGGGACGCCACGGTCTGCGCGCTGGTCGCTACTAGGGAGATGCGCTCAGCGTTCACGAACGCGTCGCGCGCCTGATCAAAGGTCATGTTCAGCAGGAAGTCCTCGATGCCAATGACCTCGCCACGCGTGTCTAGCAGCGTGGCCTCGAAGTAGTGGCTGGGCTGAGAAGCGTCCCCTTGCGCCGCAGGCGCGCGACCGATTTTCGGATCTGACGTTCGTTTATTTTGGTCGGCGACGATCATCCCGAGCATCGCGTCCCGCGCTGCTTTGCTGAGTTGGCCTGCCATTACGGGAAGTGCTCCTCGATGAGGTGGAGTTCGCGTTCGTGCGGTTCCATGTCGGCTTCATAGGTGGTCCAGCATGGTTGGCACATCTCGCAGGACCAGCGTTTGACGGAGAAGTCGTCTGGGACGTACCGACCTGTCACGGGGTCGCAGCCGCATCGTGGGCAGGGCAGCCGGAGGCATTCGTCGTGGTCGTGGTCTTCGCTGTACTTGTCGTGGCTCATGCACGATCCGCTATGAGCAGGTCGGCCCAGTCGACGGGTTCTTCGATGACGATGCTGTGGCGTTTCACTTTCCAGTCGCGGTCTTCGTCGTACCAGCGGTTCATACGTTCACCTTGGTAGGTGTGGTCGACCCACACTTCCTGTCGTTCGGCTGAGTAGGTGACGGTGTGGATGATGCAGTTCACGTAGGTGGAGCCGTGGGCGTAGTACTCGCCGGGTGTGAGGTCACCAGCGCGCATCAGTACCTCCGGCAGACGTGGACGGTGCCGGTGAGGCTGTTGTGGCGGATCCATTTGCCGCACATTTCGCACCAGCGGTAGGTCTTACGGTTCACGCGGAGGATCTCACCGGCTTTCGGCATCGAGCACTCCTAACTCGTTCACCGTGAACAGGGACGGCACGGGGAACACGAACCGACTTTTGGGGCCGTGCTGCTTGGTTTTCATGCACCAGGGACTCATGGTGCCGAGGTGGACCCAGGCGGGCTTGCCACGGTTCTTGCGGTAGCCGTCCTTGTCGTGCAGGACGCGCTGCTCACACCGGGCGCAGTACCAGGGAGCCAGGTAGGCCGCGATGCTGTCTGAGGACCGTGTGTAGCCGTTTCCGGTCAGCAGAGGCGGGTGCATGCCCTTCACGGCGCTCTGCATCATGGAGAGCGTCCCTGACGGCTTGTACGTCGTCACAGCGACATACGGGAACGCTTCATCGAAGTTGTCGCTCACAGGGCCTCCTCCTGGATCTCGTAGTTGTTCGGTGTCGCGTAGCGAACATCGGGCTTGATGGTCTGGAAGTCGCTGGTGCAGGCAGGCCAGAGCGTCTTGGCGTGGATCCAGTCCTGGTCCTCAGGGAACAGCAGGATCAGGTCCTTGCACCAGCGACATTCGTCGCTGTCCGGCTTATCGACCACGCCAGCCCTTCCACAGGGTGCGCACGGTGGCGGTGATGAACAGGAAGATGGTTGCGGTGGTGACGAGCCACAGCACCCAGCCCAGGATCTGCCACAGCAGCGTGTGGGAGCGGTAGCCGATCCTTGCGAGGATCTCCAGACCGAGCAGCGTGAGGATGACCAGCCCGAGTTTCAGGATGTTCTCCGCGTCTGACCGGTACGGGCTCTTCTCAGGAACGTGGATGGGCTCTGGGCGACGGTGCAGGTAGTACATGTCGCGTTCCCACTCGTCCCAGTCCCGCTGGTGCGGGACTTCACTGACACGTGCTGCGAGGCGTTTCTTGTCCCGCTTGTTCATTCTGACGACCGCCTGTTTCTTGGGCCTCTAGGGGCCTCCATCCGAACCCGAACGTTCTCGATGAGTCTGGCATGCCAAGCCCGTGAACTCCAGCACCGACAAAGCGGCTGAGGATGGGTGCCCCTCACGGTGACTTTGGACGGGACGTGTGGGGAGATCCTGCCCGTCAAGCCCGTGAGACAGCCCCTGCCGCACACATAAGCAAGCCGAACATAGACCGAGCAGGTGGGCGAACACTGCCCGGAGCAGCGCGAGAGCAAGTACAGCAAGAGACCTCAAGAGGAACTGGAAGCAGCAAGTTCTTCTAGCCTCAGGAGGTGCTCATGACTCAGGAACAGCAACAGCCCGCTGACATTCACGAACGCCGATGCCCTGAGTGCATCGGCAGGCCTGTACGTGAGCACGCCTGCATCGCTGATCACGAGATCTGGTGTGAATGCCCGTGCAACACCGGGGAGCGAGTCCTGGGGCAAGGAACCTCTGAGCGTTCCTGAACAACCTCACGAATAAACGAACGTCCAGACCGGAACTGGTTTGGTTCTCGTGTCCAGGAGCCCCTCCAGAGGCAATCAGGCATCCGGGAATCCGAACACAGATATTTCGGAGGACCCGCTGCGTACAGACCCACCACGCGAGTGCAGATCTTGATCTTGAGGTACGGCGAGCGTGAAACGGGGGGGATGACTTCGCCGTGGAAGTCAACCGACATTTGGTCCAGGTCGATACTGAATGTGTCAGCCAGACGGCTGGCATTCACCGACGCTCCGCGCGTCGCTACGCCCGCAGGAGGCACCCCATGAACACGCTCACGGTCACGGTCGCGCACGACGGCACGCTCACGCGCTCGGGCGCTCGCATGATGCGCGAGGCTCTCGGCTGCACGGATTGCGTCCCTACGGGGAGCACGACTCTCGCGCAGGCGCGTCGCATTGCGCGCTTGCACCGCACGGGCGAGACTTCCTTCGAGTTCGTGCAGGCCACGCGCCCGGACGTGCCCGCGAAGGTCTCGCGCAAGGCCGCTCCGAAGGTCGAGTCCACGGGCTTCGTGCGGGCGCAGATCCGCGAGGCGTCCGCTCGCAAGGCCGCGCTGGAGGCTCTCACCGCGCTCGCGTCCTGAGCGCACACGCACGGTAGCGCGTCCCCACAGGTGGGGCTCGGCGAGGTTCGACTCCTCGCACGCGCACAAGCACGCCCGCACATGGGCGTGGGCCAGTGAGCCTGGCAGGAGGCGCACTTACGCGCACACACACGGGACCGTCCCGTGAGCGCCCTCAGGCGCATGCACACAGGAGGCCGTTATGGCTCGCATCACCGTCACCACGCTCGCCGCTCAGGTCGAGGCGCTCGCCCACACGCAGGCGCAGCAGACCGAGGCGCTGACCGCCCTCACGGGCGTGCTCGCACGGCTCGTCGAGGGGCAGCACAGCACGCCCGCCCCCGTGGCCGACCTCGCGGTCGAGCGCAAGGCGCGCAAGGGCAAGACCACCACGGGCAAGCGTCCCCTCGCGGGAGCGGCCCTGGCGAAGCACGAGGCGCGGCAGGCGCTCACGCCCGCACAGCAGGCCGCGAAGGACCAGGCCGCAGCGCAGGCGCGTGAGGCGTACAAGGCGCGCAAGGAGGCGCTCAGCCCGCTCAACAAGGCGCTGTTCGCGCAGGGGCTCACGGGCGACGCCTGGACGGGTCGCTTCGGCAACGCGGCTGCGGTCAAGGCCGCGCTCGCCACGCTCACGCCCGCGCAGCGCAAGGCCGCTGTCGCCGCGCTCGCCAGCAAGTAGGCGAAACACGCGCTCACACGCACACCAGCGTGCTGAGCGCGTGTCCGTGAGTAGCACTCACGCTGATGATGCCAACACGCGCAGGTAGCACCTGCGCACGAGGCCCTTGGAGGCCACCATGCTGTACCTGCTCATGCTCGCGCTCGTTGCTCTCGTGTACGTGCACAAGGCGCACACGCACACCACCACCACCACCACGCCTGACGCGGCGTTCCTCGCGTCGTTCGCCACACCGCCCACCCGCACCAACGTGCGTGTGATCACCCCGCAGTACGCCACCCCGCAGGTTCTCCTGGACGCCTGCGCGGAGGCGGTCGCCTGGACCGAGGCTGACGAGATCGAGCAGGCGCTGGCGTCGCTCGCGGACGAGTGCGAAAGCGACATGCGCCACCTCGCGCACAAGATCGAGTACTTCGCGCACACGGTTGAGCAGATCGCCAACGGCACGCCCGAGCCTGTGCGGGTGATCGAGCACAAGATCCCCGCAGCCGAGCGCGTGAACACCAGCACCGAGCGGATGCGTGCGCAGCGAGCCGCTTACGCGGCACAGGGACTCACGGCGCGCGGCACCGTCCCGCAGCCGCCCTGCAACGGGACCGTGGCTGACCCGAGCAACCGCCACGGATCGCGCTCCTGCAAGCGCAAGAGCGTGGGCAAGGTCGAGGGTTGGACGAAGGGTGGCTTCTGCTCCTACGAGCACGCGGCCCAGTACGGGCTGGAGCGCGTGTGGGCCGGAGAGGAGACGATGGAGCAGGCGAAGGCGCGCATGACGAAGGTGTGACACACTTCCACACACAAACGGACACGCGTCCGTTTCGAGGCCCTAGGAGGCCAGCATGACCGCACGCAAGGCGAACACCCGCCTGGTGCTGGACACGACCATCGACAACGTGCACGCCCACGACGTGCTGCTCGGTCGCAAGGGCGAGCGGTTCCTCGTGGACAGCAAGACGCGCAAGGGACTGCGCGTGAAGGTCGAGTGGCTCAACCTCGACACGCTCACGCGTGGTGAGCACACGCTCGACCAGACACACCTGGTGCGTGTGCAGGCTGAGCACGAGTGCGACTGCAACGGCACAGGTCGCTACTCGTGGGGCGGCAGCGTGAACGGCGTGCCCGTGCACACGGGTGAGCACTTCGCCTGCCACGGCAAGGGCTACCAGACGCGTGCGGACGTGATCCGCAACCAGACGTACTGGAACAAGTACGCACGCGTGTAACCAGCACCACAGGCGGGGCGCGCATGCCACCACGCGCACTTCACACACAGGCTCAGGAGGGCCAACACATGAGCAAGACCGACAACGCACGGCTGCCGAAGATCGGCAAGCGCACGGTCGTCACGGAGAGCGACGACATGGGCACGTACTCGTTCACGCTCACGAGCAACGAGGCGCGGCGCGAGGTGCAGCGCAACCACGAGGACAAGCGCGCCAACGTGGAGGCGCGTGTGCTGCGCAACCGCGAGGTCGCTGACCTGGACATGCGCGAGCAGGTGCGTGACGCGCTGTACACGCCTGCGTACACGGGTCCGGTGGGCACGCGGTTGCCGGAGTGGGAGCGCGTGCTGCTCCACACACACGGCATCGAGTGCCTGGGTGGTGCCAGCGAGGTGCGGCTCGCACACACGTGCGAGTACGGGTGCAAGGTCTACGCCACGAGCAAGTGCGGCGAGTTGATCTTCCACTCCAGCATCTACGGCCACACGACGTACAGCGTCGAGGTCGTGCCCGCACCCGTGAAGGTCCAGCACGCCGTGCCCACCACACGCACGGTGCGCAAGACCGCCGACGAGTTGCGCGAGGAGATCAGGCGCGTGCGTGCCAGCCGCCTGCGTGCTGAGCAGAACCTGGAGGCCAGCGCACGTGAGCACGGCTTCGGCCAGCGCATGAGCGGCGTGACCGGGCTGTGATCGCGCACCTGATCGCCCAGGTGATCGTCGGCTTCGTGGTCGCAGGTGCGATCACGCTGGTGATCGTGTGCGTGCGTGACTACAAGCGCACGTTCCACAACGAGTGCTGCTGGGACTGCACGCCAGAGCGTGTGTGCCCCGACTGCACGCTGCACAACGCGTAACGCACGTGTTTGGCCGTCCGTCTGTTTCGGCAGGCGGGCGGTCATGTGCGCGCAGTAACGCTCGCACTACCCACCGTCACGCATGAGCGTGACCCGAGTGCCTTGGAGGGCACGATGTCCGGCTTCCGCAACCCGCACTACCCGTACATGAACGACGAGGGCTACGACGTGGAGTTCATTGACGCAGCCTTCTACGACCGCGAGCGCGCGTGCCAGATGCCCGTCACGCAGCGTGAGATCCAGCACTTCGCGCCGAAGGACGTGCCCGTGCTGGCGCTGCCCATCCTCTACTGCCTGGGCTGCGGTGGTCAGGACCACCCGTGCGCGTACACGCACAAGTTGGACGCGACCATCGGCACCTGCAACCTGGAGCGCGTCAAGGACGCGCACTCGTACGTGCCCAGCGAGCGCGTGCAGATCATCGCTGAGCAGACCTACACGGGTCGCATCCAGCGCAAGGCCACCGTCAAGGCTGGCAAGTGAGGCGCGCGGCACGCCTGTGCCTGCTGTGCGCACTCGCGCTTGTCGAGCCGTGCTTCCACGCACTCGGCATCCCGCACCCGGAGGGACTGAGCACGCAGGCGATCAACCTGCTGCTCACCCACGACCACACCTGAGGAGGTGTGCATGGGCATCAAGGCCCACAAGGTCACGCGTGTGCGTGACATGTACGACCCGGCGCAGTTCGACCAAGACGCAGGCGAGCCTGCTCCTGACGCGCCCACCCACTGCATGTTCTGCGGTGACGCACTCACGCCCCTGCGACGTGAGAGCGGCAAGCCGTGGTGCACGCAGGAGGACTGCCTGCTGGCAGGTCGCAAGGAGCGCACACGCAACTGGGCGCTCGTGGACCTGCACAAGCAGGGCGTGACCGTGGTGATCCGCACCGACGACACGCCCATCAGCACAGGCAAGCGCGGCATCCAGTAGCCACGGGCTGCACACGCACTCATCACTGCGTGTGCGGCACGAGCCGACTGGCGGCTCAAGGAAGGAGCATCATGCTCAAGCCCATCAAGCGCGTGAACATGCGTAACGCGCTCATCCACGCCCTCGCACGTGAGGGTGTGCAGGTCACACCGGACAAGATGGACGCCGCACTCGTGTGGCTGGCAGAGGGCGACGCACGCCCGGACAACCTGCCTGAGTCCATCGTGTTCGGTGGCATCACCCTGGCGTGGCCGCGTGGTCGTGAGACGCGCGTGCCCACGGCCAACGAGCGCGCTGCGTACAACAAGGCGCTCAAGCACCTGCACACGTCGGAGGACGCAAGCGAGCGGCTCACCGACGAGGACAACGTGCGCGTGTACCGCGAGGTGTACAGCGCGCTCGTGAACAGGCTCAAGAAGGAGCCCAGCAAGGCGCTGCCCGTGCTCACACAGCGTGAGGTCGAGCAGGCGCAGGTGCTCGTGGAGGCCGAGGTTCAGCCCGAACTCAAGGCTCCGCGCAACGGGTGCAAGTCACTGATCGAGCCCCCCGTTATCGAGCACGCGGTGCCCACGGACGTGCAGGTGAGCGTCCTGGACGGTCTGCTCAGCGACCTCGCATCGCTGAGCGCAACGCTCGGGTGATCTTCGAGTTCGCGGTCGAGGTCGGGTGCGCGATTGCACGCCCGCCCTCGCCGCAGAACATCAGGCTCGCATGGGTGCGTGTGCTCGCATCCACCGAGAACGAAGCACACCTGCTCGCCGCCTGGATGGTCGGCGGGCTGGACGTGTGCGTGATGGTCACGCACACAAAGACCCTGGAGGTACAGGAAGCATGACCGCACTCACGAACGACGAGAAGATCACGCTGCTCACCCAGGCAGGCGTGAGCGTCGAGGACGCGCAGGAGCAGGTGCTAGGCGCTGCTCCGACCGTGATCGACGAGGACGAGCCGGAGGTGTCCACACCTGTGGATGCGCCTGTGGACGTGGAGGTCATCGGGTTCGACTTCGACGCCACGCTCAAGCGCATCATCGGCAAGTCCTACGCCGACAGCAAGAAGGCCATGCGCCTGTGTGACGAGGAGGGCAAGCGGTACTTCGACACGCTCAAGGTGAGCAAGGTGCAGGCGGCTGCGCGTGGGCTCGACAAGGAGCAACACAACAAGACGCTCTGGGCCGACGCGCAGAAGATCGTCACCACGCTCAAGCGCATGGTGCGTGACCACTACAGGGTCACGAGCGTCAAGGCGAAGATCGCCGCAAGCAAGGCCGCGCTGCCGCAGGAGGTGCGTGACCTGGACGACGAACGCCTGGAGCGCCTGCTCGCCAGCGAGGAGTTCCTCGCCCTGCTCCGCAAGGACACGTAATCGCACACCCGCAAGAACGCACGACCATCCATTCCATCCCGAGTTGCCCAGGAGGGCACACATGAGCAAGACCTTGGACCTGTTCGCACTCGAAGCCTCACTCGCTGAGGTGATCGCCACGCTCACCCTTGAGGGTGAGGCCAACGACCCCGTGCTGCTCGACAACACGGACGACGACAAGCCGCTCGCACACGTGAGCCTCGACCAGATCGTGGCTGGCTACGGCCTGGACATGCAGGACCGTCGCCAGTTCACGCAGCGTGAGCGTGACGCTCGCAAGCAGCACATGGACAAGATGCGCAAGCGTCAGAAGCGCGCGATGGCGAAGCGTGCTGCGATGGACAAGCAGCGCGAGGCGAAGCCGCTTGACCAGGTGCGTGTGCGCGCCATGCTGGCGATCATCGGCACCAACCTGCTGGACGTGATCACGCACACGGTGATCGCCCGGTACAACCGCTTCCGTCGAGTCATGGGCGACGTGAGCACGGGTGACCTCGCCAACGACGTGGTGCTGGCGATCAGCGAGTCACTCGCACGCACCGACCACGACATCGTGGAGATCGCGGAGGCGGCTCTGTGGCTCAGCAAGCAGCCGCAGCCCATCGACACCGCCCAGGACGACGCACCTGCGCGTGCACGGATGCTCATGGGCACCATCGTCCGCAAGTCCGGTCACGCCATCGTGGACACGTACCGCAAGTCCACGTGCACCGCGTGGGTCGAGACCATCGGCGACGAGGGCAAGACCGAGTGGGTGCGCAAGGACGTGACGCTCACGAGCCTGGAGGTGCTGGACACGATGATCCGGGCCACGGGTGGTGACGTGGACACGCTCCTGAGCAAGCACAAGGCGGGTGGCAAGCCGAAGCACGAGAGCAAGCCGCCGACGAGCCAGCACGCACGCTCGTTCGCTCGCATGGTCATCGACATGGCGATCACGGCTCGTGGCCTGGACTGGCTCACGGACATGATGCTCGACAGCCTGCGCACGGACGGTGCGTTCACCTGGAGCACGCACGCCGATGAGGTGTGGGCGGGCCTGGGCATGCCTGAGGTGACCGACATGAGCAAGGCCATGAAGGTCGCGTACACCAAGCGTGCAGTCCAGACCGCGTTCGCATTCCTGCCCGATGTCATCAGCACCGCGTACGACATCGCCAGCCAGCCTGAGATCCTGGCGCAGTACACGTACATGGGTGACACCAACGTGGTGCTGCACGAGAGCGACAGGCACACGGGCGGTGACGTGCAGTTCCCGCCTCGCATGGAGGACACGCTCAAGGACATCTCGCACGGCAAGCGATACGTGCTTGAGGGCATGGAGGACGGCGCGCTGCCGGTCAAGATCGAGGACGGCAGCGCGCCTGTGGCTGACGAGAGTGAGTGGAAGCGCGTGTTCGTCAGCAGCGACAGCAGCCTCACCTGTGCACACGGCACACGTGTTCACCTGGAGGGCATGACGAAGAAGCCACTCAAGGTGGCGCGTCGCTGGCAGGGCGAGTTCTGCTCCGTCAAGGGTGACGGTGCGTGCGAGCCGATCTTCCACCACGGCGACCGTAAGAGCGTCACGCCTCGTCAGGCGATGACGAAGATCGACGCCATCATCGAGGCTGTTGCTTCGTCGTATGACGCGTGACGTGACGCGGCACACGTCACGCGTCACGCATCACGCGTGGTAACACACGGAGCAAGTAATGCAGTGAGTCGGCAACCGGACAGATTGCCGAAGTAATAGTTGGAAGCCAGGGTTCCTCCCCGGCTCCCTCCCCGTTCCTGTTCTGCACACCGTGTGTAGGACACCGTTGCCCTAGGAGGCACACATGAGCAAGCCCACCCTGACCACCCAGGTCGCGTCCCTCACCGAGACGGTGAACGCGCTCGTCGGTCTCGTCACCCCGCTCGTCCAGGGCCAGCACGCCACCAGCGCGCCGGTCGCCGAGGCCACCGCGAAGGCCACCAAGCCGGTCACGCTCGTCAAGGCCGAGCCGGTCAAGACCGCCAGCGACGTGCTGCTGGAGGCCGTCAAGGCGCAGGGTCTGGCCTTCGCCCGTGGTGGTCGCACCGTGCTCACCACCGAGCACCTGACCGCTGCGGTGCGCGTCCTCAAGACCGGCACGCCGGAGATCCTGCCGGTGTCCAACGTCCGGCTGGAGAAGCGCAACGTCACGCACATCGCCATCGGTCGTGACGGCCAGAGCGTCATCACGCAGTACGTGTACAAGCCCGAGAGCGAGTGACACAAGGCAAGCACGCCAGCCAGGGGCGCACGGTCGTCCCTGGCTGGCTGCTCGTCGTTCTGCTGCTCGCCGTCGTGACTGCGGTGAGCGTCGGCGTGTACAACGCCGTGCACGAGACAGGTCAGATCGGCCACGGCAGCGACTGCGTGGCTGACAACCTGCGTAACAACACGAACCATCCGTGCTAGAACTCGCGTGACGGTTGGGGCTGGCTGCAACGTCAGCCCCGACCACGCACGGACGTGTGGCGCAACGGCAGCGCAGGGGAAGTTATGATCCCTAGGTTGCGGGTTCGAGTCCCGCCACGTCCTCAACACAACTAAATAGTTCATCCCAAGGCGTGCACGCACCCGCGTGCGCGCCTTTTTTTGTGCCTATTTCCAGACGCCAATAACGCCTCGACCGAGGACTACCTAAAGGCGATCTGCAAGGGGCGCGACAACTAAATAATCACACCCGTCTAGGCCCAAGGAGGCCAACAATGTCCACGTCCACCGTCATCTACACCAGCACCACGGGTGTCGAGTCGCCCGAGCCCGAGATCATCGAGCACGTCGCTCCCACGCGTGTGCGCATCAACGACGCCACCTACGGCCTCAAGACCGCCGCCAAGACGGTGCGCGAGAAGGTCGAGCGCGAGAAGTTCCTGGAGCAGAAGCGCGAGGCCATCGCCCGTCAGCACGGGCGTGAGGCTGCGAAGAAGGCCGAGAAGATCGCCACGCTCGACGCCGACATCGCACGCATCAACGCGAGTCTCATCACCGGCACCAGCAGCGACCCTGTGAAGGCCAAGGCGCTGCTCGTCACGCTGACGGCCAAGCGGAAGTCGCTGGTCTAGTGCGTCACGGTGGCTTCGGTGGCGGCGAGAAGCAGGGCCACGAAGTTGGCCTGACGACCGCAGCCATGACGTTCATCGCGGTTGCGCTTGTCATCCGTGCACCGAAGCACCACCCCGCGCTGTTCCGACGCGCCATGATCGGGACGCTGGTGATGATCCCGCTCACCATGCTCGTCGGTGACACACCGTTCGCCAACATCTGGTGGGATCTCGCCATCATGGTGCTTGCAGGATGGGCGTCAGGAGCGAAAGAACGACCGCACACCTGATGAGTGCTGGTGAGACACGATGCCTTGACCCGCACGTGTCGATCCAGGAAGCATCAGCACACAGGCTCTAGGAGGCCATCGTGGGTTACAACGACCCGGATCTGTACAACCAGCCCGAGAAGTTCGGCATCAAGATCATCGGCACCGTCGAGTGGTCCGAGCCGTGCTACTCGTTCGACACAACGGTCGTCGCCGAGGGCGTGGACCCCGATGGTGTCATCTACTACGTGTTCAGCGACTCGGGCTGTTCATGCCCGTCGCCGTTCGAGTCCTACACCAGCCTCGACAACGAGGGTGTGTGGAGCACTCGCAACCCGCACGAGGTCGTCGCAAAGTTGCAGGCAATCCTGGCTGACTACAGCGAGGAGGACCAGCGCGGCGCACGTCCGGAGGTCATCGACCTCACCAGCAAGTTGCTCCGCAACGTCAACCACCCGAAGGCTCTTGGAGGCCGCTCATGACCAAGCCGATCCTGTACGCATGCACGGTGTGCAACCAGGGGTTCACCGAGTACCCCGAGGGTGACGCCGAGTACGGCTGCACCCAGGAGGTCGAGACCGACGAGGGCGTCGTGTACCCGCACGACTACGTGTCGGTGGACGAGTGGAAGGAGCGCAACCGGACCGAGTTCGGCAACCCGGATGCGAAGATCACCACGGACGTGACGCTGTGAGCGACAACCCGTTCATGGATGGCGATCAGTTCCCCAACAGGCCCGACCACCCAGACTTCTGGCGTCTGAGCGAGAGCGTGCTCAAGCAGGACGGCAAGTTCTCGGAAGGTGTGGACCCGTTCGAGACTGTCATGGCGAAGATCGTGGACGTGGAGTCGGTCATCTACATGGCCGAGCAGCGTGCCAACTTCCTCATCGACAGGACGGGCGTGCCGCACTCCACGGTGCTCCAGGGCCTGCTCATGTCCGTCTACCTCGACGCATTTACGACGGGCGTCGGTTTCCAGCAGGCAGGAGGCACACGACAGTGAGCCACCGTGACTACTGGGTCGTGAAGATGGACGACGGCGACGCGCTGATCGTCTCTCGTGACTCCGAGACCAAGCACACGCTCGCCAGCCTCGCCTCGATGGGTGCGTTCGTCCCACCGCGCGAGGTGGAGTTCGACCCGGATGACCTCGCAGTCGGGGCTGTCCTGGGTGCGGACAACGGACGCACGCGCACGATCACGGGCATCACCAAGTTGGACGCCCTGACTGTCACACGGCAGGAGTAGTCGTGTACGTGTCGCATCTGTCCATCCCCGGCACGCACGGCAAGTGGCGATGGATGGTGAACAAGTCCTACGAGGGCTGGAACCGCTGGTACATCGCCTTCACCACACCCACACACCAGTGGATCCTGTTCAGCAAGCGCAACCTCTAGGCCCAAGGAGGCCAGCACATGCCATTCCACGTCATGCTCGCCAAGAGCGCACCCGCCACCGAGGACACCATCAACATGCTGTCCGGCACGCACTACTTCGATCTCAAGATCGACGGCGTGCGTGATGTCATCGCCATCAGCAAGGGCAAGGTCGTCATCCAGAACCGCAACGGGGTGGACACCACCAACCGCTACCCCGACATCGTGGCTGGCTGCATCGAGCAGTTCGGCACCGACGTGCAGATGGTCCTGGACGGCGAGATGGTCGTGAAGGTGGACGGTCGTCCAGATTTCAAGGCGACCAGCCAGCGCGACCGTTGCTCCGAGCCTGCCAAGATCAACGCACGCTCCAAGAGCATGCCCGCCACGTTCATCGCGTTCGACCTGCTCTACAAGGACGGCGTGGACTACCGCAACTCCACGTACCAGGAGCGCAAGGCGCAACTCGACGCTGCGCTGCTGGGCACGAGCGGTGTGGTCGAGCCCAACGTCGGCAGCCTGGACGGTCACAAGATGATGGCGCTCGTCCGTCAGCACCACCTCGAAGGCGTGATCGCCAAGCGTCTGGACTCCCGCTACAAGGCGGGCAAGGGCAGCGACTGGCTCAAGATCAAGCCCACGTTCATGATCTCGTGCGTCGTCACCGGCTTCACGGCTGGTGAGGGTGCGCGCTCGTCCACGTTCGGTGCGCTGTCCCTGGCGCTCTACAAGGACGGTGTGCTGACTCCGGTTGGTGAGGTAGGTACGGGGTTCAAGCAGAACGACCTGCTGGAGATCCAGGCTCTGCTGGCTGTCGGTCACACGCTCGTCGTGGAGGTCGAGTACCAGGAGTTCACGGTGGACGGCAGCCTGCGCTTCCCGGTGTACCGGGGCCTGCGTTCGGACGTGCTGCCGATGGACTGCCTCTACTCGCAGACCGACAAGATCGTGGCGGTGACGGCATGACGTGGGCGCAGGTTGAGGCTGCTCTGCCCAACGCCAAGGCCATCGCGTTCGACGGCTGCCACAAGATCTACGTGCTCATGGATGACGAGCAGGTCCAGCAGATGGACGACTGGGGCTACGGCAAGGACGACGACGGCTCCCACCTCCTCAAGTTCGAGCAGCACGAGAGCGAGGACATCCTCGAAATCCTGCGCGACTGGTGGCATGAGTCGTGCATGCTCCGGTTCATCAGCGCCGTCAGGACCGTGGAGGGCGACCCCAACAAGGGCTTCACGGACCTCATCAGCCAGACCGAGGACGAGGAGTGACCGGCCAGCACACGGTCACTCACTGTCACTGTGGGCTGGCTCGTGGCAACTCCGACCACTGCGCAGCGTGCGGGTGCGAGGAGTTCGAGCGGGTGTGCTCCTACGTCTACGAGAACGCCACGCCCAGTAACAGCCTGCTTCGTCGGGTCGTGTGCGCTATCAAGGACCACGACCCGAACAAGGTCACCTGGGTCATCGCAGACGACATGGAGCCCAGCCCGCTCCGCATGATCCTGCGTCGCTGCAACCGTTGCGGCGTGTACGTCGAGAGCACCCCGCTCCCTTGGATGAGGAAGGACAGCACATGAGCAGCATCTTCGGAGGGCTTGGCGGGTCGTACGCGGGGCGGTACGACAACGACCTCCAGGCCAAGATCGACAAGGCGCTGGCTGGCAAGGCGTCGCCCCAGGACAAGATGCAGGAGTTTCTCAAGAAGGACCTCGGCATCGACCCTGGCGCTCTGCCCATGACGGCAAAGCAGGCACGCATCCGTATCAACCAGATCATGCAGGAGCGCAACGCCAGCGCCACCACGTTCACCGGAAACTCCCTGGGCATCAAGCACGTGGAGTTCACGGAGAACACGGGAAATCAGCAGTTGGCGTGCACCACCTGTGGAAATCAGGACACGTACGACAAGAACGACGGGTCCGGTAACTGGTACTGCTACGACTGTGAGGCTGACTTCACGCCGCCTCCGCGCCAGCCCACAGGTAAGCCGATCACCCAGAACGACAAGGACAAGGATTGGTCCGACATGATGCGCTGCTACAAGGCGCTCCAGAAGGGCGAGGACTATTCCTTCCAGGTCGGCTGGACGTACACGTACCGAGGAAATGACCAGGAATGCGGTGAGCCGCAGCCGATCCACGTCGAGGTCGAGCCGGACCCGCGTTTCCTGAGCATCGGCCTGACCGTTCGGCTTCGCAAGCAGGTGCTGAACGGACCGGACGAGTTCGTGTACGCCAAGAAGGGCGGATTGTTCAACGACAGCGATGTCGTCGAACTCCCGTCCATGCAGCCGATAACTGACTTGTCCGCATGGACGGTCGTCGAAATCCTCTAAGGAGGACAACATGAGCACTCCCACCGTCACCGAAACAGCGCAGGCCGTCAGTCCCCCACTCACCGCCCATGACCGCTGTGACCGCTGCGGCGCTCAGGCCAAGTCCCGTGCGGTGTTCGCCTCAGGGGAACTGCTGTTCTGCGGCCACCACGCTCACGAGTACGCCGAGAAACTCGCCACCCAAGCGGTACTGGTGCTCAACCAGTAGTCGTAGTACGTTCAGCGGCTGCCCAATCAGACCCCCATCCATGAGGGCAGTTGCTCGAACTAGTGGCTCCCAGATGGAGCCGAAAGGAGGTCTCACGGTGAACCAAAACATGTCCTAGCCCTTACCGCCAAGGTGGCGGATAGGGCGGGGCGGAAGCCGAGGTTCGACGTGAGTAAGACCGACAAGACCCGTCCGTTCTGGGTCAAGATGCTCGACAAGCCGTGCTACTACAAGGCGGTTCACCGGCACGACGCTCGTCCTTTGCGGGACGACAAGGGCCACGTGGTTCGAGTTCCTACAGGCGAGGTTCGCTCGTGGGGACCAGTAATGCGCACGGTAATGGTTCCTTTCACCGAGTGCGATCTGCCCGCTGCTCCTGGGCGCGACAACGGTGAGTGGGACGCCTGCCACTGGACGTACACCCGCACGTTCATGGGTGAGGGTGCGTCCCGTTGTGGTTGCTCGATGTGTAACGACACCGAGGGTCGCAAGCAGATGACTCGCAAGGAACGCCGCAACGGCAAGCAGGTCACCCGTAACTGGAAGGACGAGTACTAGAAATGCAGGGCCGTATCAAGAAGGTGCGCTGGTGGCAGCGTTATCTGGACCGTGACGTTCGCACGGCAATGCGTCGTGTCCAGGAAACGAAGCAGTACCAGACCGTGGACTACACCGACAGCGGTGTCGCCATCACGATGCCCGCCGAAATCGCTGACCAGTGGGACGCTATGCCGTACGAGGTGCGGCAGGAGTTCATGGCAGCGGTGGAGGCGCAGATCAAAGCCGGTGGGGACGCCAACGGCACGCACGAGTGGAGCGGGTGAGGAAATGGCAAGCGGAAGTATCGCGCGTGCGTCACGCGCCAAGGCCCAAGTGAAGGCCAGTAAGAGCAACACCACCGACAAGTGGATCGGCAAGAAGCACGTGGTCGAGCCCGGTGACGTGGTGAAGTTCCACACCCCGAACCAGCACATGTTCGGCGGCATGGGCACCGTCATCGGTTACCTGTCCAAGAACGTCGTGCTCGTGCGCACGTTCGGTGGTCTGGACAACGACTACCCAGCGCAGGTCATCGAGGTCCGCAACCAGCAGGCCAACGACAACTACAACAACACCGGCAACGACCGCTTTCAGGCGCACTACCAGAACTACATCCAGAAAGTCGCGTGGCGGGTCAAGGGTCCGAAGCCGAAGAAGAAGCGCAAGCCCGTGCAGTTCTATGAGGTCACGCCGCAGGTTCTTCCGCAGATCCTGAGCGGTGAGCACGAGGTGCCCTCCGGCCACAAGGTGGTCCTGGTGGACGAGACACCGGCTGTTGTGGACCTGCACGCCGTCCCGACACAGGAGGCACCGTGACCAGCCCGCTCCAACACCGCCGCACTTCTGGGCTCAAGCACGCCTGGAAGATGTGGATGTTCGATCGCAAGGCAAAGAAGCAGGCGCGCGTTCGTGAGCGCGAGTTCCAGGCGCTGCTCCGTAAGAGGTAGCCATGCCTGCCATGCACTACAAGAAATGCCCGTTCGGTGATGTCATCAAATCCGGTGGCGGCACATTCAACATCATCGCGCTGGACACCACCGGCGCACACGGTGAAGCATGTCCACTCACCAACATTCACCGACACGGGAAATGGCGCTGGTTTATCGCATCAGTACGGTGCGATTGCGAGTGCCACATCCCTGCCCGCAAGATCCCGTACACCATCGAGGAAACTCCCTAGGCCCAAGGAGGCCGCACATGCCCGCATCGGCACCGTCCCGCAAGTCCTTCACCATCACCATCCCCATCGGCCTCGTCATGCTGACGTGCGACGGCTACTCCGGTACCGAGGAGAGCGCGACCAAGCGCAGCACGTACATCGAGGCCACCGACGACAAGGGCAACAAGACCCTGCACCCGGTCGGCATGACCTCGTACAACAAGGTCACGGGTGCCAACGTCGCCAAGAGCGACTGCATCAAGGTCATCGAGTCGGCTGACGGCACGCTCGTCCCGGTCTCCGACGAGGAGGTGCAGGCGTTCATGTCCGAGAACGGCACGACCGAGTTCCTCGGCTTCATCAGCGCCGCCGAGTACAAGGCGAACTACGTCGAGGAGAACGTCTACCAGATCCGTCCGACCACCAAGATCGGTGGCAAGACGATCAAGGGCGACTCCCCTTACGCCAAGCCGTTCGCGCTGTTCACCGAGACGATGCGCCGCGAAAGCATGGTCGGCCTCGTGAAGTTCGTGCAGCGCGGCAACCCCCGTTACTACGCCTGGCTGCCCGATGGCACGCTGCGCTCGCTCCGGTACGACGAGGAGGTGCGTGAGAGCAAGCCGCTCCCGGTCGCCACCTTCTCCGACCCCGAGATCGAGATGGCGACGAAGTTGGTGCAGGCCAAGCGGCTGGACGAGGTTCCGGTCCTGGAGGACACGAGCAACGCCAAGATCGCCGAGTTCGTGGAGGCCAAGGCCAAGGCGATGGCCGAGGGTGGCGAGGTCGTGCTGCCCGTCGCTGTCGAGACCGACGACGCGCCGCCGAGCGACGACCTCATGGCGATGCTCAGCGCGAGCCTCTAACCTGCACTAATGATCGACGTTGAGGCCGAGGTCGCCTCCTACACCTACAAGCCAGGTGTCACGTTGTCGGTACACCCGACAGCAAGCCTCGTTGACGCATCCGTTCCATCCGACGCCCCAGGCTTCGAGTGGACGCTGCGCATCGCGGGGGAGGTCCTCGACTCAACCGATCCGACCAACAAGAACCTGACCAAGGCTGAGTTTC
>Ga0307504_10000016_pt1 | contig 67567 bp, 95 predicted proteins | sample 19_S_MG_FD_194516 | JGI IMG/M metagenome (GOLD analysis project Ga0307504, IMG submission 194516) | Soil microbial communities from Populus trichocarpa stands in riparian zone in the Pacific Northwest, United States - 19_S | ecosystem: Environmental > Terrestrial > Soil > Riparian zone > Trees... | reverse complement strand
CGAGGAACGGGCCAAGCTGCGTCCGCGCAGCAACGCGACCGTGCCCGAGGACCAACCCAACGACGGGCACGGCAAGACCCCCGGAGCCCAGATCAGGATCTGGGCTCGCGAGAACGGCCACGAAGTACCCAAAGCCGGCAAAATCTCCAACGAGCTGCGCGAGGCGTACGAGCAGGCCCACCCCAACGAAGGAGACCGCGCATGAGGATCTACCTGGCATCTGCCTACGAGTCCCGCGACCACATCAGGGATTGCGCCGACGAGCTGACCCGGATCGGGTTCACCGTCACCTCGACCTGGCTCGAGGAGAAGCACGAGATCAACGACGGCACCACCGGCGCCGCCACCGACCTGCCCGCCGAGCAGGTCGACAAGCACGCGATGGACGACCTCTACGACATCTCCCAATCGGACATGCTGGTGCTCTTCACCGAAGGCGCCACCGGCCACCGCGGGGGCGGTGGCCGGCACGTGGAGACCGGCTACGCCCTGTCCCTGGGCCTCCCAGTCCTGGTCGTGGGAGAGCCGGAGAACGTCTTCCACCGGCTGCGCGAGGGGGTCACCGTGGTGAGCGACTGGCACGACGCAGTGATCGAGCTGAGTCGGCGCTTCATCGACAAGTCCCAGGGCGAGTACCGCACCACCGACGCTGCGGTGTCCGCACGATGAGCACCTACGCCGAGAAGACCTCGGTCGACTCCGGGCGGTCACGCGCGGAGATCGAGCGGACACTCTCGCGCTACGGCGCGACGTCGTTCATGTACGGCTGGGACGGCAACCAGGCGATCGTCGGGTTCGTGGCCAACGACCGGCAGGTGAAGTTCACCCTCCCGCTGCCCGACAAGGCCGCCCGGGAGTTCACCCACACCCCGGCCCGGCAGACCAAGCGCACCCCGACCCAGGTCGAGGAGGCCTACGAGCAGGCGGTGCGCCAGCGCTGGCGGGCGCTGGCGCTGGTGATCAAGGCCAAGCTGGAGGCCGTGGAAGCCGGGATCGTGACCTTCGAGCAGGAGTTCGCGATGCACATGATGCTGCCCAACGGCGAGACGGTCGGGCAGTGGGTCATCCCGCAGATCACCAAGGCCTACGAGACCGGCGGCATGCCGGCGCTGATGCCTGGGAGTGGGAAGTGACTGCGGTGCTCGAGCACGAGCCCCTCTTCGAGGTGCCCGAGAACTGGTGGCGCCGACGCCGCTGCACGGTCTGTGGGTGCGCGCTCAGCGTCATCCACGAATGGACCTACATCGTGCAGCGGCAGGGGTGGGTGAAGATCGGGGCGACCAACAAGCCTCGCCGGCGGATCAACGAGCTGGCTCGCCCGGCTTGGATCCAGCATGTGCTCAGCCCGCCGGAGATGGACTGGTCCGCGCCGTTGGTCGCACTGGTCGTGCTCGGTGGTGACGCCGAGCACGACCTGCACCGGGACTTCGTCGAGCAGCACGTCATCGGGGAGTGGTTCCTCCTCGACGACGTGCTCGAAGCGCAGATCAGGGTCTTCACCGGGAGCGGGAAGTGACCGGCATCCAGGTGGGCGGGCAGTTATCGCTCTCGAGGTACTCGCCGCTCTACGCCGGCGTCGACTACGGGAAGCGGAAGCTGGCGGTCGCGATCATCGACTCCAGCCCGGAGCCCCGGGGCGTGCTGTACGACTACGACTGGCCTCGACCGACCACCAAGAGGGCACTCGCCGAGGTCGGGCCGGAGTTGCTCGGAGATCACCTGATCGTGCAGGAGTCAACCGCTTCCGGCATTTTCACCAGTCATCGGCCTACGCTGGTGGCTGTCGAGCGTCCTCTCACCACGACGCGAGGCGGTAACGCCACGATGGACCTGAACCAGGTGTGCGGGGTGCTCGTGCTCGCAGCCAGGAACGCCGGGGCCACCGTGGTGCTAACGGCGTCGAGCAGCTGGAAGAAGGTCGTCTGTGGGCACGGAGGCTTCGACAAGGAGCAGGTCGCGGCGTGGGTCGCCCAGCGACATCCCGCGTGGGCAAGGGCAGCCCCCACCCAGGACTGCCTCGACGCCTTCTGCCTCGCGCTCGGCGCCCGGATGGCGGCCGAGGCGGCACTGGTGGGAGCTGACGACGTGCTCTGACTGGCCGGATCCGTCACTGTGGGTAGGAGCAGACAAGCGGCACCACACCCTCCGCCAGGAGGAGCGGGCCAAGGCGATCTGCTGGGAGGTGTGTCCGGTGCGCAAGGAGTGCCTGCTCGTGGCGATCGCTGACACCTCCAAGGTGATCGCCGGCGGCCTCAACGGCGCCGAGCGCAAAGAGCTGCTGGCCGAGCACGGCGGGGACAGGATCTCCGCCGTGCTCGGCTCCCAACGACCGGAGGTTCACCGTGCCACCGCGTAATCGCCACCTGGCCACCGTCAGCGAGACCACCGCGGCGCTCCTCGAGGAGGAGCGGCTGGAGAAGTCCATGGAGGCCCGCAAGCTGCGTGCCGAGGGCTACGACTGGTGGGAGATCGCCGACAAGATGCGGCTGACCCCCAAGAACGCGCGCGAGGCCGTCGCCTACGGCATCAGGGCTGCGGCCGAGCTGGTCAACGACGCCACCAAGGCCGAGCTGCTCGACCTCGAGCTCGTCCGGCTCGACATGCTGGTGAAGGCCAACATGCGGGGCGCGCTCCAGGGCGACGTGCCGAAGGGGAGGTTCATCCTCGACCTGGTCAAGGAACGGGTCCGCCTGCTCGAGCTGGACACCGCGGCCGCCACCGCCGGCCAGACCACAGTGGTCATCGGCGGCACCAGCACCGAGTACATCGAGGCGCTGAAGGCCATCGCGGCCTACGCCGCGGAGAGCGGCGAGGTCGTGCTCGGCGAGCTCGAGGAGAAGGGCAGCGCGTGAGCACGATGAGTGCCGGCCTGATCCGGCCGGACGGCGCTCACCCCGCGAAGCCCATCGACCGCAACTTCGTCCCGCTGCTGGCCGGACTCCCGGTCACTGGGGTGACCGGGACGGGGCCGGGCAACCACAAGTCCGGCTCGAGGTACGCCGTACGCTCCCCTGACCTGTTCGTCACCGAGCCGGTCTCGCTGGTGTGCCACCTGGACTGGCCCAGCGCCCGCTACCTGGGCGACCAGGCCAATCCGGTGCTCCAGGCCCAGCTGGGGCTCTACGCGGTCGAGGACGACCGCTACCTGGGCACCTTCCGCGCCGGCAACCACCTGGTCCTCACCGACGTCCCGACCGCGCAGAGCGGCGGCGGCTCCCTCGTGGGCCGGGTCAAGGTCGAGGCCGGGGCCTACTACGTGGCCGGCAGCTTCTTCGGCAGGGGAGGTGCTGGCCCGGCGATGTACGTCGTCGCGGTCGACGACGAGATCTTCCTCGAGGTCCGCCCCGTCGAGCGCGCGGACCTGACGCCAGGCTTCTACACCCGCCGCACCGCGCACAAGCTCAGCGTCTTCGACGAGTCGACCGGCGCCCTGCGCGCCAGCACCGTCTGGGCCGAGGACGACGCCGTCACCTCGGTGCGCGCCGACGGCACCACGGTCTACGTGCACACCGACGCGGCCAACGCCGCGGTGACCCTGCACGCCTCGAACCGGGTGGAGAGCGCCGGCATCCGCAGGACGGCCTCGACCGAGCAGACCTATGCCGAGCACGGCGAGGCGAGCATCAAGCACGGGGAGATCAACCCGACCATCAAGTACGGCACCCCCGGCGTCACCTACTAGGAGCTCTCGTGACCACTCAGACCCCCAAGGGCATCCCGTTCCCCCAGAACGGGATCGACTACCTGATCGACGCAGCCACCCAGATCCAGGACGCCGTGGAGGCGATCGACACCCTGCTCGACAACTACCGGCTGCTGAACATCGGCGGGCTGGTCTCCACCACGAAGACCCTGGAGGCCGACACGCCCCCTGTGGGCACCAGCGAGGTCGCGGTGCTGACCAGCGACCAGTTCGTGCTCACCGAGCCCACCCAGGTCCAGCTGACGCTGTCCTGGGACGCCCTCACGGCCACCGACGCCGCCACCGCGCGCTTCCGGCTGCGCCCGGGCAACATCGGCGGTACGCCGATGGGTGGCACCCAGGTGGACCTGCCGGCCGGCCGTCCCGCCGGCGGCGGCTCGCTGACCGTCTGCCCGGTGCTCCCGGCCGGTACCTACACCATCCTGGCCACCCTGCAGCTCTCTGCCGGGGCCGCAGCGCTCAACGCCTCGGCGGAGTACCCGGCGACGCTGCTGGTGCGCCCGCTGCCCTGATCTGTTCACCTTGAGCGCTCCCCGTGTCACGATGAGGACTGCTGACGCGACAGCCCAACGAAAGGAACCACCCATGGCAGACACGACTCCGGCCCAGGCCGGCCAGGACGCCGCCAACCGCACCCCCGAGGAGCAGCAGAAGATCCTCGAGGACGCCAAGGCGCCGACCGAAAAGCAGACCGAGGCGGTGGTCGCCGCCGCCGGCAACACGCCTCCGGCCCCCGACCACACCGCCGGTACCGACGCCGACACCGACGACGAGGCCCGGGCGATTCAGGCCGAGCCCGTCGACACCGCGGCCGAGGCCGTCCAGGCGACCATGGACGGCAACATCATCCGGCACGCCGACCAGCGCCTCGGCGTCGTCTCGGCCTCGGCCTACAACGCCCACGTGGCGCTGAAGCTCTCACCGAAGACCGAGTGGTCCGAGGCACTGGTCAAGGCGATCAAGGCCTACCAGGAGGAGCTCGGCCAGAAGGCGACCGGCTACCTCACCCGCGACCAGTGCCGTCGCCTGGGGCTGTCCTACCTGGACTGAGCCCGACCTCCTGAACGCAGGGCCCCGATCGTTGTCATGAGCGGTCGGGGCCCTGTTGTCTGCTGAGACGATATGGACCATGATGGAGCGCATGGACACCCGCCTCCTCACCATCGACGAGACCGCCGAGCGGCTCAGCTGCTCCAAGCCCCACGTGTATCGGCTGATCAGCGCCAGCGCGCTGCGGGCCGTCGACATCTCCTCGCCGGACTCCAAGCGGTCCAAGACCCGGGTGCGCCTCGACGACCTGCAGGCCTACATCGACGACGGCAGCTGGGACGCGAAGGCTGCCGCGGCCGCCGCTGCCGGCGACTAAGTCCAGACACGCAGAAGGCCGGCTCCCCCCACCAGGGAGCCGGCCCTTTCTGTCTTACCCACCCATCACGCTGTCAACTGTGACAGCAGATGTCCACCAATGTCCACCCAGTACGTCCTGACACGCCCACCCAATGAGAGGAATCCATCATGTCCCACACCCCCCGCCAGCGCCTGATGTCGCTGGCGACCGACCTACTGCTGGAGGTCGAGAGTCATGTCACCGAGCTCGTCCAGGAGCCGGGGTTGAAGATCTCCCACGAGGAACTCGAAGGCTTCACGCTGGCCTACAGCCAGGTCGTTCGGCTGGTCCAGGCGGCCTACCCCAAGGCGAGCCTCGAGAGCTCGATCGGCAACCACTACTGGCCGGACCAGGACATGTCCGAGAGCACTGGCGAGCGCATGAACAAGCGGCTCAGGTCTACTGCGCACGGCCTCGGCATCCTCGAGCGGCTCTACGGATCGCAGGCCGGCTGATGGGCTACCTCGACACCGAGCTCACCGACGACCAGCGGATCGCGCTGGACTCCCTGTCCCTGGCGGAGTTCTCCGAGCTCTGTCACAACCACAACGGTCCGCTCGAGCGGGCGGTGCTCGACCACTACCGCGAGACCCAGCTGTGGTGGGCGCCGATCATCGTCGGACCCAGCGGCGAGCAGTTCGCCGTCAACCCGCCGGACGAGGTGCCGGAGCCCGCGCGCCTGCGGGATGCCTCGGCGCGGGGCACCTTCCTGCTGGATCCGAGCCACGAGATCTCCGACAGGTTCTACCCGCGATGACCTTCGGGATCAACTACTGGGACGAGCACCCAGATGACGTGCCCTACGAGCACGAGGATGAGGAGGCCCTCACCGAGCGCGACCGCGACAAGCACCTCTACACCAAGGAGGAGCTCACGTACGGCGAAGGCGCACCCACCCGCGCCGAGGCCGAGGAGGACGCACGATGAACCCGTCGTACCACGACGTGCACATCACCACTGAGGGGATCGAGCGGACCTCGATCTTCAACCTGCCGTACGGCTATGAGCTGTCCTGCACCCGGGTCGGCGGCTGGACGCTCTGGGATCCAGACCAACGGAAGGTCGCCGGGGAGTACGACGCAGGCCTGATCGTCGACATCGCCGGTCACGTGATCTGCGACTCGCTGAACCGCACGAAATAAGCACCACCCACCACCCACCGAAAGGAACCACCATGTCCGCAGAGTTCGAGTCCGGCTTCTTCTACCGGGAGCCCGCCTGGCATCGCCAGGGAGTCGTCGTCACCGAAGAGATCGAGAAGTGGGAAGACGCGCGCAAGCTCGCCGACCTCGACTGGGAGCCCGAGACCGCCCCGGTCCGTGTCGAGATCGAGACGCCGCTGGGCCGGATGTCCATGGCCACCAACGAGTACGTCGGCCTGGTCCGCTCCGACACCAAGACGCTGCTCAGCGTCCAGTCCTCCTCCTACGCCGTCATCGACAACACTGAGCTCGGCTCGATCATCGACTACGTGCTACAGAACGTGCCGAAGGTGCGCTACGAGGCCCTGGTGGTGCTCAAGGGCGGCCGGATCGTCACCGCCACCCTGAACCTCGGGGAGCCGATCCAGGTCCAGGGTGACTCCTCGCTCACGCTGCCCCAGCTGGTGGTCTCCGCCCGACACGACGGCCGCGGCGGCCTGAAGCTGGGGCCGAGCGCATTCCGTGTGGTCTGTGCGAACACCCAGGCGATGGCGGAGTCGAGCATCGACTCATCCGGGATGGGCTTCACCATCCGGCACACCCGGAACTGGGCCGAGCGGACCAACGCAGCGAAGCTCGCGGTCGAGTCGTCTCTGGCCTCGATCGACCAGTTCAAGATCATGGCCCACGTGCTCGCCGACCAGGCGCTGCACCGGGGCACGGTCGAGGACTTCCTGGACCAGTGGATGCCGTACTCCACCGACCAGACCGACAACCAACGCGCCGGCGTGAGCCGCCGGCGCGCGAAGTTCATGGAGGTCTGGGAACGGCCGGAGACGATGGCCTTCCTGCCCGACACGAAGTACAAGCTGCTGCAGGCCGCCACCGAGTACTGCGACTGGGAGGTCAAGCACCGCAGCGACGACAGCCAGGTGATCAAGCAGCTGGTCACCGGCGACCCGGCCAAGGTCAAGGCCCTCACGATCATCGGGGCGCTCTGATGGCCACGAAGCCGAGCGCGGCACTCGAGGCGCTGGCCGAGCAGCTGAAGCGGAACATGGCTCCGCGCACCGCGGCGTCCCCGATCACCTGGGGCGACGTCATCATCGCGGCCGAGGACGCCTCGAAGGCCGTGGCCGACTCCGAGTACTCCGACTACATGGGGCAGGACCTGTGACGGGCGTGCTGAAGCTGGAGCGCAAGGACGACACCGTGGACGAGTCGCGGCTGGTCACCAGCAGCAACATCGGCATCCTGTTCACCCCGCCGGTCGGGGACGAGGACTACTGGGTCTTCCGGGTCGGACTGAACGAGGCCCAGGCCGTGGTCGGCTTCCCGAAGTTCGGCACCATCGGGATCGGCTTCGCCGAGGAGGAGGACTGGAACACCAACCTGCCCTACACCGTCTCGGCCGAGAAGATCCTCGAGCACATCTGGCACAACGCCGGGCCCACGGTCTCCCGGGAACAAGCCCTGGAGGCCATCGAGATGATCAAGGCCGCTGCGCACGAGCTCCGCGGCACGACTCTGGAGGATGAGATCTGATGCGATACCTGCAAGCACTGCGCAAGAGGCTCCTCGCCCGGTCAGGCAACACCCTGGCCCGGACGTTGACCTACAAGGGCATGCTCGAGCTGGTCGACGAGGCCCTAGCCGAGCTGCGTGCCGAGGACGAGGAGCGTGGCCGATGAACACCATCACCGGGATGCTCGACGAGCTCGAGGAACTGCCGGAGGGCTTCCACAAGGTCTCCGTGCTGGTGACCTCGAGCGAGCTGGAGAACCTCAAGCGAGTGGCGGCGGTGACGGCTGAAGCCACCGCCTCGGCCGCTATCCGCCGGGCGCTGAAGTGGCAGGAGGCGCCGTACGGCCTCAAGGCCGCGCTGGTGCGGGCCCTGCAGGCCAAGGACGACCAGTGACGGGCGCCGAGCACTACGAGGCCGCTCAGCGGCTCCTGGAGACCCAGCCGGACCACGACGACCCGGAGGTGTGGTCCTCGCGCATCCGGGCCGAGAACATCGCCGCGGCCGCTGTGCACGCCCAGCTGGCTGCGGTGGCCCTGGCGGCCGAGGAGCGGCTCCCGATGGAGGACTTCTCGGCGATCGCCAGCTGGCAGGTCGACTGGAGGAGGGCCTTCCATGGATCCCGATGAGTGCCTGACCGAGATCCGCGACTTGCTCAAGCGGATCGAGATGACCAAGAAGGGCGGTCGGCTCCGGCCCGGCGTCAGCCGGGAGTACCACGAGGGCCTTCTGGAGGAGCTCGCGGAGCGTGTAGATGCCCTGGACGTGTGGCTCACCGGAGGTGGCTTTCCGCCTGCTGCATGGCGCAAAACTGCCCTCTGATCGCGCAGAAACGGTTGCACTGAATCGTCTCATGGCGTAACATAGAGGTAAGCGCGGAATCCGTCCTGCTCCAAGACAGGCGGCTTCCTCGCCTGAAGAGCCCCTGAGTCGTCACCCCCCGTGCGACTCAGGGGCTCTTTTGCGTATCCACCCATCGACGCCTCAAGGAGGCAGCCATGACCGACAACGACAACGTCACACCCCTGAGCAAGAAGGCCGGTGAGATCTTCGGCCCCCTGATGGCAGGCCGCAAACCCCGTGAGTCCGTCGAGGACTGGCTGGCGCGGGCCCCCAAGGGCACCAGGCCGGTCTTCGAGGACGAGGACCCCGAGGACAGGCAGGAGAGGCTGGAGGCCGCCGATGCCGCGCTCCAGGTGATGACGACGACCAGGATGATCGGGGAGTTCCTCACCGAGACGGCTGTCGAGGTCGTCGCCGTGGGTCTGAAGGACGCGCTGCACCCCAGCCGCCTGGTCGAGCACGCCTTCACCGTCATGGAGGCCTCTGACGAGGAGCGCGACCAGATCATCGAGTCCGTCGTCGAGCTCAACGCCAAGACCGAGACGGTCGCCAAGCGCATCATGATGATCGCCATGCGCCGGATCCAAGGCGGCGGCGAGTGATCGGGTGGGGCCAGTTCCGCGGGGAGATCGACCGGCCAGCGATCCAGGCCAAGGTCGACGCCCTGGCTGTTGAGGAGCGTCGGCTGGTCGCCCAGCTCGACGACATGACCGGTGCGATCGAGCGCACTGAGGTCTGGAGGCGGCTCCAGGAGGTCCGCGAGGAGCGCAAACGGCTGATCGGGACGCTGTGGCCCTCCACGAGGGCCTACATCGGCGCCGCGGTCGCCGCGCTGGCGTTCTTCCCGGTGCTCGCACTGCTGCTGCCGGCGGTGGCTCGATGAAGCGCCGGAAGTTCCGTACGACGCTAGCCTGCCGGCTGCACCTGCACCAGTGGTCCTGTCACAACAGCCGAGAGTGCAAGGGCGATCACCACTGCCTGCGCTGCGGCTTCGATCCGAAGAAGGGAGAGGTTCGATGAGCAAGATCCAGGAGGTCGCCAGCGTCAAGGTCTCCGAGCCCGTCTCCGGCTTGCGCCGGAGCCGTGGCAAGGACAAGGGCCCGCGTCGGCGGCCGGTACCGCTCGACCGGCACGTGCAGACCGACCCGCGGGTGCTCGAGGCCGCGGGGTTGGCCAAGCGTCCGGGGGAGATGCTGCGGATCATCAGCGAGACCGAGGTCTGGCTGGTGAACAAGCGGTGAGGGAGTCAACGACCTGCCCCCAGTGCGGACGCGTCTCCCATCATCCGGAGGACGTCCGCCAGGGGTACTGCGTGAGCTGTCACCAGTTCTACTCGGACATGAGTCCTTGACCCCGTTACGTCTCATGGCGTAACATAGGCGGTACGCAAGGAGGGATCTACATACCTTCTTGCAGAGCGGAGCAGCCGCCCGAGTGGCAAACCTGCACGATGCGGAAACCCCGTAGCGACTGCTCCACGTAAGACTTCGGAAGGCCCCTGGCGCACCACGGCGCTGGGGGCCTTCTGCATGTCCGGACTCTGGTCCCTCACCGGGTGCACGGGAGTTGATCCCGTGCACCCGGCCTGGCAACAGATGCCACGGCAGCAACCACCAACGCTCTCGAAAGGAGCATCGTCATGTCGACGACATTCGACGCCTCAGGCGTAGAGGAATTGGACGCGACCCTTGTCGCGGTCAAGGTCCTCAGTCCGCGTGCGGTCTGGACCCGAACCAAGATCCGGGTACTCCAGGCAATCCGCCGTGTCCGTGGCCTGGCCGCTGAGCGGCAGGCCGCGATCGCGCAGTTCGTGAAGCCCTACTGGGAGCGCATCCCGTCCGGACTTCCCGGCTTCGCCATGCTCGCCGCGATGGCCCACAAGCCCTCCTACCGCTGGGTGATGCGCCGCGTGGAGACCGTGACCTCCTTCACCGGAGCGATGGTCAAGACCGGGCTCTCCCTGCTCGGGCGTGGCACCAGGTGGCTCGGTCGAGCCTCCGCGAAGGCAGTCGGCTGGGTCTGGCCCTCCGCCGGTGAGCGGCTCGGTCACATGGTCGAGAACGCCTCGATCCGCACCACGCTGGCCTTCCACCAGTTCTGCGCCACGGTCTCCCGCGGTCACAAGGACTTCTACACCGCTGCCACCAACGACGCAGCGACCTCCACGATGACCAAGCTGGCTCTGCCCCTCGCCCTCGGCGTGGGTGTCAACCTGGCCTCCCAGGGTCTGCTCGCAGCCCTGGTCAGCTCCATCCCGGTCGTCGGCCTGCCGCTCGCGGCAATGCTCGGCACCGCGCGTGGGATGAGCATCGCCGCCGGCATCATCGCCAGCATCAGCCTCTACGACGGCTACGGCCAGCTGCGCTCGGAGAAGTCCGCGCCGGCAGCGCCGGCACAGCCGGCCGCGGCGCCTGCTGACCCCGCCACTGGTGAGTCCGCGGCCACTGAGGCCAAGCCCGTCCAGGAGACGGAGAAGGTCATCACGACCCGCGAGGTCGAGATCGACGGCGAGACCAAGCTGGTCGTCGAGGGGACCACGGACCCCGAAGAGGTCGACATGGCGCGGGAGCAGCACGCCGCACAGGTCGAGGCCGACGAGGCCGCGCACCTCAAGGAGCTCGAGGCCGAGGTCGCTCACCCGGCCGGGAAGCGGTCCACCGCCCAGGCGCACGGCCCGCAGCCCAGGGGCCGGCGTGGGCAGGCTCAGGGCAAGAAGGCGGTCCCGAGCACCCCGGGACAGCCGACTCCCTCAGGTAGCAGGTGACCCTGCAGCCTGATGCAGGTCGTGGCGAAGGATCGGCCGAAGCCCATCTCGGTCCCTTCGCCGCCAGCACCCCGGGGCTGGGGTACCTCGAGCACCTGAGCGAGTTCGACTCCGACGCAGAGATGTGGCGGCAGATCGTGCCCAATCAGAGTGGTCGGGGCCTCGCCCTGGGGCGCTGGGGCCTGCACAACTACGAGGAGTACGGCGACTACCCAGAACCCGTCTCCTTGGAGTCCAACCCGCTGTGGGTGCCCATGCTCGTTGAGTGGGCATCGGTGACGTGCCTCGATGGGGTCCAGATCAAGCCAGACTCCTGGTACCTCGAGGAGTTCCACGGACCCGACGAGATGGAGGGGGAGGACGCGCTGCCGGTGGTAGGCATCCTCTCCTCACACTCCACCTGGCCCTCGCTGAGCGGGCCGTGGTCGATGCACGCCCCGGATGGCATGTGGTACGAGCTGATGGATGGTTCGCTGTCCCAGGACGGCCGAGTCCAGATGGTGATGCCTGTGAATCACGTCCTCCCGATCGAGGACGAGCAGGTGCTCATCGCGATCTCCGAGACGATCAAGGAGATCGAGCGGATGTGGCCGATGGACAACTGCATGCCGAGCAGCCTCTCCGAGGACGACTTCTACTTCGTCGGTGAGGTGCCGCTGCGCGATCAGGCGCTGCAGCTCGGTCACAGGGCTGAGTGCTTCACGGCCGTGAACCCGGCGACGTCGTGGGCCTCTGATTACCTCAGCTGCATCTGGGACCCGGCCAACGGCTGCTGCCGCCCTTGCGGTGGTCACGCTCACATCACGGCCGTGTTGGATTCCTTCGCTGAAGTGCAGCCGTACGAGCGGCTCTGCTTCGACCCGTTGCTGATTCCCTATTGGGATCGGCTCAAGGACCGGAATGCTCGGTTCTATGCCTCGCTCCTATCCAAGCAAGAACAGACGAGAGGAAGATCTTGGTATTACTCATTCTCGCGGCAGTGGTCGCCCTGGGGGCACTCTTCGCAGGTCCCCGTGCAACACCTGGTGTGATGCGATCACTGGAGCACTTCCAAGCAGCGACCGGCTTCATGCGCCATCTGGCCACCTCGGTGGACGCCTTCCAGAACATGGCCGTGTGGCTCGGTGCAGAGACCTACCCCAAGGCCCCGATGCGGGGGTCGGGGTACCCGAGCACCCATCAGGTCACGGACGGCAACAAGAAGCGCCCGTTCGGGCCTCGACAGTCCGTCATACAGGGCGAGTCCCTGGAATCTGACGGAATCATTTCCCCCGCCATCGTGATGGGTGGTGGTGCGGGGTCGGGATTGGCCGACTGAGAGGACGATGAGGCGTCGACTCGAGGTTGGTTGGTCCTGAGCGGGGCAGGGTCTCGGTCGGCGCAGGCCGGGGCTCTGTTCCCGAACAGTTGGACAGTCAGAGTGCGCCCAACCGGATTGCCCAACGCGGGCCCCGTCTCCTCTGCCGAGGGCGGGGCCCGCACCCGGGCCTTCTTTGCGTTCTAGGCCTATTCCACTGCCTGTTTCCCCCGCCTTCGGGCGGGGGAACCGGGTCCTTTTTTTATGCCCTTTTCCGTCTTGGCCTAAAGCGCGAAAGCGAGCTCTCCGGGCTCCAGCACCAGTGACTTCCCACCCGGGGTGGTCACCTGCGGGGAGAACGACGTCGCCAGCCACAACTCGCCGTTGGTCGCGGCGGTGAACAGCCCCACCGCCACCATGATCCCGGCCGGGACGCCGGGGAAGATCAGCGCGTTCTCGTTGACCAGCCGCCGCCCTGAGCGCTGCAGCGTGGCCGCCGGGCGGGCGTAGCCGCCGCCGGCGACCTCGGCCGAGAGCGGGTCGATCAGGGTGGGCATCGTGTGGAACAGCCCGGCCCAGGTGGGCTGGGAGACGCTGAGGTCGATGATCTCGTAGGAGTAGGTGGTGCCGATGATCATGGTCATGTCAGGCCTTCGATCCTGGCTCGTCGCGATAGGCCCGGCCCAGGAAGTAGACCGGCTCGTCCCCGTGGTCGTCGCAGTAGATCATCACGTACGCCGTCACGATGTCGGCGGTGGCCTCGCCGGGCGTGAGGTGCCGGTAGCCGCCGCCGGGGAAGCGGTTGGGCACATTCTCCATGAAGTCGAAGGAGAACCCGGACTCGTCGGAGAACATCCCGCTGGGGGCGTCGCCGGCGTCCTGGTTGCCGGGCCAGAAGCCCGCCTGCTCGTAGCCGTTGCCGTAGGCCACGATCATCTGCGCCGCGGTGCTCACCTGGTTGGTGCTGATCACCTTCGTGCCGTCCGGGTTGTACCCGGTGTTGAAGGCGTTGTGGAAGAACGGGTAGGGCTGCCCGGGCTTGTAGTTGAAGGTCGTCCCGCGCAGCTGGTCGGACTTGGCCCGGTTCAGGTCGGCGATGTAGTCGGCCGGGATCGCCGGGATCTTCGGCATGTGGGTGGGGTCCACGGTGTTGGAGTAGTAGAGGCCGACGTGGAACCTCACCGGCAGCACGTTGCCGTCCTCGTCGAAGGCCGCGACCTGGATCAGCCGGATGTTGCCGGCGGCGCCGAGGATCATCGGGTAGCCGCGGTGGAAGTCCCCCACCGCCCGGGTGGCCCAGTTGCTGGAGGCGTCCTCGTAGTCGACCGGGCCGATCTTGGCGTAGCAGTTCTCCCAGGCCGGGCTCTTCGGCGGGCGGTCCCTGGTGAGGTCGGTCCAGGGGAAGCCGATCGCCTCGTACTTGCGCGGCTGGGTGGTCGGGCCCTGCCACAGCGTCGCCGAGCTCGCCGGCAGGTAGCCCGAGCCGCCCTCGTAGGACCACGGGAAGATCAGGTCGGGGACGTTCGGCTCGAAGCTGCCGACGGTGAGCAGCCGGGGCACCCGCATCGCGTCGCGGCCGCGCTTGCGCATCTCCTGGACGGTGAGCTGGTCGCGGTACTTGGTGTCCCAGGTCAGCGTGGGGTTGCCCTGGGCGTCGCGGGAGACCTCCACGACGTGGGCCACGATGCCGTCCACCTCGCCCAGCAGGTTCCGCATCCGGATCGAGATTCCGGCGCGCACCAGCTGGCGGGGCATGATCACCCCGTCGACGAGCAGGTCCTCCATCAGCGTCAGCGACCCGGTCAGACCCGGGTCGCCCACCCGCTGCAGCTGTAGCGCGGAGACGCCGGCGGCCTCCTTCTCGGTCAACCCCTCGGAGAAGGGGATGGAGACCTCCTTGCGCATCACCTCGTCGTTGAGCCAGGGGTTGCTCACCTCGGCCGGGTGCACCTGGCGCAGCGCGGCGTACGGCTCGTGGGAGGTGATCGCCTGGCCACCGACCACGCTCATCCGCACCCCGGAGTACGCCGAGCCGGAGATCGACCGGCCCTGGCCGAAGATCACGTTGCCCTTCTGGGTGTGGTCCCAGCGGAAGCGCAGGCCGGAGACGCCGGGGGAGAGCACGTCGATCACCGGGATCGTGGGGTCGTCGGAGGCCGGGACGCGGCGCACACGGAGCACGGGCTGGCGCCCGGGCTCCATCATCAGCGTCCAGGGCCCCTCAGCGCTCTGCATGCCCGTCAGGAGCCCCTGGACGTAGGAGGACAGCGCAGGCTCCCAGCGGCCCGTCTCGCGCGTCAGCAGGCCCGTCCAGGGCGCGCCGTCGACCAGCCCGTCACCACCGACGGGGAGCATGTAGGGCTGCTCGCCCACGAAGTCCTTGGAGTTGAAGGAGTTCGGCCAGTCCACGGGCCAGTCCACCCGCAGCGGCCGCCACCTCGAGTCCACCCGCCGGCGCAGCTGGCGCTCGATCGCGTACTCGTAGGTCAGCGGCCGCAGCAGGTACTCCGGCTTGGCCAGGTAGTTGTCCACCTGGCGCAGCGCACCCACGCACAGCACGGTGACCCCGATCAGGGCCCACTCCGGGGAGCCCAGGAAGCCCTCCCAGACGATGTCCTCGCGGTAGTCCGAGCCGTCCGCCAAGGAGTGCGCCCAGACGATGTTGAGGTCCCGCTCGGGCATGAACCAGGCCAGCTCGCCGACCCCGATGGGCTCCACGGCGGTGATCGACTTGATCGAGATGGTGCACTCGCCATAGCCGAAGGGGTCTGTCTCGCTCATCGACTCGTGCTCGACCGGGGCGCCGCGCACCTTGGTGATGTCGAGCCAGCGGTTCTGGTAGCGCACGTAGTACTTCCACTGCCCGACGCGCTCGGACTCCAGCATCGCCGCCACTGGTGCGCTCATGCCAGCACTCCCCACAGGTCGGTCATCGCCGCGGCCGCGCTCAGCAGCTCGGCGTCGGTGAGCGAGCGGCGCCACCAGCGCATGTCGAGCATGTCGAAGGCCCCGGGGCTGGTCAACGTGCCGGCGTCACCGATCAGCAGCTGGTGGTCCGTCCCGATCGGGGCGGCCAAGCTCGTCTCCACGGTGCGCAGCCGGCTGTCGGCGGCGACCAACGTCACCTTGCCGGTGACGTTGTCGATCCGGGCCCCGACCAGCACCGGCTGGGAGACCCGGCGGATGTCGTCGAGCAGCTGGACCTTGCCACGGACCCGCTTGGTGATGTCGTCGACGTCGTGCTGGGCGTCCCAGAGCAGCACCTCGGAGTCGGAGTTGAAGAACAGCCCTGCTCGAGGTGCGCCGGTCGGACTGGCGGCCACGACCAGCGGGCTCAGCGGCCCCTGCACGCTGGCGTCGTCGAGCACCACGGCGAGCAGCACGGTGAACTCGTCTCCGGTGATCCAGTCGCCGGTGGCCGCGGCCAGCGACTCCTCACCGATCAAGGTGGACCGGAAGGAGACCGCCGTGGTGGCCGCCGGGGCACCGCGCCAGTAGGCGTAGGAGGAGACCCGCTCCGGGCCGGGCAGCGGAGAGGCCAGCGTCACCGAGCCGTCCGAGCTCGGCAGCGAGGTCACCTCGGCGCTGGTGCGGTGCAGCAGCGGGTCGGTGGGGTGGCGCCGGTAGCTGGAGGTGCTCACCTGGCTGGTGGCCAGGATGGGCGGGAAGCGCAGGTCCTCACCCAGGTCGACCAGGTGCGGGGTGGAGAAGAGTTGGCTGACCAGCGCCGGCGGCGACGTCTCGCTGGTGAAGGCGATCCGGCCGGCGGCCTTCGAGGACCTCGGGATCCCCTCGAGGATGGTGAGCTCCGGCATCACGAAGCGCACCGAGCCGGCCGGGCGCGCCAGCGGGTCGGCGTTGGGCACCGGCACCTGGGTGACCAGCTCGGTCTCGAAGGCCGCGGTGGCCTGCACCTCGGGCCAGGGGATGTTCTTGTGCCGCGGTCCGAAGACCAGCACGTCGATCACCGGGGAGAACTTGACCGGGTAGGGCCCGAAGAGGATCTGGGAGCCCACCGGGCCGGGGTCCAGCGCCGGCGGGAAGTTGTTGTCGTAGTAGGAGTTCGGGTCGTAGGGGATCACGACCGGGAAGGTGCTGCCGTCCGAACCCAGCGGCTGGCCGTCGCTGAGGTAGGGGAGCTCCTGCAGGTCGACCTTCATCAGCACCCGGGCGCCGTACGACATCGCCGAGACCGAGGCGGTCTCGTAGCCGAAGGCGCGCCACAGCTGGTACGGGGGCTCGTGCCGGGCCACCTCCGGGGGCAGGTAGGCCAGGGTCAGCCCGCGGCCCTTCACGCCGGCGGAGAGGTCGTTGGCCGTATCGTTCTCGAAGGCGTGCGCCTCGGTCAGGACGTCGTCGGGGAGCGGCGTCCAGATCGCGGCCCCGTCGCGCTTGGGCGAGTAGCCGCTGAAGATGTTGTGGTCCATCCAGGCGAACTGCTCGGCGTCGGAGACCCCCGAGCCCCACCAGCTGCCGTTGTAGTCCGGGCCCCACTGCTTGAAGTAGCCGTCGTTCCACACCTTCGGCCGGGTGGACTTGACGAACCAGCCCCAGATGTTCTCCTGCCGGGTGGCCGGCTCGTCGGCCATCAGCGAGATCGCGGAGACCACCGCGTCGTCGCGGACGTCGGGGCGGTCGCGCAGGCTCTTGACCAGCTCGCTGACGCTGAGCTGGAAGTGGGTCCCCTGGGTCGCGATGTCGGCGCTCTGGTAGGGCGGCGTGCCGTCGGACCAGAAGCTCGCCCCCACGGCTCCAGCCGAGTTGAAGGCATCGGAGATCACGGCGTTGGTGTACCAGTTGCTCGCGCAGTCGCCGCGGCCGACGGACCCGTGCTCGTCGTAGGGGTCCTCGGGGCCATACCAGTACCCCGAGGCGTACTTCCCCCAGAACTGGTAGTCCCGGCTCCCGGTCCTGGCCTGCTCCCACAGGCAGGACAGCGAGCCCATGTGGTCCAGCTGGGGCTCGACGCCGGCGTAGGCGCGCGTCAGCCGGTAGTGGCCGTAGAAGCCGGAGAACTGCTGCACCGGAGACGCATAGCCGCTGGGGAGCGTGTGGTCGATCGCCACCGGGCCGGCGCCGAGCTCGGAGTAGTACTTCAGGTCTGCGGAGGGCAGCGAGAGCGAGCTGGCCACCTGGTCCCGGTCGAGCGGGGTGGCGTCGATGACGAAGCTCTTCGGCGCCGGGGTGACGATCGAGCCGAAGGCGAGCGGCGAGATCCGCAGGAAGGCGTTGATGTCGCCGCCGAGCGGGGTGAGCTTGATGTAGTAGCGGTGCCCGGCGATCACGTTCCAGCTGATCTGCCCGCGCGGCACCGTCTCCACAGTGCCGTGGCCCTCGGAGTAGGCCAGCCACTCACTGTCGTCCCACAGTTCGAGGCCGACCCGGGGGTCAGCACTGCCCGCGCCGCCGGTGAACCAGTGCTGGCTCAGCAGCGCGTCGAAGGAGATCGTGCCGTTGTAGTCGGCCGTCCAGAGCCACCAGGCCTGCTGCCCGGCCGGGATGTGGGTAGGTGCGGAGACCGAGTTGGCCTCGGTCAGCGGGGCGGTGACCTTGTCGCCGGCACCGGCAGGGCCGCGGCCGCCGTCCGCCACGATCAGGTCGGCCAGCGTCGGCGCCGGCGTCAGGTCGTTGTCCAGGACGTAGGAGGCGATCCCGCTGCCGCTGTTGTTGAAGGAGCCGCAGCGGATGTAGTAGGTCTCCCCCAGCACCGGGGCGGGGATGACCACCTGGGAGGCGTTCCAGTTGTCCACGTCGTCGTTGCTGAACACCTCGGTCAGCACCCCGCCGGCCTCGGTGTAGACCACCAGCACGGTGTCGATGCCCTGCCCCGGGATGGGGATCGAGCGGAACGTGGAGAACCAGACCTCGGTGGTGACGTCGGCCGTCCACTTCCACCAGGACGAGAAGTAGGGCCAGACCAGCCCGGAGTCGTCGTCCTCGGGGTAGGAGAGCCGCGCTGCGGGCCTGGTCTGCTTGCCGCGGGTGACCGGGACGGCGTCGTGCCAACTGGCGGCCCCAGGGAGGTCCTGGGCGGCCAGGGTGGCGTCGTAGGCGTCGAAGGACAGCGCCGGCATCACCACGTCGGCACGGAGTGTGTCGGGCACCATGGCCTCGATGCCGGCCGTCAGGGCCGGCATCGGCGCGCGCAGCCTGCTCCGCTTGGCCCGGGCCGCGAAGGCGCTGGCGTGCAGCGCGGCGAAGTCGGAGGGGACCAGGGCTCGCTTGAAGTGCGCGGCGTGCTGGACGAGGCCGGCCCAGGCCCCGTCCGCGCCGACCCGGATGCCGCTCCAGTAGTAGGGGTCGTAGGTCGCGTCGAGGCCGCCGTAGAGCTCCACCGGCTCCGGGTCGGTGGGCACGCCGTTGAGGAAGGCCTGCACGTAGGCGACCCCTGCGGGGTCACGGCTGATGATCACCCCCAGGCTCGCCGGTCCCTCCGGGGAGTAGCCGACAGCGGGGTTGGAGAGCAGGTGGTCCTGCACGCCGCCACCGGCCGCGTGGTACTTGAAGTCGTAGTAGCCGTCCTGCAGGCCGAGCGCCCAGACGCCCTGCCGACCGATGGTGCCGTGATAGCCGTAGCCGGTGAAGGGCGCCGCGGAGACGTAGTCGACCAGCACGAAGGCGCTGAACTCCGCACTGGCCTGGAGCACCGGGTCGGCCTCGGTGCTGATCGTGGCCACCTGGGTCGCCGCCGTACCCTCGAAGGCGGTGTCGAGGGAATCGACCACCAGGCCGTCAGGGAAGCTGGAGCCGCCGGCGACGTAGAGCGCGCCGTCGCTGCCGTGGCCCGAGGCGTCGATGATGCGCTGCCAGCCGGCCCAGTCGCCGTCGGCGATCACCTCGCGCGCGTCCGAGGCGTCCATCGTCCACCACAGGTCGGGGTCCAGCGCCCGCATCACCGTGGTGAAGTCCGGCGGCTGGTTCGGGTCCAGCACGGTCTCCACGGACAGGGCCGGCAGGGTGACCGGCATCTCGGTGAGGGTCCGGTTGCCGCTGGCATCGGCCACCAGCGGCGGCATGAAGACGATCTGGTAGTTGAGCTGGGAGCGGCCGGCGGCGTCGTACGCCAACGGCGGGAGTACGGCGTCGAGGTGCCCGGCCGGGACCGTGGCGCCACTGGCCTGGAACACCACCGGCGGCAGCACGATGTCCAGGTCACCCGACGTGGGGACGGTGACGTCGGTGCTGGTCACCAACGGCGGCAGCGCGATGGTCAGGTCGCCCGTGGGCAGGTCTTCGGAGATCTGGACGTTCGCCCACTGCGAGGACCTGCTCTCGCCGCCGCCGCCGTGCACCGCGGTCGAGGTCCCGGCCGCGCCGTTGGCCACCGGGTCGTCACCCGCCAGGCCGCCGTCGTACCAGTTGTAGCTGGTGGGGGAGCCGCTGTTCAGCAGCCCGGCCGGTGCGGTGAGTGTCTTGGCCGAGCCGCCGGAGCTGTTGTTCTGCGCCTCAGCCCAGCACCGGACCAGCAATGCCTTCGCGGTCACGGCCGCCGCGACCAGGCCCTCGCCACTGCCGGCGAGCTCGAAGGCCGCCGCGCCGGACGGCCGGTAGGTGCGCAGCTCGGCGTTGCCCCAGTCCGAGGCGGTGAGGTTGACCGTGACGTTCGAGGTCAGGTCCGCGGTGACCAGGGTCCTGACGTAGATCGCCATCAGGGAGTAGGTGTCGGCCCTGCTGTGCAGCTGGGACCACCCAGAGCCGCTTGGAGCCGCCGGTGCCCCCGAGGCGAACGTGCTGACCATCAGCAGCTGCAGGTCGCCAGCCTGCGCCGAGGCGTGGTACGGCACCGTGATGAGGCCAACGCCGCCGCCCTGGCGCTTGGCGGCGTTGCGCTGGACGAATGAGACTGACACCGTCGCCGCCCCTCAGATCGTCAGCGGATCAGGCTCCGGGCTGGGTGATGGTGCCCGAGGCGATCGAGACCTGGACCCCGGTCTCCAGCGCCGTGGTGGTCAGGTTCAGCTGCGCGCCGGAGGTGCCGCAGGCGCCGTCGAGCACCGCGGCACCGGTGGAGTCCTTGAGCCGGAACCAGCCGGCCGTGCCGGTGGCCACCGGGTTCGCCTGGATCGCCGGGGTGACGTCGAGGTCCATCACGCCGACCGTGGGGCCGGTGTAGGCCGGGTCGTTGAGCGTGAAGGTCACCAGCAGGGTGCCGGTCGCGGCGTCAGCCGGCGTTGCCGGCTGCGCACCGGTGCGGACCTCGATCGTGCCCGGGCCGGACCCGGCGTCGACGAGCGCGGCCGCGGCGGCGGCCATCGCGTTGCGGGTGGCGGTGGCGATCCTGGTGGTCATCTGGACTCCTGTTCGTGGGTGAGGCTCCGCCTAGCGTCCCACGCGCGGGGCAGCCCGGCGAGCACTACGAGGTCGGGATGGAGAACGTCATCGTGTTCTCCGGGATCTGCGGGACGTCGCCGCCGATCGGGATCGTCAGCGGCAGGGTGTCGTAGGCGAAGAGCTCGCCACCGCTCTGTGCGGTGAGCAGCGCGTAGCCCACGATCGCCCCCCAGCTCTCGGCCATCACCATCGGCCAGACGACCCGGTCCTTGAAGTAGCCGGTCCCGCCGGCGCCGACCACGGTGTTCGTGGCGTTGAGCAGCACCGGGACCCGCTCGTAGGCCGCGGCGGCCGGCTCCTTGATCGTGGTGCCGGTGGAAGTGTCGATCGCCGCCTCGTTCAGCAGCGCCACCCACAGCCCGGAGATGACGAACGGAGCGCCGGCACCCATGAAGACCCGCTGGGCGGCGTACTTGCGTCCGAAGGGACCGAGCGGCATCTCAGGCCTCCTGGGGTAGTGCGCTCATCGTTGTCGAGACTACGGCCTGCGCGGCGTAGAGCAGAGGCTTGCTGGCCTCGATCGTGACGTCGGCCGCGAAGCAGTTCCACTGCATCACCCAGTCACCAAGGGTGGTCTCCAGGACGAAGTTGCGCCGCTGCAGCGCCTGCTTCAGGGCCCGGGCAGCAGCGAAGCAGCTGCCCTGGGAGCCGTCGCCCTTGACCCGGATGTTGAACGGGAAGGTCTCGTTGGACTCCACTGCCACCACCGTCCACTCACCGGCCGTCAGCTCGTTGGAGGCGGTGACCGAGCGCAGCTTGGACTCGAAGCGCTCCATGGTGCCCTCAGCGAGGCTGTAGGGCCCCTCGGTGAGCACCAGCCACCCGCCCGGGACCGAGACCCGGGCGTAGTTGATCAGGTTCCCGCTCATGCGACCTGGTTCCCCGCCGGCTGGACCAGCCGCTTGGTGGAGGCGATGCTCTCCAGCTGCCGGAACATCTCGTGCGGGTCGTTGGCCACCACGGTGACGCTCTCGACCCGGGTGGAGTAGTCGTAGGTGAACGTCTGGTGCTGGTTGACCGGGTTCGCGTAGGACTGCGCGTGCACCCCGCGGGTCTGGTCGGAGGTGGCGTAGCGCTGCATCACCTGGGCCATCATCTCCGCGCCACGGTGGTTCAGCGGGATCATCGCCTCGGGGTAGCCGGACTCAGCCACCACGCCCATGTGCGGGCTCATCGCGATGCCGCCGGAGGCGTAGAACTTCGTGTTCGAGCCGGCCACGTGGTACCCGGACTGGGCGTTGCCGAGGATCTTGGGGGCCGAGAAGCTCATCGAGGCGTTGATCTGCACCTTGGCCAGCTCATTGCGCAGCGCCGCGGTCATCGTGTTGACCGCGGCGACCAGCGGCCCGGTCCACGCCTTGGGGGCATCGGCGATCGCCTTCGCCGACTCCTTGGCGATCTGCGCCGCGCTCTTGGTCAGCTGCTTGCCCTGCCGCCCCAGCGCCTCGACGGTGAGCCGGTTCGAGCGCGCCACGTCCGCGCGCATCCGCTCCATCGCCGTCGACTGCGCGGTTGCCATCCGGCCCAGCGCCTTGGTCTCATCGGCGGCGGCGTCGGCCATCGCGATCCGGTGCTCCTGCACCGCCCGGCTCCGGGCGATGCGCTGGTCGGCCATCACCCGGTTCATCGCCTTGCGCTGGTCGGTGGCCATCCGGTTCATGGCGACCCGCTGGTCGGTCTCCATCCGGACCATCGAGACCTCGAACTGGTCGGCCGAGCGCCCCAGGCCGACCTTGAACTCCTCCTCCGAGCGTCGGAACGACTCGCTGCTCGAGGCGAGCGGCGCCGCGGCCGCGTCCTTCTCGGCCACCGCGGAGTTGAGCTGGGTGCCCGCGTTGTGGTCCTGCTCGATGTCCTGGACCAGCCGCTCGGCCTGGTAGGCGTTCGCCGGGTTGTAGAGGTCCAGGGAGTCGATCGTGCGCTGGGACAGGCCCAGCTCCTTGAGCCGCTTGACGTTCGCGCTCTGCCGGCGCAGCATCGCCGCCTGCTCCCGGACGTTGCCGCCCAGGCCGGAGGCGTCCATCACGTCGGCCGCCTGGATCCGCTTGTAGGGGTCGTACATGTTGGACGCGGCGTCCTTGAGCAGGTAGTTGACCTGGCGCTGGTGGTCCTCGATCGAGTACCGCTGCTGGCGCTGGAAGTCCTCCTGGGCACGCCGGCGGGACTTCTGGTAGTCCTCCTGCGCGCGCTCGCGGCCCAGCTGGTAGTCGTCCTCGGAGCGGCTGATCTGCTTCTGGAAGTCCTGCTGGGCGTTCTTCATCTGGCGCCCGAAGTCGCGCCGGGCCCGGTAGATCTGGGTGTCGTAGTCCTGCTCGGCGTAGAGCCGGGAGCGCTGGTAGTCCTCGGTCGCGCGCCCCTCGGAGATCTGCGCCTGCTCGTTGGAGATCTTGATCGAGCGCATCGTCTCGATGATCTGGTTCTGGTACTGCTTGCGCATTTCGATCATCGAGGCCTGCGCCGAGGCCATGTCGGCCTGTTGGTTGACCATCGCGGTCTGCGCCTCGGGCGTGTCGATCTTGCTCAGCTGGGCGACCGCGACCCGGCCGGTCTGGATCCGGTTGCGCAGCGACTCGACCGGGGACTGCCGGGCGGCCTGCAGCGGCTGCACCACGTTCTGCAGGTAGGCCTGACCCTCGGTGGTCATCGCCGACCGGACGTTGGGGTCCGAGATCTTCTGCGCGGCGACGGTCAGCCCCAGCCCAGCCATCCCGGCGTTGCCGCCGTAGCGGCGCAGCTCGGTCTGAGCCATCAGCGACCCGGCGCGGTAGCTGGTCGCCGGGCTCACGTCGCCCGACTCCAGCCGGGAGACCGCCCTCTGCAGCGGAGTCATCCCGGCCTTGAGCGCCTTGCCACCCTCGTCGAAGGTCTTGCCCATGTCGAAGAGCTTCGAGGCGACCCCGTGCAGCCCCTCGTCCCACTCCTTGTTGCTCGCCCTACGGCCAGTGACCTGGCCGTAGCTGGCGTCCAGGGAGGACCCGGCGGCCTTCTCGTAGCCGGGCTCCTTGGGCCGCTCGGCCACCCCGAGCAGGTCGGCCATCGTGACCGGGCCGGAGACCGACCCCAGGGTCCTCCAGTCGGAGATGCCCTGCTTGGTGGCCGAGGTGACCTTGTCGCCCTTCAGGTCCTTGACCAGCTCACCGATCGAGCCGGCGTCCAGGTGACCCTTGATGTCCTTCTTGTCCATCCCCAGCTCGCCGGCCAGGCCAGCGGAGACCAGGTTGTCCAGCTGCGCCCGCTCCGAGGAGCTCATCTTCTTGCGCTGGCCGGCGTAGGCGGCCATCAGCTTGTTGGTCTCGCCGTAGCCCTGCACCGCGGCCGACCGGTCGCCGTAGATGCTCCCGACCCGCTCCTTCTCCTGCCCGATGCCGGCGAAGGTCTCGTTCATGGCGTCCTGGGCCTCGGCGGAGGGCCCGCTGAGCTTGCTCGAGGGGGAGCGCTGCTGGGCGGCGTACGCCGCCTGGACGCCCAGTGCGTAGTCGGGCTTCGCAGTGCCACCCTCGCCGCCGTAGCGCTTCTTCAGCATGTTCGCGACGTCCTGCACCTGGCCCTTGGGCACGTGCTGGGCCAGGTAGTCGAACATCATCGTCTGGATGTCGTCCTTGGACGCCTTGTTGCCCAGGGTCAGCGCGGCCTTGGCGTAGAGCGCCTTGGTGTCGATCCGATCGTTGCTGCCGTGCTGGTTGTTGTTCATCGGGTCCCAGCCACCCACGATCTGCATTGCGATCCGGTGGCCGATGCCCGTCTTGCCCTGCTCGGCATCGGAGAGCTTCAGCGCCAGCGGGCCCTTGTAGGCGTGCGCCTGGGTCACCTCGGCGTCGGAGATCTTGAAGGCGTCGCCCTTGGTCGGGTTGATGTCGTTGAGCCGCGACGCCGCCTGCTCGGCGGCGTCGGCGAAGTTCGTCGTGGATCGGCCCGCGTGGCCCATGGCGGCCGCGAAGTCGTTGTAGGCGGCATTCGGGTCACCCACGGAGCTCTGGATCCGGTCAGCGGCCTCAGCGCGCGCCTCGTGGCCCTGGTAGGCCTTATAGCCGAGGTAGCCAGCGCCGGCGAGGGCCGCGATCGGGGCGGTGATGCCCAGCGCGCCCAACCCGGCGGCACCGAGGCTGCCGGCAGCCCCGAGCATCCGCCCGGTGCCCTGCAGGCCCATCGCCCCCAGCCTGCCGGCGCTGCCGCCCAGGAAGCCCAGACCAGCTGCAGGAGCGCGCACCAGGCTGGTGTACGCCGTCGTGCCCAGCGCGCGGCCGAAGGACTGGTCCTGGAACATCCCCTTGCCCAGCAGGCTGCTGGTGGCAGCGCCACGGGCCACCAACCGCTCCTGGATGGTGGCACGCTCCGAAGCCGCGCGCATCTGCTCCTGGTAGGCCGCCCGAGCGGGCGAGACCGGGACCTCCTTGCCCGAGGCCGCCCGGGTGTCGTTGATCAGGCCCTGGTGGAGCGCGTTGGTGACGCCCAGTGCACCCAGTGCACCGCGGCGACCACCCTCGTAGATTCCGCGGCTCAGGGAGCGGGCCTGCGACCTCCAGTCGCGGGTCGCCTCCGGCTCCGGGCCAGCCCCGGCGCTCCGGCCGTAGAAGCCACCCATCCTCGCGGCCCAGCCGTGCTTCTCGGCGATCGCCGCGGCCTCGTTCGGACCCACCGGCCTCGCACTCCCGGCGGTGCTGGCCACCACGTTACGACCGGCGCGGAAGTCCGCGCGCGCGTCGCCGAGCAGGCCCATCCCGCCGCCGACCGCCCTCTTGGCGAAGGCGGCCATCAGCCCGAGCTGAGCCACCTGCATCACACCGCCGCCGACAGTGCCGACGACAGCGCCGACCTTGCCGATGCCCTGCATCGCGCTGGAGTCGACGACACCGCGGATCGCGTCGGTGGCTGCGTTGGAGAGCCGGACGATCTCCTCCAGGAAGCCCAGGAACGGCCGGCCGGTGGCCTCCACGGTCTGCCTGGTGGTCTCCTGCAGCTTGGTCAGCTCGTCGTTGAGCCCGCTGGTGGCCTGCTCCGCCCCGGTCTTGGTCGACCCGGAGCCATAGCCCTCCACCGCAGTCTTGATCGACTCACGCAGCCCGCCGCCCTTGGAGACCGCCTGGATCGAGCGCACCGTGCGCACCCCGTCGAGGCCCAGCTCGTCGAGCTGCTGCATCGCGTCGGGGCCCTTCTTGGCGATCGCCTCAGTGAACCGGGTCAGCACCTCGTCGGGCTTCTCCTTGAAGAGCTTGGTCAGCGAGGAGGTGTCCATGTCCAGCAGCCGGGCGTAGTTGCCGATCTCCGGGGTGCCCTGGCGGATCGAGCGGTTCATGTCCAGCAGCACCTTGTTCACCGCTGTGGCGGCGCCGTAGCCGTCCTCGCCCATCTTCGAGAAGGCGTTGGAGAGCCCGATCACCTGGGACTCGCCCATCCCGACCGTGGCCGCGATCGGAGCGATCGACTTGGCGAAGGACAGCGTGCCGCTCGCGGTGCCGCCGAGCTTCTGGGTGACCGTGGTCAGCGAGTCGGCGTAGTTCCGGGACTGCTTGATGTTGGCGTCGTAGATCTTGTTCACCGACTGCATGTCGGCGCCCAGGGCCGGGCCGAACTCGGCGTTGGCCTTGCCGAGTTCGGTGTAGGTCTGGGCCAGGGACTTGATCTCCCGGTTGCTCTTCACCCCGCTCTGGTGCAGCGCGTCGACCTGCTGGACCGCCTGGCCCATCCCGATCGGCATCTCCCGGGCCAGCGCCTTGGTGTTCTTGCGCAGCTCGCCGAAGGTCTCGTTGTAGGCCTTGTTGCCCTTGGTCGAGACCCGCACCGTCGCCTCGAGGGAGGACAGCTGCTGCTGGTAGCGCGCCGCCTCGGAGACCGCGCCGGCGTTCTGCGGCTTCAGCCCCACGTAGTGCTTGGACATCGTGCCCAGGCCCATGTTGAGCTTGGCCACCCGCCCGAGCAGGTTGTCCGCGGCCGCCGAGTACTGGTTGGTGATCTCCAGTATGGCGTTCATGCCCTGCTGGCCCTGGACCTGCACGTCGTAGACGGTGGTGTAGGTCTGCTGGTCCATCCCGCCCTCGGGCGCCATGTCGCTCACGCCGGGATCGCCGCCTTCAGCCGGTGCTTCTGGCTCTTCGGGACCAGCGTGATCGAGGCGCCGGGCATCAGCTCGGTGTCCTGCTGGGCCAGCTTGATGTGGTAGCAGCCCATGCAGTTGTGCGCCGCCGGCTCATAGGCGTTGCGGTCCCCACCCTGCTCGGGGTCCCACTCCCAGCCTGAGGTGCCGCACATCGTGCACCGCTCGGACTTCTCCAGCAGGTGCGCCATCAGCTTCGCCCGGTCCATCGGGTCCCAGCGCAGCAGCGTGGAGTGCGGCAAGCCGTGATCAGACGTCCAGGCGACCTCGAGCGAGAAGGTGGGGTCTACCCTCAGTCGCCGGCGGATAAAGGGACATTCAGCCCCTTGAGGTTGATCCGCACGCAGGAGTTGAACAGGTCGATGAGCTCGCCCGAGGACCAGGTCTCGGCCTTCCAGAGCTTGCGCGCACCGGCCAGGTCGAGCACCGGCTCGACGAAGGTCCGTGCCATGAGCGCGGGGGCGAAGGTGTCGGGGTTCCACTGCGCCCCCTCCTTCTTGTCCTTGTCCGTCGGCGGGTGCTGGGTGATCAGGTCGTCGTACTCCTCGGAGGGGAGCGCCTTCAGCTTGATGCCGAGCTTGATCGGACCGTCCCCGTCGTAGATCTCGATCGGGATCGTCTCGCAGCGACTCTTCTTGCCCAGGAGCTGCTCGAGGGTCGCGATCTGGAGGGTGCTGTTCTTCTTGGACTCGCTCATGGTGGTGCCTTTCGGTGAGGTTGGTGAGGGGAGAAGCGGTGCGAGGTCTGCTGGGGGCAGACCTCGCGCACCCGGCCATCGGCCTCACCCCCGAGGCCAGGTGCGCGAGTTCACGGACTACGGGCCGGCTACGACCGCGTCCTCCTGCGGCTCCTCCGGAACCGAGCAGGTGATGGTCGCCATCTGCGCGGTGTTGGAGGCCAGCGCCGAGGAGCCGCGGCTGGTCACCTGGACGGGCCACACCTCGAGGTCCTCGGCGGCCGCAGGCCGCTTGGAGGGGCCGGTGCCGCCGAAGCGGGAGATGTAGAAGACGCCCTTGACGCCGCGCTTCAGGGTCTTGAAGGGCAGGTCCTTGGTCGGGTCGTCGTCGCGGTACACGTCGAGCGTGAACTGCGCCGAGCTGGTGCCGGGCACCGAGGTCTCGAACATCGTGCCGATGTCCGGGGTCGGCACGGTGTTGCCCGAGCTCGAGGCGTTCAGCGAGACGATCTGCTTGGTCCAGTTGTGGACGTCCACGGCGGAGAGCTCGGCCTCGGTCGGTGCCGCCAGGTTCGCTGGCATCACCTCACTGAAGGCGATCCAGCTCTCCTCGTTGGGAATGATGCGACCCACGGGTCCTCCTCGTGTCTGCGGTGGCCCTGTGGGCCGTTCCGATTTCGATGGTAGTGCGGATGGGACTGACCACCTACGGCTTCGTGACGATGAAGCCCACGGAGTCCTGCTGCCTCCACGTGGTGGGTGAGGTCGATCGGTTGGGCTCGGCCGGGCCCAGCGCGTTCCAGGTCAGGTTGCCGATGCCCCAGGCCGGCGAGCCGAAGGACGGCTCGTCGCGGACCCAGTCCTCGATGTGCGCCCGCCAGCGGCTGCCCAGGCCGTTCAGCTGGGCGTAGGAGGCCGCGGAGGCGCGGACGGTGAAGTTGACCTGCCAGTCGCGCTCATGGCCGCTGATCGTGGGGCTGAAGATCGGGGTGGACCCGGCGTGCAGCAGCACCAGGTAGGGCTTGTAGACGCCCTCGCCCGGCGTACCCCCGGACCAGCCGCCGGCCTTGGGGGCCTCGCCGATCCCGACGAGGTAGCGGTCATCGGCCAGCGTCGTCTGGAGCACGACCGTGAGTGCCTGGAGGTCGAACATCTACCGCTCCTTCTTGAGCGCGGCTACGGCCGCCTGGTGCACCTCAGCGCGGTGCTCAGCGGCGTCGGGGCCACTGATGGTGACCTGTGCCCCACTGCCCGAGGCGGCCACACTCACCGTACTGTCTCCGCGGTGCCCCTGCACCGCGGCAGCGATGTCGCTCCCCGCGCGTGCCTTCAGGGAGCTGGTCCGCTCGACGCGCCTGGTCAGGTCCGCGACCGCCTGGTGGTGGTCGGGCATCAGGGGCCGTCCGTCTCGATGACCGGGGTCACCGTGGTGTCCGACCAGTTCTTCGCCGGCGCCATCCCGTCCACGGTCAACTCGCGCTGCAGCGGCAGGTGCCCGGCCCGGGAGACCCCGGTGATGCGCAGCACTGCGCCGACGAAGAGCTCGTCGACGTGGCCGATCACGCTGATCACGTCCTCGGCCATCGGCCGGATCACCTGGTCCCCGATCGCGTAGGGCACCACCACCTGGCCGGAGACCTCGAAGATCAGCTCGTCGGTGTCCTGGACCGGGCCGGCCGACTCCAGCGCCAGCCGGGCGCGACCCTCGTAGACGACGTCGTTCTCGTAGGAGAGGTCCAGGGTGTCCGGGGCCATCGTGGGCTCGCCCCTGCGCCGCTCGATCCGGACGAAGCCGGGCATCCGGTCCACGATCTGGCGGCGGGCCATCTTCATCACCAGGGGCGAGGGCTGCCCCAGGCGGCGTACGGCGCGCATCAGAACAGCTCGAGCGGGCTCTGGTAGCGCTGCGGCCGGCCGTCGGCCTGGTCGCCCACCTCGATGTTGTCGTGCATCCCCAGCCCGAAGTTCAGCGGCGCCAGGGAGTCGTCGAAGCCGTGGGCGAGCACGCCGGAGAAGTCCTCGAGGAAGGTCTCGGTGGCGCCCTCGGCCTTATAGAGCTCGCGCAGCGAGGAGGCCACGTCGGCGAAGCGCTGCTGCAGCGCGGCGGTGTCGATCGAGACGCCGTCACCGGAGACCGAGATCTCCCGGGCGAACCGGTTGGAGAGCACCTCGGCTGCCATCGCTGCGACGGCCGTGGTCGAGTTCCAGCGGTCGAGGTAGGTGTCCAGCAGGTACTGGATCTCCTCGTTTGTCAGGAATGCCTCCTGCTCCTCGACGTCCTGGAGCAGGAACCGGACGGCGTCCAGGTCGCTGGTCGCCGGGTCGCTGGAGTAGGTCCAGGTCATGGTCGCCTCCGCACTGGTGAGACCTTCTCGCCCTCAGCGATCCGCTTCTCACGCCGGACCACCTTACGGTTCTGCTCGGCGAAGTACGGCGTGCGCGAACCCCGGGCGGTGCCGACCCCCGAAGTGCGCCCCAGCCCCGGCAGGGTGCCTTCGCGCACCCGGGCCTGGCGCTCGAGGCGCATCCGCATCCCCCGGCGCTCCTGGGCGCTGAGCTCGACAGCGCGCTTGGGCACTCCGCCGGGCATGAGGGACTTGGCGAAGCCCTCGAGCCCGCGCTGCGCCTTGGCGATGAGGTAGGTCTGGTGGCTCATGGCCTGCCTCCTATCGCTGGTTGCGGGCCTTGCCGGTGACGCCCTGGAGCGCGCGCTTGCGCTGCTTGAGCTTGCGGTCGAGCAGCACGCCGCCGGCCGTGGCAGCACCGACGCCGGCAGCGACGCCACCGCCGACCTTCAACCGGCGCGAGGCCAGACCGCGCGCGGCTGACGCCGGCGTGGTCGCATGGTTGACCGCTGCGGGAGGCGGAATGGCGGTCACCGGGGTCTTGGGCCGCTTGAACGCGGGGTGGTCGTGCCCGGCCTCGGCCGCCTCGAGGGCGCGCAGGTCGCGCTGAGCCTGTCCGGCGAGCAGCTGGGGGTCCGGGCCCGCCGTGGGCTTCGCAGAGCCCTCACGGCGCTCCTGGCGACGCTTGCGGGTCCTGGAGGGAGAGGCCTTGCCCACCTCGCGGGCCTTGCCGGACCAGTAGTTGCGCTCACCGATGCCCTGCTTGCGCCGCCACTTGTTGGCAGCGCGGTGGCCACCCACGTGTTCTGCGACGGTGCCGGCGGCCAGCGTCCCGATGCCAGTGCGGCTGAGCTTCCTGTTCCCCGTGGCGACGCCACCGGAGTAGGCGACCAAGCCGCCGACACTCATGCCGATGCCCGGGGCCATGCCACGCAGGGTGGCGTGACGCTCGCCGCGGGAGCGGATCCAGCGGTCGTTCTCGCCGGCCTTGACGTAGTTCCCGTCCTGCTTCGACGCCTTGATGACCGGCACAAGGCGGCCGGTCATGATGCTTCCCGCAGGAACCCTGTCCTGACCCACGACTCGGGTCGCGGGATCAAGTCGACTGGGACCTCGTCACCGGCGACGTACTTCTTCCCGTTGAGCTTGAACGGCTTGCGGCACACCATCCAGCGGCCGTCGTAGGGCTCATCCAGGGAGACCGCCGGGACGCCCCCGGCCGGCGCAGAGGCGCCGTCCGAGACCTCGATGTCGCCGTGCTCCTCGACCACCAGGGTGGGCGCAGACGCCTCGCCCTCCGGCAGCTCGGGGGTCTCCCGAGTCACCGGAGCGCGAGGGCCGCGAGGGGCGCGAGGCTTCGTGCTCATGCGTCCATCTTCCTGATGTCGCTTGGGCTGAGGTGGAAGGCCCGGAAGTCACGATTGGACCGCAGCGGCAACTGGCCGGGCACCCGGAGGTACCCGCGCGAGATCAGCGAGCTGATCCGCGCACCGGCCAGCCGAGCAGAGCCCTTGGTGAGCACCGTCCCGACCGCGACGAGCACGCCGTTGAGCTTGACCGGCCGGGCGACGACCAGGTGCTGCAGCGAGCCCGTCAACGTGCGAGCCATCGCGGATCAGTCCGCGATGGCGGCGACGACGTCGCTGAAGTACTCGCCGCAGTCCGGGCTGACGACCTTCATGTCGTAGGTCATCGACCCCTCCACGCGGTCGGACTCGATCTGCTCCTGGCGGAACCGCTTGATGCGGATGCCGTTGCCGCCGGAGTTGACGTAGCCGTCCCAGGTGAAGGTGTAGCCGGCGCTCGGGGTCTGCAGCGACGGGCTCGCGGGCGCGTACAGCATCAGCATGCCGTTCGGGTCCGTGATGAAGTCGTACGTCGCAGCTGCGTCCTGCAGCTGCGCGTCCGGGATCTGCGGGCCGTCCGACAGCGTGGCATACGACGTGTAGATGTCGTCGATGTCGAAGAGGGTCGCGATCAGGTCCTCGGTGACGATGCCCCGCTGGGTGTACTTGATCCGGTCGATGATGTCGGGGTGGTTCTTCAGCCCCACCATCACGTTGGCACCCAGGACCAGCTTGTTCGGCTTGAAGCCGTTGCGCTTGCGGAACTGGATGATCCGTTGCGCCATGAAGCTGATCGGGTCCGAGGCCGCGTCGTCGAACTTCGTGAAGTCCGTGCCACCGACCAGGTCGACGTCCCAGACGCCGGACTTGAAGTAGGTGGCGTTCCAGTCCAGGTCCCGCTTGAGCAGGAGCTGGTTGGTGATGAACTCGGTGGACTCCTTGTCGAGCTTGAAGTTCGAGTCCGAGTTCGCGCGCACCTGGTCGTCGATGTCCTTGTGGACCGCGTACGGGTGGCAGTAGTAGTTGTCGGTCGTCTGGCTCCAGCCGACCCCGGGCGACTCCGTGGCAGGCGCACGGCGCTTGACCTCGGTCCGACGCCAGTCGGACTTGGAGTACTTCCAGTAGAGGTCCGACTGCTTGGTGACGGGCACCTTGGGGAAGACCTTGCTGGCGATGTAGTCGCCGGCCTTCTGCATGTAGGCGACCGAGACGTTCGTCAGCGGGACGTTGACGTGGAGGTCACTCTGTGTGGGAAGCGGCATGGCTCAGGATCTCCTTCAGACCTTGATCAGCATCGGGAAGAGGTGTCCGGCAGCAGCCGCGGCATCGACCGCAACCCCGAACTGGACCGCACCGGCACCCGCTCCACCGAGCGGGACCCCGCGGCCCTGGTTGTCCGACGAGATCTTGTCGGTCGCGGCGACTGCCGCACCCGCCATGAGCATCGTCACACCGGCGATCGCCACGGTCGTGGCGCCTCCGACGACCTGGGGCTTGTTCTGGCACACCCCGATCACGTCGTCCGTCTGGGCCGCAGCGCGGCCACAGGCGTGCGCTCCGGTGACCTTGACGAAGCGGAACAGGGCCGGGCCGTAGTGCGGACTGGCCGCACCGGGCGTGCCCGAGATGCCCGTCTGCGCAGCCAGCGACGCGTCAGCGTCGAGGCTGATGTTCCTGAGAGTCTCCTCGTACGCCATGGGTCAGCGTCCTTCCTGGATGTAGGCGTCGTACGCCTCGGGGTTGGCCTCGAACAGCGCCACCTGGGCCTCGGCGGTGGTGAAGCCACCTCCGGCCTTGGTGACCATCTCACCGGCCAGCGCGTCCACGCTGTCGATGATCGAGCTGTTGGAGCCGCCACCGACGTGGCCGTACTCCTGGTAGAGCAGGTCGCCGGCCGACTTGAAGACCTGGTCCAGGATCTCCAGGTCGTCCTCGTCCATCCGCTCGACCAGGCGCTTGAGCACCGGGCCGAACTCGGAGGGGTCGACGGGGAGGTTGTACTCGTCGGCCTTGGAGATGAACTCGGTCTCCAGGCGCAGGTCCCTCTCGTCGTCGAGCTCCTTGCGGACCTGGGCGGCTTCGGACTTGGCGATCTCGACCTGGTCGAGCGCCTTGGCGATGATGTCGGCGCGGTCGTCCTCGGTCACGGCCTTGGAGAGTTCCTCGAGGACGTGGTCACCCAGCGACTTCTTGGCCGTCTCGTAGCCAGCGGCGGCGCCGGCGGCACCAGCACCTCCGGCGGTGGTCAGGACGACGCGGCCGTTGCGGGTCAGACCGCGGTTGCCCGCGGTGAAGACGCCGTCAGCGCCCCGGGTCGTGCCGCCCGAGGAGTACATGTAGTCCTTGGCTCCGCGGCCCCGGCGGGCGGCGTTGTCGACTGCGCCCGCGGCCTTGCGGTTGGCCGCACCGCGCGCCGCAGCTGCGCGGCCGTTGCGGGTGACCTTCCGGGCCGCGTTGAGCGCACCCTCCGGGTCGGAGAAGAGGGACTTGCCGACCTGGTCGTCGTCCTCCTCGTCCTCGACGTAGGCGTACTCGTTGCCATCGACGTCGTAGACCAGGGCACCGTGCTCGAGCGAGTCGGGGTCCACTGGGGTGCCCTCGTCGTCGAACACCTCGATCTCTGCTGTTCCGGCCGACATGAGGTCCTCCTCGGTATGGGTGCTCTTCTCGATGCTGCCGTAACGCTTCGAGAAGGTGATCAGTCCGTGCTGGTTCGCGGGTCGATCGACAGTGGAGACCTCGTCGATCTCCAAGTCACTGAGCATGGTCCGTCTGGTCATCTCAAGATCATCCTGACGCCGGAATCGGCCGTTGGCACGCGAAGTTGAGCAAGATCGTCCACCAGATCAGTTGTAGGGCTGGTTCCGGCGCGAGATGCCGTGCCGGTAGGCCGCGACCCCACCGCCGCTGGAGAGGGCAGCCAGGGCCGCCAGGCCGAGCCCTGAGCGGCCGCGCTTGGCCGCCTTCAGCTCCGCGCCCTTCAGCCCCTTGAGCTTGATCTTGGGGACCGTGACAGTGCGCCGCTCCCGGTCGACCGAGTTGGAGAGCCGGTCGGCAGACTCCCGGGCGAGCACCGCACCGCCGCCCAGGCCCGCGCCGGCGTAGAGGCCCATCCGGCGCTGCCGGTCGGCTTCTGGGTCGTAGCGGCGCGCGCGCTTGGAGATCTCCTCGGGCACCAGGTACGTGCCGAGCACGCCCTGCGGCGTGGGGATCATCGCCTTCTCGACCGACTGCATGCTGTGCCCGCGGCCGTCGCCGTGGCCCTCAGACTCGTAGACGTCCGTGGTGGACTCGATCGACATGGTGCTTCCTTTCTGGATGGCCTGACTCATCAGAGTCTGGGCCCGGTTGCGCGAGTAGGCCTCCGTGAACCGCTGCCGAGTCAACGCCTGCTGCTCCGGGCTCGAGCGGCGGTACTCCGCCCTGAACTGCTCCAGCTTGCGGCGCTTACGGCCGGCTGGAGATGCCGCGAGCGCTGCCACGCCGGCAGTCCCGCCAGCGACTCCGAGCCCGACTTGGGCCTTGGTGCTCAGTGCCTTGCGGTACTCCACCAACTCGGTCATCGAGGACCTCCCACGGTGTACGGAGCGTTGAGGTAGCCACGCGCGATGGCCGCCTGCAGCTGCTCGTGGATCTGCTTGCGCCGGCGCCAGGGCAGCCAGCTCTTCTCGTGCTCGGAGTCGAGCAGCAGCGCAGCTGCGGCGATGACGTCGAGCTCGGAACCGGGGTCAGGCACCGTACGGCGCCGGTAGGAGCTCTTGGCGACGTCCTCGAGGTGGGCCTCGGCCTTGGTGACGTCTCGGAGCCCGCGCTGCTTCGACGTCGTCTGCGCAGCGCGGACCAGCCGGCGGTTGCGCTTGGTCTCCCGGACCCGGCCGGTGCTGTAGGCGCCGGTGGCGACCAGGGCGCCGCCGGCCACGCCGGCGCCGACCCGCTTGATCTGCCGGACGTGGGCCGGGGTCATCCGCTGGCTGGCCTTCACCCCAAGGGTGATGCCCTCTGCCGCGAGTGCGAGCGGCAGCGCCTTGCCCACCTGGTCCTTGTAGCGGCTGTAGCGCGCGCCGGATGCGGAGCGGCCAAGGTCCTGGCTGATGCCGGTGGTCTCGTCGCGCTTCCAGCGCGCCACCGCCCCAGCGGCAGCCGTGGCACCGGCAGCGGCCGTCGCGCCAGCCAGCAGTCGTCCACGGCGGGGCTTGGCCCAGGTGCGGACCTGGTGGAACTTCGCATGCGCCAGGTCAGCGTGCTCGCGGGGTACGCCGCGGGCGATCGCGCCGCGGTGCGCAGACGCGGCCGCAGCCGGGGCCAGACGGCTGGTGGTGGCCCGGGCGCCGAGCGCCGACCCGCCGGCGGCGGTGAAGCCCAGTGCCGTCGCTCGAGCGCCCTGGTGCTGGGCCTCGGTCGCGAGACGCTGACGCTTGCCCTCCTGCCGCTCGGCGGTCGCCGGGTTGAAGTAGTAGTTCGGGCGCAGCGAGGTGGCCTTGTTGAGCTGGACCACCGGGCGGTTCTTCTTGGCGTCGGAGTGCAGGATCTTGGTCGCGGAGAACTCACCAGCGAGCCCTGCGGCCTCCAGCGGGAGCAGCAGCGCGGCGCCCTTCTCCGAGCGGTACGCCGCCTTCAGGCGCATCCCCTTGGGCGCCTTGCGCGCCGCGGCACCGAACTTGGAGCCGGCGAGTGCGAGCCCGCCCGCACCAGCTGCAGCACCGACACCACTCAGGCCTGCCGTGACCGCGCGCTTGCGGCGGTCATCAGTCTGAACGAGCGCGCCCATCAGGCCTCGATCGGGACCCGGCGGCCGCGGCCGTGGATCGAGAAGCCGGTGAGGTCGCCCTTCTTGATGGCCGACCAGGTGTCGTCGTCGTGCACCTTGTAGCCGACCCACCAGCCGAGCGGGGTGCTCGCGGGGAGCCCCATCTTCTCGACCTTCTCCTTGGTCAGCACCAGGGACTCGATCATGTCGGAGGCGTGGAAGGGGCTGTCGCCCTCGCGCTGGTGCTGGCGGCCGCCGACGCGGGACTTCTGCACGTAGGAGTACGCCGCGCGCTCGAGCTCCTCGGGGGTGATGATGTCGCCCTGGCGGTCCTCGACCGGCTGGCCGTTGAGCTCCACGACACTGGCCCAGCCGAAGACCTCGCGCTTGTCGGTGTCCATCTTGGCGAACTCGGTGTGGAAGATGACGTCGACGCCGGCGCCCTTCTCGATCTCGTCCAGCACCTCACCGGCGTCGAGGATCTCCTCCTCGCCCACCCGCTCCTCGCCCTTGTGGACTGCCGCCTTCGGCTTGCGCCGGCGGCGTCCGGTGGCGCGCAGCCCGCCAGTGCCGGGCGCGTGCAGGTCGGCGGCGTCGGGGAACATCTTCGAGACCCCGTCGCGGGTGTAGGCAGCCTCGTAGACGCGGTCCACGTCGACGGCACCGCCGAAGAGGGTGTCGCAGAGCTCCCGGAAGCCAGGGTCGACCTCGTGCAGCTTGCTCACCACGGTCCTCGCATCACGCATCGTTCCTCCTCGTCGTCTCCATCATGGCCGACGTTCCCGCGGTTGGCGCGTGTCTATGACCTCGAAGACGTTGGTGTTCAGGTGCACATCGGCGAAGCCCAGGTGAGTGCCGCCGCCCATCCGCTCCAGCTCCTGCGCGCCGGCGCCCTCGCCGACGCGCTGGATCACCAGCCCCTCGGTGTCGCCGTTGCGCAGGCGCATCATCGCGCCTGCGTCGCCGGTCATCACGTGCAACGGAGCGTCGTGCAGATCGCTGCTGCCCTCCAGGGGCTGCCGGTAGACGACCGGGCGGTAGACGGCCGGGCCGCCGCCGCGGTGCGCGATCGCCTCGACCCCGGGGACGTAGGCCTCGAGGCCGTCCTCGTCGAGCCGCTTCTCCGCACCGAGCAGCTGGATCGCGGCGTCACGCGCCTCACCGGCCGTGGTGAAGACGTGGTGCGCCTCGGCGACCTCGATCATCTGCCGGCCACGATGCTGCTGGAAGATCGACTGCCACGCGTGCGCAGCGAGGCGATCACTGACCTGGTCCCCTTGCACCATCTGGGTGGACTTCATCAGCGACTTGATCTCGCTCGGTGACCTGCCGGTCACCGCGCTGAGGTTCGTGGGCTCCTTGAACGCCTCGTCGTCGACATAGGCGTTGGTGAGCTGGGCGAAAGTGGACTCGTCGAGCAGCAGTGCCGGCCGCTCGGCGCTGAGGTGGTCGACCTGGGGCTGCGCTTCCTGCCTGGTTTCCTCCGCAGCCCTCCGGGCGCTGCGCGCCCGGGTGGGCACGAGTCGGGCGCTCCTGGTCTGGGCCCCGCGCGTCTTGGCCTCTCGACCCTGCGCGGGCTGCATCCGCGCGAGCACCGCTTCGGTGGCACTCGCCTCGTCCCGAGCAGCCTCGCGAGCCTTGGTCTCGGCGGCACTCGCCGCCGCCTGCCGGGCCTGCCGGTTGGCCAGCCCCTGGAGTCGGGAGAGGCGGGAGAGGCGCTGACGCCTGGACTCGGTCTCGGAGAAGCGGCCATCCTCGTCACGCGGGTGCTCGCGCTCGTCGAAGTCCGCCTTGCCGACGCCGCCGTCCTCGATCGGCGCCAGCCGCAGTACGAGGTCGAGGCCGCTGAGCTCGGCGCCGGTGATCCGGTAGTCGTAGTTCTCGTCGAGCTCGTAGGTGCCGTCGCCGTTGTCGTGGCTGACGTAGGCCTGGTCGATCAGCAGTCTCGCTTGGCCGATGACCTGCTCGCCCGGCTTCGTGGTGACGTCTCCCAGCCGGCCGATCTCGTTGCCGGAGAGGATCGCGCCGATGTGCGTGAGTGCGATGGCGCCGGGGTTCATGTCGACCGAGACCTGCTCGTGCAGCCGGTGGCCGAAGGACTCACGCTGCGCCGCGATCGGCGCCGGCGCCTCCTCAACCCGCGCCAGCTCGCGTGTCCTGGGGGCCTCCTGGATGCGCGGGGCCCGCACCTGCGCTTCGCGACCCTGCGCTTCACGGCCCTGCGCGCCGCGCGTGCGGGGCGCGCGGCCCTGCGCCCCGCGGCGACCGAGCACCTCGGCCTGGAGCTCGGCCAGGGACTTCTTCTCGCCCTGGCGCTTCTCCTCCGCTGCGACGCGCTCACTCGCCTCGGCACGGGACCGAGCCTGGAGGTTGCTGAGCCGGGAGAGGCGGGACAGCCGGGACAGCCGCGCCTGCCGCTCGCCGCCGGCGGTGGCCCCGTCGTCAGGAGCCTCCACGAAGCGGCCGGTCTCCCCGGACCGTGGGTGCTCGCGTTCGTCGAAGCTCTCGACCTTGGCCACACCCTCCAGTGGTGAGGTGGCCTCGCGCGCGCCCAGCCGGGAGGCCCAGGTCATCAGCGTGCGGTCGCCCTCGTCGGCCAGCACCAGGGGGTTCACCTGTGGCTGGGCCATCTTCTGCACGTAGCCGTTGACCGCGCGAGCCGGGACGCCGGCGACGCCACAGACGCGCTCGATCGCCTGAGGCCACGCCACGCCCTTGGAGACGAGGATCCGCAGCTCGTGGAGGATCCCCTCCTCGGCCTCCTGGTGCAGCTGGCCCACCAGGTCGGCGGCGTAGACCCCGGCGGCGTCGCCGAGCACCGGGGAGACGGCGGCGGTCATCGCCTTCATCACCGGGAACAGGTCGACGTCCTCGAGCGCGTTGGTCACGTCCGCATGGTCGATCAGCGTGCGGGCGCACAGCGGGCGCAGCGAGCTCGCCAGCACGGCGTGGTAGCCCAGCGCCACCGTGCCGACGCTCTGCGCCACGTCGTCGCCTCCGACGATCGAGAGGACCTGCTGGGCCTTCTCGATGTCGGTCCACCAGCGCTCACCCGTCTGCAAGGGACTTCTTCCGATTCGTCGGCACCAGCCGGCCGCGCTGGGCCTGCGCGCTGGCGAGGTAGTCCCGGGTGCCGATCTCGATGTCGTCGATGGTGATCGTGGTCTTGTCGGCCATCGTGCGCTTCGGCAGCGGGGCCAGCCGCAGGTCGCGGGCGGTGTGGATCTTCTCCAGCAGGTTGCGCACCTCGCCGGCGTTGCCGGTCTGCAGAGCGGGGAGCGCGCGGTCCATGGCGCGCTCGAGCGCCTGGTGCCCGCCGGGTGCGAGCTTGTCCAGGTTCGAGCGCAGGTTGCGGTGCATCACCTCGCTCATCCCGCCGCGGTCGAGGTCGGGCAGCTCGATCACGTTCGGGAAGCGCCGCGGCAGCCCGGGGTTGGTGTTGAGCATCCTGCGCATCGCCTCGGGGTAGCCAGCCAGGATGATCACGGTGTCGCCACGGTGCTCGTCGGCGAAGGTGAGGATCTCGTTGAGTGCCTGCTGGCCGTACTCGTTGCGCTCGCCCTCGGAGAACTTGTAGGCCTCGTCGATGAAGATCACGCCGCCCTTGTTGTCCTCGAGGAACTTCCGGGTGCGCTCGGGAGTCTGGCCCATGTAGGACCCCATCAGGTCCGAGGTCTGCGCCTCGACGTAGGAGTCGCGCTCGATCAGGCCCAGTCCGTAGTACAGGTCCTTGAAGATCCGCGCCACCGACGTCTTGCCCACCCCGGGGCTGCCGGTGAAGACCAGGTGGTTGGTCCGGTCGGTGACGGGCAGGTCGGCCTCCTCACGCTCGCGGCGTGCTTGCGCCGCCGCGGCGAGGGAGTACGCCTGACGCTTGACCGACTCCATGCCGATCATGTCTTCCAGGGCGTCGTAGGCCGCCTCTACCTTCTCTGCGCGCGAAAGGCTCGCGGGAGCGGTTGGTCGCGCACCAGGCGCTTCACCACCAGACTCCGTGGGTCCTTCGGTGAGAGCACGGCGACCCGTGGGAGCGAGGGCGCCGCCTTGGCCAGTCGGGCCAGGGCGGGCTCGTCTTTTGGGACCAGGTCACCGCCTTCGGCCGCGTCGACCAGTCTGGAGACCGCGGCCAGGGACCAGGCCCGCTGGATCTCCATCGCCGCCCGGTCCGCGCCGGAGACGCCGGCCTCCCCGCGCGCCCAGTCGGCGATCTCCACCGGGCTGCCGAACTGCCGACCGACCATCTTGCCCAGTTGGTCGGCGTCGATCCCAGCCTCGGAGAGCTTCTGAGCGACTGCCCGCTCCTTCATCTGGTCCGGGGAGCTGATGCTCGTCGCGGCTGCGCGCAGCGCGTCGCTGAAGTTGGAGAAGGCCTTCAGTGCCTTCAGCCGCTCTGCGACGTCGGACTTCATGTCGGAGAACCGCCGGGGGCGGTCTCCGGCGAGGCCGATGGTCTGGGCGAGCCGGGCCGTCTCGGGGTGCTGCTTGGCGTAGGCGTCCAGCCCCTCCTGGGTGGTGATCGTGGCCAGGTCGGGCTGCTCGCGCGGCCCGCTGGTCTCCCAGACGCCCTCGGTGGTGCGGAAGAAGGCCGGGTTGGCCAGCTGCTGGTAGTCCACCACCCGCTGGGCGGTGTCGGCCACGTACCTGGCGAAGGAGTCGGAGTCCTTGACCCCGGGCAGCTGCAGCGCCTCGATCGCCTGGGGGTCGCCCCAGCCAGCCGCACCGGCCGAGAGCTTGCCGCGCACAGTAGAGGCGATCAGGTCCCGGTCCGAGAGCACGTCGAGCGCGCTGGCCTGGTCGGTGGACATCACCTCGTTGAACTGTGCCGGCACCGCGTCCATCAGCCAGGCGGCCGCGAGGTCGCGACGACCCTTGACCTGGTCCCACGGGACCTGCGCGCCGCCGAGGTTCTCCAGTCCCTGGCCACCGAGCTGACCCTGGTTGGACTGGCTGAGCACGGCCCACGCCTGGTGGAGTTCCTTGACCGCCACATCGCGCCTGTTGGTGAACTCGGTCGAGCGCGGCGCCAGCGCCTCAGCGAGCTTCCCACTGGGAACGGCCGTGGCCTGGCTGGGCGCCGCGGCGGGGGCAGCAGCGCCAGGAGTTGTCACAGCGGCGGTCCCGGCTGCGGCCGGGATCGCCTTGGGAGACTCTTCGGGCTCGTCCCGCTTGGTCCGCTTGAGCCTGCGCGCGCCGGCGGTGGCGTAGAAGCCCTCCTTGGTGCCCTCCGAGCGCAGCCCACCTGGACGGACGTAGCCGCGGTCGTCGGACAGCGAGCGCTGGCGCACGGCCTGGCCCGCGTCCATACCCCGGGCAGCGAAGAAGCCGCCGCCAGTCTCCTTGTTGCGCAGCGGCTCGTAGGTCGCGGTGCGGATGAAGTAGGGGAACTGCTGCTGCAGCGTCTTCATGGCCAGCGCGTAGCCCTCGGCGTTGAGCGAGACCTCGCGGATCAGCTCGCCCTTGCGCTCCAGCACACGCTCCTCGGTCAGCGAGGTGACCTCGGCGTTCTGCCGCGCGGTGGAAAGCTCGGTGAAGCGCCGGCCGCTGGCCTGCAGCTCCTGGCGTGCCTCGGCCTCGATGGCCTCTACCTGGTCGGGGGTGAGCTTCTTCTGCTTGGCCCGCTCGGCGTTCAGCATCGCCTGGTGCTCAGTGCCGCCGATCTCGTAGTTCATCGCGCTCGCGGTCTCCTCCACGCGGGCCTTGTCGGCAGCGGAGAGGTCGCGGGAGTAGAGCCCGGAGCCGTCCACGGCGTCGAGGATCTCCAGGTAGCGCTGGTAGACCATCCGGGCCTTGTCGCTGGAGCCGCGGCGGCCGCGGAAGTTCGGGTCCATCTCGAAGGTGAAGACCCCGCTCGAGGACACCACGGTGCCCATCCGGGCGCCGGTGGCGACCAGGGCGTAGACGTCCTCGCCGGTGGGGCCGCCCTCCATCCGGGTACGCACGTACTGGCCGCCCTTGAGCGCGCGGATGTTCTTCAGGTCGAAGGGCAAGTAGTGGTCCTCGCCGTAGCCGACCGCCTGGGAGACCACGTCGCCATCGTGGTCGATGATCACGCCCTGGGAGGGCAGCACGTGACCCGAGAGCCGGGAGAGCTCGGCCGCGCGCGGGTCGTCGGGCAGCGTGGACATCATGTGCGCCGCGGCGACGTCGGAGCGGACCTTCATCGCCAGCTCGTCACCGAGCATCGGCTCGGGGGAGTTGGCCGACTCGGTGAGCCGGTGCTCCAGGGCGCCGAGCACCGGGCTGGTGCCGCCCCGCTCGCGCTTCTGCTGCTTGATCCCCTCGCGGATCTGGTCGACCCGCGCCAGGTCGTCCCCGCTGTTGGCCTCGCCCACCGCGTCGACCAGCTGCATGTCGCGGCTGGTGAAGGCCCGGCGCAAGGTCGGGTCGGCCTCCTTCTCGGTGCCGCGGTAGCGGTAGGCGGCGCGCTGGGCCGCGGGGCCCAGCGCCCGGTCGGCCTCGGAGCCGAACTCACCGGCCAGGCGCACCATCTTGCCGTACTTCTCCGCGCCGGTGATCCCCTCGAGCACGTTGCCGGCCGCCTGGGTCCGGCTGAAGAACCGCTTGATGCCGGGGCGCTGGACGGCCTCGCCGTTGATGTCGTCGCCGAAGACCCCGCCGAGGTAGCGCAGCTTCTCCGGGTCGTAGCTGGTCATCAGCCGGGCAGTGCGCGGCGAGCCGGTCTGGCCGGCGATGTCGTTGAAGCGCGCGACCTTGTCCTTCAGGGCCTCGTTGGCGCCGGGGCCGGGCTGGATCTCCACGAAGTCCAGCCGGTCGTCGAGGCCGTACCCGGCCGCTGCGGCGATGTTGGCGTCCAGCGGCTTGCCCAGCGGGACGGAGAACTTCTCGCTCGAGCCGTCCTTGGTCCGGAAGGAGAAGACGGCGTCGACGTTCCTAGTGGAGCCGGGGAAGGTGTCCTGGAACTCCTTCATCTTCCGCTGGGCGTCCTCCCACTCCCCCTGCTCGGCCAGGAACTTGTCCCGGGCCGGGTCCGTGTCGGGGTCCTTGCCGGCGGCGCGCAGGCTCCGGTTGGCCGGGGAGAGCTGCCGGTAGTCCCTGATGTGGGAGAGGCTGGAGACCGGAGCGTGGCTGATCGAACGGGTGAACCGGCCACCCTGGCCGCGGGGGTGCTTCTTCGGGTCGAACGGCTCATCGTCCTTGATCACCTCGGTGAGCATGTTCAGCTGCGCCGCGACGCGGGCGTATGACTCGTCGGGGTAGGTGCCCGCGACAGCCTTGGCGACGTAGCCGCGCAGCAGGCCGCGCTTGGCCTTGGCGACCAGCTCGGCCAGCTGTGGGCGGGCCAGCAGCTCGATGTCGCCGCCATGGGCGTCGATCTCGTCGGCGATGACCTCCATCGCGATCTGGTCCATCAGCTCGGCAGCGGACTCCTCGTCCTGCTGCACCGCCTTGGCCAGCACACTCAGCACCTTCGACACGGGCATCTCCTCATCCGTAGGAGCCGCGGAAGGCGACCATCTTGCCGCTCGCGGTCCGCCGTACGCTGCCGGCGCGCATGGCGGGGGCCCGGCGGAGCCCCTTCGGGAACGGTAGCCCAGGTGGGCGGACTCGCAGTAGGGCCTTGGACAGGTCGTCCTTGGCGATCTCCCGGTCGCGGCCGTAGACGCCCTGGCCGGCGCGCTCGTAGGCCTTGGCCCGGATCTTCTTCATGTGGCCCTCCCAGCGCTTCGCGCCGCGGTACTGGCGCACGGCCTGGGTGCCGGTGATCGCGCCCAGGCCGAGGCCGACCGGACGCATGACCTTGCCGCCGCGCAGCGCCGCGGTGGCGTTGACCGCCGTCAGTCCGGTGTTCAGCGCCGCGCTGCGCGCCTGCCGGTTGCGGCCCTGGCGCAGGTACTCGTACCCGGACTCGGCCTGCGGGGAGATCCGGTTGCCATACTTGCGGGTGAAGGCGTCCTTGTTCACCGGGCTCCGGCGGTGCAGGAGCGCGTCCCGCTCGCGCAGCCGCCGAGCCTGGACGTCGAGGTCGTGGCGGTTCGTGCTGTAGCCCGTGCCGGCGCTGTAGAGGCCAGCCAGCACCGCACCGGCACCGAGCCCCTCGGAGAGCTTGTTCCCGCGCGAGCGCAGCTTGAGCAGCCGCTGGGAGGGCTTCTTGGGCTTGACCAGGTGCGGGGCGCGGGCGGCTAGCGCCGCCGCGCCGACCCCGGCCGCGGCGATCGAGGTGTTCGCCGTCCTGCGGCGCTGGCGGTGCAACTTCCAGTCCTCGTGGGTGTCGGCCACGGTGGGGACCGGCAGCCGGAAGGTCCGCTGGTGCTGCTGGGGCTCGGCCTTGGCCAGCCGAGCACGGCGACGGCCGGACTCACGACCCTTCTGCCGGCCGTAGAGCGCGCTCGATGCGCCACCGACCGAGCCGACAGTGCCCAGCGCGACGCGACCCGCCGGCGTACGCCCGGCGCGACGCAGCAGGTAGCCGGTGGCGGTGCCGCCCAGGACGGCGGCGCCGGTGTCGGCCGCGGTCTGGGTGGCGGCCTTGCGGCGCGCCCGGGGAATCTTGACGGTGCCGTGCGCGACCTGCTTGGGCAGCTTGGTGAGGTCGACACGATCGGCGCGGCCGCGGTTGCGGGCAGCACCGACCACGCCGGTGGCCGCCAGCGGGACCCCAACCGCCTTCACCCCGCGCGGCAGGATCATCGAGCTGACCCGTCCCGCGCGACTGGCGCGGGCCGAGGCGAAGTGCCCCATGCCCTCGCCGGCGGCGATCAGCCCCAGGCCGGCGGCCGCGTTGGTCGCGTGCTGGGTGCGCCGGCTCTGCTCACTCACGACTTCGCCCCCGCCCCCGGCGCTGCGCCGGCAGGAGCCGCGCCACCGCCAGCTGCACCACCGGCTGCGCCGCCAGCGGCCGCGGCCGGATCCATCCCACCCATCGCCTCCTGGGTGCGCGCCTGCAGGTAGGCGCTATTGGCCTGGCTGAACGCGGTGGCCTCCGAGCGCATCTGCATCATCCGACGACGCTCCTCGGCGTCGTCGGTGAGCTCGGGCAGCCGCGCGGTCTGGCGCACGAACTGCTCCATCGTCGGGTCCGGGAACCACTGCACGCCGAGGCCGGCCATCGAGGTCATGAACGCACCGAGCTGGGCGATGTCGGGAGCGTCGACGTCGCTGGGCACGATCTTGGGCAGCTCGGCCGGCTTCCAGCCGTTGGCCATGAACAGCCGCGGGATCGCGTGCCGGTTCATCACCTCGGCCATCGACTTGGCCACCGAGTTCAGCGAGGCCCGGAACATCGCGGTCTTGTCCAGGTGCATCGAGTAGGAGCCGGTCTGCTGGTGGCCGAGCAGGATGAAGTCGGCCAGCACCGTGCCGAGCATCCGCTCCTCGTAGCGCTTGATCGTGCCGTCGATGTTGAAGGCCCGGGCGCCGCCGCCACCGAGCAGCTCGAAGTCGTAGAGCTTCTGCTTGGTGTCCTGGTCGTAGGCCGCGGGGAAGACCATCCCCTCCTGCTCGTTGCGCCGGACCGACTTCACCATCTTCTTGAATGCCTCGACCTGCTTGTGCTGCTCCGAGCCGGCCTTGGCGCGCAGCATCTCCGCGGGGACCTTCACCATCGGCAGGCCCGCGAGGTCGCGCTCGATGCCGACCGCCTCGATCTCCTCGAGGCGCTTCTTCATGAACCACGGCCGGTAGGCGTTGCGCAGCATCGAGCGGCCCTCGGGGGAGCCCTTGTAGACGCCGTTGCGGAACAGCAGCGAGCGGTTCAGCGGGATCACGTTGGTCTCGTACCGGGGTGGGGCCATCTGGACCATCCCGATGGTGTCGCCCTCATCGTCGAAGAGCCAGCGCAGCAGCGTCTCCTGGGAGCGGATCGGCATCTTGCGCCAGCCGATCTTGCCGTCGCTGTACTTCGAGCGCAGCCGCGGGTTGCGCTCCCACGGCCCGGTCCGGCGCTTGTAGACGACCTCGTGCCAGGCCCACCCGTAGACCAGGTGGGTGGCGGCCTCCATGATGAACTCCGCCCAGGGGACGTTCATGTCGTCCATGCAGGTCTCGACGAGCTTGGCTGCCTCGGCCGCGTCCTTGCCCTTGCCGGCGGGCTCCACCCGCCAGTTGACGTCGCCCAGGAGCCGGGTGATCGCGAACATCAGCGAGCCGATGATCGGGTCGTTGTCGTTCATCTCCCGGAAGACCCCGACCGCCTTGCGACCGCGCAGCTGGGGCAGGAACTCCTCGTCGAGGTAGCCCGCGGAGCGCTTGAGCCCGGTGGTGCCGATCTCGTGGAAGACCGGGACCTGGCCGGCCTCGGCCATCAGCGCCATGTCCTCCGGGGAGGTGTCAGCGCCAGAGGCTCCTGCGGGGCTGTTGTCTAGTCGCTGTGAGGGGGTAACAGTCACGGCTCACCTTCTCATCGTCGGGCTCACAGGCCCATGGAGAAGCGGCGGTCTGCCACGGCTCGCTTCACCCGGATCGTCTTCAGGGTGTTGCGCGGAGCACTCAGGGCGGCGCGGACGGCCTCGGGGTCGCGCGCCGGCGCTGCGGCGCGCGCGCGGGAGATCCGGGCGGCCAGCTCGGTGCTGCGAGGTCCGCTCAGGGCAGCCCGGACGGCCTCGGGGCTGCGCCGCAGTGGGGCCACCCGTCGTGCCAGCTGGGAGGCGGACTTGCCCACCTGGCGCTTGCGCTCACCCTGGACCACCGCACCGGCGGCCGCGAGGCCGCCGCCGAGCATCAGCGCCCGGCCGGCGCCCCGGCGGGCCTTGAGCTTCGGGGTCGCGAACTCCCGCAGGGCCAGCCCCTTGTGATGGGCCAGGGTGAACTTCGCGTGCTCGCGGCCGGCCTGCTCGGCGCGGGCCTGCTCGGCGCGGACCGTGGCGGCGTGGGCCTTGACCTGGGCCGCAGTCTCGTGGGCCTCGGCGGTCAGCCGGTTGCCGTAGGTGACGTGGCTGGAGCTGCCCTTGGCCTTCACCGTGAACGGCGCCGTCCGGCCGGTGGCGTACTTGATCCGGTCGCGGTGCATGCCGACCCCGCCGGCCTTCTCCCAGGCCGCGAGTGCGGCCTGCCGGGACTTCACGTCGGCGTGGGCCCGGGCAGCGGCCGCGTGATGGCCGAAGGCGACATGGGCGTTCGCGTTGGCCTCCTTGACCCGATCGGCCGCCTCGGCCGCGCTGGCGTGGGTCCGCTCGACCCTGACGTCGAGGCGCTTGAGCCGCCGGCTGGCGCCGCTGCTGACCCCGGCACCGAGCCCGGTCGCGGCCAGCCCGCCTGCGGCGACCTGGTTGGTGGGGCTGCTGGCCTCACGCCGCGCGCGCTGGCCCGCGGAGATCTGGCGCTCCAGCTGCGGGCGGGGCTGCTGGGTCACTGTCTTCGAGACGTCCTCGTAGCGATGACCCTCGCCAACGCTGCCGCCGCCGTACGCGTGCTGCATGCCTGCTCCTCACGTGTTGCTTCTCAGAGTAGAGCCGAGAGCGGCCCCAGTCGCCCCTCAGCTCATGTCGAGCCAGAAGACGCCCACTTCATCCTCGGCGTGCTGGGAGGGGGTGATCACGTCCCCGACCCGCTGCTCCTGGCCTGGGGAGACGTGGAAGTCGCGGAACTGCGAGGGCGGGGAATGGTCCATCTCGACGCCCTGAGCGGTCGTCGAGGGCGCCTGCCGCTCGGCCGCGCGGTGCACCATCGCGAAGGCCACCACGTCGTCGGGCACGTGGGAGTCCCACTTCGTGGAGTTGTAGATGTCATCGACCGTGGTCGCCTTGTGCATCACGTAGGACGGGGTGTTCCGCGGCAGCTGGTAGGTGCCGTTCTCCACCGCCACGACGTACTCGTTGAGCAGCCGGGTGCGGTCCTGGCCGATCATCTTGACCTTGTTCGAGGTGCCCTCGATGAAGTCGTTGACCACGTTGCCGATGCCGGTGGCGTCGTTGGCCGAGACCGCCATGTACCGCTCGATCGCCTCGTCGAAGCACTTGATCATCATCGGCCAGGGGCGCCGGTTCATCCGGCGCAGGTAGACCGTGCGCCGCGGGTAGACGTCGACGCGGACCACCGCGATCACCGTCTTGTCCTTCTCCTTGGCCCAGTCCGCACCGGCCGCGTAGAACCCCTTCGGGTTCCACTCCTCGAAGACCCAGGTGTCGTCGTCGCCGGCGTGGCGCTCGGAGAGCACCGACAGGTCCACGAACGCCTTGTTCAGCGCCGCGAGGTCGAAGGCCCGGGAGCCGCCGGCGGGCTCGCCCAGGTCGTACTCGACCCGGAACATCTCCTTGGGTACCGACTTGCGCTTGCGCTCGATGAAGTCGCGCTCCATCCAGCCGTGCGGCTCGACGACCTCGCGCCAGCACCAGGTGCGCACCGGCATCCCGTTCGCCTCGGCCTCATCCTTGACGCTCTGGAAGGTGCCCACCGGGTTCTGCCAGGTCGAGGAGGCGACCACCATCTCGGCCACCCGGATGCCGCGCGCGTTGGGCTTGGCCATCGCCTGGCCCATCGCGGCGTCGTAGATCTTGCGCTCCATCTCGTCGATCTCGTCCAGCAGCGTCATCTGCGGGTGCGGACCACGGACGGTCTTCTGGGAGGCCGGGAGCGGGCGGATCCAGTTGCCGGCGTACATGCCGAGCTCGGTCTTGATCTGGTTGCTGATCGCGTGCGTGGGGGCGTTGCGGTACAGCAGCAGCGACTCGACGTGCTCGTGGATGTTGTTCGACTGGGCCATCGAGCCACCGAGCAGAGTCACGTTGATCTCGAGCAGGGCGGCCTTGGTCATCGCCAGCAGCGCGAGCATGTAGGACTTGCCGGTGCCTCGGGAGCCGTACCAGAGCACCCAGTTGAACTCGTTGCCGAAGTAGGCCTCGGCGAAGGCGTCGAAGGGCGAGACGTGGTCAGGACAGACCTGGGTGCGCGGCAGTTCCACGCCCCACAGGGCCTTGACCGTCCACCACAGCTCGTCCTTGGTGACCGGCGGCCGCAGGAGGGCCAGCTTGGTCACTGGAGCGGCGGAGTGTCGCCCTCTGCGACCGGGCCGCCGTCCAGACCGCCACCGACGACACCGGGCGCACCAGGCGCGCTGTTCGGGGCGCCAGCCTCGGGGTCAGGCCAGCCCGGTGCTGGCGCCGGGGTGCTCGTGGTGGTCACGTTGATCCCGGCGACCGCGGCGATCGGGATGCCGCAGTACTTCACGACCTCGTCGACGACAGTGAGCCAGACCGGGTCCTTGGTCACCGCTGCGGCGACCAGCCCGACATGGAGGCCACCGAGCGCGAAGACGATCGCACCGTAGCCGAAGTAGACGGCCTGGCGGACCTTGGCCGGGATGGACTGGAGCAGCTGGATCATCGTGGACTCCTCAGGCGGCGGTGCGGTTGGTGAACAGCCAGCTGCGCCGGAATGCACGGCTGGGGATGTCGGACGGGAACCACGAGGGGTCGTCGTTCTGGGCATGCTGATTGGCCAGGCCCTCGGCGTGGTTGAAGAAATCGACCACCTGGCTGGTCGCGACGATCGCACCCTTGGTGGTCCAGCCGCCGTCGATGTACTCCCCGACCTTGAGCCCCAGGCGGGCGTAGGCGCGGCCGACGTCCTGGGCGCTCGGGTTCCTCGGCAGGCCCAGCGGCAGCGAGATCATGTGGATGTGCCAGCGCGAGCGCGCGGCCCACTCGCCGGTGTGCCGGAACCAGGCGCCCCAGCCGAGCCAGCGCAGCACCCGCTGGGCCCGCCACGGGTCAGCGCCGAGCACGCCGCCGGAGATCCAGACGTCGAGGACGGCGTCACAGTTGTGCGTGCCGGCCGAGGCGGCGACCCCGGTGTGGTAGCAGGGCTGGATGATCCGCAGCCGGGCTCGGGGGAAGCGCAGCCTCAGGTAGGCGATCGTCCACTGCAGGTGCCAGATCGTCCGGTTGGACGCCCTGAAGGTCACCCCCGCGATCGTGACGGTGCGGATGTCTCCGGGACGGGGCTTGGCCATCGGGTCTCCTCGCGAGGTCTGGTGACCCGCCCCCGCGAGGTCTCGGGTCATCACAGGGGCAGGTTGTGTCTCAGCGTTACATATCGTTGCACGAGGCCGTTAGCACTTCGCCTAGCTGGTCTTGAGGCCGGGGATGCTGGGCGGCGGTGGGATCGGGTACTTCAGGTCGAGCTGGGAGCAGTCGTGGTCGGCGTAGAGGTCGATGATCCACGCCCTGAACTTCTCGCTGATCAGCTCCTGCTGCGCGTTCTGGTTCCGCTTCTGCTGGGAGGAGACCTCGAGGACGAAGAGCCAGAGGATCTTGTTCGCCTTGCGCGACTCGTTCGCGTTCTGGCAGGCGACCATCGCGTTCGACTGGTTCTCCGTGGTCGCGCGCAGGGCGGCCACCGAGGCTGCCGTCGAGGCGTCCATCGCCTGCTGGGTACGTAGGAAGCCTGGGATCACGATGATCAGCAGGATGACCAGGGAGGTCAGGAACGGGTGCTTCGTGCTGACGTGCGAGATAGCTCGGTGCGGCATCATCTTGCTCCAATCACGGTGATCACGATCGTCAGCCACAGACACATCAGGGCGTACGCGAGTGTGAGTGGGTACGCCTGGAACTTGTTCCTGCTCCGACTACTCATCTGGTTGACCCTCTATGCTCTTGGCCCGCCGCGCCTCGTCGACCCGCATGATCACCGGCGAGAGCAGGATGCTCACGCAGGCGGTCAGCACCGCCGGTCGGCCGCCGCCGAGGAGCACCTCGTAGAGGAATGCGCTCGTGGCGGCGGCTGACACGACGAAGTCACGGGTCAACCGTCGCACGACGGCCAGCCAGGGCGGTAGGGGCTCACAAGTACTCATCCTGACCCAGCCTGACCGATTCGCGCAGGAAAGACCGCCGGACCCGGCCTGGCCTCAGGCGATCCTCTCGTACCGCAGGCGGCTGCCGATCTGCATCGTGGTGGTCACGTTGACCGCGGCGTTCTGGGCCCAGCGGAGGTTGAGGGTCCCCGCGGTGCTGCCGAAGATGACCAGAGCCGAGAGGTGCACCTCGGTGGTGGTGGTGGGGCCGAGGCCAATCCCCTTCACCGCTGCGTCGGAGGCGGTCGTGCCGGCGGACCACGGGGAGAAGTCGGTGGAGCCGACGTTGGTGGCGATCGCCAGGTCGGGCACCACGCCCAGGCCGCCGAAGGTGCACCCGGTCGGCCCCAGCAGGGCCACCTTCAGGTCCGAGGTCGAGGAGGACCCGGAGACGCTCATGTAGAGCGTCATCGCCACGTCGTAGACGCCGTTGGCGACGCCGTCGAACTTCAGGTCGGCGTCGCTGGCCAGCGCGGCGGTGTTCACCCGGGTCTCCGCCGCCAGCTTCCGGGCCCACCTGGCCCCCTCGGCCGGCACCTCGATCCCACCGGGGTCCAGGGAGTACCAGCGCCCGTCCGACTTCGGGTACAGCCGGCCGTAGCCGTTGGCCGGGTTGCCCGGGGTGGCGGACTGCTTGACCTCGATCGGGCTCAGGTGTCTCAACGGATCAGGCCTGCACGACCACGCGGTACTGGGCGGCGGTCGGGGCGCCGCCGAAATCCACCGCGGTGGTGTTCGTGGTCGGGAAGGAGACGTCAGCCAGCACCACCTTGCCGGTGGCGACCTCGACCACCTCGGCGGTCTTGTCCAGGGTGCCCAGGTTGTCGGTGAAGGTCTGCGGGTTGGTGGTCACCACGCAGTTGGCCGCGAACTTGCGCACCACGATCGAGGAGTCCACCGACACCGTGTCCGCAGCCACGGTGATGCCAGTGCCCGCACCCACCGCGAGCACGCCGCTGGCCTCGACCAGGCCGGCTCCGGCCGCGCCGGAGCCGATCCGGACCCCGGCGGCCGACTTGCTCAGCGTGGTGCCGTCCAGCTCGAGCTGGAACTGCTGGGCGACCAGCTCGATGCCGTTGCCGTCCGCGGTGTAGACCACGCCGACCGCGAACTGGGTGAAGGTCAGCCCGGTGGTGCCCAGCGTGATCGCGCCATCGGTGATCATCTGCCAGGCGGTGTCGGCCGCCACGGTGCCCTCGGAGACCCGCACGACCATGTTCTTGACCTCGGCCGCGGTGTCGGCGTCGAAGGCCCGGGACGCAGCGCCGGAGGCAACGACGACGTAGATGCCGTTCTCGGCCGGCGCCGTCTGGTTCTTCAGCAGCACCCGGTCGTTGGTGGCCAGGGTGACCCCGTCCATCGAGGCGCCGTTGACCACCGCGGAGGCCACGGCCATGTTCGCCGTCGAGGCGGCCCGGACGTTGTCCTTCCACTTCAGCCCCGCCGCGACGTTGTCGACGTACTGCTTGTTGGCACCGTCGGTGCCGGCGGAGGGGTCGCCGACGCTGGCGATGATCTTCCCGTTGAGGTCGAGACCGTTGAGGACCTTGGTGGCCATGAGCTGCTCCTAGTTGAGAACGACCGACCCGGAGGTCGGCTCTGGGTGGGTGACGGTCACCGTGGTCGCATCGGCCACGACATCGGCAATGACGAAGCGGTCGGCCACGAAGACCATCACCGCCGGGGTGCGCCCGAACTCCGGGGGCACCGGGATGGTCCAGGTGGCCGCCGGGGTGGAGACCACCACCTCGACGCCCACACTCGCAGGCGAGCCCGCCAGCCCGTGGATCGAGGTGTCCAGGGCGTGCACGGCCAGCGCGCCGGCGAGATCTCCGTCCGCCGACATCGCCGCGGCCTGGGCCTCGGAGAAGCCCAGGGCGATCAGCCGGCGCTCGAGCCACGGGGCCTGCGTCGCGGTCACCGCGTCAGGCTCCCCTCGACCAGGTCGGCCCAGCCGTAGCGGTTCGTGTCGTCGGTGCCGGTGTCGATCTGGAAGCGGAGCGCACTGCTGTCACCGAGGGTGCTCAGGGTCAGCGTCCATCCCGAGGCACCGGCATCGGCGAAGGTCTGGACCACCGCCGGAGCGCCGACCAGCCGCGCGACGCCGCCCGCGGTGACCACCAGGGCCGAGATGTCCCATTCGCACGCGATCGAGCCGTCCGGGGTGACCGCCTGCACCCGAGCGCGCACCGACAGGCTGTGGGCGCCTCGCAGCGCCAGGTCCAGGTGGTGGTCACCGGCGGTGGCGTTGCTGTCGCCGTCCGGGTTCAGCGGAGCGCGGGCGACCTGGTGCCAGGCCGCCACCGGGGTCGAGCCGTCGTCGCCGTCACCGTGGACCCACTCGTTGTACCGGGTGGCCGTGCCGCGGTGGCCGCTGGCGTGGGAGCTCTGCGTCAGCGCGCGCGTGCCGAAGCCCTCGGTGGTGCTGTAGTCCCCGTCGGCATGGGTCTGGGCGCCCGAGGCGTGCGCGGCCGCGCCGGTGGCGGAGGTGCTGATCCCCTCGGCGTGGGCGGAGGGGCCCGAGGCCGTCGAGCCACCACCTTCGGCGTGGCTCGAGTCGCCGGAGGCGATGCTGCCGGCGCCCTCGGCGTGGGCGCCGTTCGCGGTGGCGTGGCTGGTCTCGCCCTCGGCGTGGGAGTACAGGCCGCTGGCCAGCGTGAGGTGACCCTCGGCATGGCTCGCGCCGCCCGAGGCCTCGGTGGAGGTCCCCTCGGCGTGGGAGGAGGCACCGCTCGCGATCGTCGAGGTGCCCTCGGCGTGGGAGGGGTTGCCGGTCGCCTTGGTCGAGCTGCCCTCGGCATGGGAGCCCAGGCCCCACGCCCGGTTGCCGGTGCCCTCGGCGTGGGAGAACTGACCTGCGGCGTCGTTCCGCAGCCCCTCGGCGTGCGCCGACTCACCGCGGGCCAGGTTCTTGCCGAACGAGATCGAGTTGAGCAGTGGGTCGATGGCGTACGGCGCCTCGGCGGCGCCGCCGTCGCCCAGCACGTAGGTCGAGCCCTCGAACAGAGTCCCGGGGCTGCGCTCCATGTCGTTGACGACCTGGCCGCAGTTGACCACCGTGCCCTGGGGTGTGCCGCCGTTGTAGACCTTCGTCGGGTTCCAGTGCACGAAGAAGGCGACGTAGTGCTCGCCGGCGACGACCTTCATCAGCTCGACGTCGCTCGGGCTGGCCGAGACGTCGACCGCGGTGACGGAGTCGTCGAAGCTGTCGTTGACCGTGGCCGGCGTCGCGGACTTGAAGACGTAGACCTCCGCGTTGCCCTCGTCGTTCTCGTTCGGGTCGGCGATCGTCCCGACGAGCTCAGTGCCCTTGACCGGGGCGACCCGGATCACGCCGGTGCGCGCGGCCACGACCGAGCGCATCTCGACGTAGGCGCCCTCGCCCCACCAGGAGTCGGCGGTGGTGTTCGGCGCCCCGATCGTCACCAGCCAGTCGGCCGGGCGCGGCACCGAGGTGAACGAGGAGCCGCCACCGGAGCCCATCGTGGTCGCGTAGGTGTAGTCGGCCAGCGCCAGTGCGAGTCTCTTGGGGACGCCGAGGGAGACGAGCTTCTTGTACTTGACGTGGTCGTAGCTCACCTGGTGCCAGCTTCCTGTGCAGTGCCCTGGCTCCCCAGTCTGACCCAGCCGGGGCCGATCGCGAAGTGAAGCGCGGGGCCGCGGCTGCAGCTGTAGTGCCTACCCATCGCGGCCCCGCCGTCTAGCCCTCGAGGCAGTAGCGCACCCGCCGGCGCCGGTCCAGCCGTACCCGGCCCGAGCACAGGCAGATCCGGTAGCGCCGCGGGATGAACGCGTGGCTCGAGTCCGGGGTGCCCGCGGGTGGGGCGCACCGCTCCAGGGTGGTGATCACCGGCCAGGTGCCGGGCACCTCGACGCCAGTGACCGGCAGCCCGTCCAGGTGACCCCCGCACAGTGTCACGTCCACCTTCGCGGTGGGCGCGGGGACGTCACCAGCGGTGATCCTGATCGCCGGCTTGGTCGCCATCTCGCTCACGCCCTCCATCGTCAGTCCCCATCTTCCACGTCGGGGGCGTCCTTGACCACGTAGAGCGCCCGGTCGCGGGGCGCGGCGGCCTCGTCGAAGGCCAGCGGCAGGTAGTCGGTGTCGGCGGGCAGCGGGTGCTCGACGATCACGGATGGGTGCTCCGCCTGCTCGAGGCGGCGGGCGAGCGCCAGCAGGTCCACGTCGCCGCGGATGATCCCCTCGAGCTGGGCCATCCGCTCGCGCAGCATCGTGACCTCGTCGACCCGGGCGTTGTGCAGCTTGACCACCTCGGTCAACTGGGCCCAGGAGGCGTCCATGCTGCTGAGGTGGTCGGCCTGGACGCAGAGCGAGCCCGTCTGGGCCAGCTCGAGCAAGTTGTCGACGATGAACTCCCTCGCCGGCGGACTCAGCAGTGCGTAGAAGGCCATCCACTGCTCGGTGGTGGCGTGGCAGCCCACGTCCCAACCGGGGATGGACCGGCGCTTGGCCAGCAGGTCCTGCTGCACCTCGGGGTCGAGGTCCTCCATCAACTTCACCATGTCGCGTCGAACCTCACCTTGCGCCACCGCCGGGTGAGCCGCGCGGTCATCGCCAGCCGGCGGGCGCGGCCGGGCACCCCTGGGCCGTAGATCGCCGCGATCTGGACGTGCGCGCGGTGGGCGGACATCACGATCCGCTTGGGGAACCGCAGCGTGGCCAGCCGCTTCACCCAGGCCGGGTGACCGGTCTCGCGGCAGACGGCGTAGAGCAGGGCGAAGTGTTGGTCGCTGGCCGCCCAGGCCGGACCCTTGGGCTCCATCGCGCAGAGCCGGTGGTTCGCGGTGCACCACGCCAGCCCCTCCAGCAGCGTCATCGGCGCCTGGCCGTGGCGGTCACGCCAGCGCTTGACCCCGGTGACGCCCCAGCCGCCCGCGGGGGTGTGCAGCTCCCGGGTGTTCATCGGTCGCGTCCTGCCGGAGACGGCATCGACCACCCACGGGTAGCCGTCGCCGCCGGGTGTGCCGGTGTGCATGAAGAAGATCTCCTTGCCGACCGGGGTGAGGTTGCCGTCGAAGGCCTCGTCAGGCGGCACCGTGCGCCAGGCCGTGAGCCGGTCCCCGATGTTCGGGTCCCAGTGGTGCTGGCGGGGCGGCAGGTGCGGGATCGGGGTGTTCACGTCCAGATGGCGATTCTTCCACTTCATTGCTCAGTCCTCTCCTGAACTCTTGGCCGCGGTGGCCCAATCACTGACGTGCCAGACCCGGTAGGGATCCTCGCCGTTGCCGTGGTGCGGGGCGAACTCGCGGACACCGTCGATGCGGAAGAACTCCCCGGCCTCGTGGGTCTCCACGTCGCGGAACCGGTCGAAGATCCAGGCCGCCCAGACGTTGCGGGCGTACGACGCCGGCGGGACCAGGAAGGTGTGGTTGACCCGCATCCGCTTGCCGAAGTCGAAGGAGTCCTCGGTGTCGCTGACGATGTGCAGGGCCAGGCCGCCCGAGCCATCGGGCTCGGTGCGGCGGTCCAGGTAGACCGACCAGCCCGGCTTGTAGCGGATCTGGTTGACCAGCTCCTCCAGGTGCGGCGGGGTGTAGGCGCTCATCGGGCCACCTGCGCCACGATCAGGGCCATCGCCACGAAGGCCATCGCCAGCATCGCCATCGCGGCCCAGACCACCCGGACGGAGGTGTAGGGCCGCTCGGCCTCCTCGGGCTCGGAGCGCACCCAGTTCGGGCGGCCGGAGCGCCTAGCCACGGTCGACCACCGCCTGGTAGACGAAGTAGCGGGTGAGCGGGGTGAAGGCGCACTCCGAGACGGGGTGCCGGCCACGGGTCATCTCCTCGAAGCAGGCCACGAGCTCCTGGACGACGTGCACCTTGCCGCCCTGCACCTTGCCACCCTCGCTCACGTTGAAGTGACCACGAGCCACCTTCTCGACCCACTCGAAGACCTCGTCGAGCCGACCCGCGTCGCGCTCGCGGCGGATCATCTCCTCGGTGACCGGAATCATCACGACCGGCCGATCGCGATCCAGCGGGTGCTCGACTGTCAGAGCCTCAGCCACGGTCAATCACTGCCTGGCGTACGGCGCAGTCCTTGGCCTCGAGCAGCTTGCGCAGCGAGGTGGTCAGCTCGGGGCCGTCGTTGAGCTGGGCGAGCAGGTCGAGGCCGGCATCGGCGAAGATCGCGGAGACCACCTGCAGGCGCTTGGGCAGGTGCTCATAGGCGAAGAGCTTCTCGAAGTGGGCCACCGAGGGGTGTCGCTCGGCCCAAGCGGTTCCAGCCATGGTGCGTGCTCCTTCTGGTCCTGGGGCAGTCTTGATCATGCCCCCGTTGGCGAAGTCCGGCTCGATGAACACGTTGCACTCGCAGTTCGCGATCAGGCAGCGGCCGTCGCCGTAGGAGTCCTGGAAGTGGTAGCGCAGCCGGTGGCCGCAGGACTCCCGCGCGCAGATGACCGGGGCGCTCACGCTGAGATCTCCGTACGCAGCCGGACCTCGCCCTGGGCCAGCATCGGGTCGGGCACCACCTGGATCCCCAGGACCCGCAGGGTGGCCCAGGAGGCGAGCACCTCGTAGGAGTTCAGCAGGTTCTCGGCCTCGATGCGCAACTCGGCGTAGTCGCGGTTGTTGATCACCACACGCGGGTCGAACTGGCGCAGGTCGATCGCCGTGCGCTCCTGGTGCTGGCGCAGCGCGAGATGCACCCGCTGGAACAGGTCGCTGACGGTGAGGTGGGGCTCAGCCACGGGGCACCTCCAGGTCGACCCGGTTCGCCCGGATCCCGTGCACCATCGCCTCAGCCGCCTGCCCGAGCATCCAGGCCACCACCTCCACCGGCAGGCCACCGCCGATGATGATGTTCAGCGCGAGCTCGCCGTCGGCCTGGTCCTCCTTGGGCTGGACCACGATGGTGTTGTCCGAGCCGAGGTCGAGGTAGAGCGGGGTGACCTTGCCCATCGCGACCGGCACCAGGTCGACCCGGGTGGAGATCACGTGGTCGCCCTCGGGCTCGGGAGCGGCCTCAGGCTCGGGCTCGACCACCCGGCCGTGGGCCAGCGCACTGGGGTCGACCAGCAGGCCGGCCTCGTAGAGCGCACCGGCCCAGTGCCCCGGCGCGGAGTGCGGCACCTGCTTGGCCTCGACGAGGACCCGGGCCGCGGCGTTGATCAGCTGGACCTTCGGGTCGTTCGGGTCTGCGGCAGAGACGCTCATCGGTCCTCCTCCGCCAGCAGCTCGAGCTCGGCCCCGAGCTCCAGGCAGACCGGGACCTTGGGGAAGAAGGCCCCGTTCTCGACCTCGGGGCGGACCACCACCGTCTCGCTCTCGTAGGAGCAGCGGTGGCTGTGGACGTAGGTCTGGGTGATCACGCGCCCTCCTCGCCGTCGTCCTCGGACTCGGGGTCGGCGGGCAGCGCCGGGTCGGTGGCCACGTAACTCAGCCGGCGGCGGGCCTCGGACAGCTCGGCCTGGGCGGCCTCGTACTCGCCGTGGGTGCTGGTCACCTTCTCCTCGGCCTTGGTCACCCGGCGCCGGGCGGCCTCCAGGGCCTCGACCGCGCGCTGCTCGGGGGTCTTGCGCTGGCGCTTGGGGGCGTCCACGACGGTGACGTGGGCGCCCTTGGTGGCCTTGGCGGTGCTCTTGGGCATGTCGATCTCCTTGGTGAGGTTGTGTGCTGCGGTCATCGGTTCGTCCAGTCGCACTCGGGCGAGCACTTGCGGACGTGCTGGCGGTAGGGGCGGCCCAGCGGGCACATGGTCTGGGCTGCGGTCGGCGGCGGGCGCAGCTGGTCGAGCAACTCGTAGAAGGTGGTGAGCATCCACTGCCCGTTGGTCGTTCCCTCGTAGTAGGCCCGGTCGTCCCACTGGCTGTCGTAGGCCTCGTCGTCCCAGTGGGCTCCCGCCACGTAGGCCCGCCAGAGCAGCCGGTCGTAGGGCTTGGTCGGGATCTCCTTGGCGCCGGGGGCAAGGTCCGGGTCCGCGACGCGGAATTCACTGGGGTACAGGACCGGCTGGGCGACGTCGTCCCAGGCGGGCACCGTCTCGGTGGCCTCGACCAGCTCCTCGTAGTCCTTGGGGTGCAGCACCTGGCCTGCCTCGTAGTCACTCATGACACGGGCTCGCAGCTCGAGACGTCCCATCAGCTGATCTCCTTCGGTAGGCAGCACACGACCACGCGGCCGAGGCTGATGATCTGGCCCCAGAGCGAGACGTCTCGCCGCTTGGCCTGGCAGTGCACGCAGCGCATCAGTCCTCCCCTCGCTCGATGTCCTTGACCAGCGCCTCGCCCATCAGCCGGTACCTCTCGGGGTAGGCCCGAGCAGCTGCCTGAGCGAGCACGGCGTTCTGGATCATGTGGATGGCGGCGAAGGTCTCGCGAAGGTCTTGCGCCCGAGACGGGCCGTGACCAATGACGCCATGAAGCTCGACTGCGAGCTCGCTGCTCAGGTCCACGACACGGTGCTCGGCCTCGGTCAGCAGCGGCGCGCTCATCGCCGGTTCTCCAGTGCTCACGAACGCTCCCCGTGCTGCGGGCACCGCGGGCGCGGCTCGATGCCGCCACCGTGAACGCCGGGAACAGGCGCGATCGGACGGCAGACGCAAGCCCCGACGTCACGCCGGTTCTCCAACGCGCGCCTGGCACCCCACTTGGCCACGTGCAGCAGCGCGTCGTAGGTGCCCTCGGTCAGCCCCTGCTCCGGCAGCGGGGCGAAGTCCTGCCAGAGGTCGGCCAGTTCCTTGCGGTTGTCGTAGCCCACCGCGTCGTTGATCTCCGGGGCGAGCTCGTCCACCACACCGCGGCGGGCCGCGTTGGCCGGCAGCCGGGGGCAGTCCGCGGCGTGGCCGTCCCAGATCCCGCAGTGCGCGCAGGTCTCGTTCAGCACCGGGATCTCAGACATTGAGGATCCGTCCCTGTGCCTCGATGGCGAGCTGCTCGTTCGTGTGCTGTGACTTCGTCTCCGCACACGCAGCTGCCCTCCCGGTCCGAAGGTGGGTCACCCGCACGCCCGGGTTGCCGTTGGTGGGGTCGCGGAAGTGGCTGATGTCCACGTCGGCCTCGCGCAGCTCCAGCTCCCGGCGCCGCCAGAGCCGCTTCGCGGTGCGCCGCAGCTCGAGGTGGCCGGTGAGCAGCAGCACCAGCATCACCAGCACGGCCAGGTTGCCGACAAGGCGGGCCAGGTGCCACAGGACCAGCAGGAAGGTCATCGGGTCTCCAGGTGAGGGTGGAGGGGTCGGTGGGTCAGTAGCGGCGGCCGCGCACGCCTCCGATGATGAAGAGCAGCAGGGCGATGATGGCCAGGATGATCAACACAGTCATGAGCATGCCTAGGAGTGTTCCCCCAGCAGCGCTCTCCCGCAAGCACCCTGTCCATCCTGACGCATCCTGAGTCATAGGAGAGTTCTCGCGCGATAGGCCCCGCGGCCTCGCTGTGCACTCTGCGCTGCGAGCGCTGGCTGTAGGCCGCTAGGCCGGATGCCAAGCGCTCGCTCAGGAGCTTCGGGCAGTGCTGGTGAGCACCTTCGGTCCTTCTCTGCATCGAGCAGGCTTGACGCTGCTGCTCGGTGAGTGTCACTTGCCCCTGCTGCACGCTCAGCCGCTGGGAGGGTAGCACGTCCTTGTCAAGTCCCAACAGCCCCATCTCGTACTCTCCCACTTCGTCACTTACTTCGCTGTGTGCCACATGGTGGACCATATCGTGTCAGGGTGTTGTCGGCTAGGGCATTCCCCTGATAACGTCCTCCACCTGAGGGAGGGGAGTTCTCTGCCCACCGGCCACCACCGCGATCACGCATCCGGTACTGGTCAGGGGTGGTGGCTCCCCTCCCTTTGTGCTGTCCTAGACCCCTTGGCCCCTTGCTCCATCCACCCTTCGAGGCCTTGGCTCCACCACCCACCATCACGAGGAGAACCATGTCGACTCAGCCACACGACGAAGACCCCAATCTCGCCCTGGTCACCGTGTTGCCGACACCGGCATCACTGGACAACCCAGAGCTGGCCCAGGCGGCCAACGCCCTCCGAACCTCCGGCCGGGACCCCTATGCGGGTTCTGGAGCACCGGAGGTTCTGTTCATCTCCGCCCTCCTCGACTCCGGCCAGTACGTGCCCGAGGCCTGGGAGGTCAACCCCGCGGTGATCATCGGCCACAAGCCGGTGCACGCCTGGTGCAGCCGCTACCAGGCGAGCTCGGGACGAGCGCCGAGCCCTGAGCACGTCTGCAAGCGCTTCCCCGGCTTCCCCTACCTGCCCGGTGTCTCAGTCCGGTTCGCGGCCAACGAGCTGCTGCGCGACTACTCCGCCCGCTGCCTGCGCAGGGCGATGGGCACCGCAGTGGCCTCGATCAAGGACGAGGCGCTCGAGGAAGCTGTTGCCACCTTGCGGGAGGCGATCGAGACCACCCGCATCGGCACGATGGGCTATGCCGGCATCGACGACTTCGACCTCATCGGTGACCTCGGTGAAGGCTGCGCGGTGCCCTCAGGTGCCGAGACCGACGCCTTGGGCACCCACCGCCCCGGGCACGTGTGGACGATGGCTGCGCGGATCAACGTCGGCAAGTCCTGGGCGCTGGCCCAACACGCTGTCGCTGCCCTCGAGGACGGCTGGGACGTCTCGTTCTTCTCCCTGGAGATGCCGGCCGGTGAGGTGCTGGACCGGATCCACCGGATCGTGATGCGCGACGTCGGGCTGCACTGGGAGGAGGTCGACGACCGCACCCGGCGCAAGTACATCGAGGCCTGGACCAAGAACTCCGGCCAGCTGCGGGTCTACGACAAGCCGATCACCCCGATGCTGGTGCGCGGCATGGTGGGCGAGGGCACCAAGGTCATCATCGACTACTACGGACTGATGCGCGGCAGCGACGGCATGAAGGCCAGCACCGACTGGCGCGTGATCGCCGGGATCACCGCCGAGCTCAAGGAGATCGCGATGGACCGGGCCGTGCCCATCCTGGGTGCCAACCAGATCACCCGCGGTGCCGGCGTCAAGCCCAGCCTGGAGAACCTCGCCGGCGCGGACACCGTAGGTGCCGACGCCGACGTCGTGCAGCTGCTGCTCGAGCACAGCTCGCGCAGCCGCAAGAAGGTCGTGGCCAAGAACCGGCACGGCAAGAAGGGCATGGGCTGGTTCACCGACTTCAACCCCGCCTTCGGCCAGCTCGGCGACATCACGGCCGAGCAGGCCTACGACCGGCTCCTCGCTGACGAGGACGCCTCGCTCTAGGTCACCCAAGATCCAGCACGGGGAGTAGGCGACCTATCTCCTCCAACCGCAGACACCGTTACCCCTAGTCGCACGACAGCGGACGGGCAGCGCCCGGGCTCATTGCTGGTAAGGCGCAGTAGCCGTGCACGGCGAACGGGATGCAAGGACTGGTGCTGGTCGCACCCACCTCACGAAAGGGGCGCTTCGTCATGCCCACCTCCGCTCGCGACCGAGTGGTCGCGATCGAGTCTGTCCGGCCACGCAGCCAGTGTCCGGCGTGCAATCCCCCATCACCCACCAGAGAGGAACCACCCACCATGGAACGCTTTGTCCTGACCTTCGGGTCCCGGTACGCGACCATCGAGCACCCCGTACTCCCCGACGCCCAGCCGGACGGCTGGTACGTCGTCATCGCGCGTGACCTCGAGGCTGCGCGCCACCTGGCCTGCGCGGCCATCGGCACCGCCTGGTCCGACCTCTACCCCGAGTCGGTCCACGACCCGAGCTACTACCCGGCCGGCCAGATCGGGACCTTGATGATCGTGGTCACACCTGCCGGCTCGACCGAGCAGGAGAAGGTCAAGGTCCAGCTGCACATGCTCCGCGAGGTGCTGCGCGCCCAGGTGAGCACCGACCCCGGCCACGCCGGGTTCCCCCACCACCGTGCCGACGAGATGCTGCGCGACCTGCTCGAGGAGGTGCTGCACGGTGAGTAGCCAGGAGGAGGTCACCTGGACGCTGTCCGGCTCACCCGTCAATGCGTTCATGCCTGACGCGCTGCTGGTCGTCGGCGTCGAGGGCCCGACCGAGGACACCAAGGTCTACCTCGGCTCCCGCAGCCACGGGTTGCACGTCCATGTGAGCGGCGAGACCGCCGAGCTGTGCCTCACGGCCTGGAAGGCTGGCGGCAACCCGCACCTGTTCGCCCGGGGCATCCCGCCCGCGGCGATCTGTGACTGTGATCGGGAGCGCGCCGAGCTCAACGAGACCGGCAAGGCGGTGCTGGGATGAGCGAGGAGATCTCGGAGTCCTTCACCGTCTCCCGCGCGGCCAACGGCAAGACCTCGGTCACCTGCACCTTGGTCAAGGACAAGTTCACCGTGAAGTGGTCCATGGGTTGCTACGAGAGCGAGGTCTCCCGCGGAGTCGAGCGCGCTCGTGCCGGCGCGCTCAAGGCCATGGACGACCTGACCGAGGCGGTGGTGGCCGAATGGGCAGCCTGATGCCGAAGAACGCGGCGGGGTGGATCAAGAGGGTCCTCACGCCCTACCAGGTGCAGTGGGACGAGGGGGACAAGACCGGCTACGAGGCCGACCTCGAGCGCAAGCCGGTGCAGACCATGGAGGAGGCCGACGTGGTCTCCTCCCAGATGCGCACCTTCCCCGAAGGGCGCACGCACCAGGTGATCCTCGACATCGACCACCCAGCCTGGCTGGAGCCGTCGAGTACCGAGGGTCACTACCACCTCTACATCGAGGTGCCCGGCGGCATCGACCACGAGGGCTATATGGCCCTCGTGGCGCTGCTGGGACATCTGCGCATCGTCGAGCCTGGCTACGCCATGGCCTCGGTGCGGCGCGGACACACTGACCTGCGACCGCCGTGGGTCAAGAAGGGCTCTGAGCCCGGAAGGAGCAAAACAGCATGACCCATCACCAGATCGACGGCACCACAGGCCTCTGCATGGTCAAGGCCGGCCGCTGCCGGTGCGTCAAGCCGGCCGGCCACCTCGAGGCCGGTGACGCCGTGCACGCCTGCGACCCGTACGCCTGCAAGGGCTCGTGGGTCGGCTCGTACGACCTCGGCCAACCCAGCGAGGACTTCGACGTCATCACCTACCCCGGTGGCGCCACGACCGACAACCCCAACCCGATCGCGATGGCACTCTCCCTGGTCATCGAGAGCCTCAACCCGAAGGAGCAGGACAGCATGGACGAGAACACCGCCGAGACCCAGGACGACTACAACGACGGCCTGCAGGAGGGCTTCGAGTTGGCACTAGACGGAGGCAGGGTCTACGTCGACCAGTACACCGACAGCGGTGGTTGCCGCTACGCCGACGTCACCGACAGCTTCCTCAAGCTGATGGTCGATGCCGTCCACAACGCACCCACCCACCCACTCACGCTGGCCGCCAGCGCAGAGTTCGCACGCCTCAAGGCCGAGGAGGCGGCGGCGAAGCCGGAGTCGGGCCCGCTCGAGGAGCTCCTCAAGTTGGTCGCCGCCGCCGGCATCGCCGACGTGCACGTGATCGAGATCGACCTCAACGAGTTGTTCGGCACCAAGGGCGAGGGGTGAGCGGACTGAGCAGCAGGGTCTTCGAGGCCCTCCACGACGGGCCGTGCGCCAACGAGGACCGCTGTGACGGGATCAAGGCGGGTGACCGGATCTTCTACGGCACCAGCGACGCCACCGTGCCCCAGCACGTACCCGGCCAGTGCTCCTACCGCGACGACCTCGCGGCGAAGCGGCCGATGAGCAGCTGCTGCCTCATGGAGCAGCTGCCCAACGGCGCCTGCCCGAACGGGTGTGACGACTGATGGACCTCGTCGACTTCATCAACAGCCTCGAGGATCGAGGTACCAGCGGTGTGCTCAGGGCTCTGGAGAAGGCAAGAGTGCTCTCCTACGACAGAGAGAGGGACTGCCTGTTGTTCAAGGAGCGGCAGGTCAGTACTGAGGCGTTCAGGCATCTCCTCAACCGTGAACTGGGGAGGCGCTGATGGTCAACATCACCCTGGATGAGGCGCTCACCAACGGTCGTGGGGTCGAGAGGCCCTTCTGCTGTCCGGTGCACGAGGACAGCCACTCCTCGGCCTCGGTCAACACGATGAAGGGCCTCTGGGTCTGCTACGCCTGCAAGGCCTCTGGCTCGATCGAGGGCTGGTCTCCCACGGCGGACGACATCCAGCGGATGCTCGACCGCAAGGACGAGCGGGTCCGGGTCTACCCCTCGGGGTGGCTCGACCTGTTCGACGGTGACCACGTCTCGCCCTACTGGGCCAGGCGCTATGGGGAGGGGGTCGCGCGCTACTTCAGGTGCGGCACCGACCCGTGGACCGGGATGCCCACCTACCCGCTGCGAGATGCAGCGGGCCGGGTGATCGGCGTCGTACGTCGCAACGACATCGACGCCGAGCTGCCGAAGTACATCTACCCGGCCAACGTGCACACCTCGCGCACATTGTTCGGGATCGAGCAGGCGCTCAACCGCCGGGTCAAGATCCGGCGGGTCGTGCTGGTCGAGGGCGCATCCGACGTCCTGGCCATCCACCAGAGTGACCCGCTCGAGCTGGTGCTCGGCACCTACGGTGCCGGGCTGCACGCACCCCAGGTGCAGCTGATCCACCAGATCAACCCGTCCGAAGTTGTCAGTGCCTTCGACGACGATGACGCAGGACGGGCCGCCACCGAGCGGGCGCACGAACAGCTGGACGGGATCCGCGTGACCTCTGTCGAGTGGTTGAAGTTCGGTGGCACAGACGCTGGCTCGATCGAGCCGGCTGACCGCGTCAGGGCCCTGAAGGCCTGACCTACCCATCACAGGAAGGAACCCATGTCCCACCTCACAGCAGTACCCGACGATGACGACGAGGCCGACGACAAGCAGGAGCGCTTCGACGCCATCGCCGAGCTCCCCGAGGCCGTCCAGCGGCTCCAGGAGCTCAAGGCCGAGAAGGCCGATGTCGAGGAGGAGATCCTGTTCTGCGAGAACTGGATCGACAACCACGTCAAGGAGTCGGAGATCGTCCAGATCGGGGAGAAGCAGTACAAGACCACCCCGGTCAGGGGCCGGACCACCTCGGTCGACACCCGCAAGATGCACCGCCTGGCGCCCGACCTGGCCAGGCGGGTCATCACGATCGAGGAGGTGGAGAAGGTCGACACCGACCTGCTCGCCAAGGAGATCGAGAAGGGCAACGTGCCCATCGAGCTGCTCAAGCAGTTCATCAGCCAGAAGCCGAAGAAGACATCCATCAGGCTCACGGAGTACACGCCCCGTGAGGACCAGGAAGAGAGCACCGATGAGTGAGAAGAATCGATCGGCGATCGACGCGATCGCCGCAGGCCTCGAGGTCGACCCCGACTCCGAGGAGCACGCCGAGCTGGAGGAGGGCGAGGAGCTCGACCACTCCCTGACTCAGCTGTTCCTCGGCGAGGACAGCGTGGAGGTCAAGATCAGCCACACCGTCACCGTGGCCGGCAAGGACCACTACGTCGGCACCAACACCTGCTTCAGGGCGCTGCCCGGCGAGAACCAGTACGCGCTCGGTGAGCGCGTGGCGGACTTCGCCCTGGAGTTCAACTTCGCCGTGGCCGAGCAGTACCGGTCGATGAAGCTGGCGGAGATCGCAGCACGCAAGTCAGCAGCAACCAACCCATCCAACGAGAAGTGAGGAACCACCAGATGAACACCACCACCGAGCGCAGCTTCCTCGTCGACGACGACCTCTTCGAGGCCGGCCTCGACGGCTACGTCAAGGGCGAGGGCTCCGGCTCCAACGTCTGGCGCCTGAAGACCGGCGAGCCCCGCAAGGGCTACTTCCTGCAGAACCCCGGCACCCCGGGTGACTGGGTGAAGTACCGCGAGCTCAGCGCCTTCGAGGGCCTGCGTGGCGGCGTCGAGATGCCCAACGGGCTCAAGGAGTTCCCGGTCTACGACCAGGTGCTCATCACCGACCCCGACACCGGCAAGTCCAAGCGCACCACGCGCCCCGATAACGACCCGCTGATCGCGCTGGTCGTGCCCGGCAAGTTCGCGAAGAACGGCAAGGCCAAGGCCTCCGACGTGATGTCGCTGAACTTCATCGAGATTGTCAAGGACAGCGAGACCGACGAGCTCACCCACCGCCACATCGTGCTCAAGCTCTCGGCCACCGCGAGCCGCACGGTGCTCAACTTCTACCGCACCCAGGTGGAGATGAACGACGGTGAGTTCGACATGACCGCCTTCCCGTGGACGCTCACGGTCACCGGGTCCGGCTCGGCCAGCCAGCTCACCCTCAAGCCGCACCGCAAGGACGGGCCGATCGACCTCGACGAGTTCGAGCCGATCGACATCATCGAGATGCTCGGCACCGTCCGGGCTGCGGTGGAGGACCACGTGGAGCAGATCCGGACCGGGGGCGATGCCACCATCGCGGCCGCGAAGGACAAGGCCGAGGCCGACGACGGCGACATCCAGTTCGGCAACGACGAGGACGACGACGACGAGGCGCTGAGCAAGTCCGACAAGTACGCCGCCTTCACCGACGCCAAGATCCGCAAGCTGCTCAAGGACGCCGGCGCCGAGGTCCCGCCGAAGGCGAACCGCCCGACGCTGATCTCGCTGGCCGTGTCCCACCTGGACTGATCTGAGTCCACTTCACCAAGAGTCAGGGGCCCGCTGGCATCGCGCCGGCGGGCCCCTGCTCTCACCCATCACCAGGCACATCCATCATGACAGGAGAG